>ERZ724513.87-NODE-87-length-35257-cov-7.371939_pt1 | contig 35257 bp, 29 predicted proteins | sample MGYA00376046_ERZ724513 | MGnify/ENA primary metagenome ERZ724513 (study PRJEB28724, sample SAMN07190883) | activated sludge metagenome | isolation source: activated sludge of sewage treatment plant in Hong Hong | place: Hong Kong | collected 2016-03-17 ...
GCGCGATTGATGATCTTGCCGGCGCGGAGCGCCGCCTTGACGGCAATGTTCAGGGCTGGATGCATGGCTTAAAGAGCTGGCGGGTGGCGAGGCCGCCCGATCAATTTGGAGAAACCCGATTTTACTATGAAGCCCGAACTCCTGCTGTCGCGAATCCGTATCGTCCTGTGTCGTCCGAGTCATCCCGGAAACATCGGGGCGGCGGCACGGGCCATGAAGACCATGGGGCTGACCGATCTGCGCCTGGTCGATCCGAAAAAGTTTCCCGATCCTGAAGCCGATGCCCGGGCGACTGGCGCGGTCGACGTTCTGGAATCGGCAAAAATCAGTGACTCGCTGTCCGAAGCGCTGGCCGGCGCCATTTTTGTTGTCGCCCTGTCGGCGCGGCGCCGCGATCTGGGTCCGCCCAGCGGGCAGCCACGGGAGATGGTGGCCCGTCTGCTGGCGCAAGCCGGGCACGGCCAGGTGGCACTGGTGTTCGGCAACGAGACCGTGGGCCTGACCAACGGCGAGATCCAGCAATGCCATGCGGCGGTGTCGATCCCGGCCAACCCGGAGTTCAGTTCGCTGAATCTCGGCGCGGCGGTGCAGGTGCTAAGTTACGAAATCCGCATGGCGGCCCTGGCCGGGCAGCCGGCAGGAACTGACGCAATGGTTACCCCCGCGTCGTCACGACTGGCGACCCACGATGAAGTCGAGGGCATGTACGCACATTTCGCGGCGGTGATGACCGAAACCGGGTTTCTCAACCCGGCACATCCGGGAAGGCTGCTGCCCAAATTGCGCCGTCTCTTTTCGCGAACCCAACTCGAAAGGGACGAGATCAACATCCTGCGCGGAATCCTGGCCGCCACCCAGAGCCCAACCGGGCATGCGCGAGGAAGTGCGCCCGAAACCTGAGGGTCGGGCACGACTAATCGGCAAGGCGTTGCCCGTGACTGTGGTATCCGGGATGTCCGCATGCCATGTCTGGCCGCGAAGGTGTGCCGGCAATCAACAAAAACCCCGTCCTGGGGACGGGGTCATATCAATCCTGAGCCGGATGTCTTGGTGGGTGCTGAGGGGTTCGAACCCCCGACATCCAGCTTGTAAGGCTAGCGCTCTACCAACTGAGCTAAGCACCCAAGGTTCGATTACTGGATAGCGTCCTTGAGGCCTTTGCCCGGGCGAAACTTCGGCACCTTGGCGGCCTTGATGTTCAGCGACTTGCCGGTACGCGGGTTGCGGCCGGTGCGGGCAGCACGCTCGCCGACGGAAAAGGTGCCGAAGCCGATCAGGCTCACGCTGTCGCCAGCCTTGAGCGCGTCCTTGACCGCGGCAACGGTTGCATCCAGTGCGCGACCGGCGGCAGCCTTGGAAATTTCGGCTTGCTCAGCGATTACGTCGATCAGTTCGGATTTGTTCATGGGATCCCCTTTGGTGGAAAAACGACAACGAAATTTGTTCGTGGCATGATTTATATCTCCCCTGAAATCCTTGTGTCAAGCGGATTCTGGGGCACAGCGTGGGGCACAGCGGATTCTGGCATACCTGCCCGGCAAGTTCGTCATCTTTTGAAGACAGCCAATTTTTCGAGGACCTTGCGGCGACCGGTCAATACGATGACGGCATCGACCGAAGGGGTCTGTGCCTGGCCGGTCAGAAGCACGCGCAGGGGCATCGCCAGCTTCGGCATCTTGAGTCCATGGCGAGCGACCGTCTCCTTGATCAGCGCATTGATCGCCGGCACCTCCCAGTCAACCCCGGCGATCGCGGCGGTAAAATCGGCTAGCGCCGGTCGTGCATCGTCCGCCAGATGCTGCGCCAGCAGGTCGGGCGAGGGGGATACCTCGACATAGAAGATCTCCACCGCGTCGGCGAGCACGTTCAGCGTGTTGCTGCGGTCAACGTACAGTTCGACGGCCTTTCCTAGGTCCGGCCCGGTCCCGGTGTCGACGCCGCGGGCGGCAAGGCGGGCCCCGACCTTTTCCGTGAGCTCGGCAAGCGGCAGTTGCTTCATGTAATGCTGATTGAGCCACAGCAGCTTTTCGGTGTTGAACTGGGCGGCCGAGGCGGTGATATGGTCAAGATCGAACCATTCGACGAACTGCTGGCGCGAGAAGACCTCGTCGTCGCCGTGCGACCAGCCGAGGCGGGCCAGGTAGTTGATCACCGCGGCCGGTAGGTAGCCGTCGTCGTCGTACTGCATCACGGAAACCGCCCCGTGCCGCTTCGACAGCTTGGCGCCGTCGTCGCCGAGGATCATCGACAGGTGGGCATACTGCGGAACGTCGGCGCCCAGCGCCTGCAGGATGTTGATCTGGCGCGGCGTGTTATTGACGTGGTCGTCGCCGCGGATGACGTGGGTGATGCCCATGTCCCAGTCGTCGACGCAGACGCAGAAGTTGTAGGTCGGCGTGCCGTCAGCACGGGCGATGATCAGGTCATCCAGTTCGCCATTGGCGAATTCGATGCGGCCCTTGACCTGATCGTCCCAGGCGACGACGCCGTCCTTCGGATTCCGGAAGCGGACCACCGGCGGCACGTCGGTCGGCGGCGTCGGCAGCGTCTTGCCCGTTTCCGGGCGCCAGCGGCCGTCGTAGCGCGGCTTTTCCTTCCTCGCTTCCTGCTCGGCGCGCAGCGCGTCGAGTTCCTCGCGCGTCGTGTAGCAATGATAAGCGGTGCCGGCGGCCAGCATCTGCTGGATCACCTCCTTGTAGCGCGCCATGCGCTGCATCTGGTAGAACGGGCCTTCGTCGTGCGCCAGCCCGAGCCAGCGCATGCCGTCGAGGATCGCCTGCAGCGCCTCCGGCGTCGAGCGCGCGACATCGGTATCCTCGACGCGCAGGATGAAGGTGCCCCCGTGGCGGCGCGCGAACGCCCAGGAAAAAAGGGCGGTACGGGCGCCGCCGATGTGCAGGTAACCGGTGGGGCTGGGAGCGAAACGCGTGCGAACGGGCGTCATGGAGTGCGCAATTCGTAAGTAAGCCAAGGGCTGTATTCTATCCGACCCGCGTTTGACCCGATCCGCGACTTATGGTTAAATGCGCGCCTCTCAGCGGGCGGTTAGCTCAGCGGTAGAGCACTGCCTTCACACGGCAGGGGTCACTGGTTCGATCCCAGTACCGCCCACCAGCGAAGAGAGAGTACGGGGCTTTGCACGCTTGCGGCGTTTTCCTCAACGACAGTGGAGAACGAAGTGCTACGCCAAATCGACCTGGCTGCAATCGCAGCCGCAACGCCTGCCCGTCAGGCATCCCCCCTCACGCTCAAAGAGCTTGTCCGGGCATACAGTCTCGCCCTCAACAACAACGCCGACCAGCGCTTGAGGAAGTGGACAGACGCCTTCGGAAACACTCCGGCCTGGGAGCTTTCCAGCGAGACGCTTGAGACGGCCGCAGAGGGTATGCTCGCTCACGGCTATGCGCCTGCCAGCATCAACCGCGACCTGAGCGCCCTTGGCAGCGCCTACAAGTGGGCACGAGCACGTCGGCTGACGCCAAGAGGATTCACCAGCCCGACGCTGGCCGTCCGCCGGTACGCCGAACCGATACGGCGCGTTCATCTGGCGGATGACGACCTCGCCCGTCTGCTGACGCTCGCCCGTACTGCGTTCCGCGATCCCCGTTTCGGCCTCTACGTCGCCATGCTCGCCGACAGCGGCGCACGCCGGTCAGAGATCTCCGAACGCCGTTTCGCCGACCTGGACCGCGACGCCCGAACGCTGCTCGCCACCACGACCAAGAACGGCACACCCCGCCTGCTGCACTACTTGCAGACCACCGCCGACCTGCTGGCCAGCGTCTACCCCAACGCGGCCGCATTGCGCCAGCGCACGCCGAACGCCTTGCTGTTCCCCGGCCGCAACCCACTCACCCCGAACGACTACCGGGCAAGCTGGCGGCAACTGACCATCATGGCAGGCCTACCCGACCTCCACCTTCACGACTTGAGGCATGCCGCCGCGGCTGCGCTGCTGCGCTCGGGCGTAACGCTCGCCGTGGCCAGTCAGGTACTTGGCCATGACGCGGCCGTGCTCAGTCGCAGGTACGGACACCTGGAGACGGCAGCCCTGCGCGAGGCTCAAGAGCGGGCATGGGCGGGGAGGGCAGTATGAGAACGAGCAGCAAGCCCGCTGCACGGCTGCGCCGTATCACCCGCCTGTCGCAGGAACTCGCCCACGAGGTCGCCATGGCCCAACAGGATGCGCTGGCAGCCGCCCTGCGCTCAGGCGCCCGCAAGAAGCCCCACGGCCGGCCGAAGCGCTACAGCGATGACGACATGGCTGCGCTTGACGAGTGGCTGCCGGTCATCGCCACGGCGCCCGCTTACCGGCACTGGCTTGCTTGCCGGGATGAGGAGGATTCCGAGACCGGCCGCCTGCGCTACCTGCTGACCCGCATCAAGTGGTCCAAGGCAGGGGACAAGCCCGGTGCCGAAGCCCTGCGCAAGGCGCTTGCCCGTTGGCGGACGAAAAGCACCCCGTAGCCCTCGCTGTTTGACCTGCTGTTTTGTCCCTGCTGACTCCTTGTAATGCGAGCGCGCCGCAAGCGTGACCTCTCATTACTTTGGAGCAGCAAAAATGCCGCATACCCCTACCCCCTGGCTGACGGGCAGCGATGCCTGGCAACAGTTCGCCAAGGACCATCCCGAGCTTGGCTACCGCGGAAACATTTGGAGTTTCCACAACTTCCTCCGCACCCGTCGCAACGCCTTGCTCGCCGCTGGCGTCATCCGCCGTGCTACCCGTGGGCAGTGGATGGTCGATAGCGCCCGCTTCCCCGCCGTCGCTTTCGAACTGGCCATGCAGCCGGTGTTCACGGCGGCGTGCGACCCGTGCGAGTGCTCGCCCTGCGAGGTGGCAGCATGAGCGGCCGCAAGGGTAAGGGCAACAGCCCGCTGAGCAGCAACATCTCCGGCCGCGCAGCACGACGCCGTTACGAGCAGGGCAAGGGCCAACGCGCCCCCGCGCCCGCTGGCGTTGCTGTCGCGTGGTCCGTCAAGTACAACAAGGGAGGCCACAATGCACGCTAAGACCAAGGTCCCCCGCCGTCCCCTGCAAGACGCCGTAGCGGCCTCTGTGAGGGCCGTAGAGGCGTTCAAGGGCGACAAGCGCAGCAGCGAGTACCGCTCGCTCAGGAAGGCCGTAGCGGCCGCTGGCGAGGCTCTGGAGGCGTACGACGCTGCTCTCGCTGCTGCTGACCCGGTCGCTGCTGCTGACGATCCGCCCGTGGAGGACCCGCCGCCCCTTGTGGTTGAGCCTCCCCTGATTGTGACCGGCAATCAGGAAGAGGCTCAGGAGGGTACTTCCAACAACGACAACGGAATAGTAGCAAACGCTGATGAAGCTGGCTACTCCACGGATCCGTCTCAACTGTTGAGCCTGCTCGACGTGGGCGTCGATAACACGCAGAAGTTGCTGCTGTCCCACAAGAACCCCGATGGATCGTTCAGCCCAAACGACACGTTACCGCCCAACACGGAAACCTACGTCAACACGGGCCTGTTCCTGCGCTACCGCGCTGACAAGGACACGGGCAAGCTGGGGGCTACCGCCGACTCAATCGACCATTGCCTGTTCTTGATGTTGGACGACATCGGCACCAAGTCCAAGGTACCGCCGCTTGAGCCGACCTGGAAGATCGAGACCAGCCCTGGTAACTTCCAGTGGGGCTACCTCTACCAGCGCAACAGCCGTCCGACCAAGGCCGAACAGGCGGCTGCCGTGAAGGCGATCGGGCTGGCAGGCTTCTCCGACCCTGGCGCTTCCGGCCCCGTCCGCTGGTGCCGCCTGCCCGGTAGTCGCCACAAGAAGAAGCAGTTCACCGCTCGTCTCCACGAACTGCACCCAACCCGCCGCTTCACGCTGCCCGACATCCTCGACGCGCTAGGCGTTATCGTGTCGGCCGCTTCAACTGTTACGACCGCTGGTGCCGAAGTGCTCGCCTTCCCGACCACCGACGCCATAGCCGACTGGCTGCGCTCATCCGGCCGTGTCCGCAAGGAGACGCCTGACCGTATCGACATCATCTGCCCGATGGCCGAACACGACGAAGGCAGCGTTTCCTCCACGGCCTACTTCCCCCCGTCCGCCGCCAACGCTGGCAGGGGAGGGTTCAACTGTCAGCACGGTACCTGCGCCGAGAAGGCCGCAGAGGCCGGCTGTGACGATGGCTGGACCGTGGATGACCTGGCGACCAAGGCGATTGACGACCTCATTGCGGCCGGTGCTCGCGGTGGCCCGCTGGTGAAGCTGCTCGCCCGTCTCTCGCCGATGGCGTGCGGCGGGCCGCGCAAGCTGGTGGCCAAGCACTTGACCGTCTCGGTCGCTGCTCTCGACAAGGAGGTTGCCAAGGCCGGTGGCCAGTGGGCGCAGGCGATGGTTCCGTTCCAACAGGCTGCGCAGCAGCAGGCAGCAGCAGCCGCAGCGGCCGCCAACCCGACCGAAGGGTGGTTCGACCAGTCGCTTGCCTTCGAGCCGCTCACGGCGCCGGAAGATGGCGCACTGCTGCTGACCGACGTGGTCAAGACCATCCGCCGCTTCGTGTTCTGTACCGAGCACGTAGCCGTCGCCGAGGCCGCCTGGGCAATGTTGACGTGGATGCAGGACGACCTGGATCTGCTCCCCCGCATGGGTGGCATGGCGCCCGCCATGCGCTGCGGCAAATCAATCAACCTGGACGTGCTGACGCTGCTCTGCTTCAACCCGGTCTATGCAACGTCGTGCTCCCCGTCCGTGCTGTTCCGCATCGTTCAGGACAAGCGCCCCACGCTGTTGCTCGATGAGGTCGATACCTGGCTTTCGGTCAAGGGTGCGAACGAAGAGCTACGGGGCGTCATCAACGCTGGCCACAAGCGTACGGGCAGGGTACTGCGGGTCAATCCAGATACGCTGGAGCCGGAGGCGTTCCCCTGCTTCGCACCCGCTGCCCTTGCAGGTATCGGCCGCCTGCCTGCGACGATCAACGACCGTGCCATTCCCTGCCTGCTCAAGCGCAAGCTACCCGGTGAGCAGGCCGACCGCCTGCTGCGCAAAGAGGTAGCAGGCTTCAAGCCACTACGTGCCCGTATCCACCGTTGGGTGACGGACAACCGCGAGGCCGTCCGCGACGCGATCCAGTCGGGCAAGTGTCTGCCCGACCTGGACAATGACCGCGCATCCGAGGGGTGGGAGCCGCTGCTCGCCGTTGCCAAGGTGGTAGGGGGTGATTGGTTCAAGCGGATGATGACGGCCGCCAAGGCGCTTGAGAACGACGCCAGCAACGGCGACTTCGGGGATGACCTGCTGCTCGCCGACATCCGCGAGATCCTCAAGGCGAACGCCAAGCCGAAGTTCAAGCGGATTGTGAACAACGAGCCGACGGACTGGCCGGGTAACGGTCACGTCGTGAACGAGCAGTGGATCCCCGCCATGACCCTCCACGCCGTACTGGTGGAATCGCAAGAGGGCGACTGGCGCGACCTGACGACGCGGGCGATGAGCGACAAGCTGGCGTCATTCGGCATCAAGGCCGAACCGCAACGGCTTGATGGTGACGGCCGGAAGCAGACGCGGTGCTACCCGTTGGGAGATATGGAGGACGCCATCAAGCGTTACCTGAAACCCGATACGCCGGAATGGGCGCAGTAATGTGACTGTGACGGGAGGGGGACAACCATCCTCCTGTCATTCCGATGCTGGCATGGATATGACGTGGGACTGCTTAAAAGATGACGATGGAAAGGGTGCTCGAAGGGTGGAAAAGTAGCAAATGCTTATATTCGGAGTTCGAAAAAAAAGTTCCCCCAAGCCCTTGGTCAAAAAGGACCGTACCGCGTAACCACTTTTCAATGTTTACGGGGCCTGCAGGGCGGTACGTAATCAATGTGCATAACGTACCAAAGCGTAACCACTCGGGCCGCGTAACCAATCACGGTTACGGAGTCGGGACGGTTACGCTTTGGTACGTTATGCACATTGATTACGTACCAGGCAAGAAGTGCCTATTCATGCGGGTTCCAGAGGATTTGGTTACGCTGTTACCCCATTTTCGGCAGAGGGCTTGGGGGGAAAAGTTTTTTATTTTGGAGGATATGTCATGGACATATATGCAGACCTGAAAGAACAGTACAGGCGTGAAGGAATCGAGCAGGGGAGGAGGGAACAGTTGGCCAAGGACAACGCCACATTCTCCGAATACCTGGCCGACATCGAGCGCTTGAAGCAGGAGAACGAACAGTTGCGCTCCGACCTGGCCACCGTCATCAAGCCGATGCAGGAGGAGCTTCAACAGTTGCGGCGGCGGCAACAGGTGCCCGCTACGGCGCCCATCCAACAGTCGGCACCTGCCCCGTCGTCAGTTGACCAGCAGCAGCAGCAGGAGCTACGCCAGCGCATCGCAGCACTTGCCGAGCGTGAGCAGTCCGTGGCCAAGTGGGAGGCACAGTTGAACGTCTTTGCTGCCGAGCAGAAGAAAGTAGCGTCAGCACTGGCCATACGCCAGCAGGCGCTACAGCAGCAGCAGCACGCCGAAACCGTGGAGGCGTATGTGCAGGCCGCTCAGGACGGCGATTTCAGTTTCGCTACTGCGAGCCTTGCACGGTCCATCGCCATCTGCGAGCAGAGGGCGCAGGAAGCGCTACAGGCTGCCGCCGGTGCATATTCATTCGGTGCCGGCCGGGAACTTCGTCAGGAGGCGCTGCAATGGCAGCAGCAGGCGCGTGCCGCAGTCACTACCCTGGCGAACCTGCCAAGGCCCAAGGAGGCGCCTGTACCGTCATCCGTGAAGGATTTCCTGACCAGCCCCACCATGCTCGCCCTGATGCGCTCCATTGCCTGGGAGTGCAAGGACCATCGTGCACCCTGCGCCGTGCTGCACGCCACGCTACTGCATCGGGTGCCGGAACTGCGGACCATTCAGAACGGCGAACCGCTCACGCAGAGGGCGCTAGGCGATGCGCTTGCCGGTGTCGGCATCAAGAGCAAGCTCGGTCGCTTAGAGCAGGACCGGAAGCCGATGCGCTGCTACTCCGCTTACTCGTTTCCTGCGCCGGCGCTTGATGCTCTGCCCTCTCAAGGCAGCGAACAGCCGGGCGCCTGAGCGGCGAATCGGACGGCAGGCAGGAGCAGGCAGGCAGGCATCAACAGCCGGAGCAGGCAGGCGTCTCCAACTGTTGCTCGCTCCAACTATGTTCTGATTTTTCCTTCGAAAATCCTGACTGTTCCTGCGCCCATCCTCGACCCCACCCCCGGAGTCGACCCGTGCACCCTGCCGTGATTTGGCTCATTCCAGCACGTCCCCGATCCCACCATATTCCAATACCTACCTTTGTGCTAGCATTGCACTTACGCAGTAAGCTGCAATCCCTTCACACGGCAGGGGTCACTGGTTCGATCCCAGTACCGCCCACCAGCGAAGAGAAAACACGAAACCCGTGCGGCTCAAGGCTCCGCGGGTTTTTTGTTGTCTCGAGTTTGCCGCAGGAGGGCGCTGAAATCGCCGGCATCAACGATCAGCCTGAAGCGGCCGCCGTGCCTCATGGCATGGGCCAATCGCCGGTTGGCGGGTATGATGCACGGATTCTCCAGCCCGCCTGACCGTCATGAACCGCGCCCAATCGCTTGCCGACATTCTCCTTGATCTTGTGCCCGCGGATGGCGCGGCCATCGGCAATCAAAGTCTCTTTCAGCGGTTGGCGAAAGCGGCACACGGCGCCGGGCATCAGGTTTCGGAAACCGATTTCGAGCGGTTGACGGCCGAGTTCGTTGCCGCGGGCGTCCTGGTCAAGGGCGCGGGGCGTGGCGGCTCGCTGCGGCGGGCGCATCGGGAAAGCGATGATTTCGGCCTGGCCGAACAGACCGCGCCTGCGGTCGACGCCGAAAAACCCCGAAAAACCACGCCGGCTACACCGCGCGCCAAGACAGCCGGGGCGGACAACCCGGCGCAGATCATTTCCTACCGGCACGCCGACAAGCGGAAGAACAACCCGGAAGTCGGCATGGTGACGCCGGCCACCGATCCCGAGGAAGGCAGGAACCGCTGGGCCTACGATCCGCACATTGACCCGGCCTTGCAGTTCGACCCGAACCGGGCGGCGATCGAGCAGGTGATCGACGATGCGCTGGCGAGCGGCGATGCGGAGGCGATGCGGGCGGCGCTCGAAGAACTGAAGCGGCGGCAATCCCCCTATCTCAACTGGGCGGGCAAGGCCGAGCGCACCAGCTTCGACGTCGACACCGTGTCGCTGCATGTCCATGAGCGCGTCGACCCGGCCAGCATCCTGGCGGCGGTGCGCAAGGCGATCAAGGGCGAGGGCAAGTCGCGGGGGATGGACAAGGCGATCCAGCCCGGCCTGTTCGACGCGCCGTTCGAGAACCTGCCGCTGCGCGACGCCATCGACTTCTACCGCCACGAGCGCGGCTGGGCCAACCGGCTGGTGGCCGGAGATTCGCTGCTGGTGATGAACAGCCTGCTGCAAAAGGAAAGCATGGCCGGCCGGGTGCAAATGATCTACATCGACCCGCCCTACGGCATCAAGTACGGCTCCAACTTCCAGCCCTTCGTCGGCAAGCGCGATGTCAAGGACCGCAACGACGCCGACCTGACGCAGGAACCGGAAATGATCAAGGCGTTCCGCGACACCTGGGAACTCGGCATCCACTCCTACCTGACCTACCTGCGCGACCGGCTGCTGCTGGCGCGCGAACTGCTGAGCGAGACGGGCAGCGTGTTCGTGCAGATTTCGGACGAGAACCTGCATCATGTGCGGGAGATCATGGATGAGGTTTTCGGCGCAGAAAATTTTGTTGCACTGCTCACTGTTGCAAAAACTGCGGGAAGCTCGACGGACAAGCTCCCAACTATCGCAGATTACTTACTGCAGTTCGCAAGAAACAAGGAATGCCTAACTTTTAGGCAGCTCTACACAGAGAAGGTCGACGGCGAAGGCGCAGACGAATACCGGTACCTTCTCTTGGCAGAAGGACGTTCGAGAACCATGACGTCGGAGGAGGTGACTGGTAGAAAAGGCATCCCGGCCGGAGCCAGTCGGTTTCGCCCGAGCGCCCTGACCTCCCAACGGCCGATGCAGGGAAACGACCTGAGAGACTTCGAGTTCCAAGGACGAGCCTTCAGCCCCGGCACTGGGACTTTCAAGACGGACAGAGGTGGACTAACACGCCTCGCTTACAGTAAGCGTCTGATTCCACGCGACAAATCAATTTCGTACCTACGTAAGCTAGACGACTTTCCCGTCGTTCCCATTAACAACCTCTGGATGGACGTTCGATGGGGGTTTGACGCTTCAAATAAGCGCTACGTGGTGGAAACAAATGCACGAATTATTGAACGCTGCATGCTCATGACCACCGACCCCGGCGACCTCGTGCTCGATCCGACCTGCGGTTCCGGTACGACCGCCTTCGTCGCCGAGAAGTGGGGCCGGCGCTGGATCACCTGCGACACCTCGCGCGTCGCCGTTACCCTGGCCAAGCAACGGCTGATGACCGCCAGCTACGACTATTACGAGTTGAAGTATCCGCACGAAGGCTTGAAGGGCGGTTTCATCTACAGGACCGTGCCGCACGTCATGCTCAAGTCGATCGCCAACAACCCGGACATCGACAGCATCTACGAACGGATGCAGCCGGCGATCGCGGCGGCGCTGGCGGATTTGAACGAAAAACTGGCGTCGACCGCGGCAACCCCGTTGCCGGAGTGGGAAGTGCCGTTCGACCTGCCGGTCGACTGGCCGGCAGCAGCGCAAGCGCCGTTCGCGGCTTTCCACGCCGCGCGCCAGGCGATGCAGGCGCAGATGGACGCGTCGATCGCCGCCCACGCCGATCAGGAAATCCTCTACGACCAGCCGGCCATTGCCAAAAACAAGCTGCGCATCACCGGGCCGTTCACCGTCGAGGCGGTGCCGTTCCCGAGCGTCAAGGCGCTGGACGAGGCCAGCGGCCCGGCCGAGGCCGACGCCAGCATCGCCCGCACCGGCGAATCCGGCCGTCAGCACCAGTGGCGCGACGAATTGTTGAAGGCGGGCATCCGCGGCAAGGGCGGGCAGATGCTGAAGTTCGCCGAACTGGAGACGCTGCCCTACGATGCCGACCTGCGTAACCTGCACGCGATCGGCCATCTGGATTCGGGCGAGCGGGTGGTGGTCAGCTTCGGCCCCGAACATGCGGCGCTCGAGCAGCGGCAGGTGGCGAACGCCCTGGCCGAAGCCGGCAACCTGTTCCCGTTGCCGAAGATGATCGTCTTCTGCGCCTTCGCCTTCGACCCCGAGGCAGCCAAGGACATCGACAGCCTGAAGGGCATCGTCGCGCTCAAGGCGCAAATGAACACCGACCTGCTGACCGACGACCTGAAGAAGGCACGGTCGAACAACCAGAGTTTCTGGCTGATGGGCCAGCCCGAGGTCGAGGTGCGCCGGCGGCCCTCACCCCCGGCCCCTCTCGCGAAGGGCGGGGGGAGCAAGGCGTGGTACGAGGTCGAGGTGCATGGCTTCGACTACTTCGATACGGTCAAGGGCGAACTGGTGTCGGGCGGCAAGAGCCGGATCGCCATGTGGGCGCTCGACACCGACTACGACGAGCGCAGCCTGTTCCCGCGCTAGGTATTTTTCCCGATGGCGGGCAAGGGCGAGGGCTGGGAAAAGCTGAGGAAGAGCATCCGGGCGGAACTCGACGAGGCGCAACTCGAGAAATTCCACGGCACGGTGAGCCTGCCGTTCGCGGCGGGCGACAACCGCAAGATTGCGGTGAAGATCGTCGATGACCGCGGGATCGAGTCGCTCAAGGTCATTCCGCTGCCGTGAGTGATGCTCGATGAGCAAGCCGAATTCCCTGATCATCAACTCGCCGTTCACGCGGCCGACGCATCACTGGCTGCGCTCGGGTGAGCGCAAGCTCGACCTGAAGGCCGGGCGGCGGCCGGCGGGCTACGAGGTTTTCGACACGCGCCACAACACGGTGCGCGGCGTCGAACTGGAATTGGTCAATCGCATCCGCGGACGGGTGGATGAATGGCGCGCGGCAGATTGCCCCGGCATTACGTCGGTGACGCGGCGGCTGCTCGAACACTGGCGGGACAAGAGCGACGGCGTGCGTACCCACGCCTTCTATTTCTGCCAGTTGGAGGCGATCGAGACGCTGATCTGGCAGGTCGAGGCGCCGCCGGAGTTCAAGCAGGGCATCGCCATCCCGGGCGATGGCGGGCTGTGGCAGCGCATCTGCTGCAAGATGGCGACCGGCACTGGCAAGACGACGGTGATGGCGATGATCGTCGCCTGGCAGGTGCTGAATGCGCTGGCCTACCCGAAACGCAACAGGGATTTCTCGCGGGCCGTCTTCGTCGTCGCCCCCGGCTTGACCGTCAAGGAACGCTTGCAGGTGCTGTTGCCGGGGCATCCGGCAAACTACTACGACGAGTTTTCGCTCTGCCCGAACGAGGCGCTGCGCCAGAAGCTGAACCAGGCCGAGTTGCTGATCGAGAACTGGCACGGCCTGATGCCGAAAAAGGAGGTCGACCGCTCGGTGGTCAGGAAGGGCGCCGAGAGCGACGAAGCCTACGTGCGCCGGGTGCTCGGCAAGCTGGCTGGTTTCAGGGATCTGCTGATCATCAACGACGAGGCGCACCACGCCTACCGGCAGCGGGCCGAGGTCAAGGTCAGCAGGAAGGCGGCGGAAGACCTCGGCATCGACCTGGAGGAGGCGACGCGCTGGATCGAGGGGCTGGATCGCATCCACAAGATGCGGCGCATCGCGCGCTGCTTCGACCTTTCGGCCACGCCCTTCGCGCCCTCGGGCAAGACCAGCACCGAGTCGGCGCTGTTCGAATGGGTGGTGTCCGACTTCGGCCTGAACGATGCGATCGAGGCCGGGCTGGTGAAGACGCCGCGCGTGGTGATTCGCGACAACGCGCTGCCCAATGCGCAAACCTATCGCAGCAAGCTGTATCACCTGTACCGCGAACCGGAGGTTGCCGAAGACCTGAACCGGCGGGGGGCGCAGCCGCACGAGGCGCTGCCGCAGATCGTCCAGGAAGCGTACACGCTGCTGGGGGCGGATTGGCGCGCGGCGCTTCTCGATTGGCGAGCGAGCGGGCACAGCTCGCCGCCGGTGATGCTGACCGTCTGCAACCGGACCGAGACAGCGGCGCGCGTCGAACATTATTTTCGCCAGGGCGATGCGTTCTGGTCGGAACTGAAGGCGCCCGAGCGGACGCTCCGCGTCGACTCGAAAGTGCTGGACAAGGCCGAGGTCGGCGAGACGACGACGGCCGACAAGGATTACGAGCAGGCGCTGAAGGCGATCGTCGCGGCGGCGGCGATTCCGGCGACGCTCAAGCAGGATTTGCTGGCGCTCAAGAAGGAAGAATTGCTGCGGGCCATCGTCGACAGTGTCAGCAAGCGCAATGCCGCCGGCCAGGATTTGCAGAACGTGATTTCGGTCGCCATGCTCTCCGAGGGCTGGGATGCGAAGAATGTCACGCACATCATGGGGCTGCGCGCCTTCACCAGCCAGTTGCTGTGCGAGCAGGTGATCGGCCGCGGCCTGAGGGGGGTAGCTATGAAATGGAGACCGTGCTTTGCCCGGATGGCGTCGAGCGCGAGTTGTTCCTCCCGGAATTCGTGAATGTCTTTGGGGTTCCCCTTTCGATCTTCGACGATACCGGGGGCGATGGTAAAACCCCGCCGCCGAGGCCCAGCAAGCAGATCGAGGCGCTGGCCGAGCGCAACGCGCTGGAGATCAGTTGGCCCAACGTCCTGCGTGTGGACATCGTGGTCAAGCCGGTGCTTGCGGTCGACTGGGAAAAGATGCCGATTCTCAAGATTGATCCGGCACAGATTCACGTCAGCGCCGACCTGGCGCCGGCGCTCGGCGGCGCGGCCGATCTGTCGCAGGCGGTGTCGATCGACCTGGAGAAGCTGCCCGAGGAATTCCGGCCGCAGCGCTTGTTGTTCGTCGCCGCGCGCAAGGCGTTCGCCGAGTTGAAGCCCAACTTCACCGGCAACCTCGAATACCTGATGGTCCAGTTGATCCGGCTGAGCGAGCAGTTTTTCGAGTCCGACCGGCTCGCTATTCCCTCGTTGTTTCACCAGGAGCCGCTACGCAAGCGCATCCTGATTGCGCTGTCGATGGACCGGATCGTTCAGCACGTGCTGGCGCATGTCCATGAACGCAACTTCGAGCGGATGGAACCGGTCTTCGACCAGGAGTTTCCGATCGGCTCGACGCGCAACATGCGCACCTGGTACTCGACGAAGCCGTGCCTGGACACGACCAAATCGCAGATCAGCCATGTTGTCGGCGACAGCACTTGGGAACACTACACGGCGAATGTGCTGGAGGGCATGGACGAAGTAGTCGCCTACGCCAAGAACGATCACCTGGGGTTCCAGATTCACTACCTGTGGAACGGCAGCCGGCGACGCTTCGTGCCGGATTTCATCATTCGCCTGCGCAGCGGCAAGACGCTGGTGCTGGAGATCAAGGGCGAGGATTCCGATCAGTACAAGGCAAAGCGATCGGCGCTCGATGCCTGGGTGAAGGCGGTCAATGCCCGCGGCGGGTTCGGCGTCTGGTGCTGGGATGTGGCATTCCAGCCGGCGAAGATTCAGGACATCGTGATTGCCCATATGGGCTGTGATGCGCCGACAAGCATTTTCGACCCGGGATGAGATGCCCGCGCACCTGCGATTTCCCTGAAGCATGAGTTGACCCGACTGGAGCGAGGTTTAGAATCGTCGCCAGTAATGGAACTTCGGCAGGTGAGCGGGTAGGGGCGGTTCCCGGGATGCGTTCGCGTCTTCGGTTGATTAACCGGGTTCGTGGCAACGACGGAGGAGAGCAGATGTTATCGACCAACTCCATGGCGGCGCTGTTCGGCAAGTCGCCTTTCAAGCCGCTGCAACAACACATGCGGGTCGTCATCGAATGCGTTGGCGAGGTGCCGGCGCTGTTCGCGGCCCTGATTGAGGGGAATGAGGCGCAGATCGAGGTCCAGAAGGAGAAGATCTTCGCCAAGGAGGGCGAGGCGGACAAGATCAAGAACGAGTTGCGCGGCCACCTGCCGAGAAGCCTGCTGCTGGCGGTCGACCGGCGCGACCTGCTGGAGTTGCTGGCGATGCAGGATACGATCGCCGGCATTGCCCAGGACATCGCCGGCTTGCTGGTCCAGCGCAAGATGGAGGTTCCCGTTGCGATGGCCGAACCACTGATGAGATTCGTTACCCGCTGCGCCGAAACCTGCGGCCAGGCGCACAAGGTCATCGAGGAACTCGACGAGTTGCTGGAGTTGGGTTTTCGCGGCCGCGAGGTCGAGCGGGTGGAAGCGATGATCGTTGAACTGGGCTGCATGGAGAGCGATACGGACCTGATGGGCATTTCCCTGACGCGGACACTTTTCGCCCAGGAAGACAGTCTCAGTCCGGTGTCGGTGATGCTCTGGTACCAGTTGATCCACTGGCTGGGCAATCTGGCCGACTACGCCGAAAAGGTCGGCGACCGTCTGCGTCTGATGGTCGCCCGCTGACGACGGGAAGTCGCGGGACAGGGAATTCGCTTTGCAGGTGTTGTCGAGGCTCCGCGGTTCGCCTCTTCATTTCAGCACTTCATCGCCAAGGGGCGTATCGTGGGGATTATTGCGCAGCACTCGACAGTGTTTTACATCATGGCCCTTGCCTTTGGCCTCTGCGTTTGCTGGGGCATGGGCGCCAACAACGTGGCCAATGCCATGGGCACTTCGGTCGGTTCCGGAGCCCTTACTGTCAGACGGGCGCTGATCCTGGCGGCGGTCATGGAGTTTTCCGGGGCCTATCTGGCCGGCGGTGAGGTGGCGGCAACCATTTCGAAAGGGATCATCGACGGCAGGTTGTTCGAGCCGGTGCCGCATCTGCTGCTGTACGGCATGATCGGGGCGTTGCTGGCGGCCGGAATCTGGCTGACGGTCGCCAGCATGCGTGGCTGGCCGGTGTCCGCGACCCATTCGATAGTCGGCGCCGTATGCGGCGCCGGTGTCGCCGCGCTTGGCGTCGACGCGGTCAACTGGGTAATGATGACCGAGATCGTCGTCAGCTGGTGCATCTCCCCGGTGCTCGGCGGCATCGTCGCGCTGGTCCTGACGCTGAGCATCCGCAAGCTGATTCTCAACACTGGGAATCCAATCGGCCAGGCGCGCAAGTGGGGTCCGCTGTATGCCTTTCTGGTCGGCTGGATCGTCTCGCTGGTCACCATCACCGCGGGTCTCAAATACGTCGATGGCAATCATGGCGGCGTCGAGGGTCACATCCTTGCGATCGCGATCGGCATCGTCCTGGCAGGCATCGCCAAAGTGCTGATGAACCGCATCCATCTCGAGGAGAGCGACGACCGGATCTTTCACTTTGCCAGCGTCGAGAAGCTGTTCGTCCCGCTGATGGTTTTTACCGGTGCGGCGATGGCCTTCGCGCACGGCTCGAACGATGTTGCCAACGGCATCGGGCCGATGGCCGCGGCTATTCAGATCATCGAGACCCGGGCGGTAAGTACCGGGTCGGCGGTAACGCCGTTCATGCTGCTGCTCGGCGGCATCGGCATTGCCGTCGGTGTGGCGACCTACGGCTACAAGGTGATGGCCACCATCGGCAGCAAGATCACCCAGCTGACGCCGACCCGCGGTTATGCAGCGACCGTTGCCGCCTCGATTGTCGTCGTCGCTGCTTCGGGAATGGGCCTGCCGGTGTCGACCACCCACATCGCGGTCGGCTCGGTGATCGGGGTGGGTATCGCCCGCGGCATCGGTGCGCTCGACATGCGCGTCATCGGCGGCATCTTCCTCTCGTGGTTGATCACGGTGCCCGTCGCAGGCGTTCTGGCGGCAATCATCTTCCACATCCTGCGCATCGTTTTCGGCTAGAATCCTCCGGAGCTTCTCCAGACGGCGGCCTGACGGGCCGCCGTATTTCCTTCGAGTCAAGCGTGAGTCATGCCGGATCTGCCAACCGAGCCCATCGAATCGCTGCAGAATATCAAGGGGATCGATTTCCCCGCTGACATTCGCTTCCGCCAGATTCTGGTCACCGGCCCCCCGGGCGCCGGCAAGAGTACCCTGATCACGCGTCTCGGCGGCTGGTCGGAGGAGGGCTATCTGGACCTGGCCAAGAACCATTGGTGGCGGTCCGAAATCCTTTCCGTGCGGCCGCGGGAGATTCACCTCGGCATGCCCTTTCAGGGCCTGGGCGACGCGGTGACGGTTTTTGACGCCGAGTTCTACGACCGCGATCCGGTCCCGGCGATCGATTTTGACCGCATCCAGCTGCCGCCGTGCAAACGTTTCTTCTTCAATGTTGACTGGTACCACCGCTACGTCTTCGAATTTCTGATTCCGCCGGCGGAACTGGTCTTTGAGCGCCGCGCCGAGCGGGCGCGGCACAGCACGCACGTGGTGGACAAGCAACTCAGCCGGGAAATCTGCATCGTCCAGCACGAGGCATTCCTGCGCCTTGCCGAACATCTGCACCGGAAGGGTTTCCGGGTGTATCTGCGCGATTTGATCGAGAATCCGCCGCGGCGATTCGCCAGCCAGCCGGCACTGCCATGAACCTGATTGCCAACCGGCGGCCGATAACGGTGTCAAGGCTTCTGGCTCCGCTGAAGCGGATCCTGACGCGACTGGGGGTTGGCCCTGGCCATGAAATCAGGCTGCGCAGCAACTACCGGCTGGGCGACATCAAGGTCCGGGTTTCTTTCGATCGTGCGCCGATCGAAATCACGCTTGGTCAGGATGACAAAAAACTCCATCTCTATCCCGAAACCCGGATCGACGAGCGCGGGAAGGTTAACAGGACGGGCAACTTCGTCATCGTCGATCCAGCCGCCAAACCCGACCGGATCACCGGCTTCCTGCGCCTGACGCCGAGAAGTTGGGTCTCGCTGGGGTCGGGGGACCGGATCCAGCAAGCGCTGTTCGACTATCCGGATGCGGTTGACGAGGAGCACCTGGTCATCATCCAGGGCCCGGAATCGCTGGTTTTCCGCAATCTCAGCGACGCCGGTTCGACCATCGGTCGATTCGCCAGCGATGCGCGGGGCACACGGGAGGGCGCCTACCGCCGCTTGCGCGATATTTTCGGCGGCCCGATCGAGCGGTTGCCCGCCGACGAAGCGCTGGCGCTGATTGAAAAGGTCAATGAGGTGATGCAATACGAGGCCTACCGTCCGCGCAGCGATTGGGGCTTGCCCGGCGGACTGGTGATGCTTCCGGGGAGCCTGACCCCGATCCTGGTTGCCGACCTGCATGCGCAGGTCGACAACCTGTTGACCGTGTTGAGCCAGAACGCTTTTCTCGATGCGCTCGAGGATGGCAGCGCCGCCCTGATCATTCTCGGTGATGCGGTGCATTGCGAGGAAGACGGGAAACTCCGCGAGATGGACAGCTCGATGCTGATGATGGATCTCATCTTCCGGCTCAAGCTGCGTTTTCCGTTGCAGGTGTTCTATGTCCGCGGCAACCATGATTCCTTCACCGAGGACATCGCTAAGGATGGCGTTCCGCAGGGCCTGCTGTGGGCCAAGGAACTGGTCGCTCGCCGGGGCCATGCCTATCGCAAGGCCATGGAGGATTTCTATCGCCTCTTGCCCTTTGTGGTCGCCTCCACGGATTTTCTTGCCTGCCACGCGGCAGCGCCGAAAGAGAACGTGACCAGGGACATGCTTGTCAACATCCACCGCCACCCCGAGCTCGCCATCGAACTGGTCAACAACCGCCAGTTGCAGCCCAGCCGGCCCAACGGCTATGGCCGGGGTGACGTCAAACGCTTTCGCCGCACGCTGGACCTTCAGAAGCACACTACTTTCGTCGTCGGTCATACGCCGTTGGATGGCGACAGCACGATGTGGCTCAACATCAACGGCATCAAGAACCACCACGTGCTCTACAGTGCCCGCGTCGGGCAAGTCGGTGTGATCACCCGCATCGGCGGGGTGATGGTGCCGCTGATCTACCCGGTTGATGCGGTGACCGCGCTCATCAAGCAGATCAAGGACGAGCCGGACTGAAATTCCGTGCCGGCTTCATGAGCCCCGGACGGTTTCCGTCCCGGCCGGAACGGCTGCCAGCCGTTGCACGATCAGACTGCCGATCATGTCGCCCTCGACGTTCACCGCGGTGCGCACCGTGTCGAGGATACGGTCGATCGGCAGCAGGATGGCGACGGCCTCGGTGGGCAGGCCGACCGATTCGAGGACTAGGACCATGCTCAGCATGCCGACGCTAGGGATCCCCGGGGCGCCGATGGCGCCGAGCATGGCCACGAAGAAGACGATCATCTGGCTGGCGAAATCGAGTTCGATGCCGGCGAGACGCGCGACGAAGAGCGCTGCGGCGGCCTCGTAGAGCGCCGTGCCGTCCATATTGACCGTCGCGCCGAGCGGTACCACAAAGTTGGCGATGTCCTTGCGCACATGCAGGTGCTGCTCGGTGCAGCGCAGCGTGACCGGCAGCGTCGCGGCGCTCGAACTGGTGGCAAACGCCGTGATCAGCGCCTCGCGCGCGCCCTTGAAGAAATGGACGGGCGGCATTCGGGTGAACAGCCAGAGGATCAGGGGCAGGACGACGAGGCCATGGAACAGCGTGGTTCCGGTGACGACGACGATGAAATGGCCCAGGCTCTTCAACAGCCCGCCCTGCTGGCTGGCCACCAGTTGCAGGAGCAGCGCGGCGAGGCCGAGCGGGGCGAGGCGCATGATCCAGCCGACGATCATCAGGCAGAGTTCCTGCAGTTCCTGGATCAGCAGGCGCAGGTTGCGGTAGCGTTCGCCGCCGACGACCAGGGCGATGCCGAGGAAGAGAGCGATCATCACGATGGCGAGAATCTCGCCCTGGGCCAGTGCCTTGAACGGGTTCTGGAACAGACCACGCAGGAACTGGGCGATGTAGTCGGGCAGCGGCATCTGGCGCGCCTGATAGTTCTTCGTCGCTGCGGCGAACATTTCGAGTTGCAGGCCGTCGCCCGGCCGGAAGACATGTGCGGCGCCGAAGCCGATTAGGATCGCCAGACCCATGGTGGCGAAGAAGAAGGCCAGCGTCGTCGTCCATACCCGGTGCATCTGGTCGTGGGCGCGCAGGTTGGCGACGCCGACGACGATGGACGAGAAGACCAGCGGCACCAGCACCATGCGCAGCAGGTCGAGGAAGACATTGCCAACCAGCCTGGTCCCGTAGAGAACTTCCTGTGCCGCGGGAGTCGGCCCGGTGTTGGCCAGCCACAGGCCGCCGGCAATGCCGGCAAGGCAGCCGATCAGGATTTGCGTATTGAGCGAAGTCTGGCGAGGCATGCAATCTGTCCGTGAGCCTGGATGACGATGGATTGTACCCGGTGATCATGACCGGGAGGGTTCGACGACGCTCACTGGAATTGCCAGGTGATGACGAGTATTGCTGCCCGGGTTGCCATCCTGTGATTTTCGCTGTCCGCCGTGCGGGGGATGCCGAACGCCAGGTCGAGATCCTTGCCGGGGGAGTAGATGGCAGCGGGTTCGGCATCCCTTTCGTTGGCCGCGCTGCCGCTGCTGCGCGTATCTCACGCCGAGGTCCGGCGCGAGTTTCCATTCCTCGCCGACCTCACGGATAGGAATACGCGACAGGCTGGAGACTGCCGAATCGGGACCGTCGAATGGTCCGCGAATGCGGTTGCGTCCCAGGGCGGCATTGAGGAGGACGCTGCCGAAGGGAACATGCTGCTCGAGGATGAAGGTCAGAGTGTCCGGGGTGCTTCCGGTGCCCGTGCCGTCCGGCTCGCAGCAGCCGGCGACGGCGTCTTTTGCGTTAGCATGGAGCCCTCGAAGGTTTCCAGGGAGTCTGAAATTGAGCGATTTCGCGGCGTTGACCGCAGCCGTGCTGGAATTTCGCGATGCGCGCGACTGGCGGCAGTTTCATTCGTTGCGCAACCTGATCATCTCGCTCAATCTCGAAGTGGCGGAACTGCTGGAACTGACGCAGTGGAAGAACGACGCCGAGGTCGAGGCACTGCCGGCCGACCCGCAAGCTGCGGAAGCGCTGCGTGATGAATGTGCCGATATCCTGCTCTACCTGCTGCTGATTGCCGACGCGGCGGGCATCGACCTGGCTGCCGCCGCCCGCGCCAAGCTGGCCAAGAACGGCGCCAGGTACCCGGTGGACAAGGCCCACGGATCGCGGGCCAAGTACAGCGACTTACGCTGACTCGCTTTCCAGCGTGAATTTCGCCCCATCGCCTTGGGCAAGAAGTTCGCTTAGGCGGGGCAGGGTTTCGTGGAGTTTCCGTTCCAGCGTCCACGGCGGATTGACGATGAACATGGCGCTCCCGTTCATCCCGAAGCCATCGGTGGACGGCGCCCTGACTTCGAGCGTCACATTCAGCCAGTTCGTTGCCCCGAGTCCTTTCAGCCGAGCCGGCAGCTTGCGCGATTCGAGCTTGGCCAGCAGCGGATACCACAGCGCATAGATGCCGGTGGGAAAGCGTTTGAGGGAATCCTGAAGGCACTTGACGACGTTGACGTAATCATCCCGCGTCTCGTAGGACGGGTCGATCAGGACCAGCGCGCGACGCGGTGGCGGCGGCAGGATGGCCTTGAGACCGGCGAAGCCGTCGCTGGCGGTTATCATGACCTGGCGGCCGGCACTGGCGAAGCATTCCTGCAGAAGTTTGGCGTCGCTGCTGTGCAGTTCGTAAAGCCGCAAGCGGTCGCTCTCGCGCAGCAACTGGCTGGCCAGCCAGGGCGAACCCGGGTAGTGGCGCAGCTTGCCGTCCGGGTTGAGCATGCGGACGAAATCCACATAGTCGACCACGGCCGGCGGCAGGCCCTTCCTGTCCCACAGGCGACCTATCCCGTCGCGGTATTCCCCGAGTTTTCTGGCGTGGACCGACTCCAGCGCATATCTTCCGGCACCCGCATGCGTGTCGATGATCCAGAACGGCGCCGGTTTTTCGCCCATGTATCCGGCGATCTGCAGCAGGATGAGGTGTTTCAGCACGTCGGCATGGTTGCCGGCGTGAAAGGCATGACGGTAGCTGAGCATGGCGCGGTCGCCCGGGGTTCTAGAGCGGCACGAGGGCGAAGAATTCAAGCCCCGCGGAGGCTTCGAGTCGTCTGCCGATCTGCCAGAGCCGGGTGTCGCCGAATGCGTCTAGCTTGATCTTGTGGCCGCTGGCGAGATGACCGGGGCGGGCGATGATCCCCGGGCGATTGCCGTAGCCGGGCAGGCGGTGGAGATAGATGCCGCGCCGGATTTCACCATGGCATGGAAGGTTGACCACGCTGACTTGCGGCGACAATACTTGCAGGCCGAGTTCGAGGCCGCCCTGGCTGGTGGTCGCAACGCGGCGCACCAAGCACACGTGTACGCTGCTCGATTCGCGGGCTTGCAGCGCGACGACGTTGCCGACACCGAGCTTCCAGTTCTCGCCCTGGATGAAGCGGACAAGGAAACCGTCGGGGCTCTGGTCGATCAGAGCCCATTCGCTGGACCGAAAGCCTCTGGCTCCACGCCTGGCGACCAGATCGATGGCACGGCGGCTGTGCGCATCCCCCTCGATGAACGGGATGACGTGGCCGATGCCGCCGACCAGATCGGCATGCGGCTTGAAGGCCTTGCGGTTGAAGCGGCGTACCGCCCTCCCGCCGATCGCCTGCCGGAGCGCCTGGAGCAGGCCGGGAGGAATTTCCGGGTCGGATTCGTCGTCTGCCGGTCTGCGAATGAGTGACCTGTCGAGTTCCGCCAGCACGCCGCTGCAGTCGATGATGATGGCATCGACCAGGGGGGTTCCGGGCGGGAGGCGGAGAAGCGGTATGCCGGGGCCGGCTTCGTCGGGCCGAACCACGAAGCATTCCGCGGCGGCCTTGCGCTTGCCGGCATCCGGCGCAGCATCGGAAATCATGGCATGCATGGCCAGTTGCCGCGTACAGAATATTGCGTCCACCAGTTCGCCGCGCGGCAGTTTGCCGGGTTCCAGGTAGGCAAACAGCAGCGCACTCAGATACTGATGCTCAATTGGCGCGATTTCCTCCTTCGGAAGGCGGGCCTGCAGGGTGCGGGCCATCCGGCAGAGCTCGTGCAGCATCGACCAGGTTGACTCCGAAGGCTTGGCGTAGGAGCGATAGGCCAACTGCTGGCGCCGCGCAAGGAGCATCATCGCGCGGTGCGTTGCGCGTTGGAAGATACGGATCAGGCTTTCCTGCTGACTGCCTTGAAAGATCGTCTTGGCGAGCTTGAGGTAGCCCGCGACAAGCGCCTTCATCAGATTGTCGGCGGCCAGCGCCGACGTGGTCGCCGCGACGGGCAGTGGCAGCGGCGAGAGATCGATGTGCCGCTCGACAACGGGGAGGGCCTTTTCCGCTTCGACGAGAGCCTCTTCCAGTAGCTTGAAGCGCATGTGGAAATTCTTCTGTTGGGCGATGACCGGAATGACACGCTCTGTCAGTTGCGTCACGACTTCGTGGGCCGACAGTCCGGAAACCGTGTCCAGCAGTTCGCGCACCTCGGCCGCCCGCCTCTCTGCCGGAGGTTCGCTGAAGGGGAGCAGGTTGCGGAGCACTTTCAAGGTCGGTTTCATGTCGCTGCAAGAGTTCTTGGCGGACGAATTATCAGGCATATCTTCCTTGTGTGAAGTGGGATGTTTCACGGTTTGCGTATACTTGAACGATGGAATTGCTCGAATTGCTGGTTCTTGCGCTGCTGGGCGCCGCTGTCTGGCTCTGGCTGGACAGCCTCAAGGCGCGCGAGATCGGGGTGACGGCGGCCCAGGCGGCGTGTGCCGACGAAGGTTTGCAGTTTCTCGATGACACCGTTGCCATCCGCTCGCTGAGGCTGGTGCGCGACGACGATGGAAGGCTGCGCCTGCGCCGCGTCTATGGCTTCGAATACAGCGACACCGGCGACAACCGGCGCCCCGGGACGGTCACGCTCCTCGGGCAGCGGGTCGAGTTGCTGCATGTCCGTCCGCAACTCTATGTCGTGCCCAGGGCGCCGGAAACTCATGAAACCCTTCATTGAATCAATCGAATTCAAAGGCCGGGAAGCCCTGCGCCTGCATGGCCCGCGGGGGGCGTCCGCGGTCATCGGCCGGCTGGGCGGGCAGGTTCTGTCGTGGATCACGCCCGATGGGCGCGAACGCCTGTTTCTCTCCGAGCGCGCCGTATTCGACGGCAGCGTGCCGATCCGCGGCGGCATTCCGGTCTGTTTTCCGCAATTCGGCAGGCTGGGCGGCTTGCCGAAACACGGATTCGCGCGCACTCGCGAATGGACGGTTATCGGGCAACGCTGCGGCGACGATTACGCGCTGGCGACGCTCGAACTGGGCGACGACGAGACCACCCGTGCCCTGTGGCCGCATGCCTTCCGCGCCGAAATCACGCTGATGCTGGAGGTTGACCGCATCGATGTCGAATTCTGCGTCGAAAACACCGGCCCGGCGCCCTTCGCCTTCACCGGAGCGCTGCATTCCTACCTGCGCGTCGTCGAGGTCGAGGATGCGGCACTCGAGGGTGTCCATGGCCATGACTACCTGGATGCCGCCAACGGCAGCCGGATCGTCCGCGAGACCGGCACGGAAATCGTGGTCGAAAGCGCGGTTGACCGCGTCTATTACGACGTCCGGCGCCCGCAACTGCTCAGGGCCGGCAATCTCAGTCTCGGCATCCGGAGCCAGGGCTTTCCCGATGTCGTCGTGTGGAACCCCTGGGTCGATGGCTGCGCGAGGCTCACGGACATGCCGGCCGATGGCTGGCGCCACATGCTGTGCGTCGAGGCGGCCGCGGTACGTAATCCCGTGACCGTGGCAGCCGGCGAGGAGTGGTGCGGCCGGCAGACCTTGCTGGTGGTTTGATCCGGTTTGCCGATTGCGGCTGGCTCACCCCCTCAACCGGCCTCCGCCCGTCGCTCAAATTCAGGCTTTGCCGGGCGGACGGGCCGGTGTTGCATTGCGCCAAAGGTATAATCGCCGACTTTCCGCTTTCCGATTCCTGCCGTGACTCCCCTCGATACAGAAATTTCCCGTCGACGCACCTTCGCCATCATTTCCCACCCTGACGCGGGTAAAACCACGCTGACCGAAAAACTGCTGTGGTTCGGCGGCGCCATCCAGGTGGCCGGCGAAGTGCGGGCGCGCAAGGCCTCGCGCCATGCCACCTCGGACTGGATGGAGCTGGAAAAGCAGCGTGGCATCTCGGTGACCTCGTCGGTGATGCAGTTCCCCTACCGCGAGTGCATGATCAACCTGCTCGACACGCCGGGCCACGAGGATTTTTCGGAAGATACCTACCGCACGCTGACCGCCGTCGACTCGGCGGTCATGGTCATCGACTCGGTCAATGGCGTCGAAGCGCAGACGATCAAGCTGTTGAACGTCTGCCGCATGCGCGACACGCCGATCCTCACCTTCATCAACAAGCTCGACCGCGAGGGCAAGGAGCCGATCGACCTGCTCGACGAAATCGAGTCGGTGCTCGGCATCCAGTGCGCGCCGATGACCTGGCCGATCGGCATGGGCAAGCGCTTCCGTGGCGTTTATCACCTTTACGACGACGCCATCGCCTTCTTCGATCCGCAGGCCGAAAAGGGCACGGCCGAGATCATCCAGGGCCTCGACAACCCGCGCCTCGACGAGCTGATCGGCTCGCAGGCCGACGAATTGCGTACCGACATCGAACTGGTGCGCGGCGCTTCACACGCCTTCGATGCCGAAGCCTATCTGGCCGGCCAGCAATCGCCGGTGTTTTTCGGTTCGGCGGTCAACAACTTCGGCGTGCAGAGTCTGCTCGAAGCTGTCGTCGAACTGTCGCCGGCGCCGATCGCCCGGCCGGCGGTGACCCGCCAGGTGCAGCCGAACGAGCCGAAGTTCTCCGGCTTCGTGTTCAAGATCCAGGCCAACATGGATCCCAAGCACCGCGACCGGATCGCCTTCCTGCGCGTCTGTTCCGGCCGCTTCGAGCGCGGCATGAAGGTCAGGCAGGTCGCCTCCGGCAAGACGCTGGCGGTCAACAACGCCATCACCTTCATGGCGCGCGACCGCAGCACGACGGACGAGGCGTGGCCGGGTGACATCATCGGCATTCCCAACCATGGCACGATCCGCCTCGGTGAAACCTTCAGCGAAGGTGAAGACCTGCGCTTCACCGGAATCCCGTCCTTCGCGCCCGAACACTTCCGTCTTGCGAGAATTGCAAATCCGCTTAAAATCAAACAACTGCAGAAAGGTCTTCAACAGCTTGCTGAAGAAGGCGCGACACAGCTTTTTCGCCCCTTGGCGGGCACCGACCTGATCCTCGGCGCCGTCGGCACGCTGCAATTCGACGTGGTCGCCAACCGGCTGGAAAACGAATATGGGGTGCTCGTCATTTTCGAGCATTACAACTGCGCGACCGCCCGCTGGATTCACGGCGACGCCGGTGAATTGCGCCAGCTTTCCGAACGCTACAGCGCCAACGTCGCGCTCGACGGTGCCGACGACCCGGTTTACCTGGCGCCGAATAACGTCTACCTGAACATGGTCAAGGAGAAGTTCCCGAACCTGCGCTTCGAAGAGGCGCGCGAGGTGGCATAGCCGGTCCGTTCGCCTGGTTCACGCGCTGGAAGCTGCCGACATCCGCGGCGGGCATCCGGAAACTTCTCCGACCCAGGCTTCCACATCGACCTTGCCGACTCCCTGCCGCGCCGCGTCGCGTTCGCGATTTCCCCAACCCGGCAGCCTGATGTCGGTCCACGCAGGCAGGAACTCCAGATCGCGGGGTTCGGCGCTGCCCTTGATCGGGTGGCATTGCTGCCAGCGCACGATGCGCCCGAAAGTCTTCCCGTCCCGGTCGGCGCGCACCTGATCGATGGCCCTGATCGCCTGTCGCGTGTAATGATGAGCCAGTTCGCGATAGGCGCCATAGACGTTGCCGCTGGAATTGAAAGTCATCTGGACGGTCGATCCCTGGGGAAATTCGGGCGTGGCGAAGGCGGAAACGTCCCGCAGATAGCGATTCCTGCGCAGCAAGACCGCGGAGGTCTCGCAGGGCAGTTCGTCATTGGCGCCACAGGCCGCGACGGACCGGTTCGCGCGTTGTTGCGGGGTCGACCAGGTGCACGACGGGTCGTCCGGGTCGGGCTCGTTCAGGCAGCGGGTTTGCGCCCGCAGCCAGTAGGGATAATCGAAAGCCGGCTTGACGATCCACAGCCGGGTGGGCGGGTCGCCAAGACAACTGGCCGGGTCGCGGTCGCCACTGACGCAGCCGGCCAGGAAGGGATAGGGCCAAGCCCAGATCGGGTAAAAGAATTCCGGCGTGACCGCCGTCTCGCTCGATTTCTGCATTGAATCCAGTTTTTCAGCGAGTTTGATGGCGTTAGCGCCTGCATTGCTGTCTCCGCTGCTGCTCCCGTTCAGGCAACCCCGCGGCCATTGCTCGAGACCCGGAACGTGAAGATGCAGGCCGCGGCGCAGCAGGAGTTCATTGCGCAGATAGCAGAGGTCCGCCATCGCGCCGTTCTGGTCCTGCGCATGGTCGGAAACGATGATGTCCTTGATGCCCTCGACGATCGGGCCGTAGGCGCCCAGGTTGTCCGAGGATCCACCATCGACCAGGCGAACGAAAACCGGCGGGTGCCCGCTTGCGCCGGTGGTGGCTGCCTCGGCGAGATAGACCGGGAAGGGAGCAGCCTCGTGCAGCCTCTCCCTTGCCTTGCTCGTCCGCCGCTGATGGTTCTCATCCATATTGATCAGGTCGATTCCCCAGTTCAGATTGCCCGCCTGCAGACCGACCCCCGCAAAAAGGCGCCATGGCTGGCCCAATGACTGTTGATTGGAGTCGAAGAAGGCGGCGGAGGCGTTCACCGCGGTCAGCAGCGGCGAAAGATTCCTGTCAGGTTCCTGCTGATCCCACAGGGTACGATGGTCGACCGGGATGGGGCCCACCGATCCGGCGCACTGCTGGTCTCCCGACATGCGGAAGATGTGCCGGTCGAAATCGATGTCGTTCTGGCTCAGCCACCCGAGCAGATGGCGGCTGGGGGCGGCGGTGGCGTTGATCACCCAGCGCGGCGGATCATTGGAATTGCCGCAGGTGAGCGCCTTGAGGCTGGCGAAGTCGAGCCTGTCGGGGTCGGGGATCAAGCGGTTGTCGGTGACCTTCGCGCCGGAGACCGCATCGACGTTGACCGCCCACTCGGTCGTGCCAAGTATCGCGCGCGCATCCTTCGGACGCAGACCGAAGGTCATGCCGATCCCGTCGCGGTAGGCGGCGCGCGAGGGCGACAGGTTGACCGGCCAGTCGAAAAGGAAGTTGGCCGTCCACGCGGCCGGCAGCGAAACTCCGGTAACCAGGGCCAGCGCCGCGCCGGAACCGAGGCCGCGTATCTGGTCGACATCTTCCGCGTTGCTGCTGATGTCGAACTCGCAGCTATCCCAGTCGAGGACATCCTGATGGCAGCGCAGGAACTGCTGGTGCAGCGTTTCCGGACGGGTCTGATCCCAGTAGCGCCGCGCGCGCTTCAGTTTTTCGATGCCGGCATCCGTATCGGCATCGCGCACGGCGTTGGCGTAGGGTGGACAGAACACCTGCTCAGGCTGTGTGCCCCGACGCCTTGCTTCGATTTCCTTGACCTCCTCGGGGCAGTCGAATTGCTCCAGAAGACTGGCCGGAATGCAGTCGGCAAAATAGCCCCTGACGGTTTCGCCGTGACGCCCGACGGTTGCTGCGGGCGGCGCGTCATTGCGGCAACCGGCCTGCGGCGGCATGAGGTGGATCAGCCGCGAATACAGGAAGTAGCCGGCATAGCTGCCGCCGGAAACCGTCGAGATGAGGTCGGTCTGCCATAGGGCACGACTGTCCTGCCCCGGCGCGCCGCTGGCCGCGAGCTTCTCGCTGGCGAGCGCCGCGAGAACGCCCATACTGAACGACGATGCCTTGGTGCCCCCGCCTGCCAGCGTGACGGCCAGGCTGTTCGCATTTTTGCGCGCGTCGGTCAGCAGCGGCCGGCATTTCCCGGTGCCATTCTCCAGCGCGATGGCAAAATTGCTCAGGCCGAGCAACAGCCAGGAAGCGGCAAGGCAACTGGGGAACGGTTTCATCTCTCACCTCGCGCAGAAGCGGCCAACCGGCGGGCGTCGGGACCGGCGCCACATGTGGTGCGAAGTATGACCCGAGAATATTGGCGGAGCAAGACTCGCCGGATCGCCGTGCCTGAGGCCGGCCCCTTTGGGACTAGCGCCTGGCCAGCAGGCGGTCGATCTGGTTGGCGAAAGCCTGGCGGTCGGCCTGGCTGAAAGCCGGTGGCCCGCCGGTGTCGACGCCGCTGCTGCGCAGGGTGTCCATAAAGTTGCGCATGTCCAGCATCTGCCGGATGTTTTCCTTGCTGTAAAGCTCGCCGCGCGGGTTCAGGGCCAGCGCGCCCTTATCGATCACCGCCGCGGCCAGCGGGATGTCGGCGGTGATGACCAGATCGCCCGCTGCCACCTGATTGACGATGTGGTTGTCGGCGACGTCGAATCCCCTGGCGACCTGAATCGACCGGATGCTCGGGTAGGGCGGCGTCTTCAGCCACTGGTTGGCAACCAGCGTCAATGGCAGACGGGTGCGTTCGGCGACCCGGTAAAGGATTTCCTTGATGACGCCGGGGCAGGCGTCGGCATCGACCCAGATATGCACGGGGAGTCCGGTTGTGGCTGACCCCCCCGATGTTACCTCCTGCTCAGCGCAGCGGGATGACGATGGGCGAAATGCCGATGGTTACCGCGGGGGCGGGGCGGGGCACGTAGTAGCCAGGCTCATAGACCGCCGGCGGCCCGTAGAATGCCGGTGGCGGCGCGTAGTAAGCCCGCGGCGCGTAATACGCCCGCGGTGCCGAGTAATAGGGCGCATAAACCACCGCGGGTCCGCGATGTTTGTAATGGTGGTTATGCCTGTGATCCCAGCCACGGTCATCGTAGTGGCGGCCGTCGGCCAGCGCGGCCGTGGCGGAGAAGGACAGAACGGCGCCGGTCAGGGTGGCGGCAAGGATTCTCGTAAGCGTTTTCATGCGGGTACTCCTGCTGTTGAGGGCGCGGAACCGGACGCGCCGGACTCCATGAGCGAAAGATAGCCGGACTGCGCCGCGCAAGCTGTTAATGTTTGTAACAAGATGTTCCGCGGCACGCGGCGGCCGGATACGGGATAATGCCATTCCCGCAACGATGACGCCAGCAGATGTCCATCCAATGGTTCCCCGGTCACATGACCTCCGCCCGCAAGAAGGCGGCCGAAACGCTGGCCATGGCCGATGTCGTCGTCGAGGTGCTCGACGCCCGCCTGCCGCAGGCGAGCAGCAATCCGATGATCCACGAGCTGCGCGCCTTCCGCCAGCGCCCCTGCCTCAAGCTGCTGAACAAGGCCGACCTGGCCGATCCGCTGGCGACCAAGGCCTGGCTCGACTATTTCGCCCAGCAGCCGGGCGTCAAGGCGGTGGCGATCAGCTGCAAGAAGCCCGGCGACGTCGCGCGCGTGCCGGCGCTTGCCCAGCAACTGGCGCCGCATCGCAACGATGCCGTCAAGCCGCTGCGCCTGATGATCATGGGCATCCCCAATGTCGGCAAATCGACCTTGCTCAACGCGCTGGTCAAGAAGAAGGTGGCCGCCGTCGGCGACCAGCCGGCGGTGACCAAGAGCCAGCAGCGCATCGACATCAGCTCGAGGCTGACCCTCTACGACACCCCGGGCATGCTGTGGCCGAAGATCGCCCACCCGGTCGACGGCCTGATGCTCGCCGCCAGCCATACGGTCGGCGTCAATGCCTATATCGACATCGAAGTCGCCACTTTCCTTGCAGGCTTCCTGCTCGACCATTACCAGGCCCTGCTCACCGCCCGTTACGGATTTCTCACCCAAGGCAGCGATGCCGTCGCGGTGATCGAGGCGATTGCCAAAAAGCGTGGCTGCGTCATCAAGGGTCGCGGCGGCGAACTCGATCTCGAAAAGGCGGCGGCTATCCTGCTGGTCGATTACCGCAGCGGCGCCCTTGGACGTATCAGCCTCGAAACTCCGACGCTGCGTGCGGCGCGGGCCAGCGTGCTGGAGCAGCCGGTTGCGGTCGACGGTGAAAAAGACTGAAAAACCGGGATTTACCCCTGCGCGGACGATTGATTGGCGTGCCGCTACATCGAAACGCCAGCCGTCATTGGCCTGCAATATCCTGAAAACCTGAGTTCATGCAAGAAACCTCCTCCGGAAAAGACAAGGTGCCGTCCGGCGCCGCCGCCGCACACGATAGCCCGGCATGCCTGCCTGACGCCGCGCTGCCGAGCATTCTCGACAACATGCTCAACGGCGTCGCCTATTGTCGAATGCTGTACGAGGATGGTGTGCCGCAGGACTTCATCTATCTCTACACCAACCCGGCCTTTCACGAACAGACGGGGCTGGGTCCGGTCTGCGGCAAGCGCATCAGCGAAGTCATTCCCGGCATCCGGGCTACCGACCCACAGCTGTTCGAAATCTACGGCCGTGTCGCCAGGGGCGGCAAGCCGGAGAAATTCGAGACCTTCCTCGAATCTCTTCAGGCCTGGTTCGCCGTCCAGGCCTATTCGCCGGGGCCGGACCACTTCGTCGCGGTCTTCGACGTGATTACCCGGCGCAAGCAGCTTGACGGCGAACTGCACCTGCAGGCGCTGGTGCTCGACCAGATCCAGGAGCAGGTGACGGTCACCGACCTCGCCGGCACCGTGAAGTATGTCAATCGGGCGGAAACCGAGGCGCTCGCTTCGCCCGGGGAGAACCGGATCGGCCGGCATGTCTCGGTCTATGGTGACGGCCCGCAAGCCGATGCGACGCAGGACGAGATCGTCGAGGCGACCCGCCGCTTCGGCGCCTGGCGCGGCAAGGTCGTCAATTACCGGGCGGACGGTTCGCCGATGCTGATCGACCTGCGTACCAGCCTGGTCCGCGACGAATCCGGCAAGCCGGTCGCCATGGTCGGCGTCAGCACCGACATCACCGAACAGCAGGTCGCCGAGGAGACCCTGCGGGCGAGCGAGGAGCGCTACCGCCGGCTGCACGAAAGCCTGCTCGATGCCTTCGCCATGGTCGATATGGCGGGCTATATCTGTGAATGCAACCCGGCGTTTCAGGAAATGGTCGGCTATTCCGCGGACGAGTTGCGCCACATGACCTTTTTCGACCTGACGCCTGCCCGGTGGCACGAGATGGAGGCGCGCATCGTCGCCGAGCAGATCATCACCGAAGGCCATTCCGACGTGTACGCCAAGGAATACATCCGCAAGGACGGCACCGTGTTTCCCGTCGAATTGCGGGCCTTCCTCGTTCGTGACCGGGACGGGCAGCCGGAAGCGATGTGGGCCATCGTGCGCGACGTCACCGAGCGGAAAAAGACCGAAGAGCGGATGCAGCTGGCGCAGCAGATTTTCGACAACGCCAGCGAGGCCATCTTCGTCAGCGATCTGCGGGGCAATCTGCTCGACGTCAACGCCGAGGCGTGCCGCCTTGCCAAATACACGCGCGAGGAAATGCTGCGCCTGCGCAACGTCGACATCGTCGTCCAGCAGGAAGCCCCGCGCATCGCGCCGGAGCTCGCCCGTTGCGACGCCGGCGACGTCGTCGAGCAGCGCTGGCTGCTGCGCTGTTCCGACGGTTCGACGGTGCCGCTCGACCTGGTCGTCCAGCGCCTGCCGGGCGACCGCTACCTGGCGATCGGCCGCGACCTGACCGAGCGCGAGAAGGTGCTCAGGCAGCTGGCGCAGGCGCGCGACGAGTCGGAAAAGGCCAGTCGCGCCAAATCCCGTTTTCTCGCTGCCGCCAGCCACGATCTGCGGCAACCGATCCTCGCCATCAACCTGTTCCAGGATGCTCTGGGCAAGACCGAACTGAGCCCGGAGCAACGGCGCATTGCCGACTACCTTTCGCGTTCCGCTGAAAGTCTCTCGGGCATCCTCACGGAACTGCTCGAAATTTCAAGGTTCGATGCCGGCGCCGTCCAGTCTTGCCCGGGGCCGGTTCCGGCCGCGGAAATATTCCACCGGATCGATGCGGAGTTTTCCCCGCTGGCCGGCGTCAAGGGGCTGCGTTTCAAATTCTTCTTCCCGCAGAAGGGGCTGGTGCTGTTCACCGACCAGAAAATGCTCCTGAACCTGCTGCGCAATCTGATCGACAACGCCTTCAAATACATCGAGACCGGCGGGGTGCTCGTTGCCCTGCGCAGTCGCGGCGACCGCGCCTTGATCCAGGTCTGGGACACCGGCATCGGCATTGCACCAGAGCACATCGAAACGATCTTCGACGAATACTTCCAGGTCGGGAATCCCCAGCGCGACCCGGCCAGGGGGCTGGGGCTCGGGCTTTCCATTGTCAGGCGCCTGGCGAAGACCCTCGGTTGCCAAGTCAGCTGCCGCTCGCGCCCGGGCAAGGGCACGGTGTTCGAGTTCGGCGTGCCGCTGGCGGGCGAAACGACGGAGTAATCGGCGGCCGGGCCGGAGCCCTGGCCGTCGCGCTTGTCGCTAGCTGCGCACCTTCTAGACGACGGTCGCCTGCAGTCCGCGCAAGTCTTGGGCGGTCGCCAGTTCCAGGTCGGCGCCGTGCAGTTCGGCGATGCGGGGCGACGATGGCCAGTCCGAGCCCGCTGCCGGTCGGCTGCTCTCCCCGGTTCAGGCGATGGAAGCGGCGCAGGACCGCATCCCGGCCACCGGCGGGAATTCCAGGGCCGCTGTCGCTGACGTTCAGGTTGCTCCGACCATTGGCGACGGCTACCCGGACACGCAACGAGCCGCCGGTCGGGGTGTAGCGGATGGAGTTGTCGACCAGATTGCGGATCAGCACGCGCAGCCATTCCGCCTGGCCGGTGACGATGCAGCCGGGGGCGGCAGCAAGCGCGAAATCGAGATTCTTTTCGAGTATCTGGTGCCCGAGACCGGCGCAGACGGCTTCGGCCAGCATCGCCAGGTCAACCGGTTGCGGATCGGGCAGTCCGGATTCGGGGTCGAGACGGGCCAGTTGCAGCATCTGGTCGACGAGGTGGGAAGTGCAGTCTCGTAGGCCAACTGCCGGTGTTTGGCATCATTCAGCGTCGCCGCTACGGCTTCAAGAGAGGCACGAGCGAGGAGACCTTCCCGGGAGAGGCGCGCGAAAGCGGCTACGCCTGATTCGCCGAGCGTTTCCGGCACGGGGCGCATCGGCACACGTTCCCGGTCGTCATTGGCGCCGTCGGCAAACGCATCCAGGAGCGTAATGGTCAGTGTGGCACGCTGCTGTCGTGGATACATCCCAGATTGTCCATTAGCTATTTTTCATGATTTTGAGGCGATCTGTGAGCGTTCG
>ERZ724513.88-NODE-88-length-35150-cov-9.382676_pt1 | contig 35150 bp, 22 predicted proteins | sample MGYA00376046_ERZ724513 | MGnify/ENA primary metagenome ERZ724513 (study PRJEB28724, sample SAMN07190883) | activated sludge metagenome | isolation source: activated sludge of sewage treatment plant in Hong Hong | place: Hong Kong | collected 2016-03-17 ...
GCGGTCGACCGTGGCGACGATGCCGGCTACCAGCCGGTCGGGCCGGCTCACGTTTGTCGGCCGCTGCACGAGGCTGAGCGCCCGGCCATCGCCGTCGATGATCAGCGCGGCCGTCTTCGTGCCGCCGATGTCCAGACCGACGCGCACGGTCACAGGATCCTCAACTCGCGCTGCAACACCAGCGCCGAACAGCCCAGAGCGATGAGATCGGGCAGTTGCGCGGCGGCCAGCGACGGATAGCGCACGGTCGTGGCCGCGGCCATGGCCGGCAGGGCGCGCTGGTGCATCTCGGCCACGGCGGCGTCGAGCAGCACCTCGCCCAGATCGACGATGCGCCCGGACAGGACGATGTTGTGGATGTTGTACGCGCCGACAAGCTGGGCCACGGCCGCGCCCAGTAGGCAGCCGGCGCGGACGGCGACATCGACGGCCACAGGGTCATGGGCGGCCACCGCGGCGGCGAAGCGCGTCCATGTCAGCGGCGCATCGCCGGCCAGGGCAGAGCCGCGGCGGTCGGCGGCCGTGGCCGCGCGCAGCATCGCCGGGATGCTACTCGTCGTTTCCAGGCAGCCGCGGTTGCCGCAGCTGCACAGCGCGCCGCCGGGATCGACGACAACGTGGCCGATCTCGCCCGCGCCGTAGCCGTCGCCGTAGAAGGGGCGGCCGTTGAGGATAATGCCCGCGCCGACGCCCTGGCCGACGCGGATGACGATGACGTTGCCGCCGCCGGGGGCGTCGCCATAGGTGTATTCGGCCAACGCGGCCATGTGGCTGTCGTTGGCCACGTGGACGGGGCACTCGTAGCGCTCCGCCAGCCGTTGGCCCAGGGGCACGTCGGTCCAATCGCGATTGACGGCGCGCAGGACAATGCCCCGATGGGGATCGACCAGGCCGGGCGTGGCCACGCCGATGCCCAGCAGCGGGCCGGTGGGCAACAGCTTGTCACCCAGTTGGTAGACGCAGGCCAGCGCCGCCTCGCCTCGCCTCGCCGCCGCCGGCAGGGTCGCCCGCCGGATGACATGGCCGCGCAGCGTCACCAACGCGCCGCGGTAGTCGTCGCCGCTCAGGTCGAGCGTCAGCAGGCAGGGGCCATCTTCGTTGATCGATAGCAGGGTAGGACGCTTGCCGCCGGCCGAGGGGCCGGGGCCAGTCTCGATGACGAGGCCGCTCTCCAGCAGGCCGTTGGCCAGTGTGGAGACGGTTGGACGGGTGAGGTGGGTGCGGCGGGCGATCTCCGCGCGGCTGATCTCGCCAGCGTCGTAGATCGTCTTCAAGACGAGACGACTGTTGTGGTGGCGGGTTTGGCTGCGGGTCGCTTTGTCCATTGTCTGAGCGCACAATTAGTAAGTTAAATGAACTTACAAAGTAAAGTGTAGACGATTCTCTCAGGAATGTCAAGCCATTCATGCCTTCCCGTCTTCTCTGCGCTATAATCCCCATCCGGTGGGCCGCCTGGGAAAACCCTATCGATCTTGCCCGCCAATCGAGTACCATCCCATTCGTTAACTTACCCATACCCCCCAATACTATGCCCGACAATCACTCAACTGCCCGCGTCGGCGTCTACGTCGACACCGCCAACATGTACCGCAACGGCGGCTACCGCATGCGCTACGACGTTCTGCGCGAATTCGCCTGCCGCGACGGCGCCGAACTGGCCCGCCTCAACGCCTACGTCAGCTTCGACGCCGACCGGGCGCGCACCGACGCCGTCTACGAAAAGAACACCCAACGCTTCTACGCTCTGCTGCGCGACTTCGGCTACAAGGTCATCATTAAGGAAGTCCACTGGTATGAGGACGAGAACGGCAAGCGCTATGCCAAGGCCGACGCCGACCTGGACCTGGCCGTGGACATGCTGCTGCAATCAGAGAACCTCGACCGCGTGTTGCTGGTGACCGGCGACGGCGACTTTGCCCGCGTCGTCGCCGCCGTGCAGAATCGCGGCTGCCGCGTGGAGGTCGTGGCCCTGGATAACGCCTCAACCGTCCTGCGGCGCGAGGCCGACGTCTTTCTGTCCGGCTACGTCATCCCCGACCTGGTGCCGACGATGGTCGGCGGCGCGCCGGTGACTGACGCGCCGGAGTGGGGTGAGTTCGGCTCCATCGTGCGCGGCACGTGCTACTTCCACAAGCTCAGCTACGGCACAAACTACGGCTTCATGCGCTTCCTGCGCGTCATGGGGCCGCGCCTGTGGCTGACCGACACCCAGCACCCCGATTCGCCCTACGAGACGGCCTACTTCCACGACTCCAACCTGCCCGACAAGATCGACCCGCAGCAACTGCCCAGCTACAACCACGTCTTCCAGTTCGAGCTGGCCGAGTCGCGTCACCCCGGCGGCAAATTCGAGGCCCGCAATATCGAATTACTTAGCTGGATACCGGCCTAGGGCGAGGAAGAAGCGCTCACGCAAAGCCGCAAAGGTAGCAAAGGTAGCAAGGGACGCAAAGAAGAGGCTTGATCATCGGCCGTTTCTTCTTTGCGCCTTTTACCCCTTCGCGCCTTGGCGTGAGCTTCTATCGACTTTGCCGTGACCGTGGATTGCCCGGCCGATTTTATTGACACGCCGGGCCACTTCTGTTAGTATCCGGACTTGCACCAGGGGGCGTGGTGTAGCGGTTAACACGTCGGCCTGTCAAGCCGAAGATCGCGGGTTCGATCCCCGTCGCTCCCGTCCACCGAACAACGATCGGACACAAAAGACCTCCACTGGCGAGGTCTTTTTTGTTGGCCCGGGGAACACCAAAGCAACTAGCGGTTGTTGATTGCCCCTTGGAAGGTGTATCCTATAGTCTCAGATCACCACGGTTGGCTCGCATGGTGTCCCGACAGGAACCCGTATGCAACTTCTGCATCTGCACTGGCTGACGCCGGTTCAACAGGAACTGCATGGCCGTTCGTTCATTTGGGCGGAATCGGCTATGGTCGACCAGTCTATAGGCCATAAACGCAAGAAGAAAACGCAACCTCACCCGCGTATCGCCAATCCACAGACACTACGCCGGTTCATCGCCGCAGTGGGACTGCCAAACGAGTTGCCGGTTGAGTCCCTGGTTCTCTGGCTGCCCACAAATCGCTTTGGCCCTTTGCTGCCGCCTGAGCTGGGGCAGATGATGGACGCGGCTGACGAGTCGCCTGCTCTATGCCAATGGGAGATTACCGGTCTGGCTCTGGACGCACTCCAAACACTGTCGTTGTTGACCTATTTGCACCAAAATGATTTGCCGCCGCTGCGGCGTTTAGGCGCCGACGCCCACTATTGGCAAACTGCCTTCTCCTTTGCTCTGGAACTACTCGCCCGGCAGTTGGTTCGTCCGACGCTGGTTCAAGTGCCCGACCAGAGGACATTGAGGTTCGAATCTCGCTGGCGGCCGCTGCTGGATGGAGAAGATGAAGCGCGCCGGGTCGCCCAGTTGGCGGCGGCCATGCCGCCCATCTGTCGCGCCGACGCCGTCACCCCAGCCGAAACCATCTCGCCTCAGGCTAGTCTGGATGGCTTTTTGAACCATCTGACGGACGCGGCCATGCGCCATTGGGTAGCCAGGCAAGCACCTTCTTTGCCTGCCGGCAACGATCCCGCGGCGGCCTGGTTGCGAGCGTTGTTTACCGTTGACGCCACCGTCCAGGCCAGCGCCGGGCAGATGCAGCACTTGGCGAGCAGCTTTCGCGCCTGGGAACGGACGCTCACCGTTGCCGGCAACAAACAGTACCGCGTCGCCCTGAGGCTGGAAGTGCCGGCCCAGCAAGAGGATACTCGGACGGGAAAAAGCGAAACCAGCTGGCAGTTAAATTACTTCTTGCAAGCACGGGATGATGCCAGCCTGCTGGTGCCGGCCGCGGAAGTGTGGAAAACCAAGGAGAGTATCCTGCAATCGCTCAATCGCTATTTTGAGCAGCCGCAGGAACGCCTACTCACCGGTTTAGGGTACGCGGCCCGTTTCTTCCAGCCAATCCAACGCAGCCTACAGCAGCGCGCCCCTACCGGCGCTGCACTGACTACAGACGAAGCGTACGTTTTTTTGCGGCAATGCGCGCCGCATTTGACACGTGCCGGCTTTGGCTTGCTTGTTCCACCGTGGTGGAACAAGCCGGGCACGCGCCTGGGTGTGCGCCTGAAATTGAGCAGCACGTCGAAATTGACCGGGCAGTTTTCCCGTGGTCACATGAACCTGGAGAATCTGGTCAATTATCGCTGGCAGCTTTCGTTGGGCGATACCGAACTGAGTCACGAAGAATTTGATGCTCTGGTTGCCCTGAAATCGCCATTGGTGCAGATTCGCGGCCAATGGGTGCAACTCGACGCCGAGCAAATCGAGGCCGCCATGAAATTCTGGCGAAAGCAGGATTTTGAGGGCGCTCTCTCGCTCCCTGAAGCCATGCAATTGGGGCTGGGCGGCGAGACACAGCGCGATGGCCTGTCGGTAGATGGTGTAGAGTTTGATAGTTGGTTGCAAAGCTGGCTGAACCGGCTACAAGGCGATGAGAAGCTGGAGTTGTTGTCCACCCCGGCCGGTGTGCGGGGGGTGTTAAGACCTTACCAGCAGTACGGCTATTCCTGGCTTTACTTCGCCAGTCGATGGGGTTTAGGGGTGATCCTCGCCGATGACATGGGGTTAGGCAAGACCATCCAGGCCTTGACCATGATCCAGCAACTTAAGGAAGAGATGGGCTGCTTGCCGGCCCCTATTCTGCTCATCTGCCCAACCTCCGTAGTGACCAACTGGGAGTTGGAAAAGCAAAAGTTCGCACCCGGCCTGCAAACGCTGGTCCATCAGGGCGGAGATCGGCTGCGCGAAGCGGCTCTAATTGAGGCGGCCAAAGCCTGCGACGTGCTGCTTACCAGTTATGCCCTGGTGCGGCGAGATGGCGAGACGCTTAAGCAAATCGAGTGGTTTGGCGTGATTCTCGACGAGGCGCAAAACATCAAAAACGCCACCACAAAACAGGCGCAAACCATCCGCAAACTAACCGCGGACTTCCGGATGGCGTTAACGGGGACGCCGGTAGAAAACCGCCTCTCAGAACTATGGTCGATTATGCACTTTTTAAACCCCGGCTATTTGGGCGGGCAAAAAAAGTTCCGGCAAGATTTTATCCTGCCCATTGAAAAATATGGGGATAAGGATGCCGCACAAAAGCTCAGACATATGACACGGCCGTTTCTGCTGCGCCGTGTGAAAACCGACCCCACCGTCATTCAAGACTTGCCGGATAAGCAAGAGGTGAAGGTGTACTGCCAGCTCAGCGAAGAGCAGGCGACGCTATATGAGGCCGTCGTACGCGACGCCTTGGCCGCCATCGAGTCGCAGGATGAAGGCGGTATCGCTCGCAAGGGGCTGGTGCTGAGCATGCTCATGCAGCTGAAGCAGGTATGCAACCACCCGGCCCACTACTTGCACGAGACGAAGGCCTATAGGCCGGGCGAAGACCTTAACCGTTCCGGTAAATTAGAGCGATTCAGTGACCTGTTAGATGAGATTCTGGCCGAAGGCGATAGGGTGCTCGTCTTTAGCCAATTTACTGAAATGGCCGAGCTGCTACAAAGCTTTATTCATGAGCGGTTTGGTGTGCCCACCCTCTATTTGCATGGCGCTGTCCCACCCAAAAAGCGGGCGGCGATGGTGGCGCATTTCCAACAGCCGGACGGGCCGCCAATCTTTTTGCTCTCGCTCAAGGCGGGCGGCACCGGACTGAACCTGACCGGAGCGAACCACGTCTTTCACTTCGACCGCTGGTGGAATCCGGCCGTCGAGAACCAGGCCACCGACCGCGCCTTCCGCATCGGCCAGACAAAGAACGTGCTGGTACACAAATTTGTCTGTCTGGGTACATTGGAAGAGCGCATTGACGCCATGATTGAAGATAAGAAAGCACTGGCCGAGAGTATTATCGGTAGTGGGGAAAATTGGCTGACCGAGATGAGCACCGCCTCTCTGCGACAGATGGTGAGCCTGCGGCGCGATTAGTACCGGCAATTGCCCGACCACCCATTCAGGAGGATACCATGAGTTGGTACCACAATTCTAAACCGACCAGACCGGTTGAGACCAATGAGGGCATCAAAGCCAGGAGCAAACAGGGGGAGTTTGTGAAGAACTGGTGGGCCAGCCGGTGGATTGAGGCAATGGAGCAGGTAATGGATCGCGGCCGTTTGCAGCGTGGGCGCAGTTATGCTCGCAAAGGGCAAGTACTGGCGCTCGAAGAGAGTAAGGGTGAGATTAAGGCCAAGGTACAAGGTTCTCGACGCGCACCTTATAAAGTGACCATCCGTATAATACCGCTTGCGGAGACGGCATGGAAGAAGGTAATGGTAGCGTTGGCCGACCGGCCATACTTCGTCGCTCAGTTGCTCGCCGGGCAAATGCCGCCGGACATAGAAGAAGCTTTCCAATCAGTGAAATTGAATCTGTTCCCGGGTACTGAAGAGCTTAAACAAGAATGCAACTGCCCTGATTGGGCCGATGTCTGCAAACATCTAGCAGCGGTTCATTACATTCTGGCGCAACGGTTTGACGAGGATCCATTTTTACTGTTCCGACTGCGGGGGAAAACACAAGAGGAGATCGTGGCGGCTCTGGGCGCGACGAAGGATCACAAGGATGCTGCCCTCGTCTCCGACTATATGCGCGCCCCCTCACTCAATGAATCTTTGGCCGATTTCTGGCAATCCGGCCCGGAACTTGAGGGGTTTGTGGTGCACATCGCCACACCGGAAGAGCCATATCCCCTGTTGGAGCGGCTGGGTGATCCGGACTTCATGCCGGACGCTCGTCTTTGGCTGGCAGAGGCGTACGATTTAGCCTCGGCCACGGCCATGCGAATCGCTTACTCCATGGGGAATGAGGGGAGTGGATCAGAATGTTGACAATGGAGCAAGCATTACATCAATGGACGAGCGAGACGCTCAAGCGTTACTTCGAGTTGTTGGGTGGCAAGCGGCTCACCCGCAAAGCCGATCTCGTTGACTATATATGCCGGCAGATGCTTGATAAGGCGACGCTGTCCAGAACCTGGCAGCAGCTTGAACCTCTGGCTCAGAGAGCTGTTTCCAGCGCCTACCACAACGAAGGACTGTTCGACGCGCAGGCCTTTATCGCTCAATATGGAGCACTGCCGCCCCGCTCCCAGCCGATAGGATACTTTTACGACAGTCGGCGAACACCTGTCCTGTTCGATCTGTTTGTGATCAACGAGCAGATTCCCGTCGACTTGATACCCCACTTGACGGCCCTGGTTTTGCCGCTAGAACGGTTTCAACTGGTGGGCGTTGAGGTGCTGCCGGGAACCGTTATCCAGGACCGGGACATCTACAGCGTAGAACTAGCTGAAACGGAGATAACGGGACGGGCTGACTTGCTCACCTTTCTACAGTTGGTGGACCAGGGCGCGTTGAAGTGGGGTTCCAACAACAAACGGCTGACGGCTGGAAGCGTGCATAAGGTCCTTACCCAACTGGTGGCAGGTGATTTCCACCCCGAACCGGAGAAGATCACAGGCCGTAATGTGATACGCCCTTTTGGCCTGGACATGTTCACTCAAGGCGCTAACCTGGTCGCCTATGGCGGCAAGTTAAGCCCTGCCGGACGTAAATACCTGCACACACAAGACCCTGCGGTGTTCCTTGAGGCGTTCGAAAGATGGGCGGAACAGAGCACATTTGATGAACTGACCCGTATTGACCAGCTTCATGGGCTGAATGCACGCGGTACTTCCCTAACGCTGCCCGCTTCCCGCCGTGAGAAGATCATCGAGGCGCTTTCCTGGTGTCCTACGCATACCTGGATTGACATCCATGATTTCTACCGGGCGATCAAGATCTGGCATTTCGACTTCGACGTGGAAGCAACTCAGTGGAGTAACCTGTACGCCGGGCCATATAAGGACTACGGGTATATGGGCACTGAAGATTACTGGCTAATTGTCCGCGGGCTATACATTAATGCTGTCATCATGGAGTATCTGGCGACAATCGGCGCGGTGGATATCGCCTACGTGTCGGAGGATGCCAGTTTCGTGGGCGCCTCTGTCTCTGTTATGTACATCGATAGCGCGTACAGCTTACACGATGGCTTACTCTACTTCCGCATCAATAACTGGGGAGCGTTCTTGTTAGGGCAGGCGGACGAGTATATCCCGACGCTCCTGCCGCAGCGGGACTTGTTTGTGATTGACGAAGGGTTACAACTGCATGTTCTCACGGATCTATTGCCAAATGAACAACTACAATTGGAGGTGATGGCGGATCCGATAGAAGATAAGGTATACCTGTTGAGCGTAGAGAAGTTATTGACGGCCGTGGAGTCTGGTCAAGAGTTCGAGCTTCTGGCCGGTTTCTTGACGAAACACCATCATGGCCTGTTACCCCAGACGGTCATTGACTGGTTGGCGCAGCTGAAGCGGAACGTTGGCGTCTTCACTGAGGGGAAAACGGCTATCATGATTCAGTTGAAGGAGCCGCGTGCCCTCACTGTCATTGAACATGATACGACCTTGTCGAGACTATGCCGGCCATTGGACAGTACGACGGTGCTGGTGTCGTCCTCAAACCTCCAAAGGTTTCGCAAACGACTTAAGGCGTTGGGCTACTTGCTTGGCTGAAATCGAAGCTCTGAAATGCGTCATGTTTCCTCTGTGAGTGGGGGAACAATTGACACACCCCCGGCGTTTTACTACCATGTAGGTCCTTCACGGCGCACACCACAGCCCAATTGACCTAAATCAAGACACAAGGAGTAAATCACGCATGTCTTCTTTTAAGCCGTTTGCCGCGGTGTTGGCGCTCTTGCTGGCCCTGTTGGTCGCCTGTCAGCCCACCGGGGCCGAACCGGGCGCGAGCGACCTGACCGCGACGCCGGAAATGGCGCAACCGACGGCCGAAACGCCCGCCGAGGGCGCGGGCAATGCCGTCACGTCCGCTGCCATCGCTCAACTGGCGACCGAACAGGGTATCGCCGAGAGCGACATCCTTGTGCTGTCGGCCGAAGAGACCGAGTTCAGCGACGGCTGCCTGGGCCTGGGCGGGCCGGCGGAGAGCTGCCTGCAGGCCCTCACGCCCGGCTGGACGATCATGCTCAGCGCCAACGGCCGGGAGTACGAGGTTCGCACCGACGCCACCGGCGAGCAAGTGCGCGTTGCCGGCAACAGCGCCGGCGCGAGCGAGATGGACGCCATCACCGCCTCGGCCGCGGCCGTGCTGGCCGACCAGCTGGGCCTGACGCCGGACGAGATCACCGTGGTGTCGGCCGAGCAGACCGAGTTCAGCGATGGTTGCCTGGGGCTGGGCGGGCCGGAGGAGATGTGCGCGCAGGCCATCACGCCCGGCTGGCTGGTCATGCTCAATGCCGGTGGCCAGGAGTACGAAGCCCACACCGACCTGACGGGCACGAACGTGCGCATTGCCGACGCGGGCATGGGCGCGGATTCGACCGACGCCATCACCGCCTCGGCCGCGGCCGTGCTGGCCGACCAGCTGGGCCTGACGCCGGACGAGATCACCGTGGTGTCGGCCGAGCAGGCCGAGTTCAGCGATGGTTGCCTGGGCCTGGGCGGGCCGGACGAGGCCTGCCTGCAAGCCATCACGCCGGGCTGGATCGTCATGCTCAGCGCCGGCGGCCAGGAGTATGAGGCCCACACCGACCTGAGCGGCACGGTGGTGCGGCTGGCCAATATGCCCTAGGGCCTTCGGTTTTCCAATGCAGCCACAACGGGCCACCCTCGCGTGAGGGTGGCCCGTTTTCGTTGTTCGCGGCCGAGGCGTTGCGAAAAGGTGCTCACGCAAAGAAGCTCACGCAAAGGCGCTAAGGGGCAAAGGCGCAAAGAAGAATTGAAGAGAGATTCTTCTTTGCGTCTTGGTTCCTCTGCGCCTTTGCGTGAGCGCTTTGCGTGAGCGTCTTTACGTGAGCTCTGCGCCTAATCGGTGCGCGCGCGGCGATCAACGGCTATGATCCCCGGCAGCTATCCCATAGGAGAGGATCATGGACTTCACCCTGAGCGAGAACCACCAGCTGATCGCGCGGACTGTCTACGACTTCGCGCGCAAGACGGTCATGCCCGTCATTAAGGAGCACGACCGCACCCACACCTTCCCCCACGAACTGCGCCCGCAGATGGCCGCGCTGGGCCTGATGGGCGTCTGCCTGCCGGTGCGCTATGGCGGCGCGGGCATGGACTATCTGTCGCTGGGCATCGTCTCCGAGGGGTTGGAGTACGCCGACTCGTCGGTGCGCGAGACGATTGCCGTCCACCTGGGCCTGCATGCGCTGCCCATCTTCCAGTGGGGCACGGAGGAGCAGAAACGCGACTTCCTGCCGCCGCTGGCCACGGGCGAGCGCCTGGCCTGCTTCGGCCTGACCGAGCCGGGAGCGGGGTCGGACGTGGCCGCCATGACCAGCCGGGCACGCCGCGACGGCGGCGACTACCTGCTGACCGGCGAGAAGATGTGGATCACCCTGTCCGACGTGGCCGACCGCTTCCTCGTCTTCGCCAAGACCGACCCGGAGCGCGGGGCCAACGGCATCACCGCCTTCATCCTGGAGCGCGGCTGGCCGGGGCTGACGACGGGCACGATCCACGGCAAGATGGGCGTCTGGGCCAGCAACACCGGCTGGATCAACATGGCCGACGTGCGCGTGCCGGCCAGCCATCGCCTGGGCGAAGAGGGTGAGGGCTTCAAGATCGCCATGAGCGCGCTGGACAACGCCCGCTACACCGTCGCCGCCGGCGCGGTGGGCGTCATCAAGGCTTGCCGCGACGAGTCCATCGCCTACGGCCGCGAGCGCAAGACCTTCGGCCGGCCCATCGTCGAGTACCAACTCGTGCAGCAGATGATCGCCAACATGCAACAGAGCATCGACGCCGGCGAACTGCTGGTCTGGAAGGCGGGCTGGCTGAAGAACCGCGGCCTGCGCAACACGCGCGAGACGAGCATGGCCAAGTGGTTCTGCACCGAGGCCGCTCGCCGCGCCGCCGATGATGCCGTGCAGATTCACGGCGCGTATGGCTACTCCGACGAGTACAACGTCGAGCGCCACCTGCGCAACACCAAGAGCAGCGTCATCTACGAAGGCACGTCGCAGATCCACACGCTGATGCAGGCCGAATATGCCCTCGGCAACCGCCAGACGCGCCCGATGCGTTGCGAGTTGCCGGCTTATGACCAGGCGTATTGGGAGGCGGAGGAGTAGTGGTCAGTAAGCAGTGGCCAGTGGGTCAGTAGGTCAGTAGGTCAGTGATGGCAGTCTGTCGTCTGTCGTCTGTCGTCCATTCGTCACTGACCGGTGTCTCTCAGAGAAATATATCCACGGTACATGGCCACCGCCGCGTAAATGCTTATCCTTCTCAATGCTCAAAGGAGTAATGAACGTCACAAAGCCGGGCCGGCCGGGCCGGCGGACGCGCACGAGAAGGTGAACCATGACACTGGAAGGCAAAGTCGCTCTGGTGACGGGCGCGGGCGCGGGCATCGGCAGGGCCGCGGCGCTGAAGCTGGCGCGGGCGGGGGCCGGAGTGGCCGCGCTCGATCATACGGAAGAGAACGCCCGCAAGACGGCCACGCGCATCCGCGAGATGGGCGGCGAGGCCATTCCCCTGGCGGCCGACATCTCCGACCCGGCGGCCATGCAGGCGGCTTATGATCGCGTCGGCCGCGAGTGGGGCCGGCTCGATGTCGTTTTCGCCAACGCCGGCATCAACGGCGTCTGGGCGCCGCTGGAGGAACTGACGCCGGAGGAGTGGACGAAGACGCTGACCGTCAATCTGACGGGCACGTTCCTGACCGTCAAGTATGCGCTGTCGCTGCTGAAGCCGAACGGCGGGTCGATCATCATCACTTCATCGGTTAACGGCACGCGCATCTTCAGCAACGCCGGCGCGTCGGCCTACAGCTCCAGCAAGGCCGGCCAGGTCGCTTTCGCCAAGATGGCCGCGCTGGAACTGGCCAAGCACAAGATTCGCGTCAACGTCATCTGTCCCGGCTGGATCAAGACGGAGATCGACGATAACACCGAGAAGCGCAGCCTCGCCGCGGCCGAGGAGCCAATCGAGTTCCCCGAAGGCGCGGTGCCGCTGACCGACGGCGGCCCCGGCACGGCCGAGCAGGTGGCCGACCTGGTGCTGTTCCTGGCCGGCGACGCCGCGACCCACATCACCGGCACGGAGGTCTGGATCGACGGCGCGCAATCGCTGTTGCAGGGATGAAGTGGGAAGGATGAAGGATGAGAGGCCAGGCTCCAGGGGACAGGAGGAACGCTCCGGCTCTGGTGCGCCGGCGGTCGCCCGCCGACCACGGGCCTACTGGCCACCGACCACCGGCCACTAATTGCAGATAACAAGGAGAAAGGAAGTGTTCAAGGCACTAAACAGAGCACTGAGGCCCAAGATGAAGCCGGGCATGGGGCCGATCTCACACGCCAGGGGGACAACCTTCCGCGTCTGGGCGCCCAACGCGCAGAAGGTCTTTGTCGTCGGCGACTTCAACGACTGGAGCGAGACGGCCAACCCCCTCATCCACGAGGGCGACGGCTACTGGGCCACCGACGTTGCCGGCGCCAAGCCGGGCCAGCAGTACAAGTTCCTGCTGGTCAATGGCGATATGCGGCTCTTCCGCATCGATCCCTACGCCCGTCAGGTCACCAACTCGGTGGGCAACGGCGTCATTCACGATCCAGAGTTTGACTGGGAGGGGACGGAAAACTTCCAGATTCCGGCGTGGAACGACCTGATCATCTACGAGATGCACATTGGCACGTTCAACGCACTCAACGAAGAGCGCGTGGGTACGTTCCGGCGCGCGGCGCAGAAGCTGCCCTACTTGCGCGCGCTGGGCGTCAATGCCGTGCAGGTCATGCCGCCGATGGAGTTCCCCGGCGGCCGCTCCTGGGGCTATAACCTGTCGCTGCCCTTTGCCGTGGAGAGTGACTACGGCGGGCCGCGGGCCTTCAAGGAGTTCATCCGCGCCGCCCACAAACACGGCATCGCCGTCATCCTCGACGTGGTCTATAACCACCTGGGGCCGAGCGACCTCGACCTGTGGCGCTTCGATGGCTGGTCAGAGGACGACGGCGGCGGCATCTACTTCTACAACGACGACCGCAGCCAGACACCGTGGGGCCACACCCGCCCTGACTACGGCCGGCCGGAGGTGCGCCAATTCCTGCGCGACAATGCCCTGATGTGGTTGCACGAGTACCAGGTGGACGGCCTGCGCTGGGACGCCACGGCCTATATCCGCAACCGCAACGGCCACGACAACGACCCCGCCGGCGACATCCCCGACGGCTGGAGCTTCATGCAGTGGATCAATGAGGAAGTGCGCGAGTTCGCGCCCAACCACCTGACCATTGCCGAGGATTTGCAGGCCAATGAGTGGCTGGTGAAGAGCACGGGCGCGGGCGGTGCGGGCTTCGGCGCGCAATGGGACCCGCAGTTCGTCCACCCCATCCGCACGGCGATCATCACCAACGACGACCAGTTCCGCGACGTGGAGTCGGTCAAGGCGGCCCTCTACGCCAAGTACGACGGCGACGCCTTTAAGCGCGTCGTCTACACCGAGTCGCACGACGAGGTCGCCAACGGCAAGGCTCGCGTGCCCGAAGAAATCTGGCCGGGCAACAGCCGCCACTGGTTCGCCAAGAAGCGCTCGACGATGGGCGGCGTGCTGGTCTTCACCGCGCCGGGCATCCCTATGATCTTTCAAGGGCAGGAGTTTCTGGAGGACAAGTGGTTTGTCGATACCGAACCGCTGGACTGGGACAGAGCCAAGGAGATGGAGAGCATCATCACCCTCTACCGGGACTTGATGCACCTGCGCCGCAACCTGCACGGCCACACCAAGGGCCTGACCGGCCAGCATATCGACGTCTACCACGTCAACGGCGCCAACAAGGTGATCGCTTTCCACCGCTGGTATGACGGCGGCCCCGGCGACAGCACCATCGTGGTCATGAACATGACCAACAGCACGGTGACTGACTACACCCTTGGCTTCCCGGCCGCCGGGCTGTGGTCGCTGCGCTTCGACAGCCACGCCAAGCCCTATAGCGCCGACTACGAGGGCCAGGTCAGCACCGACGTGGTCGCCGAGCCGACCCCCTACGACAACCAGCCGGCCAGCGCCAAGGTCTCGCTGGGGCCATATGCCGGGCTGATCTTCTCGCAGAATCCGGGTTAGTAGCCCAGCCTGTAGTACAGCCTGTTAGGCTGTCTTCGCCCGCCACAGCCTGACAGGCCGTGCTACGGGGCCGCCGTAGTACAGCCTGTTAGGCTGTCTTCGCCCGCCACAGCCTGACAGGCCGTGCTACGGAGCCGCCGTAGTACAGCCTGTTAGGCTGTCTTCACCTGCCACAGCCTAACAGGCTGTGCTACAGGCTGTGCTACGGGGCTTGGCTACGGGCTGGCCGGCCGCAGAACGGCCCCCCAGACAGGCGGCACGGTCAGGCTCAACCGCCCGGCCTCGGCCCGGTAGCTCTCCCCACTCAGCGCGTCGGTCCACATGCCGTCGGGCGCTTCCAGATCGGCGATTTGCATCAGGTCATCCGCGTTCAGGACGACGATGGCCGTGTCGTCGTCCGTCTCACGGGCAAAGGCGAACAGCCGCCGGTCGTCGTCGGCCAGCAGCGTGCGGAACTCGCCGCGCCGCAGCGCCGGCGATGTCTTGCGCAGCGTGATGAGCCGCTGGTAGTGGGCGAAGAGGTCGTGGTCGAAGGCGACGGCGTCGGCGTGGGGGCGCGGTTGGCCGTCGGGCAGCACGCTCTCCGGCTCGTACTGCATCTCCGGCCAGACCATCGGCTTGCGGCAGCAGGGATCGTTGGCCCCCCACATGCCCGCCTCGTCGCCGTAGTAGAGCATCGGCGCGCCGATGTAGGTGAACTGGAACAGGGCCACGAGCATCTGCCGGCGGCGTTCGGCGGCCGCGGGCTGGCGCGTGGCGTAGTCGGGCGTGACCTCGACGCGCGAGAGGCGGTGATAGTCCGGCCAGTCGCGCATGGGGTGCCGGTCGCGGTTGACGATGGCCGAGGCCAGCCGGCTGCTGTCGTGGCTGTCCATCAGGTTTTGCATCACGTGGGCGACCTCAGCCGGGTAGGCCCGGCGCAGCTCGCGCAGGCGGGCGTCGAACTCGGTCGCCGTCGTAGCCCCCGCGCCGCCGACGAGGAACTCCATCGCCGCGAAGGCGAAGTTGTAGTTCATCGTCGCGTCGAATTCGTCGCCGCGCAGGTAGGGCTGCTCCTCCTCCGGCGGCAGGACAACCTCGGCTACCAGGTAAGCCTCCGGGTTAATGGCGCGCACGTGCTGCCGCCACGCTTTCCAGAACGGATGGCGCACGCAGAAGGCCACGTCGAGCCGCCAGCCGTCGATGCCGTCGCGCGGGTCGCCGTCGCCGTCGGGGTCCATCCAGCGGCGCGCGGCGGCGAAGATGTAATCGCGCGGCCCGCCGGCGACGCCGGTCTCGTCCTGGAACCACTCCGGCAGTTCGCGCGCGCCAAACCAGCCCACGTAGTCGAACGTCGTGCCGGCTTCGGGGTCGTCCCAACTGGGGATCTTGAACCAGCCGGCGTAGGGCGACTGCCGCTGGCGGGCCACCACGTCGCGAAAAGCCCAGCAATTGACGCCGATGTGGTTCCAGACGCCGTCGAAAATGAGACGCAGGCCGCGGCGGTGGGCCTCGTCGATCAGACGCAACATCAACCGGTCGGCCGCCGTCCATAGCCACGTCTCCGGCTGTTCGGGCGTCTCGCTGGCCATGAGCCGCCAATCGCCGTCGGGGTCGGGGCCGAAGTGGGGGTCGATGTGGTGGTAGAGCATGCCGTCGTACTTGTGGGCCGAGGGCGAGGGGAAGACCGGGTTCAAGTAGATGGCTTCGATGCCCAGGTCGGTCAGGTAGTCGAGGCTGTCGAGGATGCCCTGCACGTCGCCGCCATAGCGCCGGCGCTGGGCGTTGAACCAGAAGTCCCGCCCGTTGTGCTGCTCATAGGGCTGCAACTGATACCAGTCGGCCGTCCAGGGGTGTACTTGCCAGGGCGGAGTGTGGTCGCGCGGGTAGGCGCCCTCCAGGCTGGCCAGCGTCGGGTCGTTGGTTGGATCGCCGTTGCGGAAGCGCTCCGGGAAGATCTGGTACCAGACGATGCCCCTGGCCCAGTCGGGCACGAAGCTGTTGGTGGTCATTGTAGCTGCTCCTTGGCGAATAGGTTTGGCGCGATCATGCCGGAAAAAGGCGCGGCGGGCCAGAAGTGCGCGTCGGCCAGACCTCGTCGGCCAGACCTCAGAGGTCTCAGAAGACCTCTGAGGTCTCTCCAGCCTGTCGTCACTTTTTTGCTAACCCGGTGTTCTAGCAGGTGTAGTCAAACCGCTGCCCACGTGCCGGGCCGCCCCGGCGCTCGCAGGAGCTACCACGATCATGGAGCCAACACAGCCCGCACACGACGACCTTCGCCGCACCGAACTGCCGGCGCTAGGGGCCAGCATCCCCCGCCGCGGCAACCGCCTGACGCGCTTCCTGTTTACGCTGCTGATGCGCCTGATGGGCTGGCGCGTCGTTGGAGAACTGCCCGATCTGCCGCGCCTGGTGTTTGTCGGCGCGCCGCACACGTCCAACGGCGACTTCTTCATGACCGCCTTCACGATGGCGGCGCTGGGCGTCGATGTCCATTTCGTCATGAAGCACACGCCCTTTGTTGGCCCGGTGGGCTGGTTCCTGCGCTGGTTCGGCGGCATCCCCCTCGACCGCGACCGCACGCGCGATTTTGTGTCGCAGATGGTCGACGAGTTCGACAGCCGCGAGCAATTCCTGCTGGCGATCATGCCGGAGGGCACGCGCGGCAAGGGCCACGACGGTAAGGGCTGGCGCAGCGGCTTCTACCACATCGCCCGCAACGCGCGCGTGCCGCTGGTGATGGTCAAGTTCGACTACTCCAATCGGCGCATGCGCGTCGGCCCCGTCTTCTGGCCCGGTGACGACTACGAGGCCGAGTTGCCGCTCATCCAGGCCGAGTTCGCCGACATCGTTGGTCGCCACCCGGAACTGATGCTCCCCCTGAAGAAGCCGGCTTCGGTCAGCGCGGTCTAGGGCGTGTAGGCCAAGTAGAGAACCGGCCTGTTCGACCGGGCCGCCCGGGCCTAAAGGCAACCGGGCTACGTCACGACGCCGGCCGAGGCCGGCTCAGGCAACGCGCATCCCCCTCTGAAGGCCCATTTAGGGGCCGTCGTTGACTAGCCCCGCGGCTTCAGCCCGGGGCGGGCGTGGCCAACGCGCTAATTTGCATACACACCCTAGTCGGCCGCCCGTTGCAGAGCGGTGCAAACGGTGAAGAGCCGCAGCAGGTGCAGGGCGTCGTAGCTGATCGTCTCCCCCAGCGCGTCGTAGACCGGCCGCAGCCGCTCCGCGCCCAGGTCGCGGAACGCTTGCAGGACGCGCGCCTGGTCGGCGGCCGATAGGCCCGTCTCGGCCGGCAGCGGCGCCGGGTCGATGCTCGCGCCGTCCTGCACCGCTTCCCAGAGGTGATTGGCCACCGTCGCCACTTTGATCCCGAAGATCTCGCCGATCTCAGTTACGCTGCGCCCGCTCTGGTAGAGGGCCAGCACCTCGTCGCGCCGCGTCTTGACGGGGATGGCCGGCCGGGTCGCCCGCGTCGTCGCGCCCGCCTTGGGCTTCTCGGCAATGCCCCGCTCGGCGCAGTAGGCGCGGATGACCGCCAGGAAGGCGTCGCCGTAGCGCTCCTGCTTAACCGCGCCGATGCCTTGCATCTGCGCCAGGCTGTCGGCCGACTGCGGGTAGTAGCGGGCCATGTCGGCCAGCGAGCTGTCGTGGAAGATGACATAGGGCGGCACGCCGGCCTCGCGGGCCAGCCGCAGCCGCCGCTCGCGCAACTGCTCGAACAGATCTGTGTCGTAGCCCGTCTCTACCGCGGCGCGGGCGGCGCGGCGGTCGGCCAGCGGCGGCATGCCGTGGAACGCCTCGCCGCGCAGCACCGCCCAACCCCTGTCCGTCAGCTTCAGACTGCCGTGCTCCATGTCCTGCATCAGCAATCCCTTCTGGACGAACTGCCGGCCCAGTTGCTGCCATTCTTTGCGGCTATACTCGCCGCCGATGTTGTAGGTGGACAGCCGGTCGTGGCCGCGCCGCAACACGCCCTCGGCCCGCGACCCGCGCAGCACGTCGATGACGTGGCTCGCGCCGAATAGCTCGCCGGTGCGCTTGACGCAGGAGAGGAACTTCTGCGCGGCAGTGGTCAGATCGACGTGCTCGCCGGCAGCGGCGGTGCAGTTGTCGCACAGGCCACACGTCTCCGGCACGCCCGTCTCGCCGAAGTAGGTCAGCAGCGGCCGGCGGCGGCACTGGTCGGTCTCGGCATAGGCCAGCATGGCTTGAAGTCGGGCGATTGCGCCGGGGCGTTGCGCCGGGTCGCCCTGCTCGATGAGGTGGGTGATCGTGAAGGTGTCCCGCGCGCTATAGAGCAGCAGGCAATCGGCCCGCAGACCGTCGCGGCCGGCGCGGCCGATCTGCTGGTAGTAGCTCTCCAGGTCTTTGGGCAGGTCGTAGTGGAGGATGAAGCGCACGTTGGACTTGTCGATGCCCATGCCGAAGGCGACCGTGGCCACGATGATGGCTACCTCGTCATAGGTGAAGCGCCGCTGGTTGGTCTGGCGCGTGGCCGTGTCCAGTCCGGCGTGGTAGGGCAGCGCGTTCCAGCCGTGGGCGACCAGCTGCTCGGTCAGCGTGTCCACGGCGCGGCGGGTCATGCAATAGATGATGCCCGCTTCGCCGCGGTGGTTTTCCAGAAAGGCCAGCGTCTGGCCCAGGCCGTCCACGCGCGGCTCGACGGCCAGGAAGAGGTTGGGGCGGTCGAAGCTGGAGACGAAGACGGCCGCGCCGGGGATGCCCAGCGAAGCGCGGATGTCGTCGCGGACGCGGGCGGTGGCCGTGGCCGTCACCGCCAGGCAGATGGCGTCGGGGAAGCGTTGGCGCACGGCGGCCAACTGGCGGTACTCCGGCCGGAAGTCGTGGCCCCATTCGGAGATGCAATGGGCCTCGTCGATGGTCAGACAGTCGACGCCGGTCTGGTCGAGCAGGGCCAGCGTCTCCGGCCGCAGCAGCGACTCCGGGGCGACGTAGAGCAGCTTGACCCCGCCCGTGGCCACCCGGCGGGCGATGGTGACGTAGCTGTCGTAGGCCAGCGTGCTGTTCAGGTAGGCGGCGGGCACGCCCAACTCGCGCATCTGCATCACCTGATCTTCCATCAGCGAGATGAGCGGCGAGACGACGACGGTCAGGCCGGGGAAGAGCAGCGCCGGCAACTGGAAGCACAGCGATTTGCCGCTGCCGGTGGGCATGATCGCCAGGCTGTCGCGCCGGGCCAGGACGTTGGCGATGATCGCCTCTTGCAGCGGCCGGAAGGCATCGTAGCCGAAGACGCGCTTCAGCGTCGCCCGCGCCTCGTCGCGCGTGGGCGTCGCCACGGCCTCGGCGTGGTGGATGGTCGGGGCGTGGGCGTCGCCCAGGGCGTCGCTATGGCCGGGCGGCAGCCAGCCGGATAGCTGCACGTAGCAGCGCAGTTCCTCGTCGGGCCGCTCCTCCGGCCGCCACCAGTGGGCCAGCGAGACGCGCAACAGCGTGCCCGCGGCAATCTCCGCCGGCGGCTCCTGGAAGCCGACGAAGGTCAGCGTCTGGCCGCCGTCATCGGCGGGGTAGCGGTAGTGGATGCGCTTGCCGCTGGTGTCGCGCGTCAGGGGGCGGTCGGGCCGCCAGAAGGTTGTGCTGTGGGCGGGCACGCCGCCGTCCTGACAGATGTAGAGCGCGCCGTGGGACGCGGTCTGCAACCGCCCCTCGTAGAGCACCTGCGGCCCACCGTGGTAGATGGGCATGTGCTGGGCGATCAGCGCCGGCAGGTCGCGCTCCGGCGGCAGCGGGCGCTTATGCCGGACGACGACGTTCTCGACGTGGGGCGGGATGATCTTCTCCGGCCGGTCGGCCTCGATCTCCCAGCGCTGGCCGATTTCGTACTCCAGATTGTAGTGCTCGTTGAAGGCCGCGTCGGAGGCGATCAGGCGGACGGAGCGGCCGTCGGCGGTGATGCCGCCGACGCACGCGCCGCGGCCTTGGCGGGTCTTGGCGACGATGGTGACGATCATGGGGCTTCTCCAGTACAGTGGGTGAGGTGAGAGGAGGGTGTTGGTCAGTCGGGCGTCAGGTGGGCGACGGCGACGCCCAACGCCTCGGCCAGACGGGCGGCCACCAGCGACCGATGGCAGGCGGCCGGCTCGCGTTCAACGCACAGCAGGGCGACGGTGGCCCCGGCCGGCAGCGCGTCGGCCAGCGCTTGCGGGTCGAAGCTGCTCAGCACCTCGCGCTCGTAGGCGGCGGCGAAGGCGGGGCTAAGGGCGGCGCGCTGCCGGGTGGCCACGTGGGCGGCCTCGTCGGCGGCCCGCTGTGTGGTGCGGACGCTCGTCGTCGGGGCCAGGTCAAGCCGGTGCAGGTAGCCGATACCCAGTTCGGCCAGGCGCGCTTGCAAGCGCTGGCTGTTGGCGAAGGCGTAATCGCGCCCGCGCACCGCCCGCCGCCGGCGAATGTCGATCAGCGTGTCCACGCCCGCCTCTTGCAGGGCGCGGAAGAAGCCGTCGGCGTCGTAACCGATGACGCCGATGGTGTAGACCTTATTCATCTTCGTCCTCATCCGGCCGCTCATAGCGCTTGCGCGAGGTGGCCCGCAGCATATCGTCGCCAAAGAAGGACAGTTGCCCGCCCGTCAGCCGCGGCAGCACGTCTTCCTGGCTCAGCAGTTCGTCGTGTTCGTCGATGTGGGCCACGGGAATGCCGCGCCGGGCCAGCGCCTTGCCGATGAGCACGCTGCGGTGGCAGGCTTCCGGCTTGCCCTCGCTACACATCAGGACGACGCGCCGCCCCTGCTCGTGGGCGCGGGCCACACGCTCTAGCCCCTCGCGGAAGAAGGCGCGCGTCTCCACCTGGGCGTAATCGATCTTGTCGTGGGCGTCGTAGCAGGTGGGATCGGCCGGGCGGCCGCCGAGCGTGTCGCCCATGAAGACGTAACGGATGCCCGCCCGGCGCAGGTGCTCCGCCAGGGCGTCTTTAGAGAAGTCAGGCTTGTAGCGCGAATAGGGGCGCGAGCGCACGTCGAGCAGGAACTCGATGCGGTAGCGTTGCAGCGCGGCGATGAAGGCGTCGATCTCGCGCGCGCCGTAGCCGATGGTGAAGACAGGCACGCGGTCCACGCCGGCGATTATACGGGGTGCGGCGCGAAAGCCCAAGCGTCGTGGTGCGATTCTCCCGAATCGCGTTCTTCATCTAGGCCCGGAACGCGATTCGGGAGAATCGCGCCACGGGGAACGGCGTTAGGCCATCTGGCGGCAGGACTGGGCGCAGCGGCGGCACGTCGCGGCGCAGGCGCGCATGAAATCGTCGTCGAAGCGCTCGCAGTCGGCCGCGCAGGCGTCGCAGACCTGGGCGCAGACGCCGCAGGTCAGGGTGTGGCGGGCCGAGTGACGCAGCATGAAGTCGGCGCTGGTGCGGCAGATATCGACGCAATCGAGCATCAGGCCGATGTGGTCGGGCGCGGCGTGGTCGCCGCCCATCGTCAGACAATGGGTCAGGGTTTCCAGGCAGGTCGTGTGGCACTCCTGACACAAGTCGATACATGCTTGCATGTCGGCGCTCATCCCCGACGTGTGGTGGCCGGCCATCGTGTGATGGGTCATGGTTCACTCTCCTCTGCTGATATGGATTTGGCTACGTTTCCGGCAGTGGTGGGGGCGGGACGCGGGCGGCGGCGGGGATATGAAGGCAGCCAGTGTAGCTGCGCGGGCGACGGCAGGGAAGGATAGCCGCGCGAGACTCAGGTGATGTTCAGGCTAAGGCATGCGCGCATCGGCCAGCGCGGCCAGCCTGTCCAGCGGCACGCGGGCCATGAGGATATCGCTGGGCGTCACCAGCCCCAGCAGCCAGGGGTAATCACGGGCGGTGGCGCTGGTGTAGTAGGTTGTGTAGAGAGCGCCGTCGCGCACGACCGCCCCGGCGTAGGACGTATCGCCGGCGCTGGGCAGGTCGGACAGGTGGATGAGGGCGTCGGGCGTCACTTCGTAGATCGCCGTGCGCTTGCGGCCCAGCAGGCTGGAGCCGCCGTACCACTGGTCCGTGCCCTCCGGGTCGAAGCGGCCGACGGCATAAACGCGGCCGTTGTCGGTGAAGAGCGCCGGGCCGTCGAGGCGGGCCGTGGCGCTGCGGGTCGTCGTCCACTCGGTGTAGGGCGGCGCGGCCACGGCCAGCAGGGTGGCGGCGTTGGGCGACCCCTGATGCCAGGCGCGATCGTCCCCCTCCAGCCGCGCCGTCACCAGCATGCGGCCGTCGGGCAGGAAGGCGTTGGCCGTTTCGTCGTTGCGGTCGCCCTGGTGGATGTCAGAGACGTGCTCCCACGTCAGGCCATCGGTGGAGCGGAAGAGGGCCGAGCGGCCGTGCTCGTGCCAGTAAGCCGTGGCGTACCACGTCCGGCCGTCGAGCGTTTTCGGCTCCCACAGTAGCCAGCCCTGTGGCTCAATGGGCGTGAACGACGACCAGGTCAGGCCGTCGTCGCTGGTGGCCACGACAGTGCCGTATGGCTCCGGCTCGAAGCCGGTGTTGGGCAGGGCGTAGAGGAAGAGGCGGTCGTCGATAACGGCGAACTTCGGGTCGCGGATGTCCTCGCCGGGCATGCCCAGCAGAGCCACCTCTGTCCACTCGCGCCCGTCGGCCGAGCGGCGCACGACCAGCCGCGAGTCGCTGTTGCCCATGTGGAAGCGCGAGCGGGCGTGGACGAGGAAGAAAGCGTCGCGCCAGTAGATGAGGTGGGTGTTGGAGTTGTGCCAGCCGTCGCTGACAACGGGCCACACCTCCGCGCCCAGGGCCGGATCGACCTCGGCGCGGTTGGGGCGCAAGGCCCAGTAGGCGACGAGCGTGGCCAGCAGCAGCAGCAGCAACCCCATCGCCAGCCCGATCCCCCTCACCACCCGCCGAACCATGTCACGCCTCCCGCGGGCCTAGTAGCCTAGTAGCGGCTGTAATCTTCGTCTTCGCCGTAGCTGCTGTCCTGGTCGCGCTCCTCGTCCCGGCCGCCAAAGCCGAAGAAGTCGTCCAGCGGCGCGGGCAGCGGGCCGGCGCGCTCGCCCTCCTCGGAAGCCCAATCCAGCCGGATGGGGTTGTTGCGGATGACCTCCAGACAGGCCTCACACTCCGGGCAGACGATCATCTGCCCATTGTCCGGCCGGCGGTCGAAGTAGATGCGCGAGTCGCATTCGGGGCAACGGGCCATGAGGGAGGGGTCTTTGTCGGGCATCTGTCTCTCCTGCGGACAAGGGAACTCCTAGGCGGTGATGGGGGCAGGGATGGTGTTCTCGGTCAGGCCGTAGCGCTCGACCGCTTCGTCCAGGATGCGATTGACAAGCTGCTCGAAAGTCCAGCCGTCGGCCTGGGCTTCCAGGGGCAGGTCGGAGTAGCCGGGGTTCAGGCCAGGCAGCGGGTTGATCTCCAGGATGTAGGGCTTGTCATTGTTGTGGGCGTCGAGGCGGAAGTCGACACGGCCGACATCGAAGCCGCCGGTGACGCGGAAGGTGGCCGCTGTCAGCCAGTTCAGTTCCTCCACCAGTTCGGCCGGCAATGGCGCGGGGCAGAGATAGTGGAACTGGTGCGCCAGCTCGGTCTTGATGCGGCTGGTGTAGATGCCGGCCTCTTCTTCGGGATAGCGGCTCATGTCCACTTCCAGCGGCGGGAAGAAGTGCAGGCCGCGGGAGATGCGCGGCGCTTCCAGGTCTTCGGGCAGCCGCCAGGCCACGGGCGAGGTCAGGTTGCCGACGATGCCGACGGTCACCTCGCGCCCCTCGATGAAGCGCTCCACCAGGATGGGTTGGTCGTAGGTGTCGAACTGGCGGCGCAGCTGCAAGCGCAGTTGCCGCTCGTCGTAGACGATGGACTCGGCCGTGACGCCCATGCCCGTGCCCTCGCGGCTGGGCTTGACGAACAGCGGAAAGCGCATGTCGGCGTCCAGCGGCTCGGTGACGCGCTCGAAGGTCTGGAAGGCGGGCGTGGACAGCCGGTGATAGGCCAGCACGCGCTTGGTCATCGGCTTGTCCAGCGCCAGGGCCAGCGTCAGCACGCCGGAACCGGTGTAGGGGATGCGCAACATCTCCAGAATGGCCGGCACCTGCGCCTCGCGCGAGTCGCCCCAGTGGCCCTCGCAGATGTTGAAGCAGATGTCGGGCCGCAGGCGGGGCAGGGTCTCCAGGAGGCTGAGATTGCCTTCGACAAAAGTCGCCTCGTGGCCGCCCGCCGCCAGGGCCACCAGAATAGCGTTGATCGTCTCCTCCGAGTCGAGGTCGTCCCAGCGATCCTCGGGCATTCCGGGCCAGGTCGGAGCGTTCTTCTGCAAGTTCCCTAACAGAGCAACACGCATGTCGCCTCGCTAAGATCTATCGATTTAGGGCCGCCAATGGGGCGGCCATTCGGCGATGATTTTAGCGCACCTTGGCGAAATGACATAGCCCGGATCGGGCTGTCGGAGCAGTCCTGGGGCGACTGGCTGGGTGGTGGGCGGTGCAGAGAAAGCCGAGAGGGCGGGCGAGGGCGGGGGGCCGGCGAGGACAGAGCGAAGGGCGCTTAGTGCCGGCCGTTGGGGCGGCCGAGGTAGGCGCGCAGGACATCCTGTAGCTCGCGCACGTCCAGCGGCTTGGGCAAGTAGACGTCGCAGCCCGCCTCCAGACAGCGCTCGCGGTCGCCCACCAGCACGTTGGCCGTCGTGGCGATCACCGGGATGGCCGCCAGAGCCTGGTCGTCCTGCAGGCGGCGGGCGATCTCCAGGCCGTCGACGCCGGGGATGTTGATGTCGAGGAGGATGAGGTCCGGCCGCTCGCGGGCGATCATCTCCAGGGCGGTATTGCCGTCGGAGGCCCTCAGGAAGTCGTGCTTCTCGGCCTCGACGATGCGCCCGACGAGAAGCAGGTTGCTCTCGTTGTCTTCAATGCAGAGTACTCGTTTGCGTCCCATTACGCCTTTCCCTCGTTACGCTTGTCTTCATCAGTAAGTCAAGCACAGCACGGTTACGCCGCGTATTACAACGAGCGCCGCCAACGCCTATAGCGCTGCCTCCGGCGCGGCCGCCGGGTCGGCCTCGCGGACCGGAATGGCGAAGCGGAAGGTGCTGCCCTGGTCGGGCAGGCTCTCTACCCAAATGCGTCCGCCATGCAGTTCCACCAGTCTCTTACTGATCGACAGGCCCAGGCCCGTGCCGCTGATCGAGCCGCGCCGGCCGGGGTTGATCTGGCTGAACTGGTCGAAGATGTGGGGCAGATGCTCCTCGGCGATGCCGATGCCGGTGTCGGTGACTGTGAATAGCACTTCGCCGTTCTGGCGCTGCACGCGCATAGCGATATCGCCCCGGTCGGTGAACTTGATGGCGTTGCCGATCAGGTTCCACAGCACCTGGCGCACGCGGGTGCGGTCGGCCACCAGCGGGTCGATGTCGTCGGGGATGTCCAGATGAAGCTGCAAGCCCTTCTGCTCGGCCAGCGGCGCGGCCATGGCCATCACCTCGCCGGCCACCCGCTGGATGTCGAACGGCTCGAAAATGATCTCCAGCCGGTTGGCTTCGATCTTGGCCATGTCCAGGATGTCATTGATGATGTCGCGCAGGTGGTAGCCGTTATTGCGGATGAGTTGCACATCTTCGAGCATGCGCTCGGTCAGGTTGCCGTCCAGACCCATGAGGAGCACGTCGGCAAAGCCGATGATGGAGTTGAGCGGCGTGCGCAATTCGTGGCTCATGCGCGCCAGGAAGTCGGTCTTCAGGCGGTCAACCTCGCGCAGCTGCTCGGCGGTGCGGAGTTGCTCGGCGAAGTAGTAGGCGTTCTGTGTGGCCACGGCTAGCTGCGCCGCCAGGATGCGGTGGACGAGCACATCGTCGCCCTGGAAGCGGTCCGCCTCCTCGGCCTGCACGTCGAGGACGCCCAGCAGCCGCTCGCCGACGATCATCGGCACGGCCATCTCCGAGCGTGTCTGCGGCAACAGCGGGTGGGGCAGGAAGTCGGCCGAGTGGACGACGTCGTCCACGACGATGACATCGCGCTCGCGCGCGGCGCGGGCGACAATGGAGCGGGCGTCGAGAGGGATGTGCCGCCCCTCGCGCAACATGCGCCGGCCGATCTCGCCCGACCCGGCGCGCAGCACCAGCGTCGTCCGCGCGTCGTCGAGCAGATAGATATGGGCGTGGTAGAGGTCGAAGCTGGCCCGCGTCAGGTCAGCGGCGGCGGCCAGCAGGCGGTCGGCGTCGAGCGTGGCCGCGGCGGCGATACTGACGTTGGACACGGCCCGCAGTTCGCCCGAGAGGCGGGCCTGGTTGGCCAGCGCCATCTGCGTCTGGCCATATGACTGCGCGTTCTGAATGGCCAGGGCCGCCTGCTGGGTGATGCCCTCGCAACGGCGCTGGTCGTCGGCCGTCAGCGGGGCAGGGTATTCGTCGGCTGTCGGCCCGCCGCGAAAGACCTCCAGCACGCCCGCGGCCCCGCGGCCGACGCGCCACGGCAGGCGATAGAACTCGGCCTTGACCCCGGCAATCGGCTGCACCTGGCCCACGCCGACGTTGTTGGCGAACGGCTGCCAGAGGTCGGGCCGCTCCTCGGCCGGGAACGTCGCGCCGATGGGCATGCTCCAACGGCTCAGGTCGCGGCTCTCCGTCTCTGGCAACTCCACGCGCCGGTCGAGGCGGAACTGCTTGTCGGCCGGCAGCCACTCATAGAGGTGGACGAAGAGCGCCCCCGGCACGGTTTCGCATAGTTGCGTGGCCAACAGGTCGCGCAGAAGGGTCTCGTCGAGCGTCTCGGACATGATGCGGGCCGAGGTCAGCAGTGTATCGGCGATGCGGCGCTGGCGTTGCTCGCTACCCAACAGTTGGCGCGTCTGCTCCAGCAACAGGATCGTCTGCGCGGCCACAGCCACCTGACCGACAAGAGCGGCCAGGCTGTCGATCTCTTCCTCGGCAAAGGTGCGCGGCAAGCGCCGGTAGAGCAGGGCAATGTAGCCGATCCACTGCCCGCCGACGACCAGGGGGGCGAAGATGGCGCTGCGCGCGCCGCCGAGGGCGCGCAGCGCGGCCCGGCCGGCGCGGTCGAGACGGGGGTCGTTCTGGATGTCGGCGAAGACGACCGGCCGGTCGATACGCAGCAGCGACAGGACGGGATTGTCCTCGACGCGGCCACGGCGCAGCAGGGGAATGGCCACGTCACGCTGCCACTGGGCGTCGATGCTGACATTCTCCGGAACCTGGTCGGGCGTCCACGGCCGGTCGAAGTGGGCGAACTGAAGGACGTCGGCCAGGCGGCCTAGTTCGGTGTGCTGGTGGATGACGGCCAGGATGTCATCGTAGGACTGAGCCATGTTCAGGCGAGCGCTGACGTTGTAGAGGGCCTCGGTCTGGGACAGGGCGACGCGCTGGGCCAGATAGGCGCGGCGGCCGGCGATCGTGGCGGCCAGCGGTTCGTGTAGGCGCTCTAGCAGGAAAGTCTCGTCGGGTGACAGCGTATGCGGCGTCGGCCAGCTAATGCTGAACAACCCTTGCCACTGGCCGCCGCGCCGCAGCGGCAGCAGCACCGCCGCCCGCCAGCCCTCGCGCCGGGCCTGGGCGCACATGGCCTCATCGAGGCGCGGGTCGGTCTCCGTGTCGGCGATGACGAACGGGTCGCGCGGCTGCTCCAGCCACAGGGCGCTGGTGGGCAGCGCGCGCAGGGGGATGCCACTGTCGGCGGGCACGGCCGCCAGCTGGCCGTGCGCCAGCCGGCTGATGGGCTGGGCCAGCAGCGCGCCGTCGCTGGGGCGGCTGGAGAGGTACACCAGGTCCAGCGCCGGCTCGTCTTCCCAGGGCGCGTCGTTGGCCAGCGCCAGCAAGATCTCATCCTCGGTCGAGGCCAGCGACAGGTCGGCCTCCATGCGCGAGAGCAATTCCAGTTGCCGGGCGCGGGCGCGGGCCTGCTCGGACAACTGCTGGTTCGACAGGGCCACGGCCACCTGACTGGCTATGGACGTGTAGATCTGCCGGTCGTGGCCGGGGAAGGCGCGCGGCGCCGGCCAGGACACGATCAACATACCGACCCAGCGTTCGCCCACTTGCAGCGGCAGCACCGCCGCGGCCCGCGCGCCGGCCCCGGTGGCGCGAGCGATCATGTCGCCGGCGTCCGCGGCGATGAGAGGGGTCAAATCCTCGATCAGCAGCGCGTCCTCAACGCTGGTCAGCCAGTCACGGATGAAGCCCTCGGCCGGCAGATGGACGCGCGCGCCCAAACCGTCGCGCCCGGCGTCCGGCCCGTCGCTACCGCCGCCCCGCCAGCGGGCCACGGAGGTGGCCCATTCGGGCCGGCCCGCGTCGTCGGTCTCGACGATCGCCAGGGACGCCGCCGACGCGCCCTCGGCCAGGCCAGAGCCGACCACCGCGTCGAGGATGTCGTCCAGGTCCTGGACGGCGTTCAGAGATGTGCTGAGGGCGTAGAGGCGCTCGGCGTCGCGCCGGGCCTGCTCGGTTTCGTTGAACAGCCGGGCGCGCTGCACGGCCGTGGCCGCGTGGTAGACGATGGTTTCGGCCAGCTGGAGCTGCTCTTTGGTCAGTTCGATGCCCTCTTCGACCACGTCCAGGCCGACTGTGCCGATGACCTCGTTCTCGACGACGAGCGGCAGAATGAGGATGGTCTTCACGCCACGATGGCGCAGCACTTCGTGGGCCGAGGCGGTCAGCGGGCTTTCGGCGGCGTGCTCGACGACGACCGGCCGGCGCTCAGCGATGGCCATTTGTGTGGCCGGGTTGTTCTCCAACGGAATCACCACGCCGACGGCGCTGTCGGTGTTCAGGCTGCTGGAGCGGTCGGCGACGACGGTCAGGGCCGTGCGCTTGTCGTTCAGGATGGCCACGCCGACCTGGCCGATGGAGGTTGCCTCGGCCAGCTGATCGACGACGATTTGCAGGCTGCTGGTCAGATCGGGCGCGGCGGCCAGCAGGGTGACGAGGCGGTTGATAAGACCCATTTCCGCCTCGCGCTGGCGGGCCTCGTCGAGGGCCGTCTCCGCCTGTTGCGTCAGGCGCAGGTTCTCCAGGTGCGCGCCGAGTTGGTCGGCCACGGCGGCGACAAGCTGCTGGGCTTGGGTCGAACGCACCGCCGGCGTCGCCAGTTCCATCCGGCCGATGGTCGCCCCGCGCACGGCGATGGGCTGTTGCAGGCGGTCGCTGTCGTCGTCCGGCACGGCATTGCCCAGCGCGCCGCCGGCCGGCCGATCTTCCAGAAAGCGCTGCCAGCCGCCCTGAGTGAGCATCTCCGCCTGGCGGGCCAATTGCTCGCGGGTGGCGTTGATCTCGGCGAAGAGGCGCGCATTGCGCACGGCGGTGGCCAGTTGCGCGGCCAGCAGGGTGAAGACGCCCAGATTCTCGCTATTCAGCCCCTCCAGCGCGGCGCTGTGCAGGTCGAGAATGCCCAGCACCTCGTCCTCGACGATCATGGGGATGGCCGCCTCCGACTGGGTGTTGGGCAGCAGGGGGTTGCTCAGGAAGATGGGGCTGGTGCGGGCGTGGGCGACGACGACGGGCTGGCGGTTGGCGGCGGCCGTGCCGTTGATCGAGCCGGGGCCGATGGGCAGACGGTGTTTGCGCCGCAGCAGTTCCGCGCCCGCCTCGCCCGTGGCCGCGCTGAGCACCAGCTCGCCGGCAACCGGGTTGAGCATGTAGACCTGGACGTGGTACAGGTCGAAGCGCTCGCGGATCATCTCCACGGCTTCGTTGAGGAGCGTATCGAGGTCGTGGATGCGCGTCAGTTGCCGGCCGACGCGGGCCGCCAGGGCCTGCGCCCGCGTGCGCTCCTCGACCTGCCCCTCCAGTGTGGCCCGCGTCTGCCAGAGGCCGCGCTGGAGTTCCTGGGCCTGGGCGCGGGCGCGGGCGATGGCCTCGAAGATGAGATTGAGAGCGAAGGCGAAGACGCCCAGGCCAATAGCGGTCAGGGCGACGAGCGCGCCGGCATCGGCGCGGCCGGCGGCGCGGCCGACATTCGGCACCAGCGCGATAAGCAACGCCCCCAGACCGGCGACCGTCATGGCCAGCGCCCAGACGCGGCCGAGCAACAGCCCGGCCGAGACCACCAGCACGCCGAACCAGGCCACTACCCACAGGCCGACCAGCGCGGACATATCCCCGGCGAACGCCGCCGGCAGCGTGACCATCAGAAAGCCGACCAGCAGCAGGACGACAAACGGCCGGCGGCCCGCGTCGGCCGATTCGTTGCGCCGGACATTCAGCCCGACGACGCCGGCGGCGGCCAGCAGCCCCAGCCCGCCCAGCCGCCACAGGCCAAGGCTGTCCATGGCCCACAGACCGATGAGCAGCGACGCGCCGGCGCTGATAGTCACGGCCAGCCCCAACCGGTAGAGCATCTGCGTGCCGTAGGCGCGCGTCTGGTCGCTGAGGGAATCGGCCGGCCAGGGCGGACGGCCGCCCGGCGCGGGGCTACTCGTGGCCATTCGCGCCTCCCTCGGCGTCCAGATGCACCGCGGCGCTGCCCGCCTCCAGGGCGCGCGACAACTCGACCAGCGCCACGCGGATGGCGCCGTCCATGTCGATGGTCTGGGCGATCTTCTGGTTGATGGTGTTGATCAGGGCCGCCTGTTCGGCCTGCTGCTGAATCTGGGCCACCAGGCGGGCGTTGCGCAGGGCGACGGCCAGCTGGCCGGCAATGATTTGCAGCAGTTGCGCGTCTTGCTGGCCGAGGCCGTTGGCCTCGTTGTCCTGGGCGTCGATCACGCCCAGCACCTCGTCGCCGTAATTGATGGGCACGGCGATCTCCGAGCGCGTGCCGGGCAGCAGGCGGTTGGGCAGCCAGCCGGGATCGCGGCTGACATCGGCAACGACGACCGGGCTGTTGGTGCGGAAGGCGCGGCCGACCAGCCCCTGCTCCGGGTCAATGCCGTGACCCATGACCAGCATCGCCTGGCCGGCTTCGCCCGTGCCGCCGGCCATCTTCAGCAGGCCGCTGGCTTCGTCCCACAGGAAGATGTGGACGTGGTAATAGGCGAAGGCGACGCGCAATTGCTCAACGACCTCGCGCACCAGTTCGCCGCGCTCAAGGATGGTGGAGAGCTGCCGGCTGATGGTCGCGCTGGCTTCCAGGGCGCGGGTGCGGTCGGCGACGCGCTGCTCCAGTTGGGTGCGCTCGACATTGAGCGCCCGAGCCAGCTCGCGCGACCGCCGCAGCAGCGTCTGGCTGTCGCGGCGCAGGGCGAAGAGGCCCACCAGCAGAAGGGCGATAGTCATGAGGATGCTGAGGAGCAGGTAGATCAGCGAATGGATGTCGCGGATGGGTGCGGTCGCTTCCGGTGGCGGCGTGGCGAGCAACCCAATCACGCCTATCACCAGACCCAGGGCCGCCGCCCGCCGGCTAAAGAGAATGGCGACGAAGGCGGCGTAGGTGACCATGTACAGGCCGGCCGCCGGGGTCAGCCCGTTGATGCGCAGGTCGAGGAGCAGCAGGCCCAGATAGACGGTCGCCAACCCGGCTGCTCGTAGCCCATATGGCCCCTGCCGCCATAAAGCGACGACGAGAAGGATGAGGAAGAGGGCCACATAGGCGGCCATGTAGGGCCAGCGCGAGGCCTCCTCGCGCGAAAGGAGGGTCAGGATGGGTATCAGGGCCACGAACAGCAGCACCCCCAGGGTGAGTGAGACCAGGTTGAGGATGCGCAGTTGGGTATTGTGGGCCAGATTGGCCACGTCGGCGTCGGCCGGCACGGGGGCCATCTCTCTTAGTTCGGGCACAATGTCGGTCCACCGGAAGCGGAACCAGCCCCAGGCGAAGAAAACGATGCTGAGCAGCAACGCCAGCACCGTCAGGTCGACGTAGACCGGCAGACCCAGCAGCAGGGCAGTCTGATAGGCGATATTGCCGAAGAAGGCCACCAGCGACCCCAGCAAGACGAGGAAGGCCAGTTTGCGCGCCTCGCCCTGTGCCCGCCGCCAGGCGCGGGCCATCAGGAAAACGGCCGCGAGGAGCAGGATGTAGCCGTAGACGACGTGAACGTAGAAGGCCGGCCCGCGTTGGGCGTAGAAGGCGATGAAGCTGCCGTTATCGACGACACCCGGATCGGCGTAGAGCAGCGTGTGCGCCGGCGTTGTCCAGGCCAGAGTGATCATCGTCAGCGGCAGGATCATCAGCAGGGCGACGTTGCGCAGGGTGACGAAGCGGCCGTGGCCGGTGTAGACCAACGCGAAGAGGAGCAAGGCCACGGGCAGCAGAGCGATGGTTATCCACTCCATCTTGACCCACAGGAACATCGTGTCCGGATCGGTCGTGGCCAGTTCCAGGGCATACGTGAAACTCCACCAGGCCGCCAGCGCCACCAGCACGAGGAAGACCCACGTGCCGGCCGCGTCCTCGCGCCGCCGCCAGGCGAAGAGCGCCAGGGCCACGGCAAAGATGGCCGCGCCCAGGACGGGAACAATGAAGGGAGTGAATTGCCAGCCGGCGATGTCCATGTCTTGTCCTGCGACCGGTTACGGCGTCCGGCCCTGCGCCGCCAATCGCTCGGCCACCAGCCGGTTGGCCAGGGCCGGGTTGGCCTGGTCGCGTGTAGCCCGCATCACCTGACCGACAAACCAGCCCAGCAGGCTCGTCTTGCCACCCAGATAGTTGGCCACGGGGCCGGGATTGTCGGCGAGTATGCCGTCGATGACGGCCAGCAGCGCCGCCTCGTCGGAGATCTGTGTCAGGCCGCGGGCGGCGACGATCTCGGCCGCGCCGCGCCCCGTGTTCACCATCTCGGCCAGCACCTCGCGGGCCGAAGTCAGATTCACCGCGCCGTTGTCCACCAGCCGCAGCAGTTCCACCAGCGCCGCCGGGGCCAGGGGGATGTCGTCGACGCGCCGGCCGCTCTCGTTGAGCAGCCGGAAGAGGTCGTTGAGGATCCAGTTGGCCAGCGCCTTCGGCGCGCCGCCGGCGGCAACGGCGGCCTCGAACCAGGCGGCCACGGCGCTGTCCTCGGCCAGCGCGGCGGCGTCGCCCGGCGACAGCCCCAGCGCGGCCCGGTAGCGCGTCTCCTTGGCCTGCGGCAGTTCGGGCAACGACGCCCGCACGGCCTCGATCCAGGCCGTATCGATGAACAGCGGCGGCAAGTCCGGCTCGGCGAAGTAACGGTAGTCCTCGGCCTCTTCCTTGCTGCGCTGGCTGAAGGTCTCGCGGCGGGTGTCGTGCCAGCCGCGCGTCTCCTGGACGACCTGGCCGCCGGCGTCCAGCACGACCGCCTGCCGCGCCAGTTCGTAATCCGTGCCGTCGGCCAGGGCGCGGAAGCTGTTGAGGTTCTTCAGTTCGATGCGCGTGCCGAACGTCTGGCTGCCGCGCGGCCGGAGGCTGATGTTCGGCTCCACGCGCAGGACGCCCTTTTCCATGTCGCCGGAGTTGACGCCCAGATAGCGCAGGATTTGGCGGATGCGCGTGGCATAGGCGCGGGCCTCGTCGCCGCTGCGAATGTCCGGCTCGGAGACGATCTCCAGCAGGGGCACGCCGGAGCGGTTGTAATCGACGAGCGAGCCGCCGCGCTCGCGGTGGGTCAGCTTGCCGGTGTCCTCTTCCATGTGGACGCGGCGGATGCCAATGCGCTTGGTCGCGCCGTCGGGCAGGGTGATGTCCAGCCGGCCGTGGCGGCCGATGGGCAGCTCGTACTGGCTGATCTGGTAGCCCTTGGGCAGGTCGGGGTAGAAGTAGTTCTTGCGGGCGAAGATGTTGTGAGGCTGAATCTCGCAGCCCAGCGCCAGGGCGACGCGCAGGGCAAACTCGACGGCGCGCCGGTTGATGACCGGCAACATCCCCGGCATGCCCAGGCAGACCGGGCAGACGGCCGTGTTCGGCGCGGCGGTGACGCTATCGACGACGCGGCAGCCGCAGAACATCTTCGACTCGGTTAACAATTCGGCGTGGATCTCCAGGCCGATGACGGCTTCGTAGCGATTGACCACGTTCGCTTTCCCTCGTGTGCTCAGCGCTCTGTCGAGGCCGGGCCGCGCGGCCAAGTATACGCCGCGACGGACGCTGGATCAATTGTAGCCTTTTTGGGCCGCGCCGTGGATGGGCGCGACGTGAAAAGATTCGGCCGGCTAAGGCTCCAGGGCGGGCACGACGGGCAAGCGCCGGTGCCACGGCCGCGCGTCCTCATAGGCGTAGGCGGCGTTGAGAACGCGCGCTTCCTGCAACGTATCGCCGATGAGTTGCAGGCCGATGGGCAGCCCGGCGCTATCGACGCCGCAGGGCACAGACAGGCCACAGGCGGCGCTCAGGTTCAGCGGCAGGGTGAACACGTCGGCCAGATACATACTCAGCGGGTCATCGACGCGCTCGCCGATGCGGAAGGCGGTCGTCGGGCTGGTGGGCGCGGCGATGACATCGACCGTCTCGAAGGCGCGGCGGAAGTCCTCGGCGATGAGCGTCCGCGCCCGCAGTGCCCGGCCGTAGTACTCGTCATAGTAGCCGGCGCTGAGGGCGTAGGTTCCCAGCATGATGCGCCGCTTGACCTCCGGGCCAAACAGGGCGCGTGTCTGGCGGACGGTGTCGATCATGTCGGCCCCCTCGACGCGCGGGCCAAAGCGCGTGCCGTCATAGCGGGCCAGATTGGCGCTGGCCTCGGCCGGGGCGATGAGGTAGTAGACCGGCAGGCCATAGTGGGTGTGGGGCAGCGACACCTCGACGATCTCCGCGCCCAGGGCGGCCAGATCGTCGATGGCGGCGCGCACGGCGGACTTGACCTCCGGGGCGATGCCCTCGATGAAGTACTCGCGCGGCACGCCGACGCGCAGGCCGCGGATGTCGCCGGTCAGGGCGGCCTCGTAGTTGGGCACGGGCGCGTCGAGGGAGGTACTGTCGCGTGGGTCGTGGCCGGCGATGACGCCCAGCAGCGCGGCGCAGTCGGCCACCGTCCGGCCGAACGGCCCCACCTGGTCGAGCGACGAGGCGAAGGCGATCACGCCCCAACGGGAGACGCGGCCATAGGTCGGCCGCAACCCCACCAGGCCGCAGAACGACGCCGGTTGGCGCACGCTGCCGCCGGTGTCGGTGCCCAGCGCGCCATAGGCCAGCCCGGCGGCCACGGCCGCGGCGCTGCCGCCGCTGCT
>ERZ724513.91-NODE-91-length-34678-cov-8.858851_pt1 | contig 34678 bp, 31 predicted proteins | sample MGYA00376046_ERZ724513 | MGnify/ENA primary metagenome ERZ724513 (study PRJEB28724, sample SAMN07190883) | activated sludge metagenome | isolation source: activated sludge of sewage treatment plant in Hong Hong | place: Hong Kong | collected 2016-03-17 ...
ACACCGTGATCGAGCAGTGCGAGCAGGGTGTCGACTACATGACCGTGCACGCCGGCGTGCTGCTGCGCCACATCCCGCTGACGGTCGACCGGGTGACCGGAATCGTGTCCCGCGGCGGATCGATCATGGCGGCATGGTGCCTGGCGCATCACCGGGAGTCGTTCCTGTACACCAACTTCGACGCCCTCTGCGAGATTCTGGCCCAATACGACGTCACCTTCTCGCTCGGCGACGGACTGCGCCCCGGCTCGATCGCCGACGCCAACGACGAGGCCCAGTTCGCCGAGCTGCGCACGCTGGGTGAGCTGACGAAGATCGCGAAAGGCCATGGCGTGCAGGTGATGATCGAAGGCCCGGGCCACGTGCCGATGCACAAGATCGTCGAGAACGTCCGCCTGGAAGAGGAACTGTGCGACGAGGCGCCCTTCTACACTCTCGGTCCGCTCGCCACCGACATCGCCCCGGCCTACGACCACATCACCTCGGCGATCGGCGCGGCGATCATCGCGCAGGCCGGCACCGCGATGCTGTGCTACGTCACGCCGAAGGAACACCTCGGCCTGCCCAACCGCAAGGACGTCAAAGACGGTGTGATCGCCTACAAGATCGCCGCCCACGCCGCGGACCTGGCCAAGGGCCATCCGCGAGCACAGCTGCGCGACGACGCGCTGTCGAGGGCGCGGTTCGAGTTCCGCTGGGAGGACCAGTTCAACCTGGCGCTGGATCCCGACACCGCCCGGGCGTTCCACGACGAGACGCTGCCGGCCGCACCGGCCAAGACCGCGCACTTCTGCTCGATGTGCGGGCCGAAGTTCTGCTCGATGCGAATCGCCCAGGATATGACGGGAGCCATCAGGGAGGCCGTCCGCGCCGGTATGGCGGAGAAATCGCAGGAGTTCGCCGCACACGGCAACCGCGTCTATCTAGCCTTGGACTCGTGAACTACCTACCGCTGGCCGCGCCCGGCCAGACACCGCTGCGGGTGCTGACCATCGCCGGATCCGACTCCGGGGGCGGCGCCGGGATCCAGGCCGATATGCGCACCTTCGCGATGCTCGGGGTGCATGGCTGCGTCGCCGTCACCGCGGTCACGGTGCAGAACTCGGTCGGCGTCAAGGGTATCCACGAGATCCCGCTCGACGTCGTCGCCGGGCAGATCAGTGCCGTCACCGAGGACATCGGCATCCAGGCCGCCAAGACCGGCATGCTGGCATCCGCGGAGATCATCGCCACCGTCGCCGAGACCTGGCGCGCGGAGGGATTGACCGTGCCGCTGGTGGTCGACCCGGTGTGCGCGTCCATGCACGGCGACCCGCTGCTGCACCCGTCGGCACTGGATTCCCTTCGCACCGAACTGTTTCCGTTGGCCACGCTGGTGACCCCCAACCTCGACGAGGTCCGGCTGCTGGTGGACGTCGACGTCATCGACGCGGACACCCAGCGCGAGGCGGCCCGCAGACTGCACTCACTGGGACCGCGGTGGGCGCTGGTCAAGGGCGGGCATCTGCGGTCCTCGCGGGACAGTCCCGACCTGCTGTACGACGGCGCCGAATTCCACGAGTTCGACGCGCCGCGGGTGGACACCGGCCACGACCACGGCGCCGGCGACACCCTGGCCGCGGCGACGGCCTGCGCTCTGGCACAAGGCTTTTCGGTTCCCGACGCGGTCGCGTTCGGCAAGACCTGGATCACCGAGTGCATCCGCAACGCCTACCCGCTGGGCCACGGCCACGGCCCGGTGAACCCGCTCTTCAGGCTCGCCGATGGAGATTGAGACTCTCGCGGGCATCGCCCATCGGCCCGCCGGGACACCGACGGGAACGGTGGTGCTGACCCACGGCGCCGGCGGCAGCCGGGAATCCCCGATGCTGGTCAAGATCTGCGACGAGTGGGCGCGCCGCGGCTGGCTGGCGGTGCGCTACAACCTGCCGTACCGGCGACGCCGGCCGAAGGGTCCGCCGTCCGGGTCGGCCGCGACAGACCAAGCCGGCATCGTCGAGGCCATCGAGTGGGCTCGCGACCTGGACCACGGCCCGGTGATCGCCGGCGGGCACTCCTACGGTGGACGGCTGACGTCCATGGCGGTCGCCGACGGCACCCCGGTCGACGTACTGACCCTGTTCTCCTATCCGCTGCACCCGCCCGGTAAGCCCGAGCGGGCCCGGACCGAGCACCTGCCGCGCATCACCGTCCCGACCGTGTTCACCCACGGCAGCGCCGACCCGTTCGGCACCCTCGACGAACTTCGCGTCGCCGCGGCCCTGGTCACCGGGCCGGTCGAGATCGTCGAGATCGCCGGCGCCCGGCACGACCTGGGTTCGAAGACGCTGGACGTTCCCGCGCTGGCCGTCGACGCGGCGCTGCGGCTGCTTCGATAACCCGATCTGTTCAGCGCCGGCTGCGACGTCCACTCGCACAACGTCGCAGTCAGGACTGAACAGATCGGAGTTGGGGGAAGCGACGTTGGTTTCTGCTCTCAGGGCCTGTCGGGCGCCCTGGGCATCCGGTACCAGCGGTATCGTGTCCCACATGACTGCGGAGCAATTCGACGTCGTGATCGTCGGCGCCGGTTTCGGCGGGATCGGCGCGGCCATCCAGCTCAAACGCCTCGGATACGACAATTTCGTGATCCTCGACCGCGCGGACGACCTGGGCGGCACCTGGCACGCCAACCACTACCCCGGCCTGGCGTGCGACGTCCCGACCACCACCTACTCATACTTCTTCGAGCCGAACCCGAACTGGTCACGGATGTTCACCCCCGGCCCGGAGATCAAGCGGTACGCCGCCGACGTCGCCGACAAATACGACGTGCGCCGGCACATGCGGTTCAACGTCACCGTCGACGGCGCCCGCTGGGACGAGGAAGCCAAGCACTGGCAGGTCAACCTCGCCGACGGCAGCATCCTGACGACGCGGTACCTGATCACCGCCACCGGTTTCCTGTCCCAACCGAACACCCCGGACATCCCGGGTATCCACGACTTCGACGGCACCGTCATCCACACCGCCGCCTGGGATGACGCCTACAACCCGGCCGGGCGCCGCATCGCAGTCATCGGCACCGGCGCCACCGCGGTGCAGTTGATCCCGGAACTGGCCAAGACCGCCGGCGACCTCACCGTCTACCAGCGCACCCCGATCTGGGTGGTGCCCAAGCCGGATCTGCCGCTCGGGGCGTTGGTCCATCGTCTGTTCGCGCGCGTGCCCGGGACGCAGCGCGCGCTCCGCGCCGTCACCGATGCGATCTACGAGTGGATGGTCAACATCGGCGTGGTGAACTACACGAGATTCCGTGGGCGCGGAAACATCTCCGCGGCCGATCTCGCCAAGATGCACCGGTTCGTCTCGATCCGGGACAAGGAACTTCGCGCCAAGCTGACACCGGACTACGAACTCGGCTGCAAACGCCCGACATTCTCCAACAGCTACTACCGCACCTTCACCAAGCCGAACGTGCACCTGCAGACCGACGGCATCGACCACATCACGGCCGACGGCATCGTCAACAACGACGGCACCACCACCGCGATCGACACCCTGGTGCTGGCCACCGGTTTCGACCTGTGGGAGGCCAACATCCCGGCCATCGAGGTGATCGGGCGCGAGGGTCGCAACCTCGGAAAGTGGTGGCGGGAAACCAAGTTTCAGGCCTACCAGGGTGTCAGCATGCCGTACTTCCCGAACTTCCTGAGCCTGGCGAGCCCGTTCGCATTCCTGGGCCTGAACTTCTTCAACACCATGGAATATCAGATGCGGCACATGGACCGGTTGTTCGGCGAGGTGCACCGGCGCGGGGCCACGACGTTCGAGATCACCGAGGACGCCAACACCGCCTACCGCGACCGGATGACCGAGTTGCTCGGCAAGACGGTGTTCGAGCGGGGCAACTGCGCGTCGGCGCGGTCCTATTACTTCGACCCGGCCGGCGAGGCCACGCTGCTGCGGCCGATGACCCTGCGCGACGCCCTCGACGAGGCGTCGCATTTCCCGCTGTCGGACTACCGAATCAACTGAGAGGCAACATCTTCCAATGTCCGCTGACGTAACCCGGAAGTCCCGGTTCGCGCGGTTCGCCGCCCTGGCCGTCGCCGCCACTGGGTTGACGCACCTGATCAAACCGCAGGCCTGGGAGCCGCTGACCAAGCCCGCGTTCCCAGACAACACCCGTCAGCACGTCTACACCAACGGCGGGATTGAGACCGCTCTCGGCCTCGGTCTGCTGAGCAGGCGGACCCGCAAGGCCGCGCTCGGCGGCTTTCTGGCCTACGGGGCGTATCTGGGCGCGAACACTTTGCGAAATGGTCGCTGAGACCGGAGAATCGTGATTAACATAGCGGCATGCTGACCAAGGTCCGACAGCTCCTGAGCTACGAGTTCACCGTCGCCGAACTGATCGGCCTGGCGCTCATCGTCGGTGCTCCGTACCTGGTCATCGGGGCGATCTGGTCGGTCACCCACACCGAGCACCTGCGCAACATGCACGGGCTGGACCTGGTGGTGTCCTTCCTCGGCTCCATCGTGTCGTGGCCGGTACTGCTGTTCGCGAACGTGTGCATGACATGAGCGCGGGCGCCCGGCCGTTGGCCACCGCCGACACCCGGATCCAGATCTCCCGGCGGGCCGCCCGCTGGGACGACCGGCCCGTCACCGTCGCCGACGCGATCGACTTCTGGTCGTTCGCCGGCGCGGCGGCCAACGTCATCATGCAGCTGGCGCTGCCCCCGGTCGGCCACGGCGTCGCGGAGAGCACCGTGACGTCCGGCAGCCTGCTGCACCATCCGTGGAAGCGCGCGCGCACGACGCTCAGCTACCTGGCCGTGGCCATCCTCGGAACGCCGGAGGACAGGGCCGCCTACCGCGCGGCCGTGGACCGCGCGCACCGTCAGGTCCGTTCCACACCGGACAGCCCGGTGAAGTACAACGCCTTCGACCGCGACTTGCAGATGTGGGTTGCCGCTTGCCTTTTCGTCGGCCTGGAAGACACCTACCAGCTGCTGCGCGGCGAGCTTTCCGCCGAGCAGGCCGAGGAGTTCTATCGCTCGGGTTTCACGCTGGGCACCACCCTTCAGGTCACCGAGGATCAGTGGCCGCCTACCCGTGCGGCGTTCGACGACTACTGGAACGCGGCCTGCGAGAAGGTGTCGATGGACGACACCGTCCGGGGCTACCTCACCGACCTGATCAATTTGAAGATGATCACCCCGCTGCTGCGGCCGGGCAACCGGATGTTGCTGAAGTTCCTGACGGCCGGGTTCCTGGCGCCGGTGTTCCGGGACGCGTTGGGAATGAAGTGGTCGCCGGCCCGGCAGCGGCTGTTCGAGTGGCTCTTCCTGTTCGTGTCATTCGTGAATCGCTTTCTGCCGCAATTCATCCGGCAGGGCGGCAGCTATCTGCTGCTCTACGACATCCGCAGCCGGGTGCGGCGCGGCAAGGCGCTGATCTGAGCATCATCGCCGCTGGGTGTCCAGCGTGGGCGACATCGCCCCGGCCAGAACCGCGGCGTCACTGCTGGCCAGGGTCAGGCCCCGCCGGGCGGCCTGTGCCACCAGCATCCGGTCGAACGGATCACGGTGCGGCCAGGGCAGGCCGCCGGCCATGATCGCGTCCGCGGCGGTGACGTCGATGTCCTCGGCGCGGATGCGCGACAACGTCTCGTCCCACCCCGCAAGGAGCGCCTCACCGCCGGGGAGCTTGCCCGCGCGCGTCTTGATCGCCACCTCCCAGGCCGTGACCGCCGACACGATCAACCGGGTCGACGGCGCGGCCAGGTGGTCACGTACCTCTGGCGCGATCTGGTCGGGATCCACCAGTAACCACAGCAACGCGTTGGTGTCCAACAGCACCGCGCCCGTGGTCACTCGCCGCCTTCCCAGAGTGCGAGCTCAGTCGGGTCGAGCGGGGCGTCGAAGTCGTCCGGAATGGTGACTTTCCCCGCGAGCTGGCCGAATCGGCGTGGAGTCGGGGTTGCGGGCGACAGGATGGCCACCGGTTTGCCGTGGGTGGTGATCGTCACGGGCTCACCGGTGGCCGCCACCTCGGCGAGCAGCGCGTTCAACCGCGCCTTCGCTTCGGTGCTGGTCGTGGTTCTCATAGCGCCAGCGTACAGACATTTGACTAGCCGGACTAGTCCGAATAGTCAGCACTCAGGCCGGCGATCAACCGGTCGCACACCGCGTACATGTCGCAGCGCGCGACGTCCGGGTCGGCTGCGCGGGATATGTACAGCGCCGCCTCGTCGAGCGCACTTAACAGCACGTGCGCGGTGGCACGCAGGGGCTGCGGCGGGACCACACCCTCGTCGACCGCCTGGGCCAGCATGCCCTCGATGATGCCGAGGCCGTATCTGATGCCGACTTCCCGCCAGCGCTCCCAGCCGAGCACCGACGGCGCGTCGATCAACACGATCTGCGCGACGTCCGGCGCCGAACAGTGGTCCAGGAAGAGCCGGGCGCCGAGCCGCATCGCCGCCATCGTGCCGGCCGGCTTCTCGGCCGCGATCGCGGCGACGACGTCGGCGGCCAACTGCTCCTCGACCTGCTCGTAGAGGGCGGCGAACAGGTCCGCCTTGTCCTGGAACTGGTGGTAGAGCGCGCCGCGTGTCACGCCGGCGGCCTCGACGACGGCCTGTGTCGACACCTCGGCAAAACCCTTGGCGGCGAACAGCTTCCGTGCCGCGGCCAGTAACTGCGCACGGGTCGCCGCGGTGCGCTCCGACTGGGTGCGCCGGGTCGGGCTGTTGACTTTCATACAGTCTGCACGTAACTTTCATACCGAGTGTTTGTAAATTCACCGGAAAGGATAGCCGAGATGCCACACGTCACGCTGCCGAAGGCAACCATCGAGTACCGCGACCTCGGCCCGGCCGACTCGGCGTACCCGCCGGTCGTTTTCGTCCACGGCGCCGTCGTCGACTCCCGACTGTGGTCGGCGGTCGCCGCAGACCTCGCCGAGCGCGGCTTCCGCTGCATTCTGCCGAACTTGCCACTGGGCGCCCACACGCTGCCCGTCACCGACCGATCCGCGCTGACCCCCGAGGGCGTGGCCGAACTCGTCCATGACTTCGTCACGGCCCTCGACCTGCACGATGTGACGTTGGTGGGCAACGACACCGGCGGCGGAGTGTGTCAGTTCCTGATCGACGCACATCCCGACCGCATCGGCAGGCTGGTACTGACCAATTGCGACGCGTTCGACAAGTTCCCGCCGTTTCCGTTCAACGCGGTCTTCGCCCTGATGCGCTCCACCGTGTCGACGAGGATCCTGGCGGCGGCCATGGGGCCCAAGGCATTGCGTCACTCGCCGGTCGGCTTCGGCCTGCTGGCCAACGACCTGGATCCGGCGCTCACCGCGTCGTGGATCCGGCCGGCCGCCTCCGACTCCCGCATCGCCGGCGACTTCGCCGCCCTGGCCCGCGGCATCGGACGCACCGACCTCACCGAGGTTGCGCCGCGGTTGCAGCGCTTCACCCGGCCCGTCCGACTGGTGTGGGGCACCGCCGACCGCTGCTTCACCACGAAACTCGGCCGGCGGTTGGCCGCACAGTTCCCGGAAGCCACCTTCGTCGAGGTTCCGGGCGCGAGAACTTTTGTCCCCCTTGATAATCCGCGGGCGGTGGTCGACGGAGTCCTCTCGATCAACGGGGTGGCTTCGCGACCCTGACTCAGCGGTCGGGGCGGTTGCGGAACGCCTCGACCGCCGTCGGCAGCGTCGGGAAGATCCGGTCCTCACCGACCCGGTCGATCAGCCCGGCCGCCAACAGGTCGTCCCACAGATCCTGCTTCACCCGCGCCATCGCGAAAGTGATTCCGCGTTCGGCCAATTGACCGCGCAGCTGTTCCATGGCATCGACCGCGGTGATGTCCGGGTCGATGTTGGTCTCACAGTTCAGCACGAACCATTCGACCGGCCCGGTGGCGTCGTCCACCGCACGCATCGCGCGCTCGCGGAAGTCCTGGGCGTTGGCGAAGAACAGCGGTGCGTCATAGCGGTAGACGACGAGACCGGGTACCGGAGTGGCCTCGGGGTAGTCGTCGACGTCGTGCATCCCCGCCATCCCCTGCACGTAGCCGAGCACGGCGTCGTGCGGACGTGCGACCCGGCGCAGAAGGTCGACGATCGACAGCGCGATGGCGAACAGCACCCCGTAGAGCACACCGAGCAGAAGCACCGCGACGGTGGTCGCGATGGCCAGCATGAACTCGCTCCGGCGGAACCGGGCCAACCGGCGAAACTCAGCGATGTCGACGAGACCGACCGCGGCGTAGATGACCAGCGCCCCCAACGCCGCCATCGGAAAGTGTTCCAGCAGACCGCGACCGACGACCATGACCACGAGGACCGTCGCCAGCGCGGTCAGCGAGTAGAGCTGCGAGCGACTGCCCACGGCGTCGCCGAGCGCCGTGCGGCTGCCGCTGGAGCTCACCGGAAATCCGTGGCTGAGGCCGGCCGCGAGGTTGCAGACGCCGAGCGCGCGAAGTTCGGCGTTCGCATTGATGTCCTCGTCCTTGCGGGCCGCGAAGATCCGCGCGGTGAGGGTGTTGTCGGAGAAACCGACCACCGCGATACCCAATGCCGGGATGAGCAGTTCGCGAAGGTCGGCGAGCGCCACCTGCGGCAGTCCGAATGCGGGCAGTCCGGCCGGGATCGCGCCGACCACGTCGATGCCCGTGCGGTCCAACCCGAACACCATCACCAGCGCGGTCGCCAACAGCACCGCGGTCAGCGCTGCGGGCACCCGCGGCAGGTAGTGCTTCAGGGCGAACAACAGCACCAGCACGCCCAGAGCCAGGAGGCTGGTCGACAGGTGAAACCCGCCGACGCCGGCGAGGAACGACCGGATCTGGTCGACGAACTCCTCGCCCTCGACCTCGACACCGGTCACCTTCCCGAGTTGACCCGCGATCATGATGACCGCGACCCCGGCCATGTAGCCGGCCAGGACCGGACGCGACAGCAGGTCGGCCAGGAAGCCCAGCCGGCACAGACCGGCCACCAGACAGATCACCCCGACCAGCACCGCCAGCGCGGCGGCCAGCGCGGCGTAGCGGGCCGGATCGGCCAGTGCCAGGGGCGCCAGGGCGGTGGCCGTCATGATTGCCGTCGTCGACTCCGGGCCGACCGACAACTGACGCGAGGAGCCGAGCAATGCGTAGACGAGCATCGGCGCCAGCGCCGCCCACAGCCCGGCGACCGGCGGCAACCCCGCGACCGTCGCATACGCCATCACCTGCGGGATGAGGTACGCCGCGACCGTCACACCGGCAAGCAGGTCGCCGCGCAGCCACTCACCGCGGTAGTGCCGCAGCGCCGGCCAGCCCGGCGCCCATGTCGCCACGGTGCTCATGGGTATCGATTCGACCACACCGTTGCGGGTGCGCGACGACACAACTTGGTGTGTAGTCGCAGGGTGATCCCGCTGACCTGGACGCCGGTCGGAGCCGGTTCCGACGGCCGCCGCAACGCCGATCTGATCGTCGCTCCCCACGAACGCCTGAGCTGGCCCAGAACCATCGGACTGGGCGCACAGCACGTCGTCGCGATGTTCGGGGCGACCTTCCTGGTGCCGGTGCTGACCGGCTTCCCGCCGGCCACCACATTGCTGTTCTCCGGTATCGGCACCCTGCTCTTTCTGGTGATCACCGGCAACCGGCTGCCGAGCTATCTGGGGTCGAGTTTCTCGGTGATCGCCCCGGCGGTCGCCGCCGTCGCCTCCCACGGCAGCGGCAGCGCGCTGGGCGGACTGGTGGCCGTCGGCGCCGTCCTGATTCTCATCGGTGTCGCCGTGCACCTGGCCGGCACGCACTGGGTCGACGTGGTGCTGCCGCCCGTGGTGACGGGCGCCATCGTCGCGTTGATCGGGTTCAACCTGGCTCCGGCGGCCAAGAGCAATTTCGAGAAGGGCCCGTTGGTCGGGTTGGTGACCCTGGTGCTGTTGGTGGGCGTTCTCGCATTTTTCCGGGGCCTGCTGGGCCGGTTGGCGATCTTCCTGGCGGTCGCGCTGGGTTACGTGCTGGCGTTGCTTCTCGGTGACGTCGACACCGCGGGCATCGCAGCGGCGGCCTGGGTCGGCCTGCCCCACTTCCAAACGCCCACATTCGATCTCGCGGTACTGCCGATGTTCCTACCGGCCGTGATCGCCCTGGTGGCCGAGAACATCGGGCACGTGAAGTCGGTTGGTCAGATGACCGGTGTGAACACCGACCCGTTGACCGGGCGGGCGCTGGCGGCCGACGGGGTGGCCACCGTTCTGGCCGGGATGGGCGGCGGCTCGGCGACCACCACCTACGGCGAGAACATCGGCGTCATGGCCGCCACCCGGGTGTACTCGACGGCGGCCTACTGGGTCGCCGGCATCGTCGCGATCGCATTGTCGTTGTGCCCCAAGGTCGGTGCCGCGATCTCGGCGATCCCGCCGGGCGTCCTCGGCGGGGCGACGATCGTGCTCTACGGTCTGGTCGGCGTGCTCGGCATCCGGATCTGGATGACCAACCACGTCGACCTGTCGTTGCCGATCAACCAGATGACGGCCGCCGTCGCCCTGATCGTCGGCATCGCCGACTTCACCTGGCGCATCGGCGACCTCACGTTCACCGGCATCGCGCTGGGGTCAATCGCGGCGCTGCTCGTCTATCACGGCATGCGCGCACTGGGTGCGCTGCGGGGACGCCATCCGGAGGACATTCCCCGCGACGACATCGTCGGCTGATTCAGGCAGCCCGAGCTTTGAGGGTGCTCGACTGGTCCATCTCGGTGGCAACGCCGGCCGCGACGGTCGGCAGCGACAGGCCCACACCGGAGATGGTGATGAGGCCGACCGCGGTCAGGTTCTCGTAGGCCGTCGCCGAGCCGACCAACTGCAACGTCAGCGAGTCGGTCGCCGACATGGTCTGGGCGATGGCTTCCAGCGACGCTGTCGCGCGGTGCTCCCTGCCGTCGAGGACGACCGATACCGGCGTGACGAGGTTTCCGATCACCAGGCCGGTGTTGTCGTCGATCAGCTGGGCGTAGATGTGCGTGGCCGTGCCCAGCCCGGAGTAGGTGAACGTCAACTGCGGTGAGCCGACGATCTGCGCCGCGCCGCCGGGTTCGACCGGGACGTTGACGGCGATACTCGCCACTTCGCCGTCACCGATCGAGTAGGGGAACGCCACATGGGTGGACGGCCCCGAACCGCCGATCAGCGGGATGATCGGCAGCACACCGCCGCCGCCCGTCACGTCGACGGAGTGCCCGTGGAACGTCTTGTCGGTCGGCAGCACGTTCGACGAATAGTACTGGCCGTTCTGGTCGATCCACTCGAACTTCGGCCCGGTGTCGACCGTCGTCCGTCTCATCACCCAGCGGTCCAGCCACGCCATCGTCGCGGCGCGGATGGCCGCGTTGTCGTCGGCCGGGGTTTCGCAGTCACCGTGGCCACCGCAGAACCACACCATCTTCACGGGAACCCTTGCGGCGTCCAGCATCTGGGCGTTGGTGACGGCTTGTTGCAGCGGGAACAGCACGTCGACGGTGCCCTGCAGCAGCAGGGTGGGCGCCGTGATGCGCTTGACGAGGTCGCCGGGCCCGCTGCTCGCCAGGATCTTCTGCTGCTCGGCGGTCAGGGCGCCGGTCAGCGCGCCGCTGATGATCGCCGGATAGATCCTGGGGTCGACGCTGGCGGCGGTGGTGATCAGACGCAGCATCAGCAACAGCGCATACCCCGTCCGGAAGGCGTTGTCGCGGTACAGCGAGCTGTTGAGGGTATGCCAGGCGATGCCGGGCACGATCGCGTCGACCCGGTGATCCGTTGCGGCCGTGACCAATTGGATGCCACCGCCGTAGGAGAAGCCGACCATGCCCATCCGCGGATCGCCGGGGCCGTCCCGCAGCGCCTCGGGCCGCCGGGCCAGCCAGCTGATGATCCCGGAGACGTCCCGGGCTTCGTACTGGGGGCTGTCCAGTTGCAGCACACCGCCGGACGCGAATTCGCCGCGCGGGTCCCAGGTGACCACGTTGTAGCCCGCCGTCCGGAATGTCCCGACACCGAATCCGATGCTGTTGCCGCCGTCGCCGAACGGATTGGTGTCGCCCGGCATGGCCAGTCCGGGCCCGTCGAAGATGGTCGGCGCCCGCTCGCCTTGGCGTAGCCCGACAGCCGGGAAAAAGTTGGTGCTGATCAAGGCCCCGTCGACGGGTGATCTCACCATGGTGGTGAACGCGATCGGGACGTCGCGCGGGACGATCTGACCGATATGCACCGCGACGGGCACGACGATCGACACGCCGATGATCGGCGCCAGCAGTTGACCGACCACGGGCACCTCGCGAAGGAAGACCACCACCGGTTGGACGAAACCGCCCAGCAGCGGCGCGGTTTGCAGCGCGGCGACGATCGGTGTGAGTTCGGAGACCCGCACCTGGAAGGTCTCGGTGCCGCGCCTGCTGACCACCGATTCGTCGGGCAGGAAGGTGAAGGTGCCCTTGGCCGCGTCGAGGATCACCTTGCCGCCGGCGTCGGGCTTGCCGAGGACCTCGTAGCTCAGGGTGTTCGTCGCGGTGGCGTCCTTCGCGTTGACGCCGCCGGTGATCACCTGATCGGTCAGGCCGACGTTGACATGGGTGGTGATCGGCGCGGGCGACACCCCGATTTCGCGGCGGGCCACGGCGGCCTCCGCCCACTGCGCGGGCGAGTCCGATGGAGTGGCGGGGGTGCCGTTGGAGAACGGGTCCGCCAGGTCTTTGACGGTGTCGACGACGACGTCGACGGCCCTGGCCGCGGGCGCCGCCGTCGCAGTGGCCGGCTCGGGCGCGACGACGTCGCTGTCCACCGTGTCGGGTTTCGGCGACCTTGTCCGGGCCGGGCGGACGGACGGTTCGGATGCCGACCCGTCGTCGGCCGATGCCGGCTCGTTCCCGGTGCCGGTGTCCGGAGCGCCGGCGTCTTCGTCGTCGCCGGCGGTCGCCGCACCCGACTGCTGGTCCGCTACGGTCTGAGGCTTGGCCGGTGTTGGAACCGTGGGCTTGTCGACCGCGGCGGCCGGTGGGCCGACCGATGCCGACGACGACGCGGCCGAGCCGTCCGCCGGACTCTCGGACGCCCATGCCACGCCCGCTCCGGTGACCACCGCGGCGCCGAGACCGACGGCCACGGCCAACGTGCCGACGTGTCCGACATACCGTGAAGATCCGCTGTATTGGGAAGATCGCATTGCCGCTCCTCGACCGCGCGGTGGCCCCGACCAGCACCCCGGCCGACCATAACCCCGTGCGGCCGGACGACTGGGCGGATTGCCTGAAAACCGTCCGCGGGATCGCTCAGGCCGGGCCGATGCGCTCCGAGTCGTACACCAGCAGCCTGCCGTTGGCGGAGACCACGCTCAGCCACCGGTCCTCGGTCTCGACGCGGCCGTCCTTCATCACATAGCGCAACCGCACCGTCACACTGTGGGCGTCGCGCGGTGTCACCGACAACACCGTGACCGACTGAGCCGTCGACCAGAAGCCCACGAAGTCGTTCAGCCCGGCCCGGTTCTGATAGTTCGGATCGAATTCAGCCCACGCCGACATCGGGTCGCCGGGCAGTGCGCCGTAGACCGACAGCACCAGATCGCGCATCGCGTCGAAGCCGACCGGCGCCGACGGCGTCGTCGTGGCCGACGTGATCGACGACGTGGTCGGTGACGTCGTTGCGGTGGCGGCCGTGGTGGTCGCCGTGGTGGCCGGTCCCGCGCTGTCATCGCTTTCCCAGGGTCGCTGATACACCACGAAGGCGATGAGAAAGAGCAGCGCGGCCAGGACGGCGGCCGAGATCAGCCACCGCTTGGACGTCGTGGCGGCCCCTGGGACCGCGGCCGGCGCGGGGAGATACCCGGAATCGGGCCGCGGCGCATCCACTGGCAGCTGCGCGGTGTGGTCCAACGGCGGGCGGCAGGCCGGACCCTGTCCCCCGGATGTCGGAAACGGTTGCCCGACAGCCGGATTGGCCAGCGCCCGGGCGAACTCCGCGCAGCTGCGGAACCGGTCGGCCGGGTTCTTGGCCAGCGCGCGGGCCAGCACCGGGTCCAGGTCGGCCAGGTCGGGTCGTCTTCCGCCCAGCGGGAGCGGCGGCGAGTTGAGATGCCGGCCGATCACCACGGCCGGATTCGGATCGGCGAACAGCGTTGTGCCCGAGAGCAGTTCATACGCCGTCGCGGCCAGTGCGTACTGGTCCGCGCGGCCGTCCAGCGGCTGACCGGTGAGCTGCTCGGGTGCGGCATAGCTGACGGTGCCGAGCACGGTGTTCGTCGCCGTCAGCCCGCTGGTCTCGTTGACGTTGCGCGCGATCCCGAAGTCCGCCAACAGAACTCGCCGCGTCCCGGCATGCTCGCCGGTGAGCAGGATGTTGGCGGGTTTGATGTCGCGGTGCAGCAGACCCTGGCGGTGCGCGTAGTCGAGCGCATCCGAGACCGCGGCGGCGATCTCGACTACCAGGGCCCGGGGCAGCCCGCCGGGAAAACGTTCCCGCATCAGCCGGCCGGCGTCGGGGCCGTCGATGAAGTCCATCGACAGCCAGAGTCTGCCGTCGGTCTCGCCGCGGTCGTGGACCCCGATGATGTGCGGGTGGTACAGGGTGGCCACCAGGTCGGCTTCGCGGTTGAACCGGTCCCGGAACTCCCGGTTCGCCGACAACTCGACGGGCAGAATCTTCAGCGCGTCGCGGCGCGGCAGCCTCGGGTGCTGGGCCAGATAGACCTCGCCCATGCCGCCGGCGCCCAACAGCCGCAGGATTCGGTACCCGGCGAAAACCTCGCCGTTGGCCAGGGGCATGGCGGGAATCCTACGGTCAGGGCCGGATGCGGTCTGGGGCGTCGGGCATGATGAAGCGATGTCGGTCACCCCTGACGTCTCGTTGAGGCGGTGGTGGAACGACCCCGGCGAGTACGGCTGGCTGGTCGCGTTCCTGGAGGCGCGCGGCCTGTCGACCGCCATGAAACGGATCGTGGCCGTCATCGGGGCGGTTCTGGCGGCGCTCGCCGCGGTGATGCAACTCGGGCCACGCGTGAACGAGGATCCCCTCTCGCGCATCCTGCTGGTCGTCGTCGTCCTGTTCGGAACGGCGTGGGCGATCCGCTGGTGGCGCTGGGACTGGCCCCGGTCGGTGCGGGCGTCGATGCTGCTGCTGGCCGCCGGCGACATCGGCATCGCGCTGGCCGCCCTGGTCAACAGCGACCCGCTGGCGGGTCTGGCGGGCACCCCGCTGTTCGCCATGATGGGCGCCTACATCACCTTCTTCCACACCCCCAAGGTGCACGCCTTGCACATCGCGCTGCTGACGGCCACCATCGCCGTTCTGTCGGCCTGGCTGGCGGTCCAGCAGGGTCACGGCGGCGGTTGGTTCGCCGCGAGCAAGGGCGGCATCGCACTGGTGGTGAGCATCGGACTGCTGCCGCTGCTGCACTACGGGTTCTGGATCATGCAGCGCAGTTTCGTCGACTCCCTGACCGATCCGCTGACCGGGCTGGCCAACCGGCGCGGCCTCGAGGAGGCCCTGCGCAGCCTGCGCACCGACGTCGATCCGGAGCATCTTCTGACCGCCGTGTGGGTCGACCTCGACGGTTTCAAGTCGATCAACGACAAGCACGGCCACCTCGCCGGTGATGCCGTCCTGATCCGCACCGCGCGGTGCATCCAGGACTGTGTCCCCCCGCGCGCGGTGGTGGCCCGGCTCGGCGGCGAGGAGTTCCTGGTCATGGTCGCGCTGTCGCGCGCCGAGGCCGCTTCGGTCGCCGAACGCATCCGGCGTGCGATCGCGACGCCCACCCATCCAGGGGTCACGGCCAGCATCGGCGTCGCCACCGCGGAACCGGGAACCGACGGTCACTTCGACGTTCTGCTCAAGTGCGCCGACGACGCGATGTACGAAGCCAAGCGGCTCGGTGGGGATCAGGTGGTTCAGGCTGCATGAGCCGCGGTGGGTCGGGCTTATTTCGGTTCGACCGTGTGGCGGGTCCGCTCATCCCGCGGCGGCATCCCGGTCCGACCGGTGATGTCGGTGGCGTAGAAGCCGACGGCGTAGCCGACGCCGGCGCCCTGGATGGCCAGTGCGGTCTGGTCGATGTGCTCGATGGTGTCGGTGGCCTTGTGGTAGTTCGGGTCGAACGGTGCGCCGGCCCGGCCGTTCCACAGTTTGGCCTGCTCGTCGTTCATGTTCTCTTCGGCGCCGGCGAACAGCCCACCGGACGGTATGCCGGCCAGCGTGAACGCGTCGTAGTCGGAGCGGCCATCGAACCCGGTGTCCTCCGCGGTCTTCCCGGCCGAGTGCAGGTAGGCGACCAGCAGCCGCTCGATGGCGGCCGAGCCCTCCGGGACCCGCGGCACCCTTTCGTCACGCGGCAGCTTGGTCGACTGATCGCCGTCGTAGGTGAAGTAGCCGGGATTCGGCGAGCCGAGCATGTCGAAGTTGAGGTACAGCGCGATGTCCCGTAATTCGTCGACGTTGAGGGACTCGATGTAGCGGTCGGAGCCGACGAGCCCGCTCTCCTCGGCGCCCCAGAACGCGAACCGGACGGCGTTGCGCACCTGCGGCGACGGCCCCAGCTGCAGCGCGGTTTCCAGGACGGCGGCCGTGCCCGACCCGTTGTCGTTGATCCCGGGCCCCTGCTCGACGCTGTCCAGATGCGCACCGGTCATCACCACGTCGGCCGTCGAGCCCGTCTTGGTCTGCGCGATCACACTGCGGACCGGAACCTCACGGTCGTTCACGGTGAGCTTGACCGTCACCGGCCCGGTTCGGCCCCGCAGCGCCGACCCGTCGGCCTTGGTCACGCCGACGACCGGGATCTTCACCTCGGTGCTGGACCCGAGATTCCCGCCGAAGTCCTTCTCCTCGGTGTTGTCGGCGACGATCAGCGCGGCGGCGCCCCGCGACACGGCGACCTTCAGTTTCTCGGCGAACTCGCATTCGCCGCGGTCGACGAGCACCACCGCGCCCTGCACGGGCAGGCCGTCGTAGTCCGAGGCGGTACAGCCCGGCGAGTCGTCCCCGGCCGGCGCGGCGACCAGGGGCCCGGACACCCCGTCGGGCGGCGTGCCCATGCTGTACATCAGTCCGGTGGCCTTGAACGCGTCGGGACCGGCGTTGACGGTGCCCGGCTCGGCGTCGAACTGCCGCACCTTGAATTCCGGGGTCTGCACGTCGAAACCCTTGTCCCGCAGGGCTTTCGACACGTATTCGACGCTCGCCTGGTATCCGGGCGTGCCGATCGCCCGGGTGTTGCCGTTGGCGTTGGCGATGTCCTGCAGCTTGTGCAGGTGCCCCATCATCGCCTCGACGGTGATCCGCTTCTGCAGGTGCGTCCCGAACGCGTGCGCCGCCGGCGCGACGGCCTGCGCCGAGTCGGCGGCTCGGGTGCAGCCGCCGACCGCGAGAACCACCGCGAGAACCGCGACGAATCGCTTGCCCGTGCGGCGCCGGATCAGTGACACAGGACCACCGTAGACGGTGCCCACGGTTGGACGGACACGAGCGCGGGCACACTGAACGCATGACTGCCGAGCGTGTGGTGTTCGTCCGGGCCGTCAACGTCGGCGGGGCCAAGCTGCCGATGTCCGAACTGCGTGAACTGGCCGAAGACCTGGGTGCGACCGACGTGTCCACCTACATCGCGTCGGGCAATCTGCTGTGCACGCCGAAGGGTCCCGCGGTGGCGTTCGACCGCGCCCTCGAGAAGGCGATCGAGGACAGGTACGGCTTCTTCCGGGAGGTGATCGGCCGCACCCCGGCGCAACTGCGGGCGGCCCTGGATGCGCACCCGTTCGACGTGGTCGAGGACCGCTTTTCCTATGTGTACTTCCTGACCGGCAAGCCGACCGCCAAGGCCGTCAGGGCTTTCGAGGGCATGGACTTCGGCGGCGACGAGGCGAAGGTGATCGGCACGGATCTGCACATCCGCTATCGCGACGGCGCGGGGAGATCCGACCTGGATGCGAAGACCATCGCGAAGGCGCTCGGCGTGCAGGGCACCGGGCGCAACCTCAACACCGTCCGGAAGCTGATCGCCCTGGCCGGCGACTAACCGGATCTGTTCAGCGGCCACTGCGAGGTCTACTCGCACAACCTCGCAGCCAAGGCTGAACAGATTCGGATGTGGCCGCGTTGGCCGCGGACTCAGAGCGCCGGGCTGGACGCCTGCGCCCAGAACCGTTTCGGGATCCGGCCCGCATGCCGGGCCAGCCAGCCGGCGGTCACGGCGGCGGCCATCGCCGCGGCCATCGCCGGCGGGTCGACCGCCCGGGTCACCGCGCTCGCCAGAAGAACTGCGTCACAACCCAATTCCATCGCCAGGGCGGCATCACTGGCCGTCCCGATACCCGCGTCGAGAATCACCGGCACCCCGGCGTCGGCGACGATCATCTCGATGTTGTGCGGGTTGGCGATTCCCAGACCCGTGCCGATCGGCGACCCCAGCGGCATGACCGCGGCGCAACCGGCATCCTCGAGACGGCGCGCGAGCACCGGGTCGTCGGTGGTGTACGGCAGCACCGTGAAACCGTCGTCGACGAGTTGTTCTGCGGCGCGCACCAATTCGACCGCATCGGGCAGCAGGGTGCGCTCGTCGGCGATCACCTCGAGCTTGACCCAGTCGGTCTGCAGCGCCTCGCGGGCCAGTTGCGCGGTGAGGACCGCCTCCGCGGCGCCGCGGCAGCCGGCGGTGTTCGGCAGCGGCGTGATGTTCAACCGGGCCAGCAGATCCAGCACGCCGGTGCCGCCGCCGGCGTCGACCCGGCGCATCGCGACCGTGGTGATCTCGGTGCCCGACGCGATCAGCGCCTCCTCCAGCACGGTGAGGTTGGCCGCCCCGCCGGTGCCGAGGATCAGCCGCGAACCGAACGTCCGCCCGGCGATGGTCAGCATCGGCTCAGCCACCCTGCACCGCCGTCACCACCTCGACGCGGGATCCCTCGCGCAGCAACGTGTTCCATTGCGAGCGCGGGATCACCGCCCAGTCGACGGCCACCGCGATGCCCTTGTCCGGGAAGCCGAACTGCGTGAGCAGCTCGGCCACCGTGAGGTCGTCGGCCACGTCGGCCTCTTCGTCGTTCACCAGAACCTTCATCGCAGCGCTCCGCCCACGGCGACGGCCCCGAGTTCGGCCGCGATGCGCTCGGCCGTCCACGGCGCCAGCAGAAAACCGGAGCGGCCGTGGCCGGTGGCCACCAGCGTCCGCTCGTCGAGCCGGCCGACGATGGGCAGGTTGTCCGGCGTCGCCGGCCGCAGACCGGCGGCGCATTCGGCGAACTCGTACTCGCCCAGTGCGGGCATCACGGCGCAGGCGTCGTCGAGCAACTCGCGGACCCCGGAGACGGCCGGGGCGGTGTCCCGGCCGTGCTCGTACTGGGTGGCGCCCACCACGACGCCGTCGGCCCGCGGCACCAGATACACCTGCCGGCCACGCACGCGGGCACGAATCACGCGCTGCGGCAACGGCATACAGCCCTTCCGCCAGCGCAGCCGCAGCACCTCGCCCTTGACCGGCCGCACCGGCAGGCCGGGCCACAACGACGGGGCGTCGATCCCGTTGGCGATCACCACCACGTCGCCGGACACCTCGGCGAGGTCGGCGACCGCACCGGCCCGCGTCACTCCCAGACCGTCGCACACCTCGGCGAGCGCCTCGACGAGCCGGCGGTTGTCCACCGCGAGTTCGGTGACCGCCCGGAAGCCGTGCCGGATGCCTTGCGCCAGAAGCGGTTCGATGTCACGGGCGGCGGAGGTCACGGTGACCGGATGACCTTGCGCGGCCAGCCAGTCGGCGACGGTGCGCAGGTCTTCGGCGTCGGCGCGGTCGACGGCGACCACCAGGGACTCGCGGGCGGTCACCACGTCGGCGGGCAGCCCGGTCAGGTACGACCGGTGCCACAGGTCCAGCGACTCCAGCCCGATGCGCAGCAGTTCCGCCTCACCCGGCCAACCCTCGCTGTGCGGCGCGAGCATGCCGCCGGCCACCCACGACGCGCCGCGTTCGCCGGTGTCGTGCACACGGACCGTCCACCCGTCCTGCGCGGCCCGGCGCGCGACGGACAGTCCGATGACGCCGCCACCGATGACGGCCAGTGTGCCCATTCGAGGTCCTCCCTTCGCCGGCATGACCCGGATCAGGTGCGACGGTCAGGGCCTCCAGCCCACTCTCAGCCCGGTTCGCCGGGCTCCCGCGATGTCCAGTCCAGGGTACGCAACCGGCTAACGTTGGCACGTGCACCTCCCCGAGCCCCCTGCAGCGCTACCGCTGGACCGGCTGGCCACCGCGCGGCTCTACCTGTGCACCGACGCCCGCCGGGACCGCGGCGACCTGGCCGAGTTCGCCGACGCGGCGCTGGCCGGCGGCGTGGACATCATCCAGTTGCGCGACAAGGGCTCGGCCGGTGAGCAGAAGTTCGGCCCGCTGGAAGCGCGTCAGGAGCTCGAAGCGTTGGAGGTCCTCGCGGATGCGGCCCGCCGGCACGGCGCGCTGTTCGCGGTCAACGACCGCGCCGACATCGCCCGCGCGGCCGGCGCCGACGTGCTGCACCTGGGCCAGGACGACCTGCCGCTGCAGGTGGCGCGCGACGTCGTCGGCGACCGGCCGGTCCTGGGCCGGTCCTGCCACGACGTCGCGCAGATGGAATACGCGGTCCACGAGCCTGCGGACTACTTCTGCGTCGGCCCGTGCTGGCCCACACCGACCAAACCGGGCCGCCCCGCGCCGGGCCTGGACCTGGTCCGCGCCACCGCGCGGCGCAATCCGGCCAAGGCGTGGTTCGCCATCGGCGGCATCGACGAGGCGCGACTGCCGCAGGTGCTCGAGGCGGGGGCGACGCGCGTGGTGGTGGTCCGGGCGATCACGGACGCGGACGATCCGCGGGCTAGTGCTGCCCGGCTGGCGGCTGCGCTGGACCGGACGACACCGGCATAGCGGCCGTCACCGCCCGCAGCCGCTGCCAGCTGGCCGCGAATCCGGGATGCAACGGCAGATCGGCCACCTCGTCCTCGGCCACCCAGCGCAGTTCGGAGCTCTCCCGGTTGGGCACGGTCTCCAGCAGGCCCGGGGCGTCGGCGATGACCGTCGTGTAGGACCAGTACGTCTCCCCGTCGGCCGAGCCGACCTCCGCGGTCACCACGCTGGTGCGCACCCGGACGTGCTCGGCGGGCAGCCCCGCCTCCTCATGGGCCTCCCGCACGGCCGCCTGCTCGGCGGTCTCGTGGCTGTCGCGGGCTCCGCCGGGCAGCGCCCAGGTGCCGCCCTGATGACTCCAGGGCGCGCGGTGCTGCAGCAGCACCGCCGCGCGACCGTCGGGCCGAAGCGCGCGCAGCAGCAATCCGGCCGCACCGTGCCGACCCCAGTAGTGGGCACCGGATTCGGCGATCACCCAGCCGTCCCCGTCACCATGCACGCGTTCAGGATAAGGGCGCGGGGCGGCGACCGGTCGAAGTCCCGCGGTGATCCAGCCACATCCGTCCCACGAATGCTCTTAGTATTTGCTTATCCCACTGAGTGAAGGCGGTCCGCAGAGGTGACGGTCGAACTGGCGCACCCGTCGACCGAGCCGCTGGCGTCCCGGTCACCGACGGGCGCCACGCAACCGCGCTGGGCGTTCCTGTGGACCACCCCGGGCCGCATCCTGACGATCGGCGCCATCCTGGCCATCCTCGGCGTGGTCAGCGCCGTGGCCACCTCGACGACGATCAACGAACGCCAGCAGGCCCTGACCACCGTGCTCGACCACACCGAGCCGCTGTCGTTCGCGGCCGGACAGCTCTACACCAAACTCTCGGTCGCCGACGCGGCCGCGGCCACCGCGTTCATCGCCGGCGCGGAACCCCGCCCGGTACGCCAGCGGTACGAACAGTCCATCACCGACGCCGCGGTCGCCCTCACCCGCGCGTCCAGCGGGCTGACCGACGAGCCGATGCAGGAACTGCTGGGCCGGATCAGCGCCAACCTGGCGGTCTACACCGGGCTGATCGAGACGGCCCGCACCAACAACCGGGCCGGCAACCCGGTGGGGTCGTCCTATCTGGCCGAGGCGTCGGCGCTGATGCAGGAGACGATCCTGCCCGACGCGCAGCTGCTCTACAAGGAGACGTCGTCGCGGGTCGAGACCGAGACCACCGCGTCGACGCGGATCCCGGCCCCGGTGATCCTGGTGCTCGCGACGACGATCGTGTTCGGGCTGTTCGCCCATCGCTGGCTGGCCCGCCGAACGCGCCGGCGCGTCAACATCGGGCTGATCGCCGGCGGGCTGGCGATCATGGTGATGGTGGTGTGGGTCGGCACGGCGCTGGCGGTGTCCACCGCGACCAGCCGCCGGGCCCAGGACACCTCGGCAGACTCGCTGAAGACGATCACCAACCTGGCCATCACCGCGCAGCAGGCCCGGGCCGACGAAACCCTGTCGCTGATCCGCCGCGGCGACGAGACCGTCCGCAAGCAGTCCTACTACCAGCGCATCGACACGATGCAGCAACAACTTTCGGCCTACCTGGACAGCAACCGCTCCCCGGAACGCGCCGCGCTGGGCGACGCCGAGACGCTGCTGTCGAAGTGGCGCGCGGCCGACGAGCGGATCAACGCCTACATCTCGGTGGGCAACTACCAGGCCGCCACCCAGGTGGCGCTGGGCACGGGCGAGGACGATTCCACGCCGGCCTTCGACAAGCTCGAGGAGGCGCTCGACGAGGGCATCCGGGCCAGCCGGGACCAGCTGCGCTCCGACATCCTCAACGCCCGCCGGATGCTGTCCGGCACCACTGTCGGCGGAGTCGTGTTGTCGCTGAGCGCCGCCCTTGCCGTCGCGCTGGGACTGTGGCCGCGGATGAGTGAATACCGATGAGCCGCACCCTGTTTCGCCTCTGCGCTCTGCTCGCGACCGCGACGTTGACGGTGGCCGGATGCGGACAGGCGGTGCCCGCGCCGACGTCGCCCGGGCTGACCCTGGCACCGCCCACCCCGGCGGGGATGACCGAGGTGCAGCCGCAGCGGGCGGCGCAGCAGGATCCCGACGACGACTGCGACCGCACCGCGAGCCTGCGCCCGTTCCCCACCCCGGCGCTGGCCGCCAAGGCGGTGGAGAACATCCGCAACCGCGGCCGGCTCATCGTCGGGCTGGACATCGGCAGCAACCTGTTCTCCTTCCGCGATCCCATCACCGGCGAGGTCGCCGGGTTCGACGTGGACATCGCCGGGGAGGTGGCCCGCGACATCTTCGGCAGCCCGACCCAGGTCGAGTACCGGATCCTGTCCTCGGCCGATCGGATCAGCGCCCTGCAGAACAACCAGGTGGACATCGTCGCGAAGACCATGACGATCACCTGCGAGCGGCGCGCGCTGGTGAACTTCTCGACGGTGTATCTGACCGCCTACCAACGCATTCTGTCCGCCCGCGACTCTCCGATCACCTCCGCTTCGGACCTGTCGGGCCGACGGGTGTGCGTGGTGCCCGGCACGACGTCGCTCGACCGCGTCCGGCGGATCAACCCGGCGCCGGTCATCGTCTCGGTGGTCACCTGGGCCGACTGCCTGGTGGCGATCCAGCAGCGTCAGGTCGACGCGGTCTCCACCGACGACACCATCCTGGCCGGCCTGGTGGCCCAGGATCCCTACCTGCACATCGTCGGTCCCACGATGAGTCAGGAGCCCTATGGCATCGGCGTCAACCTGACCAACACCGGCCTGGTGCGGTTCGTCAACGGCACCCTTGCCCGCATCCGCGCCGACGGCACCTGGGCGGCGTTGTACCGCAAGTGGTTGTCGGTCCTCGGGCCGGTGCCCGCTCCCCCGGTCGCACGGTACGCGAGCTAGCGACATGACCGAACCGCTGCACCCCGAAAGCCCAGAGGACGAGGGACCCGGCACCCAGCCGGCCGAACTGTTCTTCGACAGCGCGTCCACGGTGCGGCCGATGGCCACCCAGGCGGTGTACCGACTCGAATTCGACGACGAGGACGGCGATTCGGGGCCCACCGCCGGTACGGAGCCCGAGGACCACCCGACGGCGGAGACCCAGGCGGTCTCCCCCGCCCGCCGGCTCGGCGGCGGCCTGGTCGAGATCCCCCGGGTGCCACCGATCGACCCGCTGGCCGCCCTGATGACCAATCCCGTTGTGGCCGAATCGAAGAGGTTCTGCTGGAACTGCGGGAAACCGGTCGGCCGCGCCAGCGAGGATGGCGAGGCGCTCTCCGAAGGCTGGTGCCCCTACTGCGGCAGCGGGTATTCGTTCCTGCCGCAACTGGGTCCCGGCGACATGGTGGCCGACCAGTACGAGATCAAGGGCTGCATCGCCCACGGCGGCCTCGGCTGGATCTACCTCGCGGTCGACCACAACGTCAACGAGCGACCGGTGGTGCTCAAGGGCCTGGTGCACTCCGGCGACGCCGAGGCGCAGGCGATCGCGATGGCCGAGCGGCAGTTCCTGGCCGAGGTCGCCCACCCGTCGATCGTCAAGATCTTCAACTTCGTCGAACATCCCGACTCCCACGGCGAGCCGGTCGGCTACATCGTGATGGAGTATGTCGGCGGCACGTCGCTGAAACAGAAAGGCAGCCAACGCCTTCCGGTCGCCCAGGCGATCGCCTACATGCTGGAGATCCTGCCGGCGCTGGGCTATCTGCATTCCATCGGGCTGTGCTACAACGACCTCAAACCGGAGAACCTGATCCTGACCGGGGAGCAGCTCAAGCTCATCGACCTCGGCGCGGTGTCGCGGATCAACTCGTTCGGATACCTCTACGGCACACCGGGTTACCAGGCGCCGGAGATCGTGCGGACCGGTCCGACGGTGGCCACCGACATATACACCGTCGGCCGCACCCTGGCGGCCCTGACCCTCAAGCTGCGGACCCACAAGGGCCGCTACGTCGACGGCCTGCCCGAGGACGACCCGGTACTGCGCCAGTATGACAGCTTCGCGCGACTGTTGCGCCGCGCCATCGACCCCGACCCGCGCCGGCGGTTCCGCAGCGCGGACGAGATGTCGGGTCAGCTGCTCGGGGTGCTGCGCGAGGTGGTGTCGCAGGACACCGGGACGCCCCGTTCGGGTTTGTCGACGGTGTTCAGCAGGGCGCGTTCGACTTTCGGCGTGGACCTGCTCGTCGCGCACACCGACGTCTACCTCGATGGGCGGCCGCACTCGGAGAAACTGACCGCCGCCGAGATCGTCAGCGCACTGCCGGTGCCACTCGTCGACCCCAACGACGTCGGCGCCAACATGCTCAGCGCCATCGTGCTGTCCCAGCCGATCCAGACACTGGACTCGTTGCGGGCCGCCCGGCACGGAACCCTGGACGCCGAAGGTGTCGACCTCAGCGAGTCCGTCGAACTGCCACTGATGGAGGTCCGCGCGCTGCTCGACCTCGGGGACGTCGCCAAGGCGACCCGCAAGCTCGACGACCTGGCCGAGCGGGTCGGCTGGCGCTGGCGACTGATCTGGTTCCGCGCCGTCTCCGAACTGTTGACCGCCGATTTCGAAGCGGCGACAAAGCATTTCACCGAAGTGCTGGACCATCTGCCCGGGGAGCTTGCGCCCAAGCTGGCTTTGGCCGCCACCGCGGAACTGGCCAGCAGCACAGCCGAGGAGCCGTTCTACCGGACGGTGTGGAACACCGACAACGGCGCCATCTCGGCGGCCTTCGGGCTCGCGCGCGCGCAGTCCGCGCTCGGCGAGCGCGAGGCCGCCGTCCGCACCCTCGACGAAGTGCCGCCGTCGTCACGGCATTTCACCACCGCGCGGCTGACCAGCGCGGTGACACTGCTGTCAGGCCGATCCATCAACGAGGTCACCGAATTGCAGCTGCGCGAGGCGGCCCACCGGGTGGAAGCGCTGCCCAGCAGTGAGCCGCGGGTGCTGCAACTCCGCGCCCTGGTGCTGGGAACCGCGCTGGACTGGATCGCCGACCACGAGGCGTCGAGCAACCACATCCTGGGCTTCCCGTTCACGCCGCACGGGCTGCAGCTCGGCGTCGAGGCGTCGTTGCGGGCCCTGGCCCGGATCGCGCCGAGCCAGGCACACCGCTACGCGCTGGTCGACATGGCCAACACGGTACGCCCGATGAGCACCTTCTGACCTTTCTCCCGGCGACGGCACGTTGGCCCGACACCCAGCTTCAGTGCAGCGCGCCCAGACACGCCCGGGCGATGGCCAGCTCCTCGTTGGTCGGTATCACCAGGACGGTGATCGGCGAGTTCTCCGCGGAGATCACCCGCGGGCCGTTGGCCGGGCTTTCGTTGAGGTGCTCGTCGAGCTCGATGCCCAGCGGCGCCAGCCCGGTCAGCGCATCGCGTCGCACCATCGCGTCGTTCTCCCCCACCCCGGCGGTGAACGAGATGACGTCGGTGTTGCCCAGCACCGCCAGGTACGCGCCGATGTACTTGCGCAGCCGGTGGATGTAGACGTCATAGGCGAGTCGTGCTGCGGCATCGCCGTTTTCGATGAGCTTGTGCAGTTCCCGGAAGTCGTTGTGACCGGCGAGCCCGAACACCCCGGACCGCCGGTTGAGCATGTTCTCGATGTCCTCGGTGGCCATCCCCGCGGTGCGCCCCAGGTAGAACACGATGCCGGGATCGACGTCGCCGCTGCGGGTGCCCATCACGAGGCCTTCCATCGGGGTCATCCCCATCGAGGTGTCCACCGGTCGGCCGCCCACGATGGCGGACGCCGAGGCGCCGTTGCCCAGGTGCAGCACGATCTGGCTGATGCCGGCCGGATCCACCCCGAGGAAGGCCGCGGCCTGCTCGCTGACGTACTGATGCGAGGTGCCGTGAAAACCATACCGGCGCAAGCCCCATGCCTCGGCGACCTCGCGGTCGATCGCGTAGGCGGCCGCCGCGTCCGGCAGGTCGTGGAAGAACGCCGTGTCGAAGACCGCGACCTGAGGCAGGTCGGGCAGCAGCCGGCGGGCCACCTCGATCCCCAGCACGCCGGGCGGATTATGCAGGGGCGCAAGGGGTGCCAGCTCCCCCAGCCGGGCGATCAGGGCATCGTCGACGACCGTCGGCCGGTAGAACTCCCGCCCGCCGTGCACCACGCGGTGGCCCACCGCGACCAGGCCGAGTGTCTCCAGATGGCCGCCCGCCTCGGCGAACATCTCGAACGTCAGGCGCAGCGCGGCGTCGTGGTCGGTGACGCGGCGTTCGCGGCTGACCTTGAGTCCGCCGTAGGCCAGCGTCGCCAGGGCATGGTCGCTGCCGATCCTCTCGACGATTCCGTGCGCCACCGAGGTTCCCGGATCCGGTTCCACCAGACTGTATTTCAGCGACGACGAACCGCAGTTGAGAACCAGGACGGCGGGTTGCACGCTAGTTCTCCTGGGCCTGGATCGCCGTGATGGCGACCGTGTTGACGATGTCGGACACCAGCGCCCCCCGGGACAGGTCGTTGACCGGTTTGTTCAGTCCCTGCAGCACCGGCCCGATCGCCACCGCGCCCGCGCTGCGCTGCACCGCCTTGTAGGTGTTGTTGCCGGTGTTCAGGTCGGGGAAGATCAGCACCGTGGCGCGGCCGGCGACCGGCGAGTCGGGCATCTTGGTGACCGCGACCGACGGCTCCACCGCGGCGTCGTACTGGATGGGTCCCTCCACCAGCAGATCGGGAGCGCGCCGGCGCACCAGATCGGTTGCGGTGCGGACCTTGTCGACGTCGGCGCCGCTGCCCGAACTTCCCGTCGAGTACGACAGCATCGCGACGCGGGGTTCGATCCCGAACTGCGCGGCGGTGCGCGCCGAGCTGATCGCGATGTCGGCGAGCTGCTCGGCGCTGGGATCGGGCACGATCGCGCAGTCGCCGTAGGCCAGCACCCGATCGGCCAGGCACATCAGGAAGATGCTGGAGACCGTCGACACCTCGGGACGAGTCCGGATGATCTCGAACGCCGGACGCACGGTGTGCGCGGTGGTGTGCGCCGCACCCGACACCATGCCGTCGACGATGTCGTTGTGCACCAGCATGGTGCCGAAATAGGAGACGTCGTGGATGGTTTCGCGGGCCTGCTCGAGGGTGATGCCCTTGCTCTTGCGCAGTTCGGCGTACTGCTCGGCGAACTGGTCGCACAGTTCGGAGGTGCGCGGGTTCAGGACGGTGGCCGCCGAGATGTCGACGCCGAGTTCGGCCCCGCGCGCCCGCACGGCGGCCTCGTCGCCCAGGATGGTCAGGTCGGCCACCTCGCGGCGTAGCAGCCGGCCCGCCGCCTTGAGGATGCGGTCGTCGTCGCCTTCGGGCAGCACGATCCGCTTGCGGTCGGCGCGCGCCCGCTCCAGCAGCTGGTATTCGAACATCTGCGGTGTGGTGACGGTCGGGATCGGGATGGCCAGCTGGGCAAGCAGATCCGCGGTGTCGACGTGCCGGTCCATCAGCGCCAGCGCGGTGTCGATCTTGCGTTGCGAGGTCACCGTGACCGGCGCGCGGGCGGTGGCTGCCGCACTGGCCGTCTCGTACGTGCCCAGATCGGTGGCGATGATCGGCAGTCGCAGCTTCAGGCCGTCGACCAGCGCGGCGATCGACGGATGCAGGGGCAGGCCGCCGTTGAGGATGACGGTCGACAGCGACGGAAAGCCTTCGGCGGCATGGGCACTCATCACGGCGAGCACCACGTCGGAGCGGTCACCGGGGGTGATGACCGCGATGCCCTCCTGCAACCGCTCCAACACGTGCTCGGCCGTCATGCCGGCGGCCAGCACGCCGAGCGCCTCGCGGGCCAGCAGCGTCTCGTCGCCCTTGATCAGGGTGCCCCGCACGGCCCGCAGCAGATCACCGACCGACGGCGCACCCAGGAACGGCTCCTCCGGCAGGACATACGATTTCGGGCCGAACCGGGCCAGCTCGTTGGTCAGCTCGGTGACTTCGGCCGGTTCGCACCGGTTCGCGACGATGGCCGCGGTGTGCGCATGCTGCGCGCGGATCTCGGCCAGGCACACGTCGACCATGTGCGCCACCTCCGCCGGTGTGCGTTCGTGGGCCCGCACGACGAGGACGACGGGCGCCTCCAGGTTGGCCGCGATGCGGGCGTTGACGGACAGTTCACTGGGACTGGCGACGTCGGTGTAGTCGCTTCCGACGATGAGCACGGCGTCGCATCCGTCGACCATCCGGTGGAAGTGGTCGACGATGTCGGCGATCGCGGCGTCGGGATCCTCGTGCAGACGCTGGTAGTCGACGCCGACGCAGTCCTCGTAGGACTGCCCGGCGGTGGTGTGGGCCAGCAGGAGTTCCAGGATGTAGTCCCGTGCCTCACCCAGCCGGGTGATCGGCCGGAACACCCCGACGCGGGGCACCATCGCTGTCAGCCGGTGCAGGATGCCCAGCGCCACCGTGGACTTGCCGGTGCCGCCCTCCGGCGAGGCGATGTAGATCGTCGTGGCGCGTTGTCCGTCCGGCACGGCAACCAGCATGCCCTATCCCCGCGCCGAGGAAAACCGGGCCGACCGGCGCGCGGATCTCAGCGCTCGTGGGCCTCCTCCAGCACCGTCCGGCCCAGGTCCGAATAACGCTGCGGGTCACGGTATTTCAGGAACACAGCCCACAGGACGCCGCCGAGGCCGACGGCCGCCACCACCCACGGGATCGCGTGGAAGACCCAGTCCGACGACGCGGTGCCCGCCGCGAACGACGCGTTCTCGGCCAGCAGATAGATGACGTAGAGCATGCCCACCCCGCCCAGCAGCGGGGCCAGGAACGTGCGGAACCAGTGGGCGGTCTCGGGATGCCGGTTGTCCACGTGGAAATAGGCGATCACCGAGAAGGCGGCCAGCGCCTGGACGATCATGATCGCCGTGGTGCCCAGCAGCGCCATCAGGCCGTACAGACCGGTGTAGGGATCGCGCCCGGTCAGCGCGAAGAACCCGACCACGACCGCCGCGAACGCGGTCTGCGCGAAGCCGGCGATGTGGGGCGAGCCGTGCAGCGGATGGGTGGCGCCGATGGTCCGGCGCATGCCCGGGACGACGTTCTCCCGGCCCACCGCGTACAGGTAGCGGGCCGCACAGTTGTGGAACGCCAGGCCGCACGCGAACGAGCCGGTCATCAGCAGCACCTTGAACAGGCCCACCGCCCAGTGGCCGAGATGCTCGCGCACCGGGGTGAAGAAGATGTCCCCGGCGGTGGACGAATCCTGCGCCAGCGCAACGGCGTTCAGCGGGCCGGTGCCAACGATCGCCAGCCACGACACCAACACGTAGAACACGCCGATTCCGACCACCGACGACACCACGGCGACCGGGATGATCTTCTTGGGGTTGCGCGACTCCTCGCCGTACATCGCGGCCGATTCGAACCCCACCCAGGACCAGAAGGCGAAGAACAGCCCGACGCCGGCCGATCCGGCCACCGCGACGGCCGATCCGCCCGGCCCGGGCACCACGGTGTCGAGACCGTGAAAACCGTTGAGCGGGTTGAGGGATCCCCACGACCAGCCCTGCGGCCCGGCACCGGTGAACAGCACCGCGCCGGCCATCAGGGCGAGCATCACGACCTCGGTCACCAGGAACACCCCGAGCACCCGGGCCGCCAGGTTGATGTCGAAGAAGGTCAGCACGGCGTTGACCGCCAGCATCGTCACCGCGAACACCGGCCAGGGCACGTGCCGGCCGGACAACGAGCCGAACAGGTCCTCGCCGAAGAACGAGAAGATGCCGACCAGCGAGGCCTCGAAAACCATGTAGGCCAGCGTGGTCAGGAAGCCCGCGCCGAGGCCGACGATGCGCCCCAGCCCGTGCGAGACGTATCCGTAGAACGCGCCGGTGGCGGTGATGTGTCTGCTCATCGCGGCGTACCCGATCGCAAAGAGCGTCAGGACGATCGTGGCGACCAGATAGCCGGCCGGTGCGTAGGCGCCGTTGCCGAAGCCGACCGCGATGGGCACGTTGCCGACCATCGCCGTGATCGGCGCCGCGGTGGCCACCGCCATGAACAGCACACCGGTCAGCCCGACCGCATTGGGCTTGAGGCGCTGGACGGTGGTTTGCGACACGACGGCCTCCCTCATTCCATCAACGGATTCGGCCCGCAGAACGTACCCCACCGGTGCGTTCGGCGCGCAGTGCCGCAAACCCGGCTCACGACACGGGTCGGCGGTTGGCGTCGGCTCGTTCCGGAACGGGTACAGGCTGTGAAACACTTCGAAGGACGAAACGAGCGTGGTGATGACGAAACACCCGAGCCCCGTCGGCGAGGCGGACCGGTTTCCCCCGGATGAGCTGGCGTTACGCCCGCGGAATGTCCACTTTCCACTGGACGACGCCCCGCTGCACTGGATACCGGGCGACCCCTATGCCGCCCATTCGGTGACGGCCCTCAATCTCTTCCTGCCGGCGGCGGAGCGGTGGTTCAGCAAATTGCTCTCCGACGCCCTGGAGTATGTGCAGGACGATCACCTGCGCGAGGAGATCATCGGGTTCATCGGCCAGGAGTCGGTGCACGCCAGAACGCATGACACGGTCCTGGTCGACTATCTGAGCCGGCACGGGATCGACTCGGGCCCCTTCCAGCGTCAACTCGACTGGGTGGCGGGTCAGTACGACCAGCGGATGGCGAACGTGGAGCCGCGCAACAGGCGCAAGGCGCTGGCCTCGGGCACGCACGCGCTGTGCGCCGCGGAGCATTTCACCGGGGTGCTCGGCCACTGGGTGCTCAACAACTCCTGGGACGAGATGGGGGTGGACCCGACGCTGGCCGACCTCTACCGCTGGCACGGGGCCGAGGAGGTGGAGCACCGCCATGTCTCCTACAACGTCGCCAAGTACTTCGACATGGACTTTCTGGCACAGGCCTTCGCGGGCGTGGTGGTGAGCTTCGCGCTGGTCGGCATCGTTCTTCGCGGCACGAAGTTCCTGGTCAACGCCGACCCGACGTTGCCGAACGTGGGATACGCGAGGCTGTTGTGGAAACTGCGCGCGTCCGGCAAGCGCGGCGCCATCCCGACGGGCGGCCTCATCCTGCGGGCCGCGCTGCGACTGTTCCGGCGCGACTACAACCCGGCGACCGAAGGCGACACCGCTCAGGCGGTCGCCTACCTGGCAACCTCGCCGGCGGCCCGCGCCGCGCAGGCGTGACGTGCCGGGAAAGCCGTCGCGGTGGGGCATGCTGAGGCAACGCGCGCGCGGCCTGCTCACGCCCTACACCGGGGAGCCGCCGCCCGGGCTGTACCGGTCGAACCGACCGGACCTGCTGATCCGGGTCGCCGGGATGGCCGTGCCGCATTTCATCTCGGTGGTGTCGCGCCTCGGCGGCGACGCGGCCCTTCCGGATCTGCCCCGGGTCGTCAACCGCATGACCGTGACGGTCGCCGGGCGGCGGTTGGTCGCGACCGACGCCGACGTCGTAGAACTCACGCTCACCTCGACTGACGGCGCGAAGCTGCCCGGCTGGCATGCCGGGGCTCACATCGACGTGCACCTGCCGTCGGGACAGACCCGGCAGTACTCGCTGTGCGGCGACCCGAGCCGCGAGCACGAGTACCGGATCGCGGTCCGGCTGATCCCCGGCGGCGGTGGCGGGTCCGCGGAGGCGCATGGCCTGGCCGTGGGCCAGACCGTGGAGATCAGCGCGCCGCGCAACGCGTTCATGATGCCGTTGCCGGGTTCCGCGTCACGTGCGGACCGGATCCGGTTCATCGCGGGCGGCATCGGCATCACACCGATCCTGCCGATGGCCCGGCTCGCCGAGCGCCTCGGCGTCCCGTGGTCGTTGCGATACACCGGCCGCCACCGCGCGAGCCTGCCGTTTCTGGACGAGCTGCTGGCATTCGGCGACAAGGTGACGGTGCGGACCGACGACGAGCACGGCCTGCCGTCGGCGGCCGAACTGTTGGACGGGGTGGACGAGACGACGGCGGTCTACGTGTGCGGCCCGCCGGCCATGATCGAGATGGTCCGCCGGCATGTCGGCCCGGATGTCGAGTTGCATGTCGAACGGTTCTCGCCGCTGCCGGTGGTGGACGGAATGCCGTTCGAGTTGGAGCTGGCGCAGACCGGGGAGATCGTCGAGGTCGCCGGCGACCAGAGCGCCCTGGCAGCGCTGCGCGCGGTCCGGCCGAACATCGGCTATTCCTGCCAGCAGGGCTTCTGCGGCACCTGTATCCAGCAGGTGCTCGGTGGCGATGTCGAGCACCGCGACAACACGCTGACCGACGACCAACGCGAGCTCGGCCGGATGCTGGTGTGCGTCTCCCGGGCGAAGTCCGCGGGCGGGCGGCTGGTACTGGACCTCTGAGCCGCCCTCAGCCCAGCTTGCGCAGCCGCGGCTCGAGGTCACGTTTGAACAGTTCCAGGAACCGGCGCTGATCGTGGCCGGGAGCATGGAACACCAAGTGGTTCAACCCGTATCGGACGTACTCGCCGACCTTCTCGACGGCTTCGTCGGGATCTGACGCCACGATCCAGCGTTTGGCGACCTGCTCGATGGGCAGCGCGTCGGCGGCCTTCTCCATCTCGATCGGATCGTCGATGGAGTGCTTCTGCTCGGCGGTCAGCGACAGCGGTGCCCAGAACCGCGTATTCTCCAGTGCCAGTTGGGGATCGGTGTCGTAGGAGATCTTGATCTCGATCATCTTGTCGATGTCGTCCGGGCTGCGTTCGGCCAGTGCCGCGCCCTCACGGACGGCCGGCATGAGCTTGTCCTTGTACAGTTCCTCGCCCTTGCCCGAGGTGCAGATGAACCCGTCACCGGCCCGCCCGGCATACTTCGCCACCGCCGGTCCGCCGGCGGCGATGTAGATCGGCACCCCGCCCTCGGGCACGTCGTAGATCGAGGCGCCCTTGAGGTGGTAGTAGTCGCCGTCGAAATCGACCCGGTCACCGCGCCACAGTTCGCGCATCAGCCGCACCGACTCGCGCAGCCGCGCGAAACGCTCCTTGAACTCCGGCCATTCGCCGGCGTAGCCGGTGGCGATCTCGTTGAGCGCCTCACCGGTGCCCACGCCCAGGAAGATGCGCCCGGGGTACAGGCACGCCATCGTCGCGAAGGCCTGCGCGACGACCGCCGGGTTGTACCGGAACGTCGGCGTCAGCACCGAGGTGCCCAGCACCAGCCGCGTGGTGCGCTCGCCGACCGCGGTCATCCACGCCAGCGAGAACGGCGCGTGCCCGCCCTCGTGGCGCCACGGTTGGAAGTGGTCGCTGACCGTGGCGCTGTCCATGCCGTGCGCCTCGGCGGCCACCGCCAGTTCGACGAGTTCGCGCGGCGCGAACTGCTCCGCCGATGCCTTGTAGCCCAGTTTCAGTCCGGGTTTGAGTTCAGCCACTCTCCTTTTCTACCCTCCGCACTTAAAATCGCGGAATGGCGCCTGCAGGGGGAGATCTGGTCCAGATCACCGACGTGGTGCACATCGCGAGGACCGACCTGGTCAACTGGACGGTGGTGATCGACGGCGACGGGGTGCTGCTGATCGACGCAGGCTTCCCCGGCCAGCGCGCCGAGGTGCTGGCCAGCCTCCGACAACTCGGCGTCGCGCCCGGCGATGTGCACGCAATCCTGTTGACCCACGCGCACATCGACCACTTCGGCACCGCCATCTGGTTCGCCGCCGCGCACGGCACGCCGGTGTACTGCCACGCCGAGGAGGTCGGCCACGCCAAGCGCGAATACCTCGAGCAGGCCGCACCGCTGGCCGTGGCGGCCCACGCCTGGCAGCCGCGCTGGCTGCGGTGGGCGGCCGACATCGCCCGCCGCGGGGCGTTCGTCAAGGCCGGCATCC
>ERZ724513.96-NODE-96-length-34234-cov-7.911993_pt1 | contig 34234 bp, 25 predicted proteins | sample MGYA00376046_ERZ724513 | MGnify/ENA primary metagenome ERZ724513 (study PRJEB28724, sample SAMN07190883) | activated sludge metagenome | isolation source: activated sludge of sewage treatment plant in Hong Hong | place: Hong Kong | collected 2016-03-17 ...
AATGCCGACAACCAGGTCTACGTCACCCGCCGCGATCTGGCGAAGGCGGTTCTCGAAACACTGATGTCGCAACTCCGGCTGAAGGCGGCAGTCGGCACCCTGAGCGAAGACGACGTGGTGGCCGCCAACGCGCTGCTCGACCCCAGCGCTATCCAGTAATCGCGGAACGGATCAGCGCCAGCGTCCGCGCGCTGGCACCGCGATGCGCTGCGGCAAAGCGCAAGGCTGCGGCCCGCATCTTCGCGAGTTCCCCGGCATCGCCCAACGCCCGGCGGATTGTCGTCGCAAGCCCTTCCGCATCGGGCACCCGCAGTGCGGCGCCGGCAGCGATGGCATCGGCGGTCGCTTGCTCAAAATTAAAAGTGTGCGGCCCGACGACGACAGGACATGCGCAGGCTGCGGCCTCGATCAGGTTTTGCCCGCCGAGTGGCAACAGGCTGCCGCCGATGAAGGCGATATCGGCAAGGGCGTAATAAGCGGCCATTTCACCCATGCTATCCCCCAGCCATACCTGTGTCTCCGGGCCGGGCAGGCTGTCGCTGCGCCGGACGAAGTCGAACCCGAGCCTGGTCAGCAGCGCCGCGACTTCCGCGAAGCGCTGCGGATGGCGCGGGACCAGGACGAGCAGCGCACCCGATGCCGCAATTCCACGCCATGCTGCCAGCACCAGCGCCTCTTCTCCCTCACGCATGCTGGCCGCCAGCCACACCTGGCGGCCGCCAAGCGCCTCGCGCCAGGCCTTGCCGAGGGCGATCTTTTCCGGCGCCGGCGTGACATCGAACTTGAGGTTGCCACAGGCGCTCACGTTGCTCGCACCGAGCAGCGCGATCCGCCGCGCATCGCCGGGCGTCTGCGCGGCAACGGCGCTAAGGGCGGAGAAGGCGGGTCGCGCCAGCACCGCAACCTTTCCGTAAGCGCGCGCCGAGCGCTCGGAAAGCCGCGCGTTGGCGAGAAGTACCGGCACGTCCCGGCGTTTCGCGGCAGCCAGCAGATTCGGCCAGATTTCGGTTTCCATCAGCACCCCGAAGCGTGGCGAAAAGTGCCGGAAAAAACGGTCGACCGCATCCGGATAGTCGTAGGGAAGATAGGCCTGTAGCACCTTGTCGCCGTAGACTTCGCTGCCCGCCGCGCGGCCGGTCGGGGTCATGCAGGTCAGCAGGATCCGGTGATCCGGCCATGCCGCCTGCAAGGCCTCGATCAGTGGCTGTGCGGCGCGGGTTTCGCCGACCGACACGGCATGTACCCAGATCAGCCTTGCGGGTGCAGCCACGCCATGGAAGGCCCAGCGCTCGGCGAGATTCTGCAGGTACTCGGGCTGTTTCCGGGCGCGCCAGATCAGCCGCAGCAGGATCAGCGGAGTTGCCAGATAGATGACCAGGCTGTAGAGCAGGCGCGCCATCAGCAACGGCCGGGCGGCAAGGCAGCGATTGCGGTGTCAGGCATCGGTATTCGCGGCCTGGCATGGGAGCCATGACGACGAATGTCGCTGACCAAGGTGAGATCGTCGATCGCGCAGCCGAGCGAGGAAATTTTCACGGTCGGGATGGGCATCGGCAAATAGAATGACGGACTTTCGAAGGCGCAATTATAGATGCCTGCTTCGTGCCCGCCGCTTTCCGTTGCCAGGGCCACGGTAGGTCCGGGCGCGAAGAAGGAAGCGGGCGCTGCCTCACCGGCGGATGCTCCGGATGCTTCCCGAGGCATCGAAGAATGCTCGAACGCTACTACGCCTTTGCTGCACTGCGGTAAAATTCCTACTTTCCTGCAAGAGGTTGACCCGTGAAAATCCTCGTCACCGGCGCCGCCGGTTTCATCGGCATGACCACCTCGCTGCGTCTGTTGGCGCGCGGCGACGAAGTCGTCGGCCTCGACAACCTCAACGACTATTACGAGGTCAGCCTCAAGGAAAACCGTCTCGCCCGCCTGACGCCCCACGCCAATTTCCACTTCGTCAAACTGGATGTCGCAGACCGCGCCGGCATGGAAGGCCTCTTTGCTGCCGAGAAATTCGACCGGGTCATCCACCTCGCCGCGCAGGCCGGTGTCCGGTATTCCTTGCAGAATCCGCACGCCTATGTCGACAGTAACGTCGTCGGCTTCACCAACATCCTCGAAGGCTGCCGCCACAACAGGGTGCAGCACCTGGTCTACGCATCCAGCTCCAGCGTCTATGGTGGCAACACCAGAATGCCGTTCTCCGAGCATGACAGCGTCGACCACCCGATCAGTCTGTATGCCGCAACCAAGAAGGCCAACGAGCTGATGGCCCACACCTACAGCCATCTCTACGGCCTGGCGACCACCGGCCTGCGTTTCTTCACCGTCTATGGCCCGTGGGGGCGGCCGGACATGGCGCTGTTCCTGTTCACCCGGGCGATCCTCGAAGGGCGGCCGATCGATGTCTTCAACCACGGCAACATGCAGCGCGACTTCACCTACGTCGACGACATCGTCGAAGGCGTCATCCGCGTCGTGGACAAGACGGCTGCGGTCAACCCGGAATATGACCCGATTTCCGCGGACCCGGCGACCAGCAATGCCCCCTACCGCGTTTTCAACATCGGCAACAACAATCCGGTGCAGTTGCTCGATTTCATCGGCGCCATCGAAGATGCCCTTGGAATGAAGGCGGAAAAGCGCCTGCTGCCGCTGCAGGACGGCGACGTGCCGGCCACCTACGCCAATACCGACCTGCTCGACGACTGGGTCGGCTTCGTCCCCGGCACCAGTGTCCGGGAAGGCGTCGGCCGCTTCATCGCCTGGTATCGCGATTACTACAGGACTTGAGGATCAGCCACGGCGGCGGTTGCCCTGCCGTCCGCATTACAGACAACGCTCATACACGAGGACCGGGAATTCATGGCAACCTACGCCATCGGCGACATTCAGGGCTGCTTCGACTCATTCCAAACGCTGCTTGAGGCGTGCCGTTTCGATCCGGCAAGAGACCGCCTGTGGCTGGTCGGCGACCTGGTGAATCGCGGTCCGAAGTCGCTGGAAACCCTGCGCCTGGTCAAATCGCTCGGTTCGGCGGCGGTCACCGTGCTGGGCAATCACGACCTGTATCTGCTGATGGTCGCCGAGGGCGGCGCCGAATTCCGCGGCAAGGGCGATACCTTGCAGGAAATACTCGATGCGCCCGACTGCGCCGAGTTGCTCGACTGGCTGCGGCAACAGCCGCTCTGTCATACCGAGGGCGATTACTGCCTGGTCCACGCCGGTCTGCTGCCGCAGTGGTCGGCTGCCCGCGCCCGCGAACTGGCCGGAGAAGTCGAAGATGCGTTGCAGGGGCTTGGCTACCGGGAATTCATTCTCAACCTCTGGGGTAGCAAGCCGACCGCCTGGTCCGACGATCTCACCGGCAAGAAGCGTCTGCGGGTGATCGTCAATGCGATGACCCGGATGCGTTTCTGCGCCCCCGATGGCAACATGGAATTCAAGAGCAAGGGCGAATTGGGCAGCGGCCCCGAAGGCTATCTGCCGTGGTTCGAGATTCCAGAACGGCGGAGTGCCGATTCCATCCTGGTCACCGGGCACTGGTCGGCGCTTGGCCTGCGCATCACGGCCAATCTTCTGGCGCTGGATTCCGGCTGCCTGTGGGGCGGCCACCTCACCGCCGTGCGTCTGGAAGACCGGCGGGTGTTCCAGGTCGATTGCTCGCCGGGGGAAGCCCAGCCCCTGCGGCAATAGCCGCGCAGGCTGCGGTCGGGCAGCAGCGATTACGCGCCGGTACGTTGGGGTTCCGCCCGCTCAGACGGCCGCGCTCGGACGTTCGGCGATGCGGTCGCGCCAGGCAGCGAGGTGGGGCAAGCCGGCATCCGCCAGCCGGAACTTGACCAGGCGGGCGAATTCGATCGCGCAGAAGGCGGTGATGTCGGCGATGGTGAAGCGCTCGCCGGCAATGTAAGGGCGCGTCGCCAGCAGGCCATCCAGCCAGCGCGCGTTGTGCAGCATCCTTTCGCCCTGCGACTTGCCGAAATCCGGGAACTGCGGCTGTTCGAGCACCGCCAACCCCGGGTGGGTGTGGCGGATGTAGTTGGCGGCGACAGCGAACAGGTTGAATTCGACCTGACGATCGGCCATCTCGATGAACGCCCGCTCCTCGCCGTCGCGACCCATCAAATTGGGTTCCGGATGGAGGAACTCGAGATAGGTGCAGATCGCCCGCGATTCCGCAAGGTAACGCCCGTCGTCAAGTTCGAGAACCGGGACCCGGGCGAGCGGATTGCGTGCCAGAAACGCGGCTTCCTTGTGTTGTCCCGCGTTCAGGTCGACCAGATGACGCTCGATGTCGTCGATGCCCTTTTCCGCGAGGAACATGTCCACCCGGCGCGGATTCGGTGCCTTGGCTGCTGTGTGAAGTTTCATTGCTGCGCCGCCTGTTGCGCCTGCGACTGTCCCATCTCGACCATCTTGCGCGCCTCCTCGGAAAATTTCCTTGCCGTCTCCGCATCATCGCGCGATTCGACACTGGAAGGTGGTTTGAGTATCCCCTGCTGCACCGCCGGTCGCGCCCGGATCTGCGCCAGCCAGCGCTGAAGGTTCGGAAATCCGTCGACCGGCACCCCCGACCACTTGTGCGTCCGCACCCACGCCCAGTTGGCGATGTCGGCAATCGAGTAGTCGCCGGCCAGGTATTCGTGGTTCGCCAGATGCTTGTCAAGGACGCCGAACAGCCGGGCGCATTCCCCCTGATAGCGGTCGATCGCCGGCTGGATTTTCTCGGGGAAATAGCGGAAAAAGACGTTCGCCTGACCCATCATCGGCCCGATGCCGCCCATCTGGAACATCAGCCACTGCAGGACAAGCGACCGCCCCTTGGCGTCACCCGGCATCAGCCGGCCGGTCTTTTCCGCAAGATAGATCAGGATGGCGCCCGATTCGAACACCGCGAAGTCGTCGTTCTCGTGATCGACGATCGCCGGAATCCGGCCATTCGGGTTGATCGCCAGAAACCACGGCTGCTTCTGTTCCAGTTTGCCGAGGTCGAGAACGCGCAGCGTGTAGGGCAATCCCAGTTCTTCCAGCGCGATGGATACCTTGTGGCCGTTCGGGGTTGCTGCGGTAAACAGCTCGATCATGTCAATTTCCCTGTTGCACAGGTGGCAGGCCGCCAGCCCGGCAACCGTCAGTCACTTGTCGTCCTTTTCGAGCAGCGACTTCAATGCGGCGAACGGCGAGTGCGAGGCCCCGCCGCCCTTGGTCGAGCCGGCATCGGTGTAACCACGGTCGGCTTCGATCTGCTTCTGGTGTTCATTGTCGTGGCAATAGACACAGAGCAGTTCCCAGTTGCTGCCGTCGGGAGGATTGTTGTCGTGGTTGTGATCGCGGTGGTGAACCGTCAGTTCGCGCACATTGGCGAGGGTGAACTCGCGGGCGCAACGGCCGCAAATCCACGGGTAGATCCTGAGCGCGCGCTCCCGATAGCCGGATTCCCGGGCTTCGCGGGATTTGCGCGCATCGAGAACGATGCGGTCGAGACGCTCGTGGTCTATCTTCCTTGCGGTCATGCAACCTCCCTGCCGGGGCGTTCGAGATCAATGGCACATTACCGCAAACGCAGCGAAACGGTAAGGAGGGAGCCCGAAATCGGTGGCAGGCGGCCGCTTCGGCAGGCGCTGCATGATGTGGGCTAGGCCGTGGCTGATCGCTTTCTGGGCGATCGCGTACAGGCAACCGGGATCGCGCCCAGCGCAAAATTTTTTGGCAGCAGCGGCGGACTGCCTGACGGGGATTGGCTCACGTGTGGAAGTCCAGACCTGATTTGACGGTTGGCCGACGTCACCGGTCATGGCTCCACATAATCGCGGCATCTACATGATCGGCCGAAGCGACCTGTTGTCCCGGTCCGAGTGAGTGGCAAGTTTGCCCCGCGTAACCACTGCTCGAGAGTGCCTGGTGAAGGCGGGGCAAATCAGGGTACCATTTTGGTGTTACCCAACTGAAGAATCCGCGCGGTCAAATGCCTGGCCGGCATTTCGCGTCACCGGCCCAGGCAAGCCCCCTGAGGCGATAACCGAGAAACTAGGAGAAATCATGGTCAAGGCCAAAGCTTATGCCGCAGTTGACGAGCGCAGCCCACTCGCACCCTACGAAATAGAACGTCGCGATCCCGGGCCGGAAGACGTTCAGATCCAGATCCTCTTCTGCGGCGTGTGCCATTCCGATCTGCACACAGCCCGAAACGAATGGAAGAACACCCTCTACCCGTCGGTTCCGGGTCACGAGATCGTCGGCCGTGTCGTTGCGGTGGGTAACAAGGTATCGAATTTCAAGGTTGGGGATCTCGCCGGGGTCGGCTGCCTGGTTGATAGTTGCGGCCACTGCCCGTCATGTCACGACGGCGAGGAGCAGTATTGCGACAACGGTTTTACCGGTACCTACAACGGTCCGCTCTTCGGCGGCGAGAACACCTATGGCGGCTATTCGCAAACGATCGTCGTCAAGGAATCCTTTGTCCTGCGCATCCGGCATGCCGAGAAGGATCTGGCCAGCGTTGCGCCCCTGCTCTGTGCCGGTATCACGACCTACTCGCCTTTGCGCCACTGGGGTGCCGGTCCGGGGAAGCAGGTCGGTGTCGTCGGCCTGGGTGGACTGGGTCACATGGGGGTGAAGATCGCCCATGCCATGGGTGCCCACGTCGTCTTATTCACTACCTCGGCCAGCAAGGTTGCCGATGGCAAGCGCCTGGGTGCGGACGAGGTCTGCATCTCCACTGACCCCGACGCCATGGCGCACTACGCCGGCCGGCTCGATTTCATCCTCAACACCGTGGCGGCGCCGCACGGCCTCGATGCCTATCTGCAATTGCTCAAGCGTGACGGCACGATGACGCTCGTCGGCGCCCCGGCCGAGCCGCATCCCTCGCCGAATGTTTTCGGGTTGATATTAAGGCGCCGCAGCATCGCCGGTTCCCTCATCGGCGGCATTCGCGAGACGCAGGAAATGCTCGACTTCTGCGCCGAGCATGGTCTCGTATCGGACATCGAACTGATCCCGATGCACTACATCAACACTGCCTACGAGCGGATGCTGAAGAGCGATGTGCGCTACCGGTTCGTGATCGAAATGGCCAGTCTCTGAGTCACCCCCGGAATCATGGACACCTAACGACCACAATCCGGCTTGGGGTTGTGGCACGGCGAATTGCCCGGCAACGACGGCTCTGGCCAATTATGTTGACCCCGACTACTAGAGCGTCGGGGTACTGGTTGGCGGAATTCATGCTGGAGGCGACTTTCGCGCCGTCCTGGCATCGCTGAGGTCGCCATGATTTCAGTGTTCTCCTCGAGTCGAATTTCCACTTCAGGAGACATTCATACCCTCAACCGCGCGTCCCCGGAGCGCGCAGCTTGCGGGCTACCTGCCGAAATCCCCGACCACGTTGCCGACGAACTGCGCCGGCACAACGGCCACCAGCGTCACGTGCGCGGCCTCAGGGAACGTGACTCGTCTATCGACTTCCTCACCAATGCTCTAACTATGTGGAGATCAAAATCAGGGGCGAGCGCCCTAGACGGGCAGTTGGCGCACGTCGCCGGCCATCGCTCCACAAAATCGCTGCATTTACATGATCGGCTCCTGCCGACCTTGAGTCGGCAGCCTGAATCAGTCGGCATTCTATCGATTACATGCTGCTCAGCCGGTGATGGCGGTCAATGGCCGTTTCGTCGTTCGATGAATTCGAACTTCCAGCCCCGAGGGGTCACATGACGAAGGCAACCCCGCTGGCCGCTTACCGATCAAAGCTGCCGGTTAAAATGCCGGCATGGCGGTCTGGACCTCGGCCGGAGCCGACACTCAACTTGTGTCGCATTTATGTCCGCTCACTGGCGGTAATCGGACAGCAGGTCAAATCATTTATCGAAAAAAATGGATCTCCTACCGATCCCTCTCCTTTGAAATGGGGACAGGGCAAGTCCTTCAAGAACTGAAGGCGAGGTCCAGGCCGAGTGATGTGGCGATTTCCGTCGTATTCGATGAGCGAAGACAAGGGCAAATCTGTACTCCAAGGCAACAGAAGCGATACTGTATGACCGACAGCGATGGAAGCCAAGACGCCGTTTGGCCAAATTACCTGAGGTTTCCCGCCAGCAGCGCCGTATTTTCGTTGCTCCCGTGCCAACCGCTCTTCAGTCAATATTCCATGGCACCACAAGCAGTGTCCACCGGGAATGGAAAGCGCCACTTGGCCAGAAATTCCGTACCCGTTTGAGACCTGATGGACATCCATACCGATATCGATATACGGAATCAGAAAACGCCTGCAAAATTTCTCAAGCTCATCCCGGGCCGTAAAGCTGTCCACGCAGCCAATCACGATGTCGCAAGTTCTCAATAAGTCGCCACGTTCTTGCCAGCGTCCAACCAGTTCAACCTCTGCATTTGGGTTGATTCGATGAATCACTTCCTTGATCACATCATTCTTGGGACGCTTCAACTCGGCATCAGCTGGGCAACTACCCACCATTCGGTTGAGGTTTGGATCTTCGACGTGATCAAAATCTGCAGCGACAAATCGGCCGATGCCGATATGGGCCAATTGCTGGCCAACATGAGAACCACCGCCGCAAAGGCCGATAATGCCTATTGTGCTTCCGGTTAGCACTTCCTCGCTGTTGTCGCCGAGAAAGCATTGGCGGGAATGTCGGGTATTCATGCGATTGCCCTCAGACTAGGCACTTTGGTGCCAACGACGACAAACTCCTGAATCTCAACAGGATGCTTATTTCGCGCCAGCCAGCACAACCCAGCCATCGAGTCATGGCTGAGGACTAGCACGCCGTGCGGCAAGACTGGACGGACCTTGAAAAAATCGGGAACGAACCTCGCACTTTCCCGGCGATCCACCCGGCTGAATCCCGGTTTTCCATAGTGCTCGTGCCGATGCACGTGAAACATGGCGACATTCCGGTTGTACGCAATTTCCAAGGCTGATCGAATTGCGTCCGAATTCATCATGGCCCCAACGCGAGGATCGTCAACATAGTGTCGCTCAGCAACGGGATGATATGTATCGCCAAGGAGCAGGAGTCCATCCGCACCAAAGGCCGAAGCTCCACAAGCGATAAACCCGACACGCTCGGCGGCAAACCCATGTGGCCTGGAAAGATCCCGATGAATCTCAGAGAACAGCCCTTGGGGAATTTTGAAAGTTATCGTCATCGGAGGGCCTTCAGATGTGCCGAGAGGATTTGTAACGGAGACAGGTTGGCAGGAACGTTGTTCCAAGACCAGGTATGCCACGACCGGGACAGGATGTTGTGCGTAGTCCAGTTCTGGCCACGTCGTGGTATCGGGTCGGCCAGAAAAAGTCGAGTGGTGTAACCGCCGTGCTGTACAGGGCACAGCAATGCATCGAGAACGCACTCCTCTTGCCCGATGGTTAACTTCAGGCCGGGCAGAAAGATGTATTCGATGCCAGCATCGGGCATCATCCGTGCCCCCGGGACAAGGGCGGCAACTTCCGCAAGTTGTTTCTGGTCGATGCTCACGACGAACCTCCGCAACGCACATGTGAGAGAAACTCCTCATGGCCGTGCACCTTGTAAGCATCGTTATCGGTCAGCGGATGGAATTTGCCGCCCTTGATCAGTTCCAGTTCGTAGTCGAGAGGTACACTGAGGAGGCTTTTTAGCTCCGGGACCGAGTATTCCTGGGCAAGAATTACTACCTTGCGATCGTCAATCGATACCGTTACTTCCCGCACATGATCGCTGCTGGTGTCAGGCTGCTTAGAGTCAATTGTCAGTTCCATGATGAAAAATTCCTTAAAAGAGAAGAAGTTGGTTGTTATTTCTAGTGATATTGCTAAAATGCAATCCGTAACCAGTCTAGCAATTGCGTTTATGGGTGTCAATTTCTAATTAGCAATTTAGGGTGAGCACGTGGCCGATAGTTCAGTGACGTTCGATTTTTTTGGTTTTTCGCGGGCGCTCGACGCTGTCAGAGTGGGCAGGAATCTAAACTGGAAACAGGTAAGCGAAGCAACAGGCGTTGGGGCTTCGACGTTGGCTAGAATGGGAAAGGGCAAGCGACCTGACGCTGACAGTTTGGCAGCGCTTGCTGCTTGGTCCGGAGTGAATCCAGCGGACTTTGTACCTGAGTTGAACAGCCCATCACTTCAACCCAACACGCTTGCGGATATCTATGGATGCCTGCGGCGCGATCCAAATCTATCGGCAGAAGCCACCGATGCGCTTGATGAAATTATCAAGGCGACATATGAGCGGTTGCGCAAAAAAGAGTAAACTTTCACTCATTATTCTGAGCCGTCATGAACCCATGGAAAATTCGTCTATGGGAAACGTAGTCAGTTGCCTTGCCATCAGGGCCAAATAATTTACGCAGTTCAGCCGGGGCCTTGAAAGCCCCTTAAGTTTTTGTCCCGTCGCGGACGATTTTTCGACAACAAGGAGCAATAGATCGTCATGGAAAACCCTCCATCTGCAAGAGACCTTGGCCGTCAGTTGCGTGATTGGATCATCTCGACTGATGGCCGGCGAGAAATCAGCGAAATTCTCGCCAAAGCCGAATCGGCTACCACGAAATTGGATCAAGACCGGCAGCTTGAGCCGTCGATGCTTCAGGAACACTTTACCCTCTAAGACCGTATTTGATGACTCTGCCCGACTCACCGACAGTCCCTTTTGAAGTCGTTCCTTACTCCAAAGCAAAATTAGAACAATTGTTAGTTACTTTCAGTGACTCGTCGTCGAGTATCGCTAGAAAGTTGCACTTGGACTACTTTGAGGGGTACTTCGGACAGATTGGCGCACAAGCGATAATCATCGAGCACGATTACGTTGATAGGGACTTCCTTGAAGACCACGCGGCCTACTACGTTAGGTGCTTTCAGCCATACAAACGATACTGCCGCCGCCTGCATTTCTTTCGATGCGAAGTAACTCAAGAGTCATTTTCAAAAGCCTTGAACGGCGACACTGACGGAGTGCCAATCGATACACTTCAGGAAAAATATCTGGGCTTCGTTGTGGTTAAACCGCTTCCAACTACGGTTGTAGGGCGAACCTGTTTAACCACTTACGAATCCGCAGGACGTCGGTACTTTCCCATTGCACGTGATTACGATGCCAACCTCTTTGGCATCTCGCTAAAGATCAGAAACACCCTCGCATTCCAGGAGCAAGATAGCGTTGTGGCTGCATGTGCTACCAGCGCACTTTGGTCAGTGTTCCACGGTACGGGAAAGCTTTTTCAGCATCCTATCCCGCCACCCGTTGCCATTACAAAAGCAGCCGCTGACCGTTTGCCTGCCTCGACTCGGCTTCTTCCGAACCACGGACTGAACCCTGAGATGATGGCGCATGCTATCCGAAGCGTGGGCCTTGAACCCTTCCTTCTGGGCGTATCCGATCATTACGTACTCAAGAGTTCGGCATACGCTTACTTACGCGGGCGAATTCCAATGATTTTGGGAATAAACCTCTTCGACACGAGCACCAATCCGGCAAGCGTAATGGGAAGGCATGCAGTTGCAGTCACCGGGTATAGCCTTGGCCATGCTTCTTCTCAACCTTATGGGGCAACAGGCTTTCGCCTTACAGCGTCACGTATCGACAAACTGTATGTTCATGATGATCAAGTTGGGCCATTCGCCAGGATGGAATTCGACGGGACTGATGTTTCCTGTAAATTTCCAAATGGAACGATCGTGTCGCAATCCTCGATATCTACGTCGTGGAGAGGCAGTGACGGTGCTATTGGAAGTGGGCGTGCCATCAGCGAGATTCTCCTTATTCCTCTGTACCACAAGATTCGGGTTCCCTTTCAAGAGATCCACGACGGAGTTCTGCACTTCGACTCCTTCCTTTCACGCATTGGTCGAGTGCAGACAACCCCAATCCCTGACGAACTGGAATGGGATATCTATCTGACAACAGTAACCGACCTGAAGGAAGAGGTCATAAAGGACCTATCGGGTGACCAGAGACCCCAACTCCTTACGAGGTCATTTCCGAAGTTCTTATGGCGCGCATCTGCAATTGTTGGTGGAAAGCCTCTACTTGACCTGATGTTTGATGCCACAGATATTGAACAGGGCCGCTGCCTCGTTACCGTGATTGAACGGAATATCGAAATATCCGAATTCATGCATGAGATTTTTGCGGATGAGGCCGTTGAGATGATTATGGGACAGAAACATCGCTTTAGCGCTTCGATAGCTGGATGGTTTCGCAGGAATCCATCTCTAAAATAGAGGGCGGAGCGGATCCAACACTCGGTGTCAGCAAACTAAGCGACACCGGTCATCCAAATTAGGTCATGTGACCGACTGCTCTGGCCGAGGACGAGACCGACAGGCCAGCAAGTCAAGCGACGGGTTTGTAATCAGTTACCGGCTGTTCATGGCATCAATTTCTTCGGCGCCTCATTGACTCTTGATGGCTGAGAGGGTGAGTTTGACCTTGATGCCGCATAGCTGCCAACGAGAATTGCGCGTCGCCAGGGCAGGTCTGCAATGTGGAACCCTGCTTGAGCCGTCACTACCGGTCAGGCGCGGCATTTCCCAAGGCCATCAGCCGCTGCTAGATCGGCTGCCATACTCCGCGCTGGCCTCGGGAGCAAGGGTTTTGCAGGCCTCAAGCGTTAAAGCGGAGCGGCTTTCACAGGGCGCAGAGAACGATTACCCGCAAGATCCCAGTGTCAAATTCCCGGTTGACGATGGGTTGCAGGAGCGGAGATACTTCCCGGACGGCGGTTGAATTTTCTGTCCTTTGGTGGAAAATGAGCCGCACGACAGCAACGTCGACGAGGTCGCGGCCGGGAGCCAGATGGCGGACCGAGTCGAGGGGGATGGGAGCAAGGTGATTCATTCGGCCGCCGAGTCGCCCCCGAGCCCTGCCCGGCGGTCTATCCGTGCGACGAGGTGATGCTTCATGCTGGCCGAACTGTTCAAGCGAGAGTACCTGGCCTCCCTCGGGTGCTTCGCGCTCTTCTACGACGACTTCGCCGAGTATGGCGACCGGGACGCGCCCCTCGCCTTCTACTTCGTCCCGGGCATCGACGGGGTGCCCGGGCAGGTCCGCTTCGCTCTCCCCATGCTCCTGCGCACCGTCGGGCCCCACATTTACGTACGCAGCCTGCACCTGGAAGAGTTCAGCGCGAAGCGGCCCATCTGGGAAAAGTTCACCCCGGCGAACGTCGACAAGAAACGCGAGCGCATCGTCGCGGACCTCGACAGGCTCGCCGGGCGACACGAGAAGCTCTTCGTGATGTGCTCGAGCAGCGGCTTCTACGACTTCCTGTCCGCGTACGGAGAACTGAGCGCGGCGGTCCGCGAGAGGGCCACGCTGCTCTGGGTTGCCGTGGCCCCGGACCATTTCCGGTCGAGCCCCTGGGAGAGCATTTTCTTCCGGATCAACGGCTTCGTGCATGGGGGGCACCGCTGGTTCGCCGCGCCCAACCACAACTGGTTGTGCTGGGTCAATCCGGAGACGACCACCAGCCACACCTGGAGGAGCGGGAGCACGCGCAAAATCTTCTACAAGAACGACCTCGAGTCCCGGCTCGACCTCTTCGGCATGCAGTGGAGCTACAACTCCCTGGGCGCATTCAACGAGTGCCTGGCGCATGCCATCGGCCGCTCCCGCTTCCCGATCGATATCCCCGCCTTCATCCTGGTGGCCACCGCCGACGGCTACTGGCAGGGCCGGCCCGAAAGCGACATCGACGCGCTGCTCGACCGGTACCTGAGCCGCAAGCAGGTGCTCCGCCGCCGCGCCTCGCACCTCTGGGTGCTTACCCCGGACAACATGCGCGACCTGCTGGAGCTGGCGCGGGGGTCGGCCAGACATTGACGCAATGAATTGCCCGACCATTCAGGATTGTCGGCTTTAAGCTGGCAACTTGTCAGCCCGCTCATCGCCGAACACGGACCCTCAGCCCGGCAACCGGCGTCAGATCAACTCCGGACTTCCACAGGTCATGGCGCCGCAAGGAATCCGGTGCCGCGAGTCGGCGAAGTCGCTCCATGTGACATCACCCAGTGTGCCAATGACTGCTCAAGAAAATGATAAGCATGGCTATGCCGGTCTTGACCATCTTCAACCGGATGTTGGATTCGGGCGGGAATCCCGATTCGTGGAGGCTGCCGGTTCATAATGGGACGGTTGCAACGCCTACACTTTGAGCCATCCTAAGATTTCACCTTTGCTAGGGATGCGCCCGGAGCACTTGACCCGTTCATCAACGACCAGTGCTGGTGTAGTCATGATGGGGTAAGCCATGATGTGCTCTATCTGGGTTACATGTTCGAAGTCGGCATTGATGCCTAGTTCAGCAACCGCTTCGCGGGTCAGTTGTTCCAAACGATTGCATTTGGCACAACCCGGTCCAAGAATCTTGATGAGCATGACGAACCCCTTTCGTTAATCTCTGCGACGGGCTTCAATGAGATGCAGCGTGGCACTCAACATCAGAATGAATCCGGCCACAGCGATGCCCAGCGTCAGTGCGGAGGTGCCATCAGCCCAGGCACCGTAGGTCAGCCCAGCCAAAGTCGAGAAAATTGCAACCAGGCCAACATAGGTCCATGCCCGCAGTTTGCCGATGATGGCTGAAGTAATAAGGATGCTCTGCAACGAAAGTTCTGGGTCAGCCATCAGGTAGGCAATCAGCGGTCCGGGGTGCATGCCCAGCGACAGGAACATCTTGGCGATGGGTACTTCGACAAGGGTCGGGAAGTACATGAAGACACCAAACACGACGCCGGCGAGATTTGCCAGCAGTGTGTTGGCACCTGCGATGGCTTGAATCCACTCGGGCTGGATGAAGACCCGAATTACGCCAACCAGGAAGACCCCAACAATCAGTAGCGGGAATATCATCTTCACGAAGCGCCAGGTTTCCCACAGCCATTGCTGAACGTCCCAGGCTTCAAAGCGTCGGGCTTGAGGCAGCAGGGCCAGGGTGGTCACGATGACGGCCAAGGAACGGCCTGTAACGGTCAGGCTGATACCGCTAGGCGTCACCTGAACGCCCATAGCCGCGAAAACCAGCGTGGCGGCGACGAGCCCCAGGGTGACGGGTGTTAGGCGGTTGAACCCTTCATCGACCTTACCCAGACCCCGCCAGGCTGTGGCGCCAATAACCACAAGAAGGCCGATGAGTAGCGCACCTTGCAGGCTCAGGCCCTCGGCGCCGGTTGCTTCGTTGACTGGAACCCAGCGGTCGAGAACCTGTTGCACCTCGGAAGCACCTCTCCAGGGAACAGATCTGCTGAAAACGATGATCTTCAAGAAATCGAGCTTCAAGGTGCCTGCAATCAGTAGGGCTACCAGGGTTCCCAAGAAAAAAAGTACCTTTCCGGAAATGCTCTCACCGGCCGCGAAAGTCAGATTGTCCGCCAGTCGAGCGACATCACTTTCCCGGAACAGGACCGCCATAATCATCCCGATGCCGATACCGAAGGAGAGCGCCAGAAGAATCCGGGCAATGGCGAAATCGGCACCGAGGGCGACCCCGGTATAAGACAGCGCGAGGATGTTGGCTGCTGGGGCGAAGAACAGGAAGGTAATCGCAGGGCCCAAGCCTGCACCTTTCTTGTAGATACCTGCAAACAAGGGCTGAACGGTGCATGAACAGACAGCAAGCAGGCTCCCAGCCCCGGCCGCTGCGGGGTACGACATCCATTTGGGGGCATCCGGGCCGAGATAACGGATGATGGATTGCTGAGGAACAAGTGCCGAAAGCCCGCCTGCAATGAAGAAAGCAGGCACCAGACATAGAAGAACATGGGCTGCCAGATAGGAGGCCAAGCTTGCCAAGCCGCCTTGGAACGCTGTCATCACCCAATCCATGACTGACTCCCTTCGTTATTCATTGGCCGCTTTATGTCAGCCTCGGCGTTTCTCAGCAGAGTCGCAGGTCACGGTCTTGGGGAGACATTGTTCCCTTTGACAGCAATTGCGAGTCATGAACGCAATCAACTCATCCATGGTGGCGAAGTCCGTCGGACAATGAATGAAGCGACTTTGCCGCTCCCCCTGAATCCAGCCAGCGCGACCAAGGGGAGCCAAGTGGAACGACAAGGTGGCTGTTGCCATCTCCAGTAGGTCCCCCAATGGCAATCACATTCATACCTTCTGGGCCAGCTTCGATTAGCAGCCTGAAGATACTGAGACGGGACTCATGCCCCAGCACAGCAAGGAGTTCAGCGGTATTTGGAGTTTCGACATTTCGAATATTATCGAATTATTTGGGAAGTTCAAGGAGTTTTTTTGGGGCTGTATTTGGCCGAACACGGAAGTTCAACTTGGCAACCAGTGTCAGAGCAAGTCTGCATTTCTGCAGGTCATGACGCCGGGAGGAATCCGTCGCCGCGAGTCGGCGAAATGGCACTACAAGCCATTCGATGCCATCCCGGCCGCAGGTGTGCCGGTGGCGCCGCTCGCTCGCCGCAACAGGGGAATGCCGCTTCTGGCGTTGGCGTGCGCAGCCATCTGGGGCGGAATCAGGGCGACGATGGGGGTGGTCAGATAGCCGTTGATCATCATCGGCGCATTGGGAAACGGCTTGCGATCCTGGTAGGGGACCTCGCCCTGGGCGTGGTGATGTGAGTGACGTGTCAGGTTGAACATCGCCCAGGAACTGATCGGCTTGTTGGTGTTCCAGGAATGCCGGGGTTGCACCCGAGCCTGATCGACGAAGGAACGGCGTTCAAGGAGATCCTTGAAGATGTCCGCTACAGGCTTGCCGTCGAGTACCTGAAATCCGGCCACCTGACCATACAGGAAATCGCCTACACGCTGGGTTACACCGCCTCGCCAACTTCCGCCGGGCGTTCAAGCGCTGGCAGGGTTTTCCACCTTCCGCGTACCGAACGCGCGAGAGCGGGGTTGTTTGAGCCGGCGACACCTTCGGTCGCTGCGGGTGGCGGACTTGGAGCATAATCCGTGTTGATACTGGCGACTCCGGCTGGCAGGGTCGCCGCGACGATACGCGCGCGGTTGAGTGCCGCAGGACTCCTTCAATCGCGGTCAACCCGCTTTTTCCATCGAAAATGGCTCTGATCGAAACCAACATCAGTACCGGCAGTGACGCTTTCCGGGCTAATCGCGACGGCATGCTGGCGCTCCTCGCGCGGGTGCGCGAACTCGAGGAGCGGACGCGGCGCGCTTCCGCCGCCGCCAAGGAGCGCTTCGCGAAGCGCTCGCAGCTCCTGCCACGGGAACGGCTTTCCCTGCTGCTGGATCACGGCACGCCGTTCCTCGAACTGTCCACGCTCTGCGGCTATCGGCTCGACAACCCGGACCCGGAAAAGAGTATCCCCGGTGGCGGCGTCGTCGCCGGCATCGGCTATGTCTCGGGCGTGCGCTGCATGATCAGCGCTTCGGATTCCGGCATCGACGCCGGCGCCCTGCAGCCTCGGGGGATCGACAAGCAGTTGCGCGTCCAGGAACTGGCGCTGGAGAACAAGCTGCCCTACATCCAGCTGGTCGAAAGCGCCGGCGCCAACCTGATGACTTACCGTGTCGAGGAATTCGTCCGGGGCGGCAGCCTGTTCCGCAACCTCGCGCGCATCTCGGCCGCCGGCTTGCCGGTGATCACCGTCACGCACGGATCATCGACGGCGGGAGGCGCCTACCAGACCGGCCTGTCCGATTACATCATCATGGTGCGTGGCCGTTCGCGGGCCTTTCTCGCCGGCCCGCCGCTGCTCATGGCGGCGACCGGTGAGGTCGCGACCGAGGAGGAACTCGGCGGCGCCGAAATGCACACGGCCATTTCCGGGCTCGGCGACTATCTGGCCGAGGATGACCGCGACGCGCTGCGCATCGTCCGCGATCTCCTGGGCAAGCTCGACTGGAACCACGGGGCAGCGGCGGAGAAGAAGCGTGCCGCCAGGCCGCCACGCTACGACGCCGAGGAATTGCTCGGGATCATGCCGATGGATCACCGGCGGCCGGTCGATATGAAGGAAGTGATCGCTCGCATCGCCGACGACTCGGACTTCGTCGAAATCGGCGCGCTCTATGGTTCGGCAACCGTTTGCGGACACGCGCGGATTGATGGCTTCGCGATCGGCATCATCACCAACAACGGCCCGATCGACCCGGCCGGCGCCGCCAAGGCCACCCATTTCATCCAGACCTGCTGTCAGGCGCGGGTGCCGCTGCTCTATCTCAACAACACGACCGGCTTCATGGTCGGACGCAGCTACGAGGAAGCCGGAAGCATCAAGCACGGAGCCAAGATGATCCAGGCCGTGACGAACGCCACCGTGCCGCAGATCACGATCTATTGCGGGGCTTCGTTTGGCGCCGGCAACTACGGCATGTGCGGTCGCGGCTTCCAGCCGCGCTTCTGCTTCTCGTGGCCGAACGCGAAGACCGCGGTCATGGGCGGCGAGCAGGCCGCCCGCACCATGGTCATCGTCACCGAGGCGGCGATGAAGCGCAAGGGCGAGGTCGATCAGGCAAGGCTGGATGCCCTGGAGCGCCGCATCGTCGACAACTTCGAGCGCCAGATGGACGTGTTCACGACCAGCGCCCAGGTCCTCGATGACGGCGTGATCGATCCCCGCGAAACGCGCTCGATATTGGCCTATGTGCTGTCGATCTGTCATGAAGCCGAGGCGCGGAAGCCGCAGACGATGCAGTTTTCGGTCGCCCGCCCTTAACCCCCAATCCCGCCATCAGGAGTCCCCATGCTGTTGACCGAGGAACATGAAGCAATCCGCCGCACGATCAAGCGTTTCATCGGCGAAGAGATCAATCCTTACGTAGACGAGTGGGAGGAGGCCGAGATCTTCCCCGCGCACGAGGTGTTCAGGAAGATGGGCGATCTGGGCCTGCTCGGGCTGACCAAACCGGTCGAGTTCGGGGGAATGGGGCTCGATTTCAGCTATGCCGCCGTCCTCGCCGAGGCGCTTGGCGAGGTCGACTGCGCCGGGATTCCCATGGCGATCGGCGTCCAGACCGACATGGCGACACCGGCGCTGGCCGAGCATGGCTCGGACGAATTGCGCCGGGAGTTTCTTGCGCCGGCGATCGCCGGCGAGTTGGTCGCCTGCATCGGCGTTTCCGAAGTCGGCGGCGGTTCGGATGTGGCCGCGCTGAAGACCGCGGCGCGCTCCGACGGTGACGACTACATCATCAACGGCGGCAAGATGTGGATCACCAACGGCACCCAGGCCGACTTTTGCGTGGCGCTCGCAAATACCTCGGAAGGGGCGGTTCACCGCAACAAGTCACTGATCGTCGTGCCGATGAAGACGCCCGGCGTCACGGTCGCGAGGAAGATCCGCAAGATCGGCATGAATGCCTCGGACACGGCGCAGATCTTCTTCGACGACGTCCGCGTGCCGAAGCGCTTCCGCATCGGCGACGAAGGCAAGGGCTTCACCTACCAGATGAAGCAGTTCCAGTATGAACGGCTCTGGGGCGCCCTGAACATCGGTGGCGCTCTGCTCAAGATCATCGACCAGACGATCGACTATACGAGGACGCGCCTGGCGTTCGGCCGCTCGATCCTGGACAACCAGTGGGTCCATTACAAGCTGGCGGAGTTCAAGACCGAGGTCGAGGCGCTGCGCTCGCTCAGCTACCGCGCGGTCGATATCATCGTCGCCGGCGGCGACGCGACCGAGCTGGCGTCGATGGCCAAGCTGAAGGGCGGACGCCTGATGCGCGAAGTGACCGACGGTTGCCTGCAGTTCTGGGGCGGCATGGGCTACGTCTGGGAAAGCCCGGTATCGCGCGCCTACCGCGATGGCCGCCTGCCGTCGATCGGCGGCGGCGCCGACGAGGTCATGATGCAGATCATCGCCAAGTACATGGGAACGCTGCCGAAGAGCGGCTGAACCCGACCCGATTTGCCGAACAGAAGACGCCATGGCGACCACGACCCCTTTTTGCAAGATCCTCATCGCCAATCGCGGCGAGATTGCCCTGCGCGTCATCCGGACTGCACGAGCCATGGGCTACCGGACCGTCGCTGTCTTCTCGAGCGCCGACGAGCACGCACGGCATGTGCGCGAAGCCGATCAGGCGGTCCCTATCGGCGAGGCGCTGCCGGCGCAGTCCTACCTGAACATCGCCGCGATCATCGAAGCCGCCCGGATCAGCGGCGCCGACGCCGTGCACCCCGGCTATGGCTTTCTCGCCGAGAACGCCGGCTTTGCCCGGGCGTGTCGCGCCGCCGGCCTCGTCTTCATCGGGCCGTCGCCGGAGGCCATCGCGGCCATGGGCAACAAGGCCGGCGCCAAGCAACTGATGGCCGCGGCGGGCATCCCCTGCATTGCCGGTTATCAAGGCGCCGACCAGGGCGAGGCTACATTGCAGGCGGCGGCGGACGCGATCGGCTACCCGGTCATGATCAAGGCCACCGCCGGTGGCGGCGGGCGCGGAATGCGCCTGGTCGCCGGCGCCGGGGAGTTTCTTCCGGCACTGCGCAGTGCAAGGTCGGAAGCGCAGAGCGCCTTCGGCAATGCGGAAGTCATCGTCGAGCGGGCCATCATCGAGCGGGCCATCATCGAGCCGCGCCACATCGAGATCCAGATCCTCGCCGACCGCCATGGCCAGGCGATTCATCTCGGCGAACGCGACTGCTCGGTGCAGCGGCGGCACCAGAAACTCATCGAGGAAGCCCCTTCGCCGGCGGTCGGCGCGGCGCTGCGCGAGCGCATGGGAGCGGCGGCGGTGGCGGCGGTCAAGGCGATCGGCTACGAGGGCGCCGGTACCGTCGAGTTCCTGCTCGACGCTAGCGGCGAGTTTCATTTCATGGAAATGAACACGCGTCTCCAGGTCGAACACCCGGTGACGGAAGCGATCACCGGGCTCGATCTGGTCGAACTGCAGTTGCGCATCGCCAGCGGCGAACCGCTGCCGCTGACGCAGGACGATGTCCGCCTGAACGGCCACGCGATCGAGGTGCGTCTCTGCGCCGAGGACGTCGCCCGAGGCTTTATGCCGCAAAGCGGGACGATGACGCTGTGGACGATGCCGTGCCGAATTCGCGTTGACGATGCGCTCGAATCCGGCGGTGAAATATCGCCCTATTACGATTCCATGATTGCCAAGCTGATCGGCCATGGCGCATCGCGTGAGGAAGCGCGGCGAAAACTCCTGGCTGCCCTCGAAGACACCGCAGCCCTTGGCGTCAGGACCAACCAGAAATTCCTCGCGAACTGCCTCGAGCATCCGGTTTTTGCCGCCGGCGAGGCGTCGACCGCGTTCATCGACCGACATGGCGAGGAACTTGTGCAAGGGGACAGCGAAGTCGACAGCCGCGCCCATGCGCTCGGCGCCGCCCTGCTTTATGCAACGGCCGGCAATTTCGCACCGGGTCGCGGCACCTCGAGCATCGCCCACCGCCTGCCGATCGCCTTCCGCTTCGACAGCGATGCCGGCGAATGCCACGCCAGCCTGCTCAATCTCGGCAACAACCGCTACTCGATTGAAATCGGCGAACGGGTCTTCGCGCTTCGCCTCATCGACCTCGACGTCAATCGGGCTCGTTTCGCCTGCGACGGCCTGCTCGAATCCGCGGTATTCGTCCGCGCCGACGGCGAGTTGCTGTTGCAGTATCGCGGCAATGCCTATCGCATCCAGGATCAGACGCACGTCACCCAGGCACTTCAGGGGGACATCGGCGGCGACGGAAGGGTCCGCGCTTCGATGAACGGGCGCGTGGTTGCCGTCCATGTCGCGGTCGGCGACGAGGTCAAGGCGGGGGAGCCGGTCATCACGCTAGAGGCGATGAAGATGGAACATGTCCACGCGGCACCGATCACCGGGCGCGTGAAGTCGTTGAACGCCGCGATGGGCGATCAGGTTGCCGCTTATCGCGTCGTCGCCGAAATCGAAGGCGGCGAATCCGCCGGCGAGGGCGCATGAGCGCGGCGGCATTGCCGGAAAGGCGCCACCCGGTGTGGGCAGGCCGCCAGTGGGGAGGGGCATGACAGCAACAAACGGCAAGGTCGTCCGGATTGGCGGCGCCTCGGGGTTCTGGGGCGACAGTTCCGTCGCGGCCCCGCAACTGGTCGGCAGCGGCATAATCGACTACCTGGTGTTCGACTATCTGGCCGAACTGACCATGGCGATCCTGGCCTCGGCGCGCAGCAGGAATCCGGAACTGGGTTATGCAACCGACTTCGTCGATGTCGCGATGAAGAGCGTCCTTGGCGATGTCGCGGCCCGCGGAATCAAGGTCGTCAGCAATGCTGGCGGCATCAACCCGCAAGGCTGCGCGGACGCCCTGACCAGGCTGGCGCACGACATGGGGATCGCCCTGAAGATTGCCGTGGTCGAGGGCGACGATGTCAGCGACAAGATCCCGGCGTTGCGCGAATCGGATCAGCGCGACATGTTTACCGGCGCCCCGCTTCCCGAGCGCATCCTTTCCGCCAATGCCTACCTCGGCGCCCTGCCCATCGCGCAGGCGCTCGCGGCGGGCGCCGACGTGGTCATTACCGGCCGTTGCGTCGACAGCGCGGTGACGCTCGGCCCGCTGATCCACGAGTTCGGCTGGTCGCCGACCGACTACGATCTGCTGGCCGCCGGCAGCCTTGCCGGCCACGTCATCGAATGCGGCGCGCAGGCGACCGGCGGACTGCATACCGACTGGGAGCAGATCCCCGACTGGGCGAATATCGGCTACCCGATCATCGAGTGCCATGCCGACGGGACATTCGTCGTCACCAAGCCCGCAGGGACGGGCGGACGCGTTCTCGCGGCGGCGGTTGCCGAGCAAGTGCTGTACGAGATCGGCGACCCCGGCGCCTATGTCCTGCCGGACGTCGTCTGCGACTTCCGCATCGTCCGCGTCGCGCAGGTCGGCGACGACCGGGTCGCGGTTGCCGGCGCGCGCGGCTTGCCGCCGACCGCTGCGTACAAGATTTCTGCGACCTACATGGATGGCTTCCGCTGCAGCGGCATGCTGGTCATCATCGGCATCGACGCCGCCGCCAAGGCGCGGCGCACCGGCGCGGCGATCATCGAGCGCACGCGGACCCTTCTCGCCAAAGCCGGCCTGCCCGATTTCAGCGCCACGCATGTCGAGGTCATCGGCGCCGAGAGTATTTACGGCCCCTATTCCCGGGCGGGCAATGCGCGCGAGGTGATGCTGCGCGTTGTCGTCAATCATGTGAGCAAGCAGGCCCTCGACATCTTCGCCCGCGAAATCGCCCCCGCCGGAACATCGTGGTCGCCGGGGACGACCGGGCCGGCGCTCGGGCGGCCGTCCGCCTCGCCGCTGATCAAGCAGTTCGCCTTCACCCTGCCCAAGCGCGCGGTCGCCATTCGCCTGCGGCTCGACGGTGAGGCAAGAGCGGTCGCTGTCGCGGTCGACGGCGGATATTGCCCGGAAACCGCCAATCCGGCTCCGGAGGCACGCGCCTTCATCCCGGATGCCGATGCGCTTTACATGCCGCTGGTCAGGCTGGCCTATGCGCGCAGCGGCGACAAGGGAAACATTTCCAACATCGGCGTCATTGCGCGCGAACCGGAGTTCCTGCCGATCATCCTGCGGCAACTGACGCCCGCCAGCGTCAAGGCGTACTTTGCCCATCTCGTTGCCGGAGACGTCGTGCGCTACCTGGTACCCGGTCTGCACGCCTGCAATTTTATCTTGAATGACGCCCTCGATGGCGGCGGCACGGCATCGATGCGCCTCGATCCGCTGGGCAAGGGCATGGCCCAGATGCTGCTCGACATGCCGATCGCGGTGCCGCCGGCGCTTGCCCGCAGACTGGGCGGCGCCCTGGGTGCCGGCACGCCTAGAAGGAATCGAAGCGAATGATCGAACCCATCCTGCTGGCGGCCGCGCGCATCTGCACTTTCGACGGGCAGAGGCCCATGACGAACGCCAGCGGATTTTTCTTCGAGCGCGGTCGACGCCTGTTTCTGGTGACCAGCCGGCATGTCATGATCGACGAGCCGAGCAAGCATTTCCCTGACCGGATCGAGGTCGAACTGCACGTCGATCCGGCCAACATGGCGAGGTCCACCGGGTTCTCGATTCCGCTGTACCGCAACGGCAAGAGCCTCTGGCGCCAGGGCCTCGATACCGCAGGCGAAATCGACGTCGCCGCGATCGAAATCGAACGCCCGGCGCTTCCGGCAACGGCGGTGTTCCGTGCCTTCACCCCGCAGCATCTGCTCGGCCGGCTGGACCAGGTCGAGGTCGGCAGCTCGCTGCTGGTGGTCGGCTTCCCGCTCGGTTTCCACGACACGCTGCACCACATGCCGGTCGTTCGCCATGCCGTCATCGCCTCGTCGTTCGGGCTGCGCTTTCAGGGTGAGGGCTACTTCCTGACCGATGCGCGCACCCATCGCGGAACCAGCGGCGCGCCGGTCGTCATGCGCGTACCGGAAGGGAATCGGGTGCACGGCGACCTGCCGTGGCTGTTGCTCGGCGTTCATTCGGCGCGCCTCGATGTCGGAACGCGCGACCTGAAGCTGGACGAGGCGCTGGGGCTGAACTGCGCCTGGTACGCCGACATCCTGCTGACCCTCACCGAGCGCTGACACCGGTTGCCGGAAGGCGTGACAATCAGGGCCGCCGCGCGTCGATAGCCGGCGCCGCCCGTTCCGCTTCGTCGCCGGGCTTGGCATTGCCTGCGGTCAACGGTAAAAAGGGAGGCAAGAACGAATCACGGCGATATCGACCGCGACGAAAACCCGCGCTGCAGGATTGCCAGCAAGCCGTGCCGGAGGGGACATGAACGACATCCACAACCAAACGATTGCCCAGCGGATCGACTGGCTTTTCGATCTCGCCCGCCGCCATGGCGAAACCTTCCGCGGACCGGAAGCGTGGCTGGCGCGCGAACGCTACCTCGCCGAGCACCCGACCGCCATCGGCGTCCTCAAGTGCATGGACGGCCGCATCAACATTCCCGTCGCCACCCATACCCCGACCGGCATCCTGATGCCGTTTCGCAACCTCGGCGGCATCTTCGACCTCGGCTGGCCGCACCTCGGCGAGGTGCTGGCCCACCACGTCCAGCGCATGACCGGCACCGGGCACCGCGTGCTGTTCCTCATTACCTACCACTGGTCGCGCGGCAATCCCCGGCGCGGATGCGCCGGCTTCAATTACGACACCGCCGCCGCCATCGCCCACACCGAGGAAATCCGTCGCCAGATGGAGCACATCTTCGGCAGCGGCCACGGCACCGTCTACCCGCTGGTCTGCGGCTTCGAGACCGACGAGGAAGCGCTGGCCATCCACGGCAGCGACGGCACCGTGCTCGACCTCGCCGGTCTCAACACGGCCGATGTCGCGACGCTCGAACCCCGCCTGGCCGCCCTGCTCCCCGACATGCCGGCGCAGATGCGCGCCGACCTGCTGCCGCTGCTGCGCGGCAATCTCGATCACATCGCGCAAGTCCGCGAACAGGCGGCGCGCAACGAACGCCGGCTCGACATCGAGCACCGCGAATGGGTGATCTGCGTCGGCCGTGGCTTCGACTTCCTGCACACCCCCAACCTCGCACTGATCATCGGTCCTTACAGCCCCGATCTCGCCGACCCGCTGCGCAAGGCTGCCGGCATCATCAAGAGCAACATGGAGGCGGGGCGTATCCCGAACGACGGCTTCCTGCTGCTCGCCTCGGTTCCCTACGACGAAATCGGCGTCGACCGGGCGCGCGCCGAAATGAAGTCGCGCTTCCTGTCGCGCTTCGCCGCCGACGTGGTCAGCGAGGAATTTCCCGAACTCGCCGGCCGGATGACCACCCGCACCGCCGTTCTCGACTGGCGGTCAAGGAATCTGGAGTTGATCGGGGCCTGAAATTGGCCTCGCTGGCGAGAATTGCGTGCAAAGCAGGGCTCGTTTGGCGAGTCTTTCACTTCGACCCATCCAATCCGACCGGTCGAGCCGTCAGGGGTTCAATGGCAGGAATCTGAGTGGAGCAGTCGCTTGAGGCGTCAACTCACGGACAGCAGTTTGGCCTTATGTGGATCTCTACATAAGGCCGAGGTGCCGCCTGTTGTCGCTGGCATAAAGTCGAATCGGCGATTGCGGAAGTCTATGGTTCTGTCGTTAATGTCCGCTGAGCCCAAGATAACTAACGTACCCTGTCATTTTAGTTAGGGGCGATTCAATTTGGGTTTGCGGTAAACCAAATGCAAACTCGAAATAGCCCAACCATGCCAAACCTTATGATGCCATATCGCATATTTCTATCCTCTCCAGGAGATTGTGTCGAAGAACGTAGCGCCGTTCATGTGGTGGTGGCGCGACTAAATGCCGACCCATTGGTAAGCGGATTTGCTCATTTGGAAGTTATGGCTTGGGATTGGGGCGCAGGAGTTCCGTTGGAAGCGCTTTCTTCGCCGCAACTCTCTGTAAATAGGCATCTTCCTACTCCGGACGATTGCGACCTGTTTCTCGGCATCTTCAACTGCCGTTTTGGGACGCCGTTGCCGGGACGGGAGTTCAGGAAGCTTGATGGCACGCCTTATCAGTCAGGCAGTGAGTATGAATTTCATCGTGCATGGGAGGCGCGCAGACGCGGTTCGTCGCGCCCCGAGATTCTCATGTATCGGCGGCAGCAGGAATTGCCTGCCTGCCGGGATAGTGAGCAATGGGAAAAGCTGGAGGTGTTTTTTCAGCAACCGCCATTCATGGAGAATGGTCAATGGACTGGCGCCGTGGACAGGTACCAATCCCCGGAAGAATTCGCCCGGAAACTTGAAGGGCACGTGCGCAGGCTATTGAGTCAACGACAACCCGGCTCTCTGCCAATATTCAGGGACTGGCTCAATAATCAGGCATCCCTTTTGACCGCTAACGCTGGGCCGCGCTACACCAGCGATGCTCACGTAGAAACCGACATCGGGCAAGCATTCGACTGGTTATTGGTCAGGCAGCCTGCCATAGCCGAGTTGGATAAGGCATTCTCAGAGGTCTGGAAGCATCTTGATCGGGACGACGCATTCTCCCTTATCCGTGCAGACATGGAGTGGATTGCCGAGGCATTGCGCGCCGACATGTATTGGCAAGCCACTCCCGATTTCGCCTTCATGCTTGATACCTTGGCTCGCGTGGAAGCACATGCATGGGCCGAGCACGAGGCGCATGAACGCGCCAAGGAGCAAGAGGCAAAGAATGATACTTGGCGGTATCGTGAATATTCCCTGCGGCAAGCCGCCTACATGGCACAGAGAGCAAGTGATCTCCTGCGAAACTATTCCAGCCTTTCACGGCAACGAGTGATGCTGCTTACTGGCCCAGCAGGGCAAGGCAAGACCCATACTCTGGTTCACGAGGTTAATCAGATACTGGCCGCAGGAGGGATTGCCTTGGGTGTTCTGGGGCAAACCTTGAGTGCTGCGGATACTCTGTGGGATGCAATTTGTCGGCGCGCTGGTTGGCGGGGAACGCATGACCAATTGTTGGACAAGCTAGAGAACGAAGCCGCTAACCGCAACCAACGCGCGTTGTTGGTGATGGATGCGCTCAACGAGACTCCAGATCGCAGGCGCTGGCGCAATGAGTTGGCCGGAATGATTCAGGAAGTATTGCGACGGCCACATCTGGCTTTGGCTATCTCTGTCCGCACGGATTACCTGAAACAAACCTTGCCGTTGTTGCCCGATGGTACGGATACACCTTGGGTGAGGTGGGAGCATCCAGGATTTTCTGGAATCGAGCCTGATGCATTGTTGCAATATTTTGAGCACTATGGCGTCAAGGCTCCTATCGCGCCGCCGTTGGGTGAGTTTGGTAATCCACTGTACGTACAGCTTCTGGCGAGAAGTATGCGAGGCCATCCATTGCAGCATTGGCTGCCATCTTGGCTGGAAGTTTGGCATGCATGGATGGCGCGATTGGAGGAGGAAGCAAAGGATAGGTTGAGCCTGGATAACGCATCACGTCCGGAAGTCATGCGTCGACTAATGAGCAAGCTGGCGCAAGCGATGCTGGAAGATGGGCAGTTCAATTTGCCGCGCCAGCACGCAGATGACCTGGCAAGAGGGATGACGGGGGTAGACGGCGTCATTGCTTTTCTCTGCTCTTCCGGGGCTCTCATAGATCGGTTAGAGGATGACGAAGATGTCGTTGAATTCGGCTTCGAGCGACTATCCGATACCTTCCTCGCTGACCGGTTGTTGGCGAAATTGTTTGAGGGGAAAGCCAGCAGGGAAGAAAAGCTGGGTACGTTCCACTGCGCTTTCGCCCCCGGCGGCGACCTTCATCCGTTGATATCCAAAGAGTATGTGGATCACCCGCTGTATTTTCGCCGCGCCGGTTTGCTGGAGGCGCTATGTTTGGCTGTTCCTCTATGTACAGGGGCTGAGCTTCCAACGCTATTGCCGGACAATGACGCGGATTTTCATAATTGGCAGTTCTCCCAAGCTTTCTGTGACAGTTTGCGCTGGCGTTGCCGCCCCGAAGAGTTCGGAATGGATGGCAAGGCATTGCGTAAGCTGTGGCGACATTATTCGGATAACAGCAATCCGGAATCTGAACTGGATGAACTCATTCGCTTTGCCCTGATTCCTGGTCACCCATTTACGATGGATCAGGTCATCCATCCGAGATTGCTGGCTCAGGAAACTCCGGGGGCACGCGATGCGATGTGGTCAGTGAATCTGGTTCCCTTATGGATTGATGAGCATTCCAATTTGCGTCAATTGGTTATTTGGGCGCGGGATGCCAATCTCCATGGCATACACGCCGATATAGCCTTGCCCGCGGCCCGATTACTGGCCTGGATCTGCGCAACATCGCAGAAAGGTTTGAGGCTGGCCGCCATGAAAGGACTTACTCGATTGCTTGCGGCCTGCCCTCAAGTAATGGAGGCATTCCTTCTCGATTTTCTTGGCGTCAACGATGCGTATGTTCTGGAAGCCGTGCTGGTAGCTGTATGGGGTGTGGTGCTGGATGGGAGAGATACTCAAACCGCAACATTTGCGGCACGTCAAGTCTATGAAAGCCAATTCCCAGAAGGGAACGCGCACTGGTGTCATATCACCTTGCGCCATTACGCACGTCGAATTGTGGAAGAGGCGTGTCGCAAGGGATGGCTGCCGGATATTGACTCAAGCAGCGTCAGACCGCCTTATCGGAGCACATTGCCGTTGGGTGAAGTGCCGAGCAAAGAAAGATTGAAAGCACTCGATGCATCGAAAGGATTCGGAAGGATTATTTCTTCCTGCACGGATAATGACTTTTACCGCTACATCATGGGAGGCAACTCAGCTTCACTCGACTTCCTGGCACAGCCATTGCCGAATTCTGCAGAACCCGCCAGACCATTTGCGCGTGCAGAAAGCTTGATATCCGGGGGGGCTGACGAAAGCATATTCGATTTGGCGCTGGCAGCTCGTTTCGTGGCTTGGAATTGTCTGGGTTCGGGCTGGACGGCAGAACGATTTGAAGATTTCGATACTGGTTATCACACACGAGGCCATAGTCGGATGGGCGATGATGAAGGCACGGAGCGTATCGGAAAAAAATATCAGTGGGTCAGTTGGTATACCTTGCTTGCCTTCCTTTCAGACAACTATGCCATGAAGCCGGACTGGAACAAGGAACCTCGCGTATATGAGACGCCAGCTCAAGTTCATGTCAACCCTCATGATCCGGCGCGCTGGCTGCAAGTTGTTGCACCGGCCATTGCTAGAAATGACAAACAGGATTTCTGGTGCATCCCCAGCCTGCCATCTTGGCCCCTACACAACCTGAAAGAAATGAAAGCTTGGGTGGCCTCTTCGAGTTGCGACCTGCCACCTGCGGATGTTATTGGCTATGTACCAGCCTTGCCACAGGCATGGGGAGATGGGCCTTGGCTGCGGCTGGCTGCGGAACATATTTGGCAAAGTAACTTCGCCCCGGGCGGCTGGGGTCTTGGGAAAGATTATTTCACCGACCTCTGGTTGCAATGTTGGCCGATGCTTATTCATGCTGAGGACTTGCCAAAGTTGCTGGAAAAGGTGAGTAAGCCAAAGGCGCAGAAAGAGTTGGCCGCTGTAGGACGAATTGATCCCGCGAATGATTGGCATGCCCCGCTTGCTCAGTGGCCCACCACACAGGCTGATTGGGACAGCGGGTTTCGAAAATCTCAACCAAATATCTGGCATGACTTCTGGTTGCCGGTTAGGTGGCGACCAATGGTTGGAGAATGCGGGCATCCGGATCGGCGCGATGATCATGCGCCGATACTGCTACCCATGCCATCGTTATTTCGTGAGTGGGGGCTTGAGCTGGATCTGCGGCGTGGTTTGGTATTACATCAAGGAGAACCAGTATTTGGATTGGCGGGATGGTTATTTGGTGAGAGTGCGTTGTTTGTAAATTTACCCAGATTGCTTGGCTTGCTGGATGCATCGGGATATTCGCTGATCTGGCGGTGGTGCGGCGAACGCAGAGCATTCATGAATCTTGGCTTGGGAGACCAAGATGAAGAGGATTTTGCTTGGGCGGACTACCACGGTATCGGCTACTTGGGCGCAGATGGACGTGTACAGGGTGCTTGGTCGGAAAAAATAATTCGTCGCAGAGAATAGGTGGCTCGCCAAAAATCCATGGAGCCAACTTCGCCCTCGTTCTGCAGAGTCCGATAACACATGCCAACAAGGCGGACGCGACTCAGCCTGATGGTCTGGTATGTGCCTCAAGGTAGACGTTTGGTCATACAGTACTGTTTGTCTGCTAAAGCCGATCTGCTGAAGTAGATTATCCGGCAGGTTTGGGGGCAGAGACGACGCTCGAATATCTGTTGTGGAGCGAAGCTAACCTGCCGGTTGTGGCCGGACCGAGACGTTCATTCTGACAACTTATGTCAGATCAAGTCTGAACGTCTGCACTTGATGGATCCCATGCGTTTGTTCGATGGTCCCGGCCTCCCTGATCCCCCGGGCAGCGGGCCGCATCAGGACAGGCGCAGCCAGCTCCGGTGGTATTTGCGCAGGCGCTCGACATCCTTGTCCAGCAGTTCTCCGAGGCGCAACAGGTTCATGTTGTCTTCGAGGTCGACGAGTTTCACCGCCCTGGCGAGCGGGTTGCTCGCCGCACGCTCGATGAACGCGGCGTAGTCTTCATCGGTGGCGAGCTTCGTGACGCAGCGCAGCGCGTCGATGACGTTTTCCGGAATGCCGGCTCTGCCAAGGCGCTCGAAAGTCCAGCCCTCGTGTTCGTGGTCTTCGATCACGTCGTGCAGCACGGCGGTCATGCGCGCGTCATCGCCGTCCAGGCGCATCATCATGCGCAGCGGGTGCAGGATGTAGGGGGCGCCGCCCTTGTCCGGCCGGTGGGTGGCATGAGCATTGGCGGCGATCTTGATCGCCAGCGCCAGCGGATGCATGGTCGGGCCAGCCTTCAGTTCCTCGAACCGGGCAAACAGGGCGTCGAAGTCGGCGAGAAGCGCCGGCGCTTCCAGGGCCGGGGTGCCGTTGCGCAGTCCGTTGGCGACGTCATTGGCCCAGACGAAGTAGCGCAGTTGTCGTTCAAGGCTCCAATTGACCGGGGGATGCACCAGCATGTCGCTCAGGTTGGCGACCAGGTCGGAGAGTTTCAGGATCTTGGCGCGCGCCGACTTGTGTGGGGCCTGGTCGACCTGCAACAACTTGCGCTCTTCCTTGGGCAGTGACTTGTCGTCGGTGACTTCGGCAACGAGGGCGGCTACATCGTCCCCGAACCGTTCCTCGATTTCGGCCCGGGTGACCCCGCAGTCCTCGATGCAGTCGTGCAGGTAGGCGGCGATGATCAGGTTGGGATCCTGCCCTCCGGTCGCCCTGGCGACGTTTGCGGCAACGGCGGCGAGATGATTGAAATAGGGGGCCTCGCTGGCGCCCTTGCGGCGCTGGTGTGTGTGCCTGACGGCGGCAAATTCAACAGCTTCGGCGATACGCAGCAGGTCGGACATGGCAGACTCTCGAATGGCGGGCTTGGCGGTGTCGCTAATATACCAATGCCTCGGCCATGGCGCTTACGACATGCTCCGATCGCATTCGACATCTGCCGGGGCGGGGTGTTGATGAGGGTCCGGGTGGGCGTACCGGCGACCGTGGTTCCGGAAGATAATGGGCTCCCTGGCAGGATGCCATCCCGTTGCAGTTCGCGCCATCCGTATGAAAAAAACACGTTATCGCGGCCGTTTTGCTCCCTCGCCGACCGGCCCGCTGCATTTCGGTTCGCTGGTCGCCGCGGTCGGCAGCTATCTCGATGCCCGCACTCATGGCGGCGAGTGGCTGGTGCGCATGGAGGATGTCGATACGCCCAGGAATGTTCCGGGGGCGGCCGACGGCATCCTGAAAACCCTGGAAGCCTTCGGCTTCGAGTGGGACGGTCCGGTGCTTTGGCAGAGCCGGCGTTCTGATGCCTATGCCGAGGCGCTGGAAAGGCTCAGGGCCGCGGGCCTGGCTTATGGGTGCGCGTGCTCGCGCAAGGAAATCGCCGACTCGGCGACGCGCGCCGCCAGCGACGGTGGGCTGGCCTATCCGGGAACCTGTCGCAACGGCGTGGCGCACGGGCGCGGCGTCCGTTCGTGGCGGCTGCGGGTGAGCGACGAGGAGATCGCGTTCAGCGACCGGGTGCAGGGCCGGCAAGCCCAGAACCTTGAGCGCGACGTCGGTGATTTTGTCTTGCTCCGGGCCGACGGTTTGTACGCTTACCAGTTGGCTGTTGCGGTCGACGACGAATTTCAGGGCATTTCCGATGTCGTCCGTGGCGCCGACCTGATCGCCTCGACGCCGCGCCAGATCTGGCTGCAGCGCTGCCTCAATTACGCGACGCCGCGTTACGCGCATCTGCCGGTGGCGACCAATGCCGCCGGCGAGAAGTTGTCCAAGCAGACCAGGGCGCCCGCCTTGCGGCCGGATCAGGCCGGCCGGGCATTGGCTGCCGCGCTGGCCTTTCTCGGCCAGGCGGTGCCGCCGGATGTGGCGCGGGCCGGGTTGCGCGATCTCTGGGACTGGGCGCTGCGGCACTGGTCGTTCGCTGACATTCCACGGCAGGCTGCTGCCGGTCGGGTCGCCGCTGCCGATGCCTGCTGATCGTTCCAGCCATGTCCGCCCGGCTTTTTCGTCATGATCGGCAACGGCGAGAAAATGGCGCCCGAACTTCAACGATAATTGGGAATGGCCAACGATTCGACAAAACCGCCGGCACGGACCGGGAAGCTTTCGGCACTGGCCGGCCTGTGGCCTTTTCTACGGCCCTACCGCGCGCGCGTTGCCCTCGCCTTCGTCCTCCTGTGCCTCGCTTCCGCGACGATCCTGCTGGTGCCGCTGGCGTTCCGCGACCTGATCGACTTCGGCTTCGGCGAACAGGAGCGGCAAGGCGGGCGTCTGCTCGGCGCCTTGAGCCTGAACGGGCACTTCATCGCCTTGTTCGGACTGGCGAGTATCTGGGCACTGGCGGTGGCGGCGCGTTATTACACCGTCTCGTGGGTCGGGGAGCGGGTCACGGCCGATCTGCGCAACGCCGTCTATGCACGGGTCCTGGCGCAGTCGCCGCAATTCTTCGAGACCCTGCAGACCGGGGAAGTGCTGTCGCGACTGACCGGCGACACGACGCTGATTCAGACCGTGGTCGGCAGTTCGATTTCGATGGGTTTGCGCAGCGTCTTCCAGTTCATCGGCGGCATGGTCATGCTGGCGGTCACCAGCTTCTACCTGTTCTCCCTGAACCTGGGCCTGATGGCCTTGCTCATCCTTCCGATCGTTGCCATCGGCCGCAAGGTCAAGAAGCTCTCGCGCGAATCGCAGGACCGGATCGCCGATGCATCGGCGCTGGCGGGCGAAATCCTCAACGCGATGCCGACCGTGCAGGCCTACACCCAGGAGGAACAGGAGGCCGGCCGCTTCGCCGCGCGCACTGAACTGGGTTTCGCCACCGGGATCAGGCGCACCCGGGTACGCGCGGCGCTGACGGCACTGATCATTACCGCGGTGATGGGAACGATCATCTTCGTCCTCTGGATAGGCGCGCGTCAGGTCCATGCCGGTGCGCTGACCGGCGGCGAACTTGCCTCCTTCGTCCTTTACGCCGCGCTGGTGGCCGGCGCTGTCGGAACCATGGCGGAAGTCTGGGGCGACGTAATGCGCGCTGCTGGCGCGACCGAGCGCCTGCTCGACTTGCTGCATGCCCGCTCGGCCATCCGCGAGACGCCCGCGCCGCAGATGCCGGTGGTCGCGGAGCAGGCGGCGATCAGCTTCGAGCATGTCGTGTTCGCCTATCCGGCCCGCCCGCAGGTCCGGGCTCTTGACGACATCTGCCTCGATATCGCGCCCGGCGAGAGCGTGGCGCTGGTCGGGCC
>ERZ724513.99-NODE-99-length-34127-cov-12.918144_pt1 | contig 34127 bp, 25 predicted proteins | sample MGYA00376046_ERZ724513 | MGnify/ENA primary metagenome ERZ724513 (study PRJEB28724, sample SAMN07190883) | activated sludge metagenome | isolation source: activated sludge of sewage treatment plant in Hong Hong | place: Hong Kong | collected 2016-03-17 ...
GGGGTGGCGGGGGCGGTGCCGGCGGGGTCGGCCAGTGCGGCCTGACTGCCCAGCCCGAACGTCAGTCCGGCGGCAACGGCAGCGACGGCCGCGCCCCGGACGGCACGGCGCGCACGACGCCTACCGGTCTGCGTTGTCATGCACATCCTCCGACCTGTGGGCCTCGATTACCGGCGAGCCTAACAGCGCGGCCCCGCCCGGGCAGGGGCTCAGCGCTGAGCACCGACCAGGTGGGCCCGTACCGCGGCCGTCAGCCGCTTGTACTTTCCGGTATCGGTGTCCAGATACCAGCTGTTACGGGACGGTTTGGGCAGCCCGGCGGCGCGCAGCGCCGAAACGGTGGGCCGGTAGGACGCGCTGAGCGGCAGGTCGGGCACGACATGGACGACGTCGGGCGGCAGACCGACCGCCATGGCGGCGACCGCCTCGGTCAGGTCCGCGACGGTGACCGTCCTGCCCGGACGCAGGGTGATGGCGGTCACCGCCACCGTGCCGCCGGGCGCCGGCACCCCGTAGGTCACCGCGAGGTCGACGGCCGTGATGCGGCTGATGGCCTCGGTGATCGGCTCCGGGAAGACCACGCCGCGGGCGCTGTAGATCAGGGTCGGCCGGTTGCCGAGCAGCCAGAAATCGCCGTCCGCATCGCGCCGGAAGACGTATTCGGTGGAGATCCACGTGTCGCCCGGGGCGAAAACGCCCCGCTTGACCGAGGCCGTCGGGTCGATCGGCCCCCACGGGCGGGCCAGCAGCACCCCGACCTGGTTGGGCTGCGCGACCCGCACGAAACCGCGATCGTCCTCGAGGATGAGGTCGTCATCGGCGTCATAGGCGGCCAGTTCCACCTGGCCGCCGCCGGGCAGCGGCCTGCCCTTGCTGCCCACCTTGACCCCGGCCACGTTCGCCAGCACGGCCTGGCCGTCGGTGGTGGCGAAGAACTCGACGATCTTCGCCGGGGCGAACTCCTCGACGATGCGCTGCCACAGTCCGGTCGGCATGCCCGATCCGATGAACAGCCGAACCGGATGGTTGCCCCGCAGGCTGAATGCGGGGTCGTCGATGACGTCCCGCAGCATGGCCCAGGTGTAGGAGACCACCGTGACCCCGTACTGGCGGATCTCGGCGGCGAACCGCTCCGGTTGCAGCCCGCGGGACAGGGCGATGCGGGCGCCGCCGACCACCGCCCCGCCCAGGCTCACCAGCAGCCCGGACTGGTGGTGCAGCGGGGTCAGGCAGTACACCGTGTCGCTGCGGTCCAGCGCCGCCGCCGAGGCCGTGCCGAAGGCCGACAACGCCCAGCGGTAGTTGGTGATCTGCTTGGGCACCAGCTCCCCGCCGACGGCGCTGAACGCCACGAACGCCAGGTCGCGGGCGAAGCCCGGGTTGGGCCGGTACCAGCCGGGCAGCGACACCGCGTCCGGGTCGATCTGCTCCATGTCGATGACGCCGCTGTCGTCGGGCAGGTGCAGGTCGCGGCTCTCGCCGCCGCCCAGGACCAGGATCTGGACGGGAAGCTGGCGCGCCGCCTCGAGATTGCCGGGATCGGTGATCACCTCGGTGACGCCGCCGAGGCGGGCCGCCTCGGCGAGATCGGCGTCCGGCGGCATCAGCACCGCGACGGCGCCGAGCCGGGACAGGGCGGCGATCGCGACGAGCGCCGAGGGCCGGGTGTCCATCAGCACCCCGACCCGCACACCCTGGCGCACGCCGACGTGAATCAGGCCGCGCACCACGTTGTTGATGCGGCGGTTGACCCCCTCGTAGGTGTGCACCCGCCCGTCGAAGAGCAGGAACTCGCCATTGGGAGCCCCGTCGGCCTGCTCATCGATGATGCGGCCCAACGAGATTCGGGTGTGATCGTTGATCTGGCCGAGCCGGGTGAGGCGCGGCAGGGTGCGGGCGGTCTCGATGGCCAGCGTCCGCATCGACTTGTTGGCGTTGATCACCGCGTCGGCGGCGCCCCGCACCAGCGAGGCCGCCAGCCCGGACGCCTCGGCGACGCCGTGCATGACCCGTGAACTGAACGCGACCCCGGATTCCTCGGGTTCGGCGGCGCTGTCCTCCATCGGGCTGATGCTGGTCGGGCGGTCCTGGCGTCCGGACAGCCACAGCACCCAGTCGGCCACCGTCGGCCAGGTGTGGGTGGCGGCCTTGGAGCCGACGACCAGGCCGAAGTGTCCGGCGCGGATCATCACCTCGTAGACGTCGGCGCTGGGCGCGGCGCGTTTGATGCCCCGCACCGAGGCCGGCTGGCCGATGTCGTCGACCTCGCCGACGAAGGCCAGGACCGGGCAGGTGATGTCGGACAGCGTCACCAGCTGGCCGTTGATGGCGAAACCGCCGGTCATCATCCGGTTGTGGGCGATGAACTGTTTGAGCAGTTCGGCGACGGCCGGGCCGGACCAGGCGATCCAGCCCTCGCTGTCCAGGAAGCGCCGCTGCTGCTCGCGCGGCAGCAGCGCCTCGCGGTCGTGCAGCTGGCGCACGAAGTCGATGCGGGCCTTGGCCGTCTTGAGCGGGTCGAGCATCTGGAAACCGGTGCGGGCCATCCACCCGGTGATGTCGACCCGGTTGAAGACGTGGTCGGACAGGAAGTCGGCCGCGACCGCGCCCACGTTGGCGGGGATGCCCATCGGCAGGGCGGCCAGGGTGTCCACCGGCGATCCGAACGCGATGATGCTGGCGATGTCCTTGCTGCGCCGGTAGGCGGCGGTCTGGTAGCAGAACATGCCGCCCTGGGAGTAACCGGCGAGGTGGACGTCCTGACCGGTGGTGTCCTTGACCGCGTCGATCGCCGCGTCGAGGGCGACGATGTGATCGGTCAGGGTGCGTTCCATGCCGCCCTCGACCTCGTCGGGTGAGCCGAAGTCGATCACCCAGGGGTCGACGCCGGCGGCGTGCAGGATGCCGACCGCGCCGTCCTCCTGGGTGACGTCCCACATGTTCGCCGACATCATCATCGGGTGCACCATCAGGACCGGCGGCCCCGCCGGGGGTTGGCCCGGGCGGCTGTCCGGCGGGAAGTACCGCCGCAGCTTGTACATCGGGGTGCTCTCGACGGTCTGGAACGGTGACGGCACCACGCCCGTCTCCAGGCCGCCCCAGCGCAGCACCTCGAAGCCGTTCTGGGCCGTGGCCATCAGCCGCTCGACAGGCCTGGTGACTGCCGAGAAATTCAAGTCCACTACTGCTCCCCTGTCCGACATCTCCGCTGCGTACGTCCCCCCACAGCCTGCACATCATGGCACGACACCGGTAGCCCGCCTGCCGCTTTGGTGGTGCCGGTAGGGCCACCGATAGGGTCGTGCCGGTGGCGCATCTGCTGGGGGCCGAAGCCCTGCACCTCGAGTATCCGACGCAGGTGGTGTTCGACTCGGTCACCGTCGGCGTCAACGAGGGCGCCCGCATCGGCATCGTGGGGCGAAACGGCGACGGCAAGTCCAGCCTGCTCGGCATGCTCACCGGCCGCATCGAGCCGGACTCCGGCCGGGTGACCCGGCGCGGCGGCCTGCGGGTGGCCGCCTTGGACCAGGCCGACACCCTCGACCCGGACAGCACGGTGGCCAACACGATGGTCGGCGACCGCCCGGAGCACGAGTGGGCCGGTGACCCGCGGGTGCGCGACGTGGTCGGCGGGCTGCTCTCCGACCTCGACTGGCACGCTCCGATCGCGGCGCTCTCCGGTGGCCAGCGCCGCCGGGTTCAGCTCGCCGCCCTGCTGATCGGCGACTGGGACGTGATCGCCCTCGATGAGCCGACCAACCACCTCGACATCGAGGGCATCACCTGGCTGGCCGGGCACCTCAAGGGCCGTTGGCCGCGAAGCGGCGGCGGTCTGCTGGTGGTCACCCACGACCGCTGGTTCCTCGACGAGGTGGCGACCACCACCTGGGAGGTGCACTCCACTGCCTCGGGGGGAATCGTCGAGCCGTTCGACGGCGGCTACGCCGCTTACGTGTTGCAGCGGGTCGAACGTGACCGGATCGCGGCCGCGGCGGAGGCCAAGCGGCAGAACCTGATGCGCAAGGAGCTGGCCTGGCTGCGGCGCGGCGCCCCGGCCCGGACCTCCAAACCCAAATTCCGCATCGACGCGGCCAATCAGCTGATCGCCGACGTGCCGCCGCTGCGCAACACGGTCGAGCTGGCCAAGCTGGCCACCGCCCGGCTGGGCAAGGACGTCATCGATCTGCTCGACGTCTCGGTGTCCTACCCCGGAACCCCCGATGGCAGGCCGGTACTTCGCGATGTCGAATGGCGGATCGGCCCCGGTGAGCGCACCGGCATCGTCGGGGCCAACGGCGCCGGGAAGTCGACCCTGCTGGGGCTCATCGCCGGCACCATCGTCCCCGACAGTGGCCGGGTCAAGCGCGGCAAGACCGTCCGGCTCGGCATGCTCGACCAGCAGTCCGGCCAGTTGGCCGAGATCGCCGACGACCTGGTGCGCGACGTCCTCGGCCGGCTCAAGACCGGCTATCAGGTGGACGGCAAGGAGCTCACCCCGGCGCAGGTGCTGGAGCGGCTCGGTTTCCGGCGCGAACAGCTCTCCGCCAGGGTGGGCGAGCTGTCCGGCGGCCAGCGCCGGCGCCTACAGCTCATGCTGACGTTGTTCGACGAACCCAACGTCCTGGTGCTTGACGAGCCGACCAACGACGTCGACATCGACATGCTCTCGGCCACCGAGGATCTACTCGACTCCTGGCCCGGAACGCTGATCGTCGTCTCTCACGACCGGTATCTGCTCGAGCGGATCACCGACCAGCAGTACGCCGTGCTCGACGGGCATCTGCGGCACCTTCCCGGCGGTATCGACGAGTACCTGCGGATGACCGCCCGGCGGCACGCCGCCGAAGCGTCCCCCCGGCCGGCCGAACCCGAGCACGCGCGAGAGAGGTTGTCCGGGGCGGAGTTACGCAATATCGAGAAGGAGATCGCCGCGCTGGACCGCGCCCTGGTGAAGCTGTCCGGACGGGTGAACGCCAAACACGTCGAACTCGCCGAGCACGACCAGTCCGATCACGTCGGCCTGGCCCGGCTCACCCGGGAACTCCGGGAGTTGGAGGCCGACGTGGCCGACAAGGAGAGCCGCTGGCTGCAGTTGAGCGAACTGGTCGAATCAGGTGGCTGACGCCTTCGCGACGGATTCGGGCATCGGGAACAGGCGCACCAGCACCAAGCCGGCCGCCGCAACGAATGAGGCGCTCAGGATGCTGCGGCTCACGCTGGCTTGCTGTGCGAGCACTCCAAACCCGAAGCTGCCCAACGCCATTGAGCCCTGAACGACCAGGGTGTAGGTCGAGGTCATCAGGCCGCGCATCTCCGCCGGCGAGTGTGCCTGGACGGCGAACTGGTGACTCACGCTCAGCACGCTCCAACAGAATCCGAACAGCAGCAGGAACGACGCGTCGAGCAGCATGCTGTCCCATCGGCTGATGCCGAACACGGCGAGCGCAAAGCCGCCCACCGCTACGGTCGCCACGGGATTGAGTCGAAGGTGCCGCTGCAGCACCGGCATCAAGGAGGTGCCCGCCGTGGTTCCGATCCCCAGGGCCGTCAGCAGTCCGCCGTAGCCGATGGCCCCGGTCTGGACGTTCTCTTTCGCCTCCAGTGGCAGCAGCGCCAGTACCCCCGCGCATGGCGCCATCAGCAGCACCGAGCGCAACATCGGCCCGTAGAGCTGTGGTGAGTGCCGTAGGAAGTCCCACCCGTCGCGAAGGGACTTCTTCGACGAAAGCTGGTGGGGCGCAACCTCCTCCGCGGAGTCCTTTCTCGTGAGGTGAAGCAAGGTGACGATCATCAGGAGGTGCGACGCGGCCCTGGTGAACAGGACCACCGCCGCGCCGGCCAGCCCCATCAAGTACCCGCCCAGGACCGGCCCCAGGGTCTGAGAGATCTTGTTGCTCAGCGAGTTGAAGGAAATGGCCGCAACGAGTCTGTCCGCCGGTACGAAGTCATGCAGGAACGGTTTCCAGGCGGACTGCTGCACCACGAGCCCGATGCCGACCAGACTCATCGTTGCGAGCACCAGCGTCGGGGTGAAATCCCACCCCCCGGTCAGGGCGATCGCCGCCATGAAGGCGGTGACCAGAAGCATCCAAGCTTGCGATCCCAGGAGCAGAGCTCGCGGCCCCCTTCTGTCGCTGGCCATCCCAACAGGGATGCTCAAGAACACGAACGGCAGGCTCATCACCGTCTGGACCATGCTCACCAGTACCGGGCTGCTGGTCAGGGACGTCATCTCCCAGGAGACACCGAGCATCAGCATCACCAGGCCGAGGTTCAGGACGAGATTCGCCGACCACAGCTCGGTGAATCGGCGCTGCCGGAAGAGGTCGTACCCCATCCCCGACCCCCTGCTGGACATCCGGGAAAGCTATCAGGGCGGGCCCGCTCAGCGGTGCAACCGGATTCGCAAACGGTCCGCGCTGTCCCGCACGACGGCGAGCTGCCGGGCCACCTGAACGGGTGCGGTGCCGCCGCGGGCATCGCGTGCCGAGACCGATCCGTCCACGGTCAGCACCGCCCGCACCTCGGGGGTCAGCGCATCGCTGATCTGCGACAGCTCGTCATCGGTCAGTTCCTCGAGGCCGACCCCGCGACCCTCGGCGGTGCGCACCGCGGCGCCGGCCGCCTCGTGGGCGATCCGAAACGGAACCCCGCGGCGTACCAGCCATTCGGCCACGTCGGTGGCCAGGGTGTAACCGGCCGGCGCCAGCGCCGCCATCCGGTCGACGTCGAAGCGCAGCGTCGCGACCAGCCCGGCCATCGCCGGCAGCAGCATCTCGAGTTGCGCGACGGAGTCGAACACCGGCTCCTTGTCCTCCTGCAGATCCCGGTTGTAGGCCAGGGGCTGGGCCTTCAACGTCGCCAGCAGGCCCGTGAGGTTGCCGATCAGCCGGCCCGACTTGCCCCGGGCCAGCTCGGCGATGTCGGGGTTCTTCTTCTGCGGCATGATCGAACTGCCCGTCGACCAGGCGTCGTGCAGCGTCACGTAGCCGAATTCCGTTGTGCTCCAGAGAATGATGTCTTCGGCGAGCCGGGACAGGTCGACCGCGATCATCGCCAGTACGAACGCGGCCTCGGCGGCGAAGTCGCGGGCGGCGGTCGCGTCGATCGAGTTCTCGGCGGCGGCCGCAAAGCCGAGCTCCTCGGCGATGGCGTCGGGGTCCAGGCCCAGCGAGGAACCGGCGAGCGCGCCCGAGCCGTAGGGGGACACCGCGGTGCGGGCGTCGAAATCGGCGATGCGGTCGACGTCACGCAGCAGCGGATGTGCGTGGGCGAGCAGGTGATGGGCCAGCAGCACCGGCTGCGCGGCCTGCAGGTGGGTCTTGCCCGGCATGATCGCGGTCGGATGGGCCGCCGCCTGGGTGGCCAGCGCCGCGACCACCTCCAGCACCCCGTCGGCGACCCGGCGCACGGCGTCGCGCAGCCACATCCGGAACAGGGTGGCCACCTGGTCGTTGCGCGAGCGGCCGGCGCGCAGCCGCCCACCGAGATCGGCGCCCACCCGGTCGATCAGCCCGCGCTCCAGCGCACCGTGGACGTCCTCGTCGGTGACGATCGGCGCGAAGCTGCCGTCGGCGACGTCGGCTCCGAGGCTGTCCAGCCCGGCCAGCAGCCCGTCGCGCTGCTCGTCGGTGAGCAGCCCCGCCCGGTGCAGCACTTTCGCGTGCGCCTTCGAGGCGGCGATGTCATACGGCGCCAACACCCAGTCGAATTGGGTCGACTTGCTCAGCGCCGCAAGGGCCGGTGCTGGTCCGTCGGCGAACCGCGCGCCCCACAGCGACCCCTCGTTGGTGCTCACGGCTTAGCCCTCTTCCCGAGCGTGCGGGTACGTACGCGACGCACGGCGTGTTGCGATACCGACGCGCACGCTCGCGGTCATTTGGCCAGATCCCGCCGGGCGGCGATCTTGGACGACAGCCCGTGCACGTGCACGAAGCCCTTGGCGGCGGACTGGTCGAAGGTGTCGCCCTCGTCGTAGGTGGCCAGGTTGAAGTCATAGAGTGATTCCGGGCTGCGCCGGCCGTTGACGGCGATGTGCCCGCCATGCAGCACCAGCCGGATCTCGCCGGTCACCTTCTCCTGCGTCTTGGCGACGAACGACTCCAGGGCGGTCTTCAGCGGTGAGAACCACAGCCCGTCGTACACCAGCTCGGCCCAGCGCTGATCGGTGGTCCGCTTGAAGCGGCCCAACTCGCGTTCCAGGGTGACGTGCTCGAGTTCGGAGTGCGCGGTGATGAGCACCATCGCCCCCGGCGCCTCATAGATCTCGCGGCTCTTGATGCCGACCAACCGGTCTTCCACGACGTCGAGGCGGCCGACCCCCTGCGCGCCGGCGCGCCGGTTCAGCTCGACGATGGCCTCCAGCACCGTGACCCGGTTGCCGTCGATGGACACCGGCACGCCCGCCTCGAAGCCCACGATCACCTCGTCGGGGGTGTTCCAGTTCAGTGTCGGGTCCTCGGTGTAGTCGTAGACGTCCTTCGTCGGCGCGTTCCAGAGGTGTTCCAGGAAGCCGGTTTCCACCGCCCGGCCCCACACGTTCTGATCGATGGAGAACGGTGAACGCTTGCTGACGTTGATCGGGATGGCGTTCTCCTCGGCGAACGCGATGGCCTTCTCCCGCGTCCAGGCGTAATCGCGGACCGGTGCCAGCACGTCGAGATCCGGTGCCAGCGAGGCGAATCCCACCTCGAAGCGCACCTGGTCGTTGCCCTTGCCGGTGCAGCCGTGGGCGACGATGCCGCCGCCGTGCTCACGGGCGGCGGCCACCAGGTGCTTGACGATCAACGGCCGGCTCAGCGCCGACACCAGCGGGTAGCGGTCCATGTAGAGGGCGTTGGACTGGATCGCCGGCAGGCAGTACTGCTCGGCGAACTCGTCGCGGGCATCGACGACCACGGCCTCGACCGCTCCGCAGTCGAGGGCACGCTGACGGACCAACTCCATGTCCTCGCCGCCCTGGCCCAGGTCGATGGCGACCGCCACCACCTCGCGGCCGGTCTCCTTGCCGATCCAGCTGATGGCAACCGAAGTGTCGAGGCCCCCGGAATACGCCAGGATGACGCGGTCGGTCATGAAGTGCTCCTTTGTCTTTCGGGCTCGAATGCGCTAGCGGATGTTCTCGAACATGGTGGCCAGTTCCGCGCCCGTCATCGGCTCGCGGGCCACCACCAGGATGGTGTCGTCGCCGGCGATCGTGCCGACGACCTCGGGCAGCGCCGCGCGGTCGATCGCGCTCGCCAGGTAGTGGGCGGCGCCCGGCGGGGTGCGCAGCACGGCCAGGTTGCCGCTGGCGTCGGTGGACACCAGAAGATCGGCCAGCAGCCGCGACATCCGTTCGGTGCCGCCGGCTACCCCGCGTACCGGGCTGCCGTCCTCGGGAACGACATACACCCCGACCCCGCCGTCGGCCCCGCGGAGTTTGACCGCACCGAGTTCCTCGAGGTCGCGCGACAGGGTCGCCTGGGTGGCCTCGATTCCCTCGCCGGCGAGCAGGGCGGCCAGTTCGCCCTGGCTGTGCACCGACTGCGACGACAGGATTGCCACGATCCGGGACTGCCGTCCGGCCCGGGTGTGGGTGACCTCGGTCTTGTGCGGACTCATGACCGCTCCAGCAGCCACACCAGCAACGCCTTCTGGGCGTGCAACCGGTTCTCGGCCTCGTCCCACACCGCGCTGTGCGGACCGTCGATCACCTCGTCGGTGATCTCGTATCCGCGATGCGCCGGAAGGCAGTGCAGCACAACGGCATCGGAGTCAGCACTATCGAGCAGCGCGGCGTTGATCTGGAACGGGCGGAACGGGCCGACCCGGTCGAGGCCGTCGTTCTCCTGCCCCATCGACGTCCACGTGTCGGTGACCAGCACGTCGGCGCCGCGGGCGGCGGCCTGCGGGTCGGTGGTGACGGTCACCGTCGCCCCGGTCTCGGCGGCCCGACTCTCGGCGGCGGCGACGAACCGCGCGTCCGGCCCGAAACCGGCTGGCGCGGCGATGGTCACGTGCACGCCGGCAGTCACGCCGCCGATCATCAGCGAGTGCGCCATGTTGTTGGCACCGTCACCGAAGTAGGCCATCCGCAGGCCGCGGAGCGCCCCCTTGCGTTCGGCCAGGGTCTGCAGGTCGGCGAGCACCTGGCAGGGGTGGAAGTCGTCGGACAGCGCATTGACGACGGGGACCGTTGCCGTGGAGGCCATCGCGGTCAGCCGGTCCTGGCCGAAGGTGCGCCACACGATCGCGTCGACGAAACGCGACAGCACCCGGCCGGTGTCCTCCAGCGTTTCGTCGCGGCCGAGTTGGGTGGTGCGGCCGTCGACGACGACGGCGTGCCCGCCGAGCTGGGCGATGCCCATCTCGAAGGAGAACCGGGTGCGGGTGGAGTTCTTGTCGAAGATCACCGCCACCCCGCGCGGCCCTTCGAGCGGCCGCCGGCTCAGTGGGTCCCTCTTCAGCTCGGCCGCCAGCGCGAGCACCTCGGCCTGTTCGGCCGGCGTCAGGTCGTCGTCGCGCAGGAAGTGCCGCAGGGTGCTCATGCCTTCCCCATCTCGACGGCCTCGTCCAGGACGGCGGGCAGCGCGGTCAGGAAGCTGTCGATCTGAGCTTCGGTGATGATCAGGGGCGGCGCCAGCCGGATCACGTCCGGAGCGGCGGCGTTGACGAGGAACCCGGCCTCCCGAGCGGCCGTCTCGACGAACTTTCCGTGCGGGGCGGTCAGCACCACCCCGCGCAGCAGGCCACGACCCCGGACGTGGTCGACCAACGGGTGGCGCAGCGACTCGATGCCGTGGCTCAGGGTCTTGCCGAGCACGTCGGCCCGTTCCACCAGGCCCTCGGCCGCGAGCACCCGCAGCACGGCTAGGGCGGCGGCGGCGCAGACCGGGTTGCCGCCGAAGGTGCTGCCGTGCAGGCCGGGCGCCATCAGGTCGGCGGCGGGGCCGATGGCCAGGCACGCCCCGATCGGCAGGCCGCCGCCGAGGCCCTTGGCCAGCGTCACGATGTCGGGCGTGACGCCGTCGTGCTGGTGGGCGAAGAACGCTCCGGTGCGCCCGACACCGGTCTGGACCTCGTCGAGCACCAGCAGGGCGCCGTGGCGCGCGGTGAGCTCGCGGGCGGCCGCCAGGTAGCCGGCGGGCGGCACGACGACGCCGCCCTCCCCCATGATCGGTTCGAGGAACACCGCGGCGGTGTCATCGGCGACCGCCTCCGCGAGAGCGTCGATGTCGCCGTAGGGCACGTGGGTGACGTAACCGGGCAGCGGTTCGAACGGCGCCTGCTTGCTCGGCTGGCCGGTGAGCGCCAGCGATCCCATCGTGCGGCCGTGGAAGGCGTTCTGTGCGGCAACGAGTTTGGTGCGCCCGGTCAGCCGGCTGAGCTTGAAGGCCACCTCGTTGGCCTCGGTGCCGGAGTTGCAGAAGAACACCCGCGCCGGTGCGTCGGCGCCGAGCCGGTCGACCAGGGCCTCGGCCAGCGCGACCCCCGGCTCGGTGGCGTACAGGTTGGACGTGTGCCCCAGGGTGTTCAGTTGGGCGGTGACGGCCTCGATGATCGCGGGGTGGCGGTGGCCGAGGATGTTGACCGCGATGCCGCCGAGCAGGTCGAGGTAGGACTTGCCGTCGGCGTCGGTCACCACCGCGCCCGCACCGCTGGCCAGGGCAACCGGCGGGGTGCCGTAGTTGTTCATCATCACCGCCGACCACCGCTGCAGCACTTCGCCGGTCGCGCTCATGGTTTCGTCACCTTCGTCCCGGTTCCCTCGTCGGTGAAGAGTTCCACCAGCACGCAGTGCGCGACGCGGCCGTCGACGACGTGGGCGCTGGGCACCCCGCCGGTGACGGCGCGCAGGCAGGCTTCGATCTTGGGCACCATGCCGGCCTCCAGGGTGGGCAGCAGTCGCGTCAGCGTGGCGGTGTCGATCTCGCTGACGAGTGAGTCGCGGTCGGGCCAGCGGGTGTAGAGCCCCTCCACATCGGTGAGCATCAACAGCTTCTCGGCGCCCAGTGCCTCCGCGAGCGCCGCGGCGGCGGTGTCGGCGTTGATGTTGTGCACCACTCCCTCGGTGTCGGGGGCGATGGTGGACACCACCGGAATCCGTCCTGCCGCAATGAGATCGCGCACGGCCTCGGTATTGACATGGTCGACGTCGCCGACCAGTCCGATATCGGTCATCACGCCGTCCACGAGCACCCCGCGCCGCACGGCGGTGAACAGTTGCGCGTCCTCGCCGGTGATGCCGACGGCGTACGGACCATGGGCGTTGATCAGGTTGACCAGTTCCCGGCCGACCTGACCGAACAGCACCATCCGTGCCACGTCGAGCACCTCGGGTGTGGTCACCCGGAAGCCGCCCTTGAATTCGCCTGCGATGCCGAGGCGTTTGAGCATCGCGCTGATCTGCGGGCCGCCGCCGTGCACGACGACGGGATGGATGCCGACGTTGCGCAGGAACACCATGTCGGCGGCGAACGCGGCCTTCAGGGCGTCATCGGTCATCGCGTTGCCGCCGTATTTGACCACGACGATCTTGCCGTGCAGGGCCTTCAGCCACGGCAGCGCTTCGGCCAGCACCGCGGCCTTGGTGTTCGTGTTCGTGGTGGCGGTCATGAACTGTAGGCCGAGTTCTCTTCGACGTACGCGTGCGACAGGTCGGTGGTGCGGATGGTCGCGCTCGCGGGGCCCACGTTCAGCTCGACGGTGACGTCGATGTCGGGTGCGGACAGGTCGACGTCCCGGGCACCCGCCGCTCCGGCGCCGTCGATGCACACCGGCGAGCCGTTGAACGACACGGTGATCCGATTGGGGTCGACGGTGAACGGCACCATGCCCACCGCGGCGAGCACCCGGCCCCAGTTCGGGTCGGAGCCGAACAGTGCGGTTTTGACCAGGCTGTCCCGGGCGATGACGCGGGCTGCGGTGACTGCGTCGTCCTCGCTTGGCGCGCCGGTGACGGTGACCGCGATCCGCTTGGTCACCCCCTCCGCGTCGGCCTGCAGTTGCGCGCACAGGTCATCGCAGACGGCCAGCACCGCGCTGTCGAGATCGTCCTGACTGGGCCGGATCTCGCTGGCGCCCGACGCCAGCAGCAGCACGGTGTCGTTGGTGGAGCAGCTGCCGTCGACGTCGAGGCGGTCGAACGTTCGCGCGGTGGCCCGGCGCAACGCGCTGTCCAGGGCGGCGGCATCGGCGACGGCGTCGGTGGTGAGCACGACCAGCATGGTGGCCAGCGACGGAGCCAGCATCCCGGCGCCCTTGGCCATCCCGCCGACGGTCCAGTTCTCCGCGGGCGCGATCGCGTGGTGCAGCGCAACCTGTTTGGGCACGGTGTCGGTGGTCATGATGGCGCGGGCGGCGGCCTCGCCGCCCGTCAGCCCGCCGCCCAGTTCGTGCACGATCTCGGTGATCCCGGCGAGCACGCGCTCCATCGGCAGCCGGTCGCCGATCAGCCCGGTGGAGCAGACCGCCACCTCGATCGGGCCGGTCTCGGTGCCCCAGTCCGACAACGCTGCCGCGACGGCCTCGGCGCTGGCATGGGTGTCCTGGAAGCCCACCGGGCCGGTACATGCGTTGGCGCCGCCGGAATTCAGCAGCACCGCACGCAACCGGCCGGTGGTCAGCACCTGCTGGCTCCACAGCACCGGAGCGGCCTTGACCTGGTTACGGGTGAACACCCCGGCGGCCGCGTAGTCGGGGCCCTCGTTGAACACCAGGGCCAAGTCCGGGGCGCCGGACTTCTTGATGCCTGCGGGGATTCCGGCGGCGCGGAACCCGGCCGGCGCGGTGACGCCCTGGGTGCGTAGCAGTTTGGTGAGGGTCACGGCGCCACCCCCACGATCGACAGCCCTTCGTCCTCCGGCCAGCCCAGGGCCAGGTTCATCGATTGCACGGCCGCCCCAGCCGTCCCTTTCACCAGGTTGTCGATGGCGCAGACGGCGACCAGCACCCCGGCGTCGGGGTCGACGGCGACGGCAAGTTGCGCGGCGTTGCTGCCGATCACCGATCCGGTTCGGGGCAGTTGACCGTCGGGCAGCAGATGGACGAACGGCTCTGCGTCGTAGGCCTTTTCGTAGGCGGCGCGGATCTGGGACAGCGGTGCTTGGGTGCGGGCGGTGCAGGTGGCCAGGATGCCGCGGGATGTCGGGATCAGCACCGGGGTGAACGAAACGGTCACGGCGCGGTCGGTGACCGAGCGCAGGCCCTGCGCGATCTCCGGGGTGTGCCGGTGCGCGCCGGCGATGTTGTACGCCCGTGCCGATCCGATGACCTCCGAGCCGAGCAGGTCCACCTTCGCCGCACGGCCGGCGCCGGAGGTGCCGCTGACGGCGACCACGGTGACGGCGGGCTCGATCAGGTCTTCGGCCACCGCGGGAAGCAGGGCGAGCAGCGCCGCGGTCGGATAGCAGCCGGGCACCGCGATGCGTTTGGTGGAGCGCAGCCGCTCGCGGGCGCCGGGCAGTTCGGGCAGGCCGTAGGGCCAGTGGCCGGCGTGGGGCGAGCCGTAGAAGCGGGTCCAGTCGTCGGCATCGGTCAGCCGGAAGTCGGCGCCGCAGTCCACGATCAGGGTGTCCTCGCCCAGCGTTTCGGCCAGAGCAGCCGAGTTGCCGTGCGGCAGCCCAAGGAACACCACGTCGTGTCCGGCCAGGACGTCCGCGTCGGTCGGCTCGAGCACCCGGTGTGCCAGCGGAAGCAGGTGTGGGTGGTGCTCGCCGAGGTGGCTGCCCGCGCTGGCGGCCGCGGTGAGCGCCCCGATGGTGAGCCGGCCGTCGGCGTAGCCGGGATGGCCGAGGAGCAGCCGCAGGATCTCACCGCCGGCATAACCGCTGGCACCGGCCACCGCCACCGAAGTCATCCGCCGATTCTGCATGTTTATGCATTCAGTTGCAAATTCATTCTGCACGCCCGAGCGTCGAATTGTTGCGCCTGATCGGCGTGGGGGCGAAGCCTCAGGCCCGCAGAACCGCGCCCACCCGCTCGGCCGCGGCGGTCGCCGCCGCATCCCGGGCCGCGCTGGCCTCGTCCTCGGTCAGGGTGCGATCCGGCGCCCGGAACCGCAGGGCCAGCGTCAGCGACTTGCGGTCCTCCCCGATCTGCGGACCGGTGTAGACGTCGAACAACGCGACATCCTCCAACAGTTCGCCGGCGCCGGCCCGAACGGCGTCGATGACCGCCTGGGCCGCCATATCGGCCGCCACCACGAGGCTGAGGTCCTGGAAGACGGCGGGGAACGGCGACACCCGCGGTGCGCGCAACACCTCGGTGACGGGCACCGCGTCGAGGTTCAGTTCCACCGCGCAGGTGCCCTTGGGCAGCCCGGCGCGCTCGATCACGGCCGGGTGCAGTTGCCCGGCATGGCCGACCACCCGGCCGTCGACGAGGACCTCGGCGCACCGCCCGGGATGCCACGGTAAGTACTGGGCTGCGCGCAGCCGGACGTCGACGCCGCAGGCGCGGGCGATCACCCGCACCGCCTCGAATGCGTCGGCGGCCTCGACGGGGCGCCCGGGACCCCAGGGTCCGCGCGGTTCCCGCAGCCCGGTGAGGACCGCGCCGACGTGCACCGGCTGATGCGGCAGGGAGGCATCGAGGGCTGCGATCTCCTCGTCGGTGGGCCTGCGGTGGGTCGGAATCAGCTGCACCGCGCCGGTACGCTCGGTCGGTTGCACGACCTGCGCGATCGCGAACAACGCGACATCGACAAACCCACGGGATACGTTGCGCGACAACGCCTCCAGCAATGCCGGCAGGAGCGTAGTGGCCAGGTGCGGGCGGTCGGCCTCCAGCGGGTTGAGCACGGCGGTCGTGATGCGCCTCGGGTCGTCGGCGGGCAGGCCCCACTGGTCGAACACGCCGGCGGGCAGGAACGGGGTGGGCAGCACCTCGACGTAGCCGCCGAGCGCGAGGGACTTGCCGACCGCGCGGCGGCGCTTCTGGGCGGCGGTCAGCCCGCGACCCGCGGGCGCGGTGGGCAGCACCGAGGGAATCTTGTCGAGGCTCTCCAGCCGCAGCACCTCCTCGACGAGGTCGGCGGGCTGCACGAGGTCCGGCCGCCAGCTGGGCGGGGTGACGACGAGGATCGCCGGATCGACGCCGTCCTCGTCGACCCGCGCGCCGATCTGGGTCAGCCGGTTGACCGCCGCACCCGGCTCATACTCGACACCGGCCATCCGGTCGGGCAGGTCGAAGCGCATCCGCACCGCGGCCGGTGACCAGTCGCGGCGCGGCGGATCGCCGCGCCAGTCGGTCAACCGCGGTTCAACGGTCCCGCCGGCGATGTCGGCCAGCAGGGACGCGCAGCGGTCGAGCGCAGCCACCGAGATCGCCGGATCGACCGACCGCTCGTATCGCCGGCCCGCCTCGCTGACCAGACGCAGCCGCCGCACGGTGCGCGACACCGCGGCCGGATCCCACACCGCGGCCTCCAGCAGCACATCGGTGCTCTCGCCGTCGATCTCGGTGCTGCCGGCGCCCATCACGCCGCCGATCGCCGCCGTGGCCGCAGCGTCGACGATCAGCACGTCGCCCGGGTCCAGCTTGCGCTCGACGTCATCGAGGGTGACCACGGTCTCCCCCGGCCGCGCGAACCGGACCGCGAAGTCACCGTGAATGCGGCCGCTGTCGTGGGCGTGCATCGGATGGCCGAGTTCGAGCATCACGTAGTTGGTGACGTCCACCGCCGGTGAGATCGGCCGGATGCCCGAGAGCAGCAATCGGCGCCGCAACCACCACGGCGACAACGCCTTCGGGTCGATACCGGTGACCGGGCGCAGCGCGAACCGGCTCACCCCGGTTCCTGGCTCGACCGTCACCCCGAGTGCCGGCCCCTCGACGGGCAGTGCCGGGACGTCAGCCGGGTCGACGTAATCCAGGTCGTAGGCACACGCGATCTCGCGGGCGATGCCGCGCACCGACATGCAGTAGCCACGGTCGGGCGTCACGGCCAGGTCGAACACCACATCGTCCAGGCCCAGGACGGCGACGGCGTCGGCACCGGGTTCGGCAGTGCCCGGGGGCAACACCAGGATCCCGGAATGGTCTGCACCCAGACCGAGTTCGGCGGCCGAACAGATCATGCCGTCGGAGGTCCGGCCGTAGGTGGTGCGGGTGGCGATGTGGAAATCGCCGGGCAGCGTGGTGCCGGGCAGTGCGACCACCACCAGATCACCGACCACGAAGTTGGTTGCCCCGCAGACGATGTCCTGGGTAGCCGGCCCGCCGACATCGACCTTGCAGGCCCGGATGGGCTTCTTGAACTCGGTGAGCTCCTCGATGGCGCTCACCCGCCCGACCGTCAGCGGGCCGGTGACCGGACCGAGGGTGATGATGTCCTCGACCTCGTGGCCGACCCGGATCAGCGCCTGTTCGAGGTCGTGCGGCTCGACGTCCCAGCCCGGGGCGCCACGCTGGACGACCTCGCGAAGCCAGCTGTAGGGAAGGCGCATCAGACGCCGACCCCGAACGGCAGCGAGAACCGCACGTCACCCTCGACCATGTCGCGCATGTCGGGGATGCCGTTGCGGAACTGCAGGGTGCGCTCAAGACCCATGCCGAAGGCGAAGCCCGAGTACACGTCCGGGTCGATTCCCGCGGCGCGCAGCACGTTCGGGTTGACCATGCCGCAGCCCCCCCATTCGACCCAGCCCGCGCCGCCCTTCTTGTTCGGAAACCAGATGTCGACCTCGGCCGACGGCTCGGTGAACGGGAAGAAGTGCGGCCGCATCCGGGTGCGGGCCTCGGCCCCGAACTCCGAGCGGGCGAAGGCGTCCAGGGTGCCGCGCAGGTTGGCCATGGTCAGTCCGCGGTCGACGGCCAAGCCCTCGACCTGGTGGAACACCGGGGTGTGGGTGGAGTCGAGTTCGTCGGTGCGGAACGTGCGCCCGATCGACACGATGTACACCGGCAGTTCGCGGTCCAGCAGCGTGCGCACCTGCACCGGGGAGGTGTGGGTGCGCAGCAGTTGCCGGGAGCCTTCGGGGGCGATGTGGAAGGTGTCGGACTCGCTGCGCGCCGGGTGGTCCGGCGGGAAGTTCAGCGCGTCGAAGTTGAATTGTTCGGTCTCCACCTCGGGGCCCTCGGCCAGCTCCCAGCCCATCGCCACAAAGGTGTCGGCGATGTGCTCGGCCAGGATGGTGATCGGGTGGCGGGCGCCGATCGGCTGTCGGGTGGAGGGCAAGGTGACGTCGATCGACTCGGCGACCAGGACCGCGGCGTCGCGCTCGGCACGTAACACCGCCACGCGCTCGTCGAAACTGCCCTGCGCCTCGGTGCGGGCAACATTGACCCGCTTGCCGGCATCGGCGCGGTCCGCCTTCGGCAGGGTGGCCAGCGTCTGGCGGGCCAGAGCCAGCGGCGAGCGGTCGCCGAGGTGTTCGGTCTTGGCGACGGCGAGCGCGTCGAGGTCGGTGGCCAGGGCGAATGCCCGCTGGGCAGCGCTGACCGCGTTGCTCAGCGACTCCTGTGACAGCAGATCCAGGGGTTGGTCACCCACGCGGCGCGACTCTCCTTCGCTGGCCGGGATTGATCGCGACACCGGTGTGACGCAAGTGCCGATCATAGGTGATGCCAGAATGACGCCTCGCGGGCATTTGACCGCGCTGGACGTGATGTCGGGGATGGCACATGGCAAGAGTTCTGATCGTTTCGCTGGTGTGGCTGGCGGCCGTCGGTTGCGGCGTCCTCGCCGTCGTCATGCACGGGGCGTGGTGGGTCCTCGCGGCGTTCGTCGCCGCGCTCGCCGTGGTCGGCACCATCGATCTGGTACAGACCAGCCACACCATCCTGCGGGCCTACCCGATCATCGGGCACGCCCGCTTCCTGGCCGAGCTGATCCGGCCGGAGATCCGGCAGTACTTCATCGAGTCGAACACCGAGGCCGCGCCGTACGACCGGGACACCCGCGACATGGTCTACGAGCGGTCCAAGGGCTTGAAGGGCGAGGGGCCGTTCGGCACCGAACGCGACGTCAACGCCCTCGGCTACGAGTTCCTCCGGCACTCGCTGCGGGCCCATCCGGCCACCGACCTGACCCCCACGGTGCGCCTGGGCGGACCGGACTGCCTGCAGCCCTACGACATCGCCCTGCTGAACGTCTCGGCGATGAGTTTCGGCGCCCTGTCGGCCAACGCGATCGAAGCGCTCAACGGCGGCGCCGCCCGGGGCGGATTCGCCCACGACACCGGCGAGGGCGCGATCAGCCCCTATCACCTCAAGCACGGCGGCGACCTGATCTGGGAGATCGGCTCGGGCTACTTCGGGTGCCGGACCGCCGACGGCCACTTCGACGCCGCCAAGTTCGAGGAGAAGGCCGCGCTGCCCTCGGTCAAGGCCATTTCGATCAAGCTGTCCCAGGGCGCCAAGCCCGGCCTCGGCGGCGTGCTGCCGGGCCCCAAGGTCAGCGCCGAGATCGCCGCCACCCGCGGCGTTCCGGTAGGCGAGACGGTCGTGTCGCCGCCGGCGCACACCGCGTTCCACACCCCGCTGGAACTCATGCACTTCATCGCCACGCTGCGCAGCCTGTCCGGCGGCAAGCCGGTCGGGTTCAAGCTGTGCGTCGGCGCCCGCACCGAGTTCCTGTCGATCTGCAAGGCCATGCTGGAGACCGGGATCACGCCGGACTTCGTGATCGTCGACGGCGCCGAGGGCGGCACCGGGGCCGCCCCGCTGGAGTTCGAGGATCACGTCGGCATGCCCCTCACCGAGGGCCTGATGCTGGTGCACAACTGCCTTGTCGGCGTCGGCCTGCGGCGCCACATCAGAATCGGTGCGTCGGGCAAGGTGGCCACCGGCGTCGACATCGTCAGCCGGATCTGTCAGGGCGCGGACTTCACCCTCGCCGCGCGGGCGATGATGTTCGCCGTCGGCTGCATCCAGGCGATGAAGTGCCACACCAACCGATGCCCGACCGGTGTCGCCACCCAGAACCGGGGGCTTGCGCGCGCCCTGTACGTGCCGGACAAGATCGAGCGGGTCTACAACTACCAGCGCGGCACCATCGCCAGCGCCGCCCAGATCGTGGCCTCGATGGGCCTGAACGGATTTCACGAGTTGCAGCCGTCGATGCTCAACCGCCGGATCGAGGGCCAGCGCACCCGCACCTACGCCGAGCTCTACGAGTGGCTGATGCCGGGTGAACTGCTCGACGATCCGCCGCCGGAGTCCTGGTGCTCGGACTGGATCGAGGCCAGCGCCGACGAGTTCCGCTGACCCGTCGTCAGCCGGCCGGCTGCGGCCGGTGCACTTCGGCGACCTGAAGGCCGGCGCGTACCCGCCGCCAGCGGGCGACGAAGTGGGCCCCGAACGCACCGATCACCCCGAGCGTCGCGGTCACCACCAGTGACAGCTCGGTGTAGGCCATGATCATGTAGCCGAACGAGGCGGCCACCGCCAGCAGCGCGTAGCGGGCCCTCGTCCAGTGCGCGGGGTGGCCGAAGCGGTTGCCCACCAGCATGCCCAGCACCAGCGCGATGCCGTGCCCGACGTTGGTGAAGTCACCCGCGCTGGCCGCTGCCGAGCCGACCGCCACCGCCAGCCACCAGCCGGTCCAGGCTGCCCGCCAGCGCACGGGAATCGCCGCCGTGAGGGTGCCCAGCACGGCCACGGCGCCGTAGCTCATTCCGACGTCGGTCACGTCGATGATGGACATCGAGAGCAGCCCGACGGCGACCGAGACCGCCAGGCCGGCGGCGACCAACAGCGTTGCCCCGATGTGGCCGACCACGAAGGCCACCACTAGGCGACGGCCGTGCCACAGCAGTTCGCCGAGGGCCAGCAACGCGACCAGGCCCGGGAGCCAGACGTAGATCGGGCCCGCCTCGTTGACGAAGGCACTGCCGATGAGCGTGCCGATCCGGCCGTCACCGAGATTGCGCAGGTTGGTGCTCATGTGCCGGATCACCTGGTCGCGGACGTGCGGGCCCAGCATGACGAGCGCCGTGGCGACCGCGACCAACAGCGCGGAGTAGCCCAGCGTGACCCTGACGCGACCCAGCCGCGACAACACAGCGGAAACCATTGCCCTACCACTATGCCTTGTCCCCCGCGGAATCCCGAACCTGCGACCCGTTGCCGGCCGGCAAACTTCTTGCGATCCGCGGCCGGCGGCGCACCGACTCGTTGGGATCCGGCACCGCGCACGGCGGGAAGGCCGGCGGGCGGATCCCGGCGACCGCGCCGCCCGCTGCACAAATACCCTCGTCAACGACGTGCAAGAAAGTTGAGCGGCTCGAACGGAGCGGCGCCGACCGGCGTCGGCTCCGGCGGCCGCGGGGATCCTCGGCCGGCCCCGACCGAACGCCGGGTGTGGCCAAACTCACCGATCGGGTGGGCCTGTGGCACCTCCGCAGCAACGGTGCACGGCGCATCCGAGGAGGGAATGTCTCATTGGGCCCAAGGTGTGGTCACAGCTTCATCGCCGCCATAGACAACGCCTGTTGTCACCACTATCGTGCGGATTCAGCACCGCAATGAGCCGAGGTGATCATGGGGTCGACGAAGACCGCGAAATCCGCCCAGCCGGTCCCGCTCGGACCGGATTCGCTCACCTGGAAATACTTCGGGGACCTGCGCACCGGCATGCTCGGGGTGTGGATCGGGTCCCTGCAGAACATGTATCCGCAACTCGGCGCCGGCGTGGAGGACCACTCGATCCTGCTGCGCGAGCCGCTGCAACGGGTGGCGCGGTCGGTCTACCCGATCATGGGCGTGGTTTACGACGGCGAGCGCGCCCGGCAGACCGGTGAACAGATCAAGGGCTTCCACACCTCGATCAAGGGCGTCGACGCGGCGGGCCGGCGGTATCACGCACTGGATCCGGAGACCTTCTACTGGGCGCATGCCACGTTCTTCATGCTCATCCTGAAGGTGGCCGAATACTTCTGCGGCGGGCTGACCGAGGCCGAGAAGCGGCAACTGTTCGAGGAGCACGTGCAGTGGTACCGGATGTACGGCATGAGCATGCGGCCGGTGCCCCAGACATGGGAAGCGTTCTGCGAGTACTGGGACCGGGTGTGCCGCGAGGACCTCGAGATCAACCGCGCCACCCTGGACATCTTCGACATCCGCATCCCCAAGCCGAAATTCGTGATGATGCCCACGCCGATGTGGGATCAGCTGTTCAAGCCGATGGTGGCGAGCCAACGCTGGATTGCGGCCGGGTTGTTCGACCCCGTGGTGCGGGAGAAGGCCGGGATGCGCTGGACGCCGGGCGACGAGGTGCTGCTGCGACTGTTCGGCAAGGCGGTGGAGGTGGCGTTCTGGGCGGTTCCCGACGAGATCCGCCTGCATCCGCGGGCGCTGTCGGCCTACCGGCGCGCCGCCGGACGGATCCCAGCCGATGCACCCCTGGTCGAGGCCCCCGCGTTCATGGCGCCGCCCAGGGACCGTCGCGGACTGCCGATGCACTACGTGCCCCGCCACAAGGGCCTCGTCGCGCGCGCGGGGTCCCTGGTTCACACGACGTTCTCACTCGCCGGACTGCGGCCCGCCCGGGGCCGTTCCGCCGCCTAGCCGGAGTTGGGTGGTATGCGAGTTGCCCGGCTCTGAGCGACTATTGCGGCGACGGCGTCGACACAGCCGGAAAGAGTCGCTCGAAGCCGGGCAGACCCACTATTTGTCCGCCCCGGGCGGGCCGGCGCCCCGCCGGGCTCGGGCGCTCTGGTAGAGGCAAATCGCCGCTGCCGCAGCCACATTCAGGCTCTCGGCACCGCCGGACATCGGGATGCGGACCCGATGGTCGGCCAGGGCGGCCACCTCCGTGGACAATCCGTGCGCTTCCCCGCCGAATAGCCACGCCGTCGACGCGCTCAACAGCGTCCCGGTGTCATCGAGGCTCAGTTCGCCGTCGAGCGTCGTCGCGAGAACCTGCAGCCCGCTCGAGCGCAGCCGGGCGGCCACCACCGCCGTATCCGGTTCCACGATCACCGGCAGGGCGAAGATGCTGCCGGCCGAGGACCGCAGGCATTTGCCGTTGTAGGGATCGACGCTGTGCCCGGCGAAGACCACCGCGGCCGCCCCCATCGCGTCGGAGAGCCTGATGAGGGTGCCGGCGTTGCCGGGTTCGGAGAGATCGACGGCGACCACGACCAGGCCGGGCTGCCCGGCCAGCACCTCGTCGAGACCGGTGGCCGGTAGCCGGCACACGGCGACCAGACCGGAGGGGGTCACGGTCTCCGACAGCGCCTTGGCGGCGCGTTCGGTCACCGGATAGACCGGCAGACCGGCGATCAGCGAACCGTGTCGCCGGGCGGCCTCATCGGTGACGAAGACCTCATCGACCAGGCCGCGCTCGGCGGCCGCCGCGACCAGGTTCGGCCCTTCAGCCAGGAAGCGCCCGGAACGACGCCGCCCGGTGTGGCGCTGCAGTTTCACCGCAGCCACCACCCGGGCGGATCGTTCAGTGAGTGCCGCTGTCAGGGAGATGTCAGGCGGCTTCACCGGAACCGGATGTCGCCGGCCCAGCGGTTCCGGCGGGAGCGTTGACGTCCTCCGGCAGGGCGGCCTTGGCCACCTCGACCAGCGCGGTGAACGCGGCCGCGTCGCTGACGGCGATCTCGGCGAGGTTCTTGCGGTCGACCTCCACACCGGCGGCCTTGAGGCCCTGGATCAGGCGGTTGTAGGTGACGCCGTTGGCGCGGGCCGCAGCGTTGATCCGGGAGATCCACAGCTTGCGGAATTCACCCTTGCGCGCCCGGCGATCCCGGTAGGCGTAGGTCAACGAATGCAGTTGCTGCTCTTTGGCTTTGCGGTAGAGCCGGGACCGCTGACCGCGGTAGCCCTTGGAAGCCTTCAGGATGGTGCGGCGCTTCTTCTGGGCGTTGACTGCCCGCTTCACGCGTGCCATGGGGTTTTCCTATTCTCGGTCGGTCAAAAAAGCTGGAAGGGTGCGGCGCTCAGCCGTTCAACATCGCGTTGACACGCTTGGTGTCATTGGCCGACACGGTGGTGCGGCCGTCGAGGCGGCGGGTGCGCTTGGACGCCTTGTGCTCGAGCAGGTGGCGACGGTTCGCCTTCTGCCGCACGATCTTCCCGGTGCCGGTACGGCGGAAGCGCTTGCTGGCCCCGCTGTGGGTCTTGGCCTTGGGCATGTGTCCTCAGTTCTGTTCGTTCGTGGTGTCGGGATCCGGCGTGGGTTCTGGTTCCGGCGCCTTCACTACTTGCTCGGCCGCCCTGGCGCGAGTCTTCGCGCCGCGGTGCGGTGCCAGCACCATCGTCATGTTGCGGCCGTCCTGCTTGGCCGAGGTTTCGATGAAGCCGTAGTCGGCCACATCGGCGCCCAACCGCTGCAGCAGTCGGTACCCGAGTTCCGGACGGGACTGCTCGCGGCCGCGGAACATGATCGTCACCTTCACCTTCGATCCGGCTTCCAGGAAGCGGATTACGTGACCCTTCTTGGTCTCGTAGTCGTGCGGGTCGATCTTCGGGCGCAGCTTCTGTTCCTTGACGACGGTCTGCTGCTGGTTCTTGCGAGACTCGCGCGCCTTCTGGGCCGTCTCGTACTTGAATTTGCCGTAGTCCATGATCTTGCAGACCGGCGGTCTGGCATCGGGGGCTACTTCGACAAGGTCGAGATCGGCATCCGCGGCGACGCGGAGGGCGTCTTCGATGCGCACGATGCCTACCTGTTCGCCACCTGGTCCGATCAGGCGGACTTCAGGTACGCGGATGCGCTCGTTGACACGGGTCTCAGTGCTGATGGGGCCTCCCTGGTTCGTGGTCAGTGCGGACCGACCACGGAGAATTGCCGGGTTCAGCTTGGGAGACACCACGCCATCAGCGAAAAGGCCCTGCATGAAGCAGGGCCCGATGCCGACCGATCACGGCTTGCGCCGCCTGCGGAAACCGCAGAACGAATACCCTGAGGTATCCGTGACCGGACCGCTGAGCCGGTCTGGCCAGCGGTGGGAGTGGGACTCCACTTGCTGTCCCTGGCGTACGCCGGGACGGTCGTGCGTGCCAGTCTAGCAGGCATGACGGATAACCCGGCATCGCCGCCCGCAACCGAACCGCCGGTCCGCGACCTGGCCGACATTCCCGCCGTCGAGGTGATCACCAGGGCGGCGGTGATGCTGATGAGTGCCGCGGCCGAGAAGTTGGGGCTCTCGGCCCCCGATCTCGGCGTCGCCGTGCACCGCGACCTCGACGAGGCCCGCCGGCTGATCACCGCGCTGGCCGGCCTGGTGAGCGCCTCGGCGGAGTATCTCGGCCCGCATGCCGGGCCGGTGCGCGACGGGTTGAAGAGCCTGCAACTCGCCTTCCGCGAAGCCAGTGCGGCGCCGGAGGAACCGGGCCACGGTCCCGGCGAGAAGTACACCGGCCCCGTCTGGTAGGTCTTCTGCCCACCGCGCAGGTACAGGGAATATCCTGGCGGCCTATGACCGTGACCCTCAGTCGGCCGACCTCCAGGTTCCACTGGGTTCCGACGGCTGCCGGTTGGATCATCGGCGTGATCGCGACCATGTCGCTGATCTCGAGTGTGTCGCCGTTCCTGCGTCACCTGATCAAGGTGCCCCGGGAGTTCGTCGACGCCTACCTGTTCAACTTCCCCGACACCAGCTTCGCCTGGGCCACCGTCCTGGCGCTGCTGGCGGGCGCACTCGCCGCCCGCAAACGGGTGGCGTGGTGGGCGCTGATTCTCAACCTGGTGCTGGCCATCGGGTTCAACGTCGGCTACCTGGTCGAGGGTGACGAGACCCGGCTGCAGACCTTCGGCGAGATCTTCGGCCTGAGCTTCCACATCGCGGCAACGGTGATCCTGCTGCTGGCCTACAAGGAGTTCTGGGCCAAGGTGCGCCGCGGCGCCCTGCTCAAGGCGGCCGCGACGCTGGTGGCGGGCAACCTCATCGGCATCCTGCTGGCCTGGGGGCTGTTGGAACTGTTCCCGGGCTCGTTGGAACCCGAATACCGGCTGGCCTATGCGATCAACCGGGTCAGCGGGTTCGCCACCGCCGATCCCGACCTGTTCGTGGGCAGGCCGCACGTATTCCTCAATGCGATCTTCGGCCTGTTCGGCGCGCTGGCGTTGATCATCGCGGCCGTCGTGCTGTTCCAGTCCCAGCGCGCCGAGAACGCGCTGACCGGTGAGGACGAGTCGGCGATCCGCGGGCTGCTCGAGGTCTACGGCAAGAACGACTCGCTGGGCTATTTCGCAACCCGCCGGGACAAGTCGGTGGTGTTCGCCCCCAACGGCCGGGCCGCGGTGACCTACCGCGTCGAGGTCGGCGTGTGTCTGGCCAGTGGTGACCCGGTGGGTGATCCCCGCGCGTGGCAGCAGGCCATCGCCGCCTGGCTGGAACTGTGTCAGGTCTACGGCTGGGCGCCGGGGGTGATGGGGGCCAGTTCGACCGGGGCGCAGGCCTACCGGGAAGCCGGCCTCAACGCGCTGCAACTCGGCGACGAGGCGATCCTCTACCCGGACAGCTTCCACCTGTCCGGTCCCGACATGCGGGCCGTGCGGCAGGCGGTCACCCGCGCCCGGCGCTCTGGGCTCTCGGTGCGGATGCGCAGGCACCGGGAGTTCTCCGCCGACGAGATGGCCGAGGTGATCAAGCGGGCCGACGCCTGGCGCGACACCGAGACCGAGCGCGGCTTCTCGATGGCGCTCGGCCGGCTCGGTGACAGCGCCGACGGTGACTGCCTGCTCGTCGAGGCCGTCCACCGCGGCGACGATCCCGACGGCGGGGACGATCAGGTGGTGGCCATGCTGTCGCTGGTGCCCTGGGGCAGCAACGGCCTGTCGCTGGACCTGATGCGGCGCTCACCGCAGTCCCCCAACGGAACCATCGAGTTGATGGTCTCCGAACTGGCTCAGCAGGCGGAAACCATTGGTGTGAGCCGCATTTCGCTGAACTTCGCGATGTTCCGGTCGGCCTTCGAGCAAGGTGCCCAGCTCGGCGCCGGTCCGGTGGCGCGGCTGTGGCGGGCGCTGCTGGTGTTCTTCTCGAGGTGGTGGCAGCTGGAGACGCTGTACCGGTCGAACATGAAATACCAGCCGCAGTGGGTGCCGCGGTACGCCTGCTACGAGGATGCCCGGTTGATCCCGCGGGTCGGGGTCGCCTCGGTCATCGCCGAGGGCTTCCTGGTGCTGCCGTTCTCCCGGCGCGGCAGGCAGCACACCGGCCACTACTCCGCGGTTCCGCACCGGCTCGCCGCGTCGGGATTGCTGCACGCCGACGGCAGCGCACCCGACGTCGGCGACCTGGCGGCGGAGACGGCCACCGTCGAGGAGTCGCGGCTGCCCGATCAGGTACGCGTGCGGATGTCGAAGCTCAAGGCGTTGCGCGACAACGGCACCGACCCCTACCCGGTGGGCAGTCCCCCGACCCACACCGTCGCGCAGGCCCTCGTCGCCGACGACACCATCACACTCAGCGTGGCCGGAAGGATCCTGCGCACCCGCGACTACGGTGGCGTGCTGTTCGCCCAACTGCGGGACTGGTCGGGCGAGGTCCAACTGCTTCTGGACAAGGCCAAGCTCGACGGCGTGGCCGCCGACTTCGCCGCGGTGGACCTCGGCGATCTGGTCGAGGTGACCGGGCAGATGGGCTACAGCAAGAACGGCACCCGATCGCTGCTGGTGCAGAACTGGCGTCTGCTCGGCAAGTGTTTGCGCCCGTTGCCGGACAAGCGCAAGGGCCTGCAGGACCCGGAGGCCCGGGTCCGGGCCCGATACGTCGACCTGGCCATCAACCCGGAGACCCGGGAGCTGATCGCCGCGCGCAGCAATGTGCTGCGATCCATTCGGGAGACGTTGTTCGCCAAGGGTTTCCTCGAGGTCGAGACGCCGATCCTGCAACAGATCCACGGCGGGGCCAACGCCCGACCGTTCAAGACCCACATCAACGCCTACGACCTCGACCTGTATCTGCGGATCGCCCCGGAGCTGTACCTCAAGCGGTTGTGCGTCGGCGGCGTCGAGCGGGTCTTCGAGTTGGGCCGGGCGTTCCGCAACGAAGGCGTGGACTTCAGCCACAACCCGGAGTTCACCCTGCTCGAGGCCTACCAGGCGCATGCGGACTATCTGGTCTGGATCGACGGCTGCCGGGAGATCATCCAGAACGCCGCGATCGCCGCCAACGGCGCGGCCGTGGTGCTGCGCCCCGGCGACGACGGCACCCTCAAGCCGGTCGACATCTCGGGCCGGTGGACGGTCAAGAGCGTCCACGACGCGGTCTCCGAGGCGTTGGGCGAACACATCGACCCGGACACCGAACTGCCGGTGCTGCGCCGACTCTGCGACGGCGCGAAGATCCCCTACCTGCGCCACTGGGACGCCGGCGCGGTGGTGCTCGAACTCTACGAGCGTCTGGTCGAGGACCGCACCGAGGCGCCGACGTTCTACACCGACTTTCCGACCTCGGTATCGCCGCTGACCCGGCCGCACCGCTGCAAGCCCGGCGTCGCCGAGCGCTGGGACCTGGTCGCCTGGGGTGTCGAGTTGGGCACCGCCTACAGCGAGCTCACCGATCCGGTGGAACAGCGCCGGCGCCTGCAGGAGCAGTCGCTGCTGGCGGCCGGCGGTGACCCCGAGGCGATGGAACTCGACGAGGACTTCCTGCAGGCCATGGAATACGCGATGCCGCCGACCGGCGGCCTCGGGATGGGCGTCGACCGCGTCGTCATGCTGATCACCGGGCACAGCATCCGCGACACGCTCCCCTTCCCCTTGGCCAAGCCGCGCTGACCCATTCACAGCGAACGCCAAGGTAGGGTCGCCACGATAGGGGCGTGACACCACCGACGACGGTTGTCGCCACCACCGTGCTGGCGGATTCGCCAGGCTCTTTCAGCCAGCACTTCTCCCTGATTCATGGCTGGGTGCCATCGCTGGTTCAGGTCGCCACGGCCGTGGTGCTGGTGTTCGCCGTCGGGTGGCGGTCCCGGCGCTGGCGCCTGTGCTGGCTGCCGGTGGCGGCGCTGGCCGGAGTGGCGCTGGCCTGGTTGACCCACCACAACATCGAAACCAACGGCCTGGCCGGTGATGTCGCCCCCCGGCAGCTGTGGGTGTGGATCTTCCTGACCGGCGTCGCCGCGGTGGTGGCCGTCGTCGGTTGGCGCGGTGCACGGTGGTGGCGGCGCGGCATATCGATGCTGGCGGTACCGCTGTGCCTGTTGTGTTCGGCCCTGATGCTCAATCTGTGGGTCGGCTACTTCCCCACGGTGCAGACCGCGTGGAACCAGCTGACCGCGGGCCCGCTGCCCGACCAGACCGACGGTGCCATGGTCGCGCAGATGGTCGCGCGGCACGCCGTCCCGCCCAAGGGCAGTGTGGTCAAGGTTTCGATCCCGGCGGCTGCGTCGCAGTTCAAACACCGCGACGAGCTGGTGTACCTGCCGCCGGGTTATTTCGCCACCAACCCGCCGCCGACACTCCCGACCGTGATGATGATCGGCGGTGAGTTCAACACCCCCGCCGACTGGCTGCGCGCGGGCGACGCGGTGACCACCATCGACAAGTTCGCCGCCGCGCACGGCGGCAACGCCCCGGTGTTCGTCTTCGTCGACGCCGGGGGCACGTTCAACAACGACACCGAATGCGTCAACGGTCCCCGGGGTAATTCCGCCGACCACCTGACCAAGGACGTGGTGCCGTACCTGATCGCCAACTTCGGCGTCAGCCCGGAGCGGAGCAACTGGGGCGTCGTGGGTTGGTCGATGGGCGGCACCTGCGCAGTCGACCTTGCCACCATGCACCCCGACATGTTCAGCGCCTTCGAGGACATCGCCGGCGACTTCGCCCCCAACTCGGGCACCAAGACGCAGACGATTCAGCGCCTGTTCGGTGGTGACGCCGCGGCGTACGCGGCGTTCGACCCGGCGACCGTGATCGCCAGACATGGTCCCTACCAAGGCATCTCCGGGTGGTTCGCCATCTCGGGCAACCCGTCGCCGGCGCAGCATCGAACACCGGTGACGATCGACGCCGCGGCGGTCGGCCTCGGCGGACGCGATACCGCCCCCAACCCCGGTGATCAGACCGCTGCGGCGAACTCGCTGTGCGCGCTCGGCAGCACGCACGGTATCGACTGCGCGGTGGTACCCGGGAGCGGTAAGCACGACTGGCCGTTCGCCTCCCGCGCGTTCGCCGCGGCACTGCCCTGGCTGGCCGGGCAGATCGGAACACCCGGGGTGCCACGGGTGCCACTGCCGGGGGCCGTCCCGCCCTCGGCCGACGAAACCATCGCGGCCGAGGGCCACCGGCCCCCGCTCCGGCAGCCTGCGGCGCGCTAACCTCCATTGCTCGCTGGGGCGGTGAGGGTACCGTGACTGTCATGGTCGAGGAATCCGCCAGCCCGGGAACCGAAGCCGGGTCCGAGCAACCCAAGCCGGCCGCAGACGTCGCCGCCGCCCCGCCGGCGGTGGTCCCGGTGGCGGTGCCCGATCCTGATCCGGGCTACACCGCATCGGGTGTGCCGACATTCGAAGCGGTGCAGGAGAAGATCGAGACCCGCTACGGCACGGCACTGGGAGCCCGCGAACTCGACGCCGAGACCCCGGAAGGCCGCACCGCCGACGAGCAATACGAGGCCCGGCAGCGCGCCGCCGCGGAGAAACTCGAGGAGATCCGCGCCTCGATGCACCGGCAGGACAACGCCTGACTCAGGCGCTGACCTTGCGCCGCCGACGGGTCGCCTTGGGCGGCGCCGAAGCGCCGAGCACCTCGCCGAGGAACTTGCCGGTGTAGCTGGCCGGAATGGCCGCCACATCCTCCGGGGTGCCCTGCGCGACAACCGTTCCGCCGCCCGCGCCGCCTTCGGGGCCCATGTCGATGATCCAGTCCGAGGTCTTGATGACGTCCAGGTTGTGCTCGATGACGATCACCGAATTGCCCTTGTCCACAAGGCCGTTGATGACCTTGAGCAGCTTGCGGATGTCCTCGAAATGCAGGCCGGTGGTGGGTTCGTCCAGGATGTAGACGGTCCGCCCGGTCGAGCGCTTCTGCAGTTCCGCGGCCAGTTTCACCCGCTGCGCCTCGCCGCCGGACAATGTCGGCGCCGGCTGTCCCAACCGGACGTAACCCAGCCCGACGTCGACGAGGGTCTTCAGGTAGCGGTGAATTCCGCTGATGGGCTCGAAGAACTCCGCCGCGTCCTCGATGGACATGTCCAGCACCTCGGAGATCGTCTTGCCCTTGTAGTGCACCTCGAGGGTCTCGCGGTTGTAGCGGGCACCCTGGCACACCTCGCACGGGACATAGACGTCGGGCAGGAAGTTCATCTCGATCTTGATGGTGCCGTCACCCGAACAGGCCTCGCAGCGGCCACCTTTGACGTTGAACGAGAACCGGCCGGGCTGGTAGCCGCGCACCTTGGCCTCGGTGGTCGCCGCGAACAGGGTCCTGATCTTGTCGAACACCCCGGTGTAGGTGGCCGGGTTGGAGCGCGGTGTGCGGCCGATCGGCGACTGGTCGACCCGGACCAGCTTGTCGACGTGCTCGAGGCCGGTCACCCGGGTGTGCCGCCCGGGTACCAGGCGCGCCCCGTTGAGCTTGTTGGCCAGCACCGTGGCCAGGATGTCGTTGACCAGCGTCGACTTCCCCGAACCGGAGACACCGGTCACCGCCGTCAGCACGCCGAGGGGGAAGGCGACGTCGATGTCGTGCAGGTTGTGCTCCCGGGCGCCGATGACGGTCAACTGTCGACGCCGGTCGACCGGCCGCCGGATGCCGGGCACCTCGATGCTGAGCTTGCCGGACAGGTAGGAGCCGGTGATGGAATCGGGATTGCGCAGCAGATCCGCGTAGGGCCCGCTGTGCACCACCCGGCCCCCGTGCTCGCCGGCGGCCGGGCCGATGTCCACCACCCAATCCGAGTGCGCGATGGTGTCCTCGTCGTGTTCGACGACGATCAGCGTGTTGCCGAGATCCCTTAGCCGAGTGAGGGTTTCGATGAGCCGTCGGTTGTCGCGCTGATGCAGGCCGATCGAGGGCTCGTCGAGCACATAGAGCACGCCCACCAGACCGGAACCGATCTGGGTGGCGAGCCGGATGCGTTGCGCTTCACCACCGGACAGGGTGCCGGCGGCGCGGGCCAGCGAGAGATACTCCAGGCCGACGTCGAGCAGGAAGCCCAGCCGGGACTGCACCTCCTTGAGCACCTGGCCGGCGATGGCCTGTTCACGCGGCCCCAGGGTCAACTCGTTGAGGAACTCCGAGCAGTCGGCGATGGACAGTTCGCAGACCTCGGCGATCGACATGGTGCCGCGCTCCCCCGCGGCCAGGGTCACCGCGAGGATCTCCGGCTTGAGCCGGGTGCCCTCGCACACCGGGCACGGCACGTCACGCATGAAGCCCTCGTAACGCTCCTTCATCTGCTCGGACTCGGTCTGATCCATCCGTCGCTGCAGGAAGGCCATGACGCCTTCGAAGTCGGCGTAGTAGGACCGGGTGCGGCCGTAGCGATTGCGATAGCGCACGTGCACCTGCTCGTCGCAGCCCTCCAGAATTGCCTTGCGCGCCTTGGGCGGAAGCTTGCGCCACGGGGTGTCCACGTCGAAGCCCAGCGACTCGCCCAGCCCGGCCATCATCCGCGTGAAGTATTCGGCGTTGTGGCCCATCGACCACGGCGCCACCGCCCCCTCGGCCAACGTCAGGTCCGGGTCGGGCACCACCAGTTCGGGGTCGACCTCCTTGCGGATGCCCAGGCCGCTGCATTCCGGGCAGGCCCCGTACGGCGAGTTGAACGAGAACGACCGCGGTTCGAGGTCGTCGACGGCCAGCGGGTGGCCGTTGGGGCAGGCCAGTCTCTCGGAGAAGCGCTGCTCGCGGTGCGGGTGGTCGTCCTCCCGGTCGACGAAGTCGAGGACGACGATCCCGTCGGCGAGGTTCAGCGCGGTCTCCACCGAGTCGGTGAGCCGCTGCTTGGCGCTGGCCTTGACCGTCAGCCGGTCGACCACCACCTCGATGTCGTGCTTCTCCTGCTTCTTCAGCTTGGGCGGGTCGGTCAGCGGATGCACCACACCGTCGACCCGGACCCGGCTGTAGCCCTGGGTGTTCAGCTTGTCGAAGAGGTCGACGAACTCGCCCTTGCGGGTGCGCACCACCGGGGCGAGGACCTGGAACTTCGTGCCCTCCTCCATGGCGAGCACCTGGTCGACGATCTGCTGCGGGGTCTGGCGCGCGATGCGCTCGCCGCAGACCGGGCAGTGCGGGGTGCCGGCCCGGGCGTACAGAAGACGCAGATAGTCGTACACCTCGGTGATGGTGCCGACGGTCGAGCGGGGGTTGCGGTTGGTGGACTTCTGGTCGATCGACACGGCGGGCGAGAGACCCTCGATGAAGTCGACGTCGGGCTTGTCCATCTGACCGAGGAACTGCCGGGCATAGGCGCTCAGCGACTCCACGTAGCGGCGCTGCCCCTCGGCGAAGATGGTGTCGAACGCCAGCGAGGACTTGCCCGACCCGGACAGGCCGGTGAACACGATCAGGCTGTCGCGGGGCAGGTCGAGATCGACGCTTCGCAGGTTGTGCTCGCGGGCACCCTTGACGATCAGACGGTCAGCCACCAACCCCCCTCCCTGCGGTTTTACGGGCAGGACAAATATGCCGAACCGATCGGTCGTCGCGCGCGCGAGTCATCGCCACCATGCTATGTCCCGGCACCGACACGGCCGATCCCAGGAGCCCCGCGGCACAGTAACGTGGCCACCATGACAGTCGTCGACGACACCTACACCGGCCACGTCGAGCCGCAGCACGCGACCCGGCGGACCCTTCCCGGGGCCACCATCATCAAGATGTCGGTCGGCCCGATGGACAACAACACCTACCTGGTGACCTGTTCCCGCACCGGCGAGACACTGCTGATCGACGCCGCCAACGACCCGGAATTGCTGGTGAAGCTCGTCGGTGAGCACGCGCCGAAGCTGGCGCTGATCGTGACGACCCATCAGCACTTCGACCACTGGCAGGCCCTGGAGGCCGTCGCCGGGGCCACCGGCGCGCCCACCGCCGCGCACCAACTCGACGCCGAACCACTACCGGTCGCACCGGACCGCTTTCTCGCCGGCGGCGACACCGTCAGCGTCGGCGACCTCACCTTCGACGTGATCCATCTGCGCGGGCACACCCCCGGCTCGGTGGCCCTCGCGCTGCGGCCGACCGCGGAACGCCCCGCCACCCAGTTGTTCACCGGCGATTGTCTGTTCCC
>ERZ724513.100-NODE-100-length-34095-cov-5.180552_pt1 | contig 34095 bp, 32 predicted proteins | sample MGYA00376046_ERZ724513 | MGnify/ENA primary metagenome ERZ724513 (study PRJEB28724, sample SAMN07190883) | activated sludge metagenome | isolation source: activated sludge of sewage treatment plant in Hong Hong | place: Hong Kong | collected 2016-03-17 ...
ATGAAGATCGGTCAGTTGTGTTTCTTCAGACTTTCGAGCCCCGCGCTTCACCCTTATGGCTCAGCCAAGTACGGATCGCGCTATCAAGGACAGCGCGGCCCGACGCCGTCGAAGTCATTCGCGAACTTCCACCGCACCCAGATCTGAGCAAGGACACGCCCACTGGGTCAGCTCCACCGTGTGATGGGCTGGCGTAGGGCAAAGACCTGCCTAAAGGTCAAACAAGGAGCCCGAGCCGCCTATGTCGGTGTCGGTCTTCGGGCTATGGCTCTCGCCGCTGCGCGCAGGCTTTTCGGCTGCCTTCTTCTGCTCGGCTTCGTCGGAATCATCGGCCGGTGTCTCATCCTGCGAAGCGGCCTCAGCCTGAGTAGGAGCCGCAGCCTGGGCAGGAGGCTCTTCCTCGACAATGTCGAAGAGTGAGCCCCCGCCGAAGGTGGCCTCGGTTGAGGCTTCGGTCTTGTTGTCGGTCTGAGTGGGAGCCGCAGGAGCGGGATCCGGCGCTGTCTCCACGGCGGACTCACTCGCTGATGGGCTGGGTGCAGAGGCATCCTCGCCACCAAGGTCGAAGAGTGATCCACCTGACCCGAGATCTGCCTCTGGTGCTGCAGGCTCTTTGACCTCTGGTTCAGCAGGTGCCTCATCAGGCGTGTCGAACAGTGAGCCACCAGATGTTGCCGGGGTCTCATCAACCGTGTCGAACAATGAGCCGCCGGATGTCGCTGGCTTCTCCTCGGGTGTGTCGAAGAGCGAGCCGCCGGAAGTAGCTGGAGCTTCGCTTGCGGTGTCGAACAGTGAGCCGCCCGCCGGCCCCGCGGCGCTGGACGCAGGCGCTGGCTCCAGTTCACTTGTGGCTGGTGGTGTGGTCGGAGCACTAGTGGCCGGGGTCGCCGCGGCTGTGCTCGCGTTGGATGCGGGGGCTTGCTTCTTCGGCTCCTCGCCCTTGATTGATGCCAGTAGGAGTTGGGCCACGTCGAGCACCTCGACCTCTTCGCGGGCCTCGCCCTTGGCCTGGATAGCGGTGAGGCCATCAGAGAGCATCACCCGACAGAAGGGACAACCCACTGCGATTTGGTCGGCACCGGTGGCGACAGCCTCTTGGGTGCGGTTAACGTTGATCCGCTCGCCGACGGTCTCTTCCATCCACATTCGGGCGCCACCAGCGCCACAGCAGAAGGAGCGTTCGGAGTTGCGCGGCATCTCTTTGAGCTCAGCGCCAGGGATGACGTTGAGTAGCTCACGAGGTGGTGAGTAGACCTGATTGTGCCGACCCAGATAGCACGGATCGTGGTAGGTGATCGAACGAGATCCACCCTGAGCCGCGATCGGGGTGAGCTTCTTTTCACGCACCAGCCTGTTCAGCAACTGGGTGTGGTGGGTGACTTCAAGCTCGATCCCGAAGTCTTTGTATTCGTTCTTCAAGGTGTTGAAGCAGTGAGCGCAGGTCGACACGACCTTCTTGACCTTGGTTTCCTTGAAGACCTCCACGTTTTGGGTGGCAAGTCCCTGGAAGACGAATTCGTTGCCGGCGCGGCGGGCCGGATCACCGGTGCAAGTTTCGCCATTGCCGAGTACGGCGAACTCGACGCCAGCCATGTTGAGCAACTCAGCGACTGCACGGGTGGTCTTCTTGGCGCGGTCTTCATAGGCACCGGCGCAGCCGACCCAGAACAACCACTCGACCTCGTCGAGTGACTCGACATCTTCACCGACGACCTTGACGTCGAAGTCGAGGTCGGCTGCCCACTCCATCCGAGAGTTGGGGTTCATGTTCCACGGGTTGCCCTTGTTTTCCAGGCCCTTGAAGAGACCATTGAGCTCGGCCGGGAAGTTCGACTCGACCAGCACTTGATAACGGCGCATGTCGACGATGTGATCGACATGTTCGATGTCGACTGGGCACTGCTGCACGCAGGCGCCACACGACGTACACGACCACAAGACGTCGTCATCGATGACTGCGCCGCCGGTGGGATCCCAAGCCCAGTCACCCTCGGTGGTGCCGACCAGGGGGCGTTCGGCTTCAGTGAGTACGTCGGCAGGCAGTGCAGCGCGATCCTCATCGGTCTTGGCGAGCGAATAAGGAGCCTTGGCATAGGCATGGTCGCGCAACCGCAGCGTGAGCAACTTGGGGGAGAGTGGCTTTTCGGTGTTCCAAGCAGGACACTGCGACTGGCAGCGGCCGCACTCGGTGCAGGTGGTGAAGTCGAGGCGGTCCTTCCAGGTGAAGTCCTCGATCTTGCCCACACCCAAGGTGGTCTCTTCGTCCATGTCTTCGAGGTCTTCGAAGTTGACCGGCTTGCCTTGCGACATCAGCGGGCTGAGGGCGCCTAGAGCCGTGCGCCCACTTGACTCGCGCTTGAACCAGATGTTGAACCAGGCCGTGAAGCGGTGCCAGGCGACTCCCATGGTGAGATTGCTGGAAATCACGATCAGCCAAGCCATCGCCGAGACGATCTTGATCATGGCTACGAAAAAGAAGATGTTCTTCAGCGCTTCGGTGTCGTCGGGATAGAACCATTTGCCGACGAACTGGCTGAGCGGGAAATGCCAAGGGTTGCCGTCGAGGAGTTTGAACTCCGCGCCGCGAACGAACAAGATCGCGGCGCTCTCCAAGAGCGCCATGAACTCCACGAAATAGGCCTGCCAGGCGCTCGAGCCGAAGAAGCGGCTGCGTCGGCCCAATCGGGAGGGGTTTTTCATCTGCCGATAGATGATCAAGACGATGATGCCGACAGTGCCGAAGAGCCCAAGGAACTCGCACACCCACTGGTAGACGATGGAGTGGCCCAGGATCGGGATCTCAAACTTGGGGTCGAAGAGTTGGAAGTAGGCCGACATCACGGCCGATGACAAGACCAAGAAGGCGGCAAAGATGAACCAGTGCATGATGCCGATCCAGTGCCACTGCAGCATGCGGGTGTGGCCCAAGGTCTCCTTGAGCATGTTGATCGTGCGTGCTGCGGGGTCATTGGCGCGCGAGGCTGGCTGACCTGCGCGCAGCACCCTGAGGATGTGCGTGACCGCCCGTGCGGTGAAGGCTACGGCGACAACGGTGATCGCCAGCGACACGATCTGGGCGAAGAGCTGCATTGCTTACTCCGGAATCATCGGGATGCGTACCTGCGTTGAGCCTAATGGCCCAAGCGGACAGATGCCTGCACCAGTCCGCAACTGCTCACCCTACCCGTGGGTAGATGCAGGTCTAGCGCGATCTTCGTCACGACTCGGTACGACGGGTATGGCCAGGGCCGGCGCCACGGCGATGACTGCGAAGGTTGCGGCATAGCCAAGGTGGGTGATCGCCAGCCCAGCCATTGGGGCTGCCGCAGCAGCTACGGCGTACTGGCCGCTGTTTTGCACGCCAAGGGCTCGACCAGCCCAATAGTCTCCTGCTCGCTCGGCCACGCTGGTGAAGGCCAGACCGTTGTCGGCGACGCTGATCGCGGAGGCGAAGACCATTAGCAACACGGCAAGAGGGGTCTGATCAAAGAGGGCCAGGAGGCCCAGGGTGAGGGCGCCGACAAGGGCAACCCACCTCATCGGCCTCACTCGGGAGCCGACCACGTCAGACAGGTGGCCGACGCCGATCCGGCCTAAGGCCCCGCACAGGTGCATCGTGGCAACCGCGATCCCGGCCAGATCCGTATCCCAGCCTCGGTGGTCGATCAGCCAGGTCAGGGCGAAGGTCCAAACCACAAATTGGGGGATGACGAGCAGCGCGGATGCCACGTGGATCCGAGCCAAGAAACTCGACTCCCGATAGGGATTTGCCGAGGCCGTCGCGCTGCGCTCGGCTCTGGGTGGGTCGACCACCAAGACGAAGACGCAAACGAGCGCAGTCAAGGAGGCAGCAGTCGGCACCCAAAGGGCTGCGCCCAAGCCCCACCGATGGGCGATGCTCGCCATCGTGATTGCGCCTACAGCGACACCCAATGGTTGGGCCATCTGCCTGATCCCCATGGCCAACCCCCGTCGATGGGCTGGGAACCACCCGATCACCACCCGGCCACTGGCTGCGCTCGTGCTAGCGCCAAAGGCTCCCATCGCAAACAAAGCCAAACCCAAGGCCCATACAGATTCGACTGCGGCTGCTGCAGCACTGGCTCCTGCCGTGCCGAGTACGCCGACCAGGAGCACCCGACGCTCGCCCCACAGGTCGACGAACAAACCCCATGGGATCAACATGATCAAGACACCGGCGATGGCAAGAGCCGCCATCGAGGCTGCCTCGGTTAGGCTCAGCCCCAAGTCTCGCTTCATTGCGGGGATCAAAAAGGCCGGTCCGTTGATCGCCACCGATGAGCTGGCTTGAGCCCAGGTGCTGACCGCCAAGATGGCCCAGCGGCGTACGTCGGACGGGTGGTGGGCAGCACTGCTTTCCTGGCTCAACCCGTCTCCTCAGCTGGTGGAGCGGTCAGCCTAGCGAAGCGGTCGACTCAACGAAGCTCTGCCCAATGGGGCTCAGCCCAATGAAGGGGAGGCGTACCAGACCGTGCGCTGAGACCACTTGCCCGGCCCCAGACGTTTGCCTGAGCAGACCACGATCGCCAGTTGGGAGCGTGACTTCCAGGAGTAGTACTGCCGCATCATCGCCTTGCCGCGGGGCTTGTAGACGACCCTCTTGGTGACCCGATAGCAAAGATGATGGTTTTGGCCAAAAACGATGATCAGGCTACCGACCTGGAGATTGGCCAGCATCCGGTTGCCCAAGGCGCTGCCATCTGGCCAAGTGTGGGCGTTCATCAGTACGTTGCCCCAGTAACTGCCGGGGGCTGCATCTGAGCGTGACCAAGCCATCACTTGCTTGCCGTAGTTTGAGATCGGTGGGGTGCCCGGCACGCGAGTGCGTCGATTGCGAGGAATGCCCAGCACTGGGATGTCGCCACCCACACCGTAGAGGTCTATTGATGTCGGCCAGAAGGGTGTTTGCCTCACCCGACAGTTGACCCAGGCTTGACGAGCAGGCTTCAAGACCGTTGTAGCTTGCGGTGCTGAACTTGCACTGGCCGATGCACTTGCCATTGGCAGGGCCACCATCGCCGTCACACTCAGCAGAGCGGTCACTGCGAGTGCAATTAGGCGAGTAGGCAAAATGTGTGGCACGAGGCAATCGTAGATCTGACTTGCGCAACACTCTAGAGAATCAGGAAAAATCAGCTGGGCCAACTAGCCCTGTTCAGTGGTCGTTGCCCGGGCCGACTCGCTGATCAACAGTTGTGCTGCGGTGTAGGTGCCCATCACCGCCCCTTCCAAGGCCAAGGGACGGCTTGGCAACACAAACTTGCGGATCCCGATCAGAGCATCGCTCAGCAAGAAGAGCAGGCTGCCGACCAGTCGGGCCCGCTGCCTAGACGACGGCAGCTTCTTTGCGTCCAGATGTGCTGAGGCGGCGGCATGTCCGGTCAATAAGGCGCCATAGGCAGCGACCGCGGTGCCCAGCGCTGGGTCTTTGCGACCAGCGACAATCGCGACACCGGGGGTCAGCGTCGCTGATGTGAGCACAATCGCTTTGGCGGTGGGGTTTTTGGTCAATGGCCTCGAGTGGTCGAGCATTGGTATGACCGCGCCGATGTACGCCGATTGAGCAGCAGCAAAGCCGGTCATACCACGCAGGAATGCCTTGTCGCTCTTGCCGAGCAGCGCGATATCTCCCAACCATGAGCCAACGAGCCCTACTGCCGTGGCTCCGGACAGTGAGTTGCCGGGGCGTTGGGTCATCGCGGCAACCAAGGTGGGCATCAGCAGTGGCTTGGTGACCCAGCGAGCCCGACTGTCTTCACGAGTCGCAGACAGCCAGGTGTCGACCACACTGAGTGCGGCGTACCCAGTCAACAACGCCAGATGCCGTTTGGTTGAGAATCGGCTCCGTGGATCCTTCACGAGCCAGAGACTACTTCCAATCCAGTGCAGGGCTGAGGATAGCGCGCGTCGTCTTCGTGGTCGTGTGTTTGGTCAGTGGATTCATGCTCTTTTCACCTGCATCCCAAGTGCCCACGGAGGTGCCGCTCAGCGACAAGGTGGTGCATGCGCTGATCTTCTTCTCCCTCGCAGTCACGGCCGCGGCATCTCGACTAGCCCCGATCTGGGTCAGCAGTCTGGCACTGGTGTTTTATGCCGGTGCTTCAGAAGTCTTGCAGGGGCTCTTGCCGATTGGGCGCGATGGTGACGTGGTGGATTTCGCAGCCGATCTGGTCGGCTTGTTCCTGGCTCTAGCGGTGATCGCTTTGGCGATGAGCTTTACGCGTGCTCGCCCGGCTAGCGCTGACAAAGCTCAGGGGTCACAATGAGCGAGTGTGGCGGCCGGACTCTCCCCCTTCCGCCGGTCGCCACACCCTGACTCGTCGTTGCGGCGCAGGTGTCCTTCAGCCCCAATGATTGCGGCGTACGACGTCAGCCAATGACCTCTTGGCCCGCCGACTCGGGGAGCCACTCGCCCCTTTGGTGGGGGCGGGATAACCCATGGTGATCGCGCCGATGGGGTCACGATCTTCGGGGATCCCAAATGTCTGGCGCACGGCGAGATCGCGATCGGGCGGGATCCCGAAGAAGCAACTTCCCAGTCCGTGCGCGGTTGCAGTCTGCAAGATCAGGAGTGCGGCCATGGCGGTGTCCATGTGCCAAAAAGGCATCGGCCACCGTGTCTCGCTTCGATCAGACCAGCCTTTGTCGGCTAGGGCATAACGATCCAGATAGGCGCCCTTGTTGGAGCAGGGCACGATCACGACCGGGGCTTTCATCATTCCGCTCAGCCACCGATCGGGATGGGCCGTGTCTGTGGAGGTGCATTCCCAAAATGCATGCACACGCTCGGCTTGATCGAGTACAAGGAAATCCCAACCCTGCGAGAAACCCGCACTCGGTGCCTTGGTGGCGTTGCTCAGGGCTTGATTAAGGACACCTTCAGGGATTGGGTCGGTCAAATAATTTCGGGTCATCCTGCGACTGGTGACCACTTCTTGAAAGTCCACGAGAGCACATGATGCCCGGATTTGAGGGGGCTTGGGCGGCTGCTGAGGCCATGAGCACGCAGAAATGTAACGAAATCGCGACCCTAGGGCCCCCAAATCGGGCCAGTTGAGGGCTAGTGTGCGGGCCATGACCAAAAGAATTCTCTCCCCGTTGGCACTGCTGGCGGCGCTCTTGCTCACCTTGTCGGCATGTGGCTCATCTGGTGGTGAGACCAAAGGTGGCGGCAAACTGATCCAAAGCGGCACCCTCACGGTGTGTTCCGATGTGCCCTACGCGCCCTTCGAAGAGTTCGACAAGTCTGCACCTAGCGGCTTCAAGGGCTTCGACATCGACATCGTGCAGCGCATTGCCGATGACCTCAATCTGAAACTGAAGGTCAAGGACTCCTCCTTCGACGCACTGCAGAGTGGTCTGGCGCTCAACTCAGGTGACTGCGACATCGTGGCAAGCGCGATGACGATCACGCCAGAACGCGCCAAGAAGCTCACCTTCTCTGAGCCGTACTACGCCTCGAAGCAGTCGCTCCTGGTGCCCAAGGGCTCACCGATCAAGTCGATCAACGACTTGAAGGGCAAGAAGGTTGGCGTCCAGAAGGGCACCACCGGCAAGGACTACGCCACCGAGCATGCCAAGGGCGCCACGATCATCGACTTCCCAAGTGATGGTGAGATGTGGCAGGCGATCCAAGGCGGCAGTGTCGATGCACTGCTCCAGGACCTTCCGGTCAACCTCACCCATACCAAGGATGGCAAGTTCGTGATCGTCGAAACCTTCGACACTGGCGAGAACTACGGTCTGGCCATGAAGAAGGACAACACGAAGTTGGTCAAGGAAGTCAATGCCATCTTGCTCAAGATGCGCAGTGACGGCTCTTATCAAACTGCCTATGACAAGTACTTCTCCACCAAATAGGCCCAGTGGCGATTGGACCTGATCAGCAGGTCCAATCGCTATCCCTGAAGTTGTCGAGGACCCCAGTGCTGCGAGGCGGATGCATGTGAAGCGACGTACGAAGAAGAAGCTCACCAGATGGCTTCTCTACGCCGCGCTCATCTCCGTCGTCGTGGCGCTGGGGTTTGTCGCTGATTGGGCGGCAATCCGACAGAATTTCCTCGACCCGGACGCATTCAAGGCGATGTGGCCGGAGATCGTCACGGTCGGCGCCAAAAACACTGTCATCTACACGGTCGTGTCCTTTATCGGAGGACTCGCCTTGGCTTTGGTGCTGGCGTTGATGAAGCTTTCGCCGGTTGGCCCATACCGATGGCTGGCCACTACCTATATCGAGTTTTTCCGTGGACTCCCGGCACTGTTGGTGATCATAGGCTTTGTGCTGGTGGTGCCGATTGCCTTCAACTATCGATTCCCAGCCGGTGCCGCTGGCGGCGCCGTGGCTGCCCTGGTGGTCGTGTCTGCGGCGTACATGGCCGAGACCCTGCGCGCTGGCATCCAAGCAGTGCCCAAGGGGCAAGAGGAGGCGGCTCGATCGTTGGGGATGAGTTCGGCACGCACAATGTTTTCGATCACGATCCCCCAAGCCATCAGGGTTGTGATCCCGCCGCTGACCAACGAATTCGTCTTGCTGCTCAAGGACACCTCGCTAATCACCGCAGTGGGCGCAGCGGCCGGCTCGCGAGAGCTCCTCGCCGTAGCCCGCGATGGCTTGGTTGAGACTGCCAGCGGCACCCCCTTGCTGATGGCAGCAGTGATGTATTTGGTGATCACCTTGCCATTGACCCAACTTGTGGCTTGGCTGGAGCGTAGGCAAGGAAAATCGCGATGACCCAAACAGTGACCGCAGAACAGCCACCGCCGCAGGGCAAGTCGGGCCGTGCCATTGAGGTGCGTGGCCTGTGCAAGTCCTTCGGCGACAATGACGTGCTTCGCGGGGTCGACTTCTATGTCAATGAAGGTCAAGTCGTCTGCGTGATCGGGCCTTCAGGCTCGGGCAAGTCGACCCTGCTGCGCTGCGTGAACCGCCTCGAAGAGCCCACCTCAGGCACCGTCCTGGTCGAAGGGGTCGACATCTGCGACGAGGAGACCGACCTCGACCAAGTCCGCTCTCGGATCGGGATGGTCTTCCAGCAGTTCAACCTCTTTCCGCACATGACCGTGATGCGCAACTTGACCATTGCTCAACAACGGGTCAAGAAGCGTTCGGGAGCGGAGGCCAAGAAGATCGCAATGGCCAACCTGGAGAAGGTCGGTCTCGCCGAGAAGGCAGATGCCTATCCGGCTCACCTCTCTGGTGGCCAACAACAGCGCGTCGCGATCGCTAGGGCCTTGTCAATGGACCCCGACATGATGCTCTTTGACGAGCCCACCTCCGCCCTAGACCCGGAGCTGGTGGGTGATGTGCTCGATGTGATGCGCAATCTCGCCGCCGAAGGCATGACCATGATGGTCGTGACTCATGAGATGGGCTTTGCCCGCGAGGTTGGTGATCGGCTGGTTTTCATGGACGGCGGCGTCATCGTCGAAGAAGGCGATCCCACCGAGGTGCTGACCAATCCCCAGCACGAACGCACCCAGAAGTTCTTGTCCAAGGTGCTCTAGAGTCACGGGCGTGGATCCCAATGAGGTGCGCTGCTCACGGCTGGCCCGTGAGCAAGACGCCCAGTTGGCCGGCACAGCACGCGAAGCGAAGGCGCTGGTGTTGGTGCAACAGGAGGGTCCTTGGCCACGTGATGCGATCGGGTTGAGCCGACTCTCTGAAGGGCTGAAGGTGCACTTGGCGCAGCCTGGTGTGGAGACCTTTCTACTGCGCGGGCGATCCAAGGACGCCGCAGCCAGGGCGGCGTACGTCGTACAACTCCAGCAGGGGCGGGTATGGGGTCTGGATCACGCGAGCGATGCAGACTTGCTGGCCCTTGATCTGCCCGCGCTCTGCGCGGGCGCAGCTCCGCCATGGCCCGTAGCGCAGCCACTCTTGCTCGTGTGTACCCATAGCAAGCGCGACCGCTGTTGTGCTGAGATCGGCAGACCCATCTACAAGGCACTTCATGAGGAATGGCCTGCTCGCACCTGGGAGGTCTCACACCTGGGCGGACACCGATTCGCTGGCAATGTGGTGGCCTGCCCACAGGGCTGGTTCTATGGCAACCTCGACCCCGACTCGGCAGTGGCCGCAATCAAAGCACTCGACGAGGGGCGGCTAGTGCTCGACCATCTTCGGGGGCACGGCGGACTGTCTGCCGAAGTGCAATATGCCGAGATCGAGTTGCGGCGTCACCTGGGTCATGACCGTCTCACCGGTGTCACGGTGTTGTCTCATGAGCGGGGCCGGGTGGCGATCGACGTTGATGGCACGGCCTACGAAGTGCTGGTGGACACGGTGCCTGGCCCAGATCTGTTGATGAGTTGTCGTGATGACCTACCCAAGGCGTCGACTTGCTTCGTGACCCTGGCGATCAGGGAGTTGGCCACTGAAGATCCAGACAGTGGGGGCCAGTGAGCAGTCAACACAGGCGATCTCGTGGGCGCTTCTTGGCGGCGACACTGCTGGCGCTCTATTCACTGAGCTTGGCATTCATCCTGCTCAATCCTTCGCCTGCCTTGCCTGAAGATGTGGTCAGTCGTGCGCAGGAGGCGCTGGCTTCGCTATTCGGCTCACCATCGTTGGTCGGCGGAAAACGGGTGGAGTTTGCGCTCAACTTGTTGATGTTCATCCCCGTTGGGATATTGGTGCCACTGGTTGCGCCCCGACTCAACTGGCGAGATGTCACAGTCATTGCGCTGCTGGCATCTGCTGGAGTGGAGATCTATCAAGGTGTCTTCTTGATCGACCGCTCTGCAGAGTTTGGTGATGTTGTGGCCAACACCTTGGGCTGCACGGTGGGGGCGTTGATGGTCGCGGCGTTCGAATGGTTGCGTGGAGTCAGACCCAAGGGTGAAGCCAACCCTCAGGAGCAGGGCTAGCGGCTCGCCAAGTACTTGTTGATCAACCTGGTCAGCGAAGCAGGCGCCAGGTTTGCTGCTGCCATTGAGATCTGAGACTGGATCCCGACACCATGATGTGGTGACAATTGTCGGGTCGCGTGCGCGAGCTCCCAAGCGGCCTCGGCGACATCATCAGCAGTCAGTTTGATCCCAAGAGCACGGGTGGTGCCGATGTCCATGTCATCGGTCATGTTGGTCTTGACGAACAGCGGCCAAAGAGCACTGACCCGGATGCCATCGGGTGCCCATTCCAGATCAAGGGCTTCACTCAAACCACGTACGGCGAATTTCGTCGCCGAATAGGTGGCCAACTCTGGTTGCCCATAGACCGCGGAGGCTGAACACAGGTTGATCACTTGACCGCTGGCCTGCTTGAGATAGGGATGGGCGGTGTGGCATCCGGTGATCACCCCGATCACATTGACCTCGACAGTGCGGGTCTGGTCTGCCAGGGGGATCTGCGCAAACTGCCCACTCTGGAGGATCCCAGCGTTGTTGATCAAGATGTCGAGTCCATCGTCACCGACGAAGGTGTCCAGCGCCTGCTGCCAATCGGCGGCCGATCGGACATCCATGTGGCCAGTCACGATGTCTGCCGCGTCATGAGCTTCGTCAATCAAGGTGGCTAGGCCGACGTCATCGACGTCGAAGGCCCCCACGCGATAACCATTGGCGGCGAACTTCAAGGCGATGGCTCGGCCGATGCCGGTGGCAGCGCCAGTTACCAATACAGACTTGCTCATGACAACCACGCTAGCGCTCGTGAGGCCGGCTGCCCATGGGTGGGTGAGTTGGTCGGCCCTTGGCGCCGTAGGCTTCGCGAGGTGAAGTTTGAGAAGAAGCATGCGCTGACCCTGATTGCCATTGCCGTATGGAATGTGCTCACTTATGCGCGATTCACCAAGGCCCTGATCGACACTGAAGAAGCGCGCCCCACGTCGTACTTCGTGGCTCATACTGTGCTGATTGTCGTCAATGTGATTATCGCCGGGGTGTTGGGCACCTGGGGTGTCAAGGCGCTCAAGGCGAATCGCTCTGTAGAGGGCTAGTTCCCTAGGGCGCATCGCCTAGCATTTGGCGATGGCCATCTTTGCCACTGGCTCGTCCAAGGCCCGTTGGGCTGTGGGTCTCGCCATCTTGGTGGCCTTTTGGTTGCTCGGGCCTTGGGTGCTGTTGTTTAGCTTTGTCTCGCTTTTCAGTGAGCGGGTCCGAGGATTTCTTGCGCCCCGCTTCAAAGGTCGACTCGCACTCGTCACGACTCTGGCGCTCGTGATCGGAGTCTTGGCGATTCTTGTTGCGCCAAGTGGAAGATTCCCGATCATCTCAGGCCCCGGAGTGTTGGTAGGTGCTGACTATGTCGGCAGGCCTGCTCAAGCACGGCCGATCAGGATCGCAGTCGAGGCTAATCCGAGTTTGGCCGGCCCGGGCCATACTCCGCGCAATGCCGACGCTGGTGCGACCAATACGGTGCCCTGGTCGGGGCCGCTGGGCGAGCAGCCCGTGGTTGAGTCCACCACCTATGGTGCGCGGCAATGTGGTCGGATCTCCATTGCCCGCGACGGTGGATTGCTCGCCACATGTGTGTCTGCGTTGGGTGCGCATTTGGTGTCTTTGGATCCGAAGTCGCTAAGGGTGCAGGACTCGTGGAAATTGCCAGATCGCCCAAATGGTGGGGTGAATCCCTTTGCAAATGCGTGCACGGGCGCCAACTTCTATCTCGACAACCATGACCGGGTGGTCTTGGCGACCGCTGATCGCAAGCTCCACAGACTGACCACCTCAGGTGGTTTCAAAGATGACCGCACCTTCGATCTGCGCGCCGTAATTGCAGCTCGAGATTGTTTGCTCTCGGCCCTGCCCGATTGGTCAGGCCGGATCTGGTTCTTGACTCGTGAAGGCACGGTGGGCTTCATGGATCAAGCCACAGGTCGAGTGTCATCACGACGATTGGCTGGAGAGTCCCTGACGGAGTTGACCACCGACCCAAATGGCGCTGTCTACGCCGCAACCACGCACTACATCTATCAACTCAAGGCGACCAAGCTCGTGGGCAAGAGGGCGGTCGGCATCGGTTGGCGATATCTGCTGCCCAAGGGCGCAGCAGTGCGAGTTGGCGGAGTCTCGGTTGCGACCCCAAGCGCTCTCGTGGTGTTGCCCAGCGGGGAGATCGGCTACGCAGACCATGAAAGTGACCGCCTACGCGTCGTCTTCTTGCGGGCCAGTGATGGTAGGGAGATTTGCTCCGCACCGGTCTTCGAAGCCGGAAGAGGGGCCACCAGCACCCCAATGGCAGTGGTGGGCAATGGGGTGTTGGTGACCAATAACGCGGGCTATTCCGGCCCATGGCGCACTCTGCTCGGACGCACCACCACTCCGGGGGTGGCCAGGGTCGACCTCGCCGACGGTCATTGTGAAGTGAAGTGGACCAATGACGAACTGTCCGCACCATCGGCCGCCCCGAAGGTCTCATTGGTGACAGGCTTGGCCTATTTCGTCACCAAGCCACACTCTTGGGCAGGGATCGATGCTTGGTATTTCACCGCCGTTGAGGTCAGCAGCGGTCGGGTGGCATATCGAGTACGGCTGGGCTCGGGCCCGCAATTCACCCAACATCATTCAGCCGTCTACCTCGGCCCCGATGGCAGTGCTTATCTGCCGGTGATGACCGGCATCGTTAAGGTCAGCGACCGCAGTTGAGTATCAGGTGAAGGTGGCCCTGATCTGATCTTCGGTGAGGCCATAGTCGGCCAGATCGTAGGCATGTTTGGGTGCTCGTTTGCCAGATTGTGAGGCTTCGTAGTCGGCTCGTACTCCACTTGCCGCTGCCTCGTTGAAGTCGAGGCCGAAGTGCTGGTAGATGCCCTCCACCGTGCCCACAGGGTCGGCCACCAGGTCGTGATAGTCGACGTCATAGAACTGCGCGGCTGGATAGTTGCCACGAGCAGCGTCGAAACGGCGTACTTCTTCACTGAGCATCGCCAGTTGGGTGCGACCGATTGTGGCGCCGGTGAAGTTGGTCGACCAACCCTTGGTGGCATGTGCAGACAGGGAGCAGGCCGAGGCTAGGGCTACCACCGGGTCACGATGGGTCCGGACGATCAGGGCGTCTGGATAAACCGCCATGATCGCATCGAGCGCAGCCAGATGGGAGGGGTTCTTCAGCACCCAACGCTTGTCTTGGTCATTGAGCCCGATCAACTGCAGGCATTGCTTGTGGCGCTGATAGGCGTCTGTCCAATCTGACTCCCACAGCCATTGCGCATAGCGCGGGAGGTCGGCCAGTGAGGTGAAGGACAGCGACTTGCCCTGCTGCTGCAATAGTCGCCAACATTCCTCGACCGAGGCTGCCTCCATGAAGTGGATGCCGGCAAGCTCAGCGTCGGTGTCGTGGTGTGCGGCGTACAACTGATTGAGGCCGACATAGATCGGGTTGTCGGCCCAAGTTTCGCGGGGAGGCCTGGGCATGGGCACATCGGTCAGCCACAGCTCGAGCCCCTGGGTCGCCGGGTCGGCGGTGAGTAGCCGGTGCAGGGCGGTGGTGCCGGTGCGGGGCAGGCCGGTCACGAAGAGCGGGCGAGTGATCTTCACCCCGGCAGCCTGCGGGTGCTCGTTGAGGGCGCTCTGGGCGATCAGTCTCGCGGTCAGTGCGCTCTTGATCATCTGCCGATACATGTAATTGCCAGCCGGGGTGAGCTTCATGCTTGCGGCCATGTCTTCACAGAGGATGGCGAAGCCCTCTTCATGGCTGCTGCCACCGAAGTCAGACAGCCCGGTGGAGCGTACGGCGGCCGCGGCGATATCGGCGTAACTGCCCAGGTCATCTCGAGTGCGTTGCTCAGTAGCCATGAAATTCTCCGCAACTGACATCAAGGGTCACGCCGCTCACTGCGGAGGCCAAGTCTGAAGCCAAGAACAGCGTGGCTCGGGCAACCTCCTCGGGCGTGGCCAGTCGCTTGAGATCGGTCTTGTCGGCGATCTCGGCGTAGATCTCCTGGTGTGTGATGCCGCGCTCGGAGGCCATCCAGTCGAAATAGGCCTTGTTGACGTCTTCATAGATCCAGCTCGGTGCCACCGAGTTGACTCTGATGCCACGTGCTCCCAACTCCGTGGCCAAAGCCGAGGCGAGGTGCACCAGGGTGCCCTTGCTGAGTTTGTAGCCGCCAAACTCCGGCTGGGAGTGACGCAGTACGGCGGAGTTGATCATGATGATCGAGCCCTGCGACTTTGACAAGGCATCGCTGAACAGGCGGGAGAGGCGTAGTGGGGCGAAGGCATTGGTGTCGAAGGAGGCCCGCAGCGCGGCCTCATCGATCGTGGTCAGTGGCTCCATCGGGGGGATTGCGAAGGCATTGTTGATCAAGCAGTCGACCTGGCCGAACTCGGCCAGTGCGGCCGCGACCAACTCTTGACAGGCCTGCCCGTCGTTGATGTCGGTGGGGCAAACCAGGGCACGACGTCCTAGAGCACGCACTTCAGCGGCCATCTTCTCCAGGCGCTCCTGGGTGCGTGAGACCAAGACGAGGTCAGCCCCCATGGCAGCGGCTTGCGTGCCCAGCGCGCGACCCAGCCCAGGGCCGACGCCGGAGAGCACGATCACCTTGTCTTGCAGCAGATTTGTCATGACAGCATCCTCTTGGCCACCCCGAGCTGCCGGGCAGCAATGCGCTCGGCGTATTGCTCGGCAGTGACTTGATTGTGAGCGTAGTGGGGGAGATGGGTGGCCAGATCATCGAGTTCGCAGACGACCACTTTGGGCCCGTCTGCTTCGGTCAACTCGCGGCTGAGTCGTTGCCAACGCAGCATGATCACGCCGTGACGGTGGTCCATCACCTCAAGCCAGTTGGCCACGCCTGGATTGCGATTTGAGATCACGTAGCGATAGTGGCCGTCAGGGTCGAGTTGGCTCTGGGCTCCGGTCAGGGAGCTTTGGTGGGTCTCATAGTCGGTCGAGGCATACCAGTCTGAGCCGATCTGGATGGCTTGATAGCTCCCTTCCAAACAGCGAGGCACGGTCACCACCATGGCCTCGTGATCACCAAGTTGGTAGTGGCCGATCGAGCTGAACTGGCTGGCCAGACCTCCCGGAGTCGACTTGGGTGTGGTCAAGGTGTTGACCTGCTCCTTGTAGGTGAAGAAGTGTGGGAAGGCAAACCAAGTCTGGATAGACCCGGTGAGCAGCTTGCCGGCTACTTCATATTTGCGAGCCAACCGGTCATAGCTCGGGGGATCAGCCGGTTGGCCTTCGGCGCCGACGCGTTGGATCCACAATTGCCCACGCTCTTCGGCGACCCAATCGTCGTACACCTCGCGGATGATGAGGTTCTTGGCGCCCGATCGTAGGGCAAAGACATTGGGCTGGCCCACCCGGGAGTCTGACTCGGGAACGAACCAGATCGTGAAGCTGCCGTCAGGCTCGATCATGAAGCCACGGTCATCGAAGGCGGCCTGGCTTCCGGGAGTGGCATCGGCGGAGTAGTTGCCACTCATCACCTGGAAGGAAAGATCGGCAGTGGTGCCGCGCCTTCCGGTCACGACGTACGACGCGTCATCGCGCAGATAGGCGTGGAAGTAGATCGCGTCGGGGTTGTCGAGTCCTTGCCGGGCGAACTGGTGGGTGGAGTTGATCAGGATGGGGCGATCCAGATCGTGGTCGAAGGCCAGTTGTAGGGAGGCGCGGATCCGACCGGCTAGATAGTCGAGGCCTTCGTCGAGATCGGTCTCGCTGGTGATGAAGTCGGCGCCTCGGATCAGACGCTCGGCTTCGGCAATGGCGTCGGTGAAGGGCTTGGTGATGGCTGCCGGGGGGTTTGAGTCGGCTGCCGTCATCAAGACACCTTCGAGATCACGCTGTCGGCGAAGGAGTTGAGGTGATCGATCTTCTTTTGCAAAGGCTCAGTGTCAGGGCCCTTGATATAGGGGACCCTGAAGCCCACGATCGCATCGGTGATGCCCTTTTCTTCCATGGCTTTCACGCCGTCTGGGGTATAGGCGTCATAGGAGATGGCGTGCACTTCGAAGTCATCTCGGGTGTCGCCTTCGGCCTTGCGGATCTCGGCGAGGCGAGCCAATAGGCGATCAAGCTCTTCGCCGTCGCCGCCGGCATGCATCCAGCCGTCACCTCGGAGTACGGCGCGCTTCAGCGCCGCGTCGGAGTGGCCCCCGACGAGCAAGGGGATCTTCTTGGTGGGGGCTGGGGTCTGCTTCATCGACTGGATCTTGAAGAACTCCCCGTCGTATTCGAAGAACTCCCCGCTGGTCAGGCCTCGCACGATGTCGATGCACTCGTCCATCCGCTTGCCGCGCCTTGCCCACGGCACGCCCATCGCCACGAAGTCTTCGGGCCAAGGGGACAGGCCGATCCCGAGACCGAGTCGGTTGTCTGACAAGAAGGCCACCGAGGAGGCCTGCTTGGCGACCAAAACAGGTGGGCGCACTGGGAGTTTGAGCACGAATGGGGTGAAACGCAAAGTGGTGGTCTTGGCGGCAAGCCAGCTCACCAAGGTCATGGTCTCGATGAACTCTTTGTCTTCCAAGAACTCTCGATCGCCGGTGTCGGTGTAGGGATAGGTGGAGTCTGACTCTCGTGGATAAATCAGGGAGTCGGCCACCGTCATGGAGGTATATCCAGCAGTCTCGGCCGCTTGGGCCAATGGGGCGTAGTAGTTGGCCTGGGTCATTGCCTCGGCGTAGGTAAAGCGCATTGGGCAAGACTAGAACCCGTTCTAGATTTCGGCTAGGGCCAGGGGGACTCGGTTGGCCGTGAAGTGGGAGGATCATCAGGTGCACCATGGTCCGACTCTTGATCCGTTGTCTTGGGCGTCGTTCATGTCCACTTGGCAGTTTCGCCTCGGTTGGACGATCACGGCGCTGGTTCTGATTGGCCTGTACGCCCTCTTCTGGGCCCGAGCGCGTCGCCGTGCAGAGCCCTTGTCGGTTTGGCGCCTGGTGATGTGGGTTGTCGGCGTGGCCTTGCTCCTTTACACGATGTCCTCAGGCATCGATGCCTACGCAATGGCGTTGTTCTGGATGCACATGACCGAGCATCTGATGCTGATCATGGTGATCCCGGTCTTCTTGGTTTGGGGCAGCCCGCTGAGGCTGATCCGCGCCAATCTCTCAACCCAAGGCCAAGCACGCTTTGATGTCGTGATGGGCAAGCGCAGTCCAATCGGGTGGCTCTTCCATCCGGTCGTGGCCTTCGTCATCTACACCGTCGTCATCGTTGGCACTCACCTGACCGGGTTCATGGATGACATGGCCATGGATGAGCGGCTGATGCTCTTGGAGCAGTTGCTCTATTTGGTCTCTGGCTGGATCTTCTTCACCCCCTTGGTCGGCGATGAGCCGCTTGCCTGGCGCTTCCCGACTCCGGGTCTGATCGGGCTGATGATGGTCGGCATGATGCCTGACACGATCGTGGGCATCGTCTTGATGCAATCGACTGTGAATGTCTTCCCCATGTACATGGCGATGCGGCCCGACTGGGCGACTCCGGCGATGAAGGACCTCTACTACGGCGGCTCGATGATGTGGGGTGTGGGCGATGGGCTAATGATGCTTTTCGCCCTCATCTTGATGTTCAAGATCGTGGCCAATCCGCGCAAGGAAGCAGTTTTTGGCAAGTGGCTGGAGGGGGCCCGCACGGCGGCCTTCACCGACCATCTGGAGTCAGGCGGGGAGAGCTATCAATCTCGTGACGGGGATGGCAGCATCGATGATGACGACGAAGCCCTAGCCGCCTATAACCGGATGCTGGAGCGGCTCAGTCGCCACGACTGAATGCCAAAGCAAGTCATGCAAAGGGAGTGCCAGTGGACTTAGCTCAAGTGGCCGATCGGATTGCGATCACAGACGTGATCACTGCCTATACCCGCGCTGTCGATACAGCCGATTGGGGCGCCTTGAACGCGGTCTTCACCGAAGATGCGGTCATTGACTATTCCAGCGCGGGCGGCCCGATCGGCACCTTGGTCGAAGTGACTGAGTTCATCAAGAGCATGGAGGGCTTCGAGCGTTGGCAGCATGTGATCGGCCAGATTGCGGTCACTCTTGACGGAGATCGGGCCCAGGCGACGGCATATTTCATCAACCCGATGGTGGCCAAGTCGTCAGACGGCACCGAGGTCATCTTGGAGGTTGGCGGCTACTATCACCACGATTTGGTGCGTACGCCGGAGGGCTGGCGTTCGGAGAAGATGATTGATGAGTTGATCTGGAGTCGTTGATGGATCCCAACAACAAACCCAAGGGTTTGGACAGCCCATCGACCATCACCATCTTGAAAGTGATGTCGAAGGCCAATGTCTGGCTCTATCGCAAGAGCGGCGGGCGATTGGCTAGCCACTGGCGGATGGGCGTTGCTTTCCGCAAGCCAGTCAAGATCTGTCTTGTCGAGCACACTGGCCGCAAGACCGGTCAGGTCCGTAGCACTCCTTTGGTCTTCCTGCGTGATGGTGAGCGGGTGGTCTTGGTTGCTTCGCAGGCAGGGCTGCCTAACAACCCACAGTGGTACTTGAACCTGGTAGCCAACCCGCAGGCCCAGGTGCAGATCGACAAGGAGCGTTGGCCGGTCACCGCTCGGGTAGCTGACCCTGAAGAGCGGGCGGTGCTCTGGCCCAAGTTGGTGGAGTTGTATGCCGACTATGACACCTACCAGGCCTGGACCGACCGGATCATCCCCGTGGTCATCCTTGACCCTGCCTGATCCGCTAACTGGAGGCGTGATGAGTTCGCACAATCGCGAGAGCACCTTGGCTGACAGTCACGACACGATCGAAGTGCGTGGAGCCAGAGAAAACAACCTCAAGAACATTAGTCTCTCCATCCCCAAGCGGCGACTCAGTGTGTTCACTGGCTTGTCAGGATCTGGCAAGTCGTCTTTGGTCTTCGCCACGATTGCTGCTGAGTCACAGCGGATGATCAACGAAACCTATGGTGCTTTCCTTCAAGGATTTATGCCCACGTTGAGCCGCCCCGATGTGGACAGCCTGTCGGGGCTGACGACGGCGATCATCGTCGACCAGGAGCGTATGGGGGCTAACGCGCGCTCCACAGTCGGCACGGTCACTGATGCCCACGCCATGTTGCGCACCCTGTTCAGCAGGATTGGCGATCCTTATGTCGGTCCGCCGACGGCGTTTTCATTCAACGTGCCGACCCGCAAGGCCAGTGGTGCGATGAGCACCGAGCGTGCGGGGGGTCGAGTGGAGCGAACCACCGTGAAGGGTCAGGTCTATCTAGGGGGCATGTGTCCCGAATGTGAAGGCCTGGGCACAGTCTCGGCGCTGGATCTGAGCGCGATCATCGACGAGTCCAAGTCCTTGGAAGACGGAGCCATCTTGGTCCCGGGGTACACCGTGGACGGCTGGCTGGTGGCGCGCTACAAGGTGCTGGTGCCAGGTGATCGGCCGATCAGCAAACTGACCAAGGCGCAGCGCGATGAGCTTTTGTACGGTGAACCACGCAAGGTCAAGGTCGATAAGATCAACGTGACCACAGAGGGATTGATCCCCAAGATCCGCAAATCGATGTTCAACAAGGACCCCGAGTCTCTGCAGCCGCATATCAAGGCATTCGTGGAGCGTGCCGCGGTCTTTGGCCCCTGTGCTGCATGTGGGGGTACTCGCCTAAATGAGGCAGCCAGGTCAGCAAAGATTGCCGGGCGCTCAATAGCGGAGCTCACGGCAATGCAGATCACCGACTTGGCCGACTGGGTCCGCGATTTAGATGCCCCCTCGGTTGCGCCCCTGCGGGAGGCACTGCTGCATCTCTTTGATGCATTCGTGACGATTGGCTTGGGCTATTTGTCATTGGATCGCCCCGCTGGAACGTTGTCTGGAGGTGAGGCCCAACGCGCCAAGATGATCAGGCACTTGGGCTCGGCATTGACTGACGTGACTTATGTCTTCGATGAGCCCACCATAGGGCTGCATCCTCATGACATCGACCGGATGAATCAACTTCTCCTTGAGTTGCGCAACAAAGGAAACACTGTGCTCGTCGTTGAGCACAAGCCGGAGACGATCGCGATCGCAGACCATGTGGTCGACCTCGGGCCACTTGCAGGCGACGCCGGTGGGGAAGTGTGCTTTGAAGGCACGGTGGCCCAACTTCGTGAGTCGGACTCCTTGACCGGGCGTTATCTCGCCCATCGGGCGTCACTAAAGGCACAAGTACGCCCGTCGGACGGTGTCTTGGCGATCAGGGGAGCCAGCACTAACAATCTTCGGGATATCGATGTGGACATCCCGAAGGGGGTGTTGGTGGCGGTCACGGGAGTTGCTGGCTCCGGTAAGAGCTCACTGATCCATGGTGAGCTCGATGATCGCCCAGATGTCGTGTCGATCGACCAGTCTTCGATCATCGGGTCACGCCGCAGCAACCCTGGGACGTACACCGGGCTGCTGGAGCCAATCCGCAAGGTCTTCGCTAAAGCCCATGGAGTAAAGCCTGCATTGTTCAGCGCCAACTCTGAAGGTGCCTGCGAGACCTGCAATGGTGCGGGCTTGGTCTTCACCGAGCTTGGATTCATGGAGACCGTTTCGAGCCTCTGCGAGGAGTGTGGCGGATCGCGCTTCAAGGCAGCCGTCTTGGACTTTCGATTTGGCGGCCTCAACATCGCAGAGGTCTTGGACCTGCCGGTGGCCGCGGCCCTGAGCTTCTTCTCAACTGGTGAGGCTGCTGTCCCGGCCGCGGTCAAGATCTTGCAGCGACTCAGTGACGTTGGGCTGGGTTATCTCAGGCTCGGACAGTCTCTCAACACCTTGTCTGGTGGAGAGCGGCAACGCTTGAAGTTGGCAATGCACCTTGGTGACAGTGGTGGAGTCTTGGTGCTCGACGAGCCGACGACTGGCCTCCATCTAGCCGATGTCGACAACCTCCTGCGTCTGCTCGATCAGCTTGTGGACGCTGGCAAATCGGTGATCGTGGTTGAGCATCACCAAGCGGTGATGGCTCACGCAGACTGGATCATCGACTTGGGTCCAGGTGCTGGCCATGACGGGGGCGAGGTTGTCTTCGAGGGCACACCTCGCGCACTCGTAGCTGCAGCCGATACCTTGACGGGTCAACATCTCAAGGCATACCTCGGCTGAGTCGTCGACGGCGCTTGGGCGATTGCTAAGTCACGATTCGGCAACGGCCGTTAGTCATCCTTGACCAACGGCGTTCATGGGCATTGAGTAGGCCCGTAAGGTCCGGCTGAGTGGAGGAGAAGTAGGTCCTTGAGCACTTTCGATCCGGGCACTGAAATCCACGGTTCTGACCCGCAGTCCGCGGTTTTGGAGGGCGCCAGCCAAGAAGCGATCAAGGGTCGCTCGCTAAGTCAGATCGCTTGGCGACGATTGCGCCGAGACAAGGTCGCGATCGCTGGCGGTTGTTTCATCATCATCCTGGTCCTCGTCGCGATCTTTGCGCCCTTGATCACCAAGATCACCGGCGGGCCACCCAACGAGTTTCACGAAGACATGCTCGACATGAGCCTCGGCGGCATCCCCTATGGCTTCTTTGGCGGCATGAGCTGGCAACACCCGATGGGTCTTGACATCCCTCACGGCCGCGACATCTTCAGCAGGGTCGTCTACGGCACCCGGATCTCACTATTGATCGCTATGTTGGCCACTGCGGTCTCGGTCACGATCGGTACTACTGTCGGCATCATCGCCGGCTTCTTCGGTGGTTGGGTTGACGCCTTCCTCAGCCGGCTGATGGACATGTTCTTGGCCTTCCCCTTGCTCGTCTTCGCGCTCGCGCTCGCAGGCGTGATGCCTCAGGAGGCCTTCGGCCTGTCAGGCTTGCCCCTGCGTCTAGTCACCTTGGTGGCCATCATCGGCTTTTTCAACTGGCCCTATATCGGGCGCATAGTGCGAGGTCAGGCCATGGCCTTGCGCGAGCGCGAATATATCGATGCGGCCAGATCCTTGGGAGCCAAGCGCCCCTACATCTTGTTTTCGGAGCTGTTGCCCAATCTAATGGCGCCGATCTTGGTCTATTCGACCCTGATCATCCCGACCAATATTTTGTTTGAGGCCGCACTTTCCTTCCTCGGTGTTGGTGTGCCCCCGCCAACAGCGAGCTGGGGCGGGATGCTGGCTGACGCGGTCACGATTTACACCCAGCCGCATTTCATGTTTTGGCCTGGCATGGCGATCTTCTTGACCGTGTTGGCATTCAACTTGTTTGGGGATGGATTGCGAGATGCATTCGATCCCAAGGGCCATTGACGGCCAATGATCCAACCGTCTACTCGACTCGAGTGGGCGGCCTAGAGAAGGAAGGTAAGAGGATGCGCATCACACGCACTAAGGCGTTGGTTGCAGTGGTTGCAGTCGCCGCGCTTGGCGTCACTGCAGCATGCGGCTCGGGCGCCAACAAATCAGGCGGGAGTGGCTCAGAACCCAAACTGAGCAATGCTGCCGTGGGGCACATTGCTGACCCGTCAGACAAGGCTGGCGGCACGATCAAGTTTGGACTTGGTGGTGAGTGGGGTGACTCGGTTGACCCCGGTGACACCTACTACGGCTATTCCTGGGACATGCTGCGCAACTATGCGCGCACCTTGGTTACCTTCAAGACCGAGCCCGGCAAGGCCGGCAATGAGTTGGTGCCAGATTTGGCCGAAGACCTCGGTGTCTCTTCAGAGGGCGGCAAGACCTGGACCTACAAGCTCAAGAGCGGTTTGAAGTTTGAAGACGGCAGTGCGATCACATCGAAGGATATTGCCTATGCCGTGAAGCGGACGATGGCCACTGATGTCTTGAAGCAAGGCCCGACCTACTTCGGCGACATGCTCAACTGGCCGGCTGACTACAAGGGCCCCTACAAGCAAAAGGATGCCGACGTGAGCTCGGCGATTGAGACTCCCGATGATCAGACGATCGTCTTCCACCTCAAGCAGCCCTTCGGTGGCTTTGACTATTTGGCCCAACTCCCGCAGACGGCGCCAGTGCCGGCTGCCAAGGACACCGGCATCAAATACAAAGACCACGTGATCTCGTCTGGACCCTACAAGTTTGAGGGCAACTACAACCCAGCCTCAGGCTTCACTTTGGTGCGCAATGACCAGTGGGACAAGTCCACGGATGACATCCGTCGAGCCCTGCCCGACAAGATGACGGTCAAGCTCAACATGCAGGCCGATGATGTCGACAACCAGATCATCGCTGGCACGCTTGATGTCGATATTGCTGGTACGGGTGTGCAGCCCGCGGCGTTGTCAAAGGTGTTGAACACGCGTGACCTTCAAGATCGTGCCGACAACCCGACCTTGGCCCGCACGTGGTACACCTCGATCCCGGGCACGGTCAAGCCGCTGGACAATATCGAGTGCCGCAAGGCCATCATCTACGGCATGGATGCGACCTCCTTCCAGAACGCCTACGGCGGCAAGTACGCCGGTGGTGAGATCGCTGGCGGGTTGTTGCCGCCAATGATCCCTGGATATGTCGAGTCCGATCCTTGGGGCATCAAGGCCAACCCGACGGGTCAGCCTGACAAGGCCAAGGAAGCCCTGAAGAAGTGCGGCAAGCCCGATGGCTTCTCGATCAACATGGGCTATCGCAGTGAGCGACCCAAGGAGAAGGCAGTGGCCGAGGCATTCCAGCAGGCGCTGGGCAAGGTCGGGATCAAGGTGACTCCGCAGGCGATGCCTGATGGCACCTACTTCTCCGAGCAGTGTGGTAATCCGGGCTATGTCGTCACCAACAATGTCGGCCTGTGTGCCAACGGGTGGGGTGCTGACTGGAACGACGGCTTTGGCTTCTTGTCACAAATCGTGGATTCACGGGTGATCAAACCTCAGGGTGGCTCATCGAATATTTCGGTGCGGATCCCAGAGGTCGACAAGTTGCTCGACAAGGCAATCCCAGACACCAATGTCGACAATCGCAACCAGATTTGGGGCGAGATCGACAAGCTGGTTTCTGACTCGGCCTATGTCTACCCGGGTATCTACGCCAGGTCCGTGTTGCTGCGGTCAAAGAACACCACCAACGTGTTCGTGAACGAGGCCTATGGCTACTACGACTACACCGCAATGGGTGCCAAGTAGTCGGCTTGCGTTCGATTGGTTGTGACCTGTTGAACACGAAAGGTTGGTGAAGGAGTAGGTGGTCGGTCCCGCGTGAGCAGGGCCGACCACCGCTTCGAAGCAAGTGTTGGGTTATATCTTCAGACGGTTGCTGGGAGCGGCGGGAGTCTTGGTGGTGATCTCGATGGTCACCTTCGCGATCTTCTTCCTGATGCCCCGACTAGCCGGCGCCACCCCAGAGTCCATGGCCGTGCGTTATGTCGGCAAGAGCGTAGACCCAAACACGATCCAAGCCACGGTCAAGAAACTGGGCTTCGACAAGCCCTTGCATGTGCAGTACTGGGACTGGGTCAGCGGCCTGGTGGCCGGTAAGACGATCGACACCGGTGCTGGCGAAGAAAAATGCAGTGCACCATGTCTTGGCTATTCCTATCGCACCTATTCACCGATCATGCCCGAGGTCAAACAGAGATTCCCGGTTACGCTCTCCTTGGCGGTGGGGGCAGCAGTGATCTGGGTCAGCTTCGGCGTGACCGTGGGGGTGATCTCGGCACTCAAGCGGGGTTCACTCTTTGATCGCGCCGCCATGACGGTCGCCCTAGCCGGGGTTTCGCTGCCGATCTTTTGGACCGGCTTGGTGTCTTTGGCGATCTTCTCCTATCAACTCGGGTGGACGGCTCCGGGCGGCAGCTATACCCCGATAACTGAAAATCCGATCAAGTGGGCTTACGACCTGCTGTTGCCATGGATCACTTTGGCGCTGCTGTTCTCGGCCCAATATGCGCGCCTGACTCGTGCCGGCATGTTGGAGACCATGAGCGAGGATTACATCCGTACGGCGCGGGCTAAGGGATTGCCGGAGCGGACCGTCGTGGTTAAACACGGCCTGCGCTCTGCATTGACTCCGATCGTGACCATCTTCGGCCTTGATTTCGGCCTTTTGATCGGCGGCGCGGTGCTCACCGAGACTGCCTTCTCGTTGCCGGGTCTTGGACAGATGGCCTTGCAGGGCACCAAGAGCAATGACCTGCCCAAAGTGATCGCCGTCGTGTTGATCACTGCTGTCTTTGTCGCGATCTGCAACTTGATCGTCGATTTGGTTTATCTCGTCCTCGACCCCAGGGTGCGTACTCGATGACCACTATTGCCACCGAATCAACCAAGCCCGCCGGCACCGGTGAAGGCCCATATCTCGACGTACGAGACCTCAGGGTCCACTTCACCACCGACGACGGATTGGTCAAGAGCGTTGATGGGGTCTCTTTCTCGATCGAGAGGGGCAAGACCCTGGGCATCGTGGGCGAATCAGGATCGGGCAAGTCGGTCACGAGCATGTCGATCATGGGCCTGCACACCGCCAAGAATGCCAAGATCGAAGGGTCGATCAAGATTGGTGACGAAGAGATCGTCGGCAAGCCGATTGATGCGATCCGTCAACTTCGGGGTCAAAAGATGGCGATGATATTCCAAGACCCACTCTCGGCTCTGCACCCCTTCTACACGGTGGGCGACCAGATCATTGAGGCCTACCGGATCCATAACAAAGTCTCCAAGAAGCAAGCGCGCCAGCATGCCATCGACATGCTCGACCGGGTTGGGATCCCCGAGCCGAGCAAACGCATCGATGCCTATCCACATCAGTTCTCTGGTGGCATGCGGCAGCGAGCCATGATCGCGATGGCACTCAGCTGTGACCCGGATCTGTTGATTGCCGACGAGCCCACCACCGCGCTCGATGTCACCGTGCAAGCACAGATCCTCGACCTGATCAGAGATCTGCAAAAGGAGTTCAACTCCGCCGTGCTGATGATCACCCATGATCTTGGAGTGGTTGCGGAGCTGGCCGATGACATCATGGTGATGTACGCCGGGCGATGTGCGGAGTACGGCACGGCCGATCAGGTTTTCAACCGCCCAGAGCATCCCTACACCTGGGGTCTGCTCGGTTCGATGCCGAGATTTGACAAGCCGCCCACCGAGCGGTTGTTGCCGATCAAGGGCACTCCGCCTAGCTTGATCCAGTTGCCCTCCGGTTGTGCTTTCAACCCACGTTGTGACTTCAAGGAGAGAGTCGGCGAGCGCTGTGTGCGTGAGCGGCCGGAGCTACTGGGTGAAGATCATCAGATTGCCTGCCACCTCCCGCCCAGTGAGCGCCAACAAATTTGGACTGACGAGATCGCACCGAGGGTGAAATGACAGCTTCAATGGACCAGCCCGCTGCCAAGACCTCTGATCGCGCGGCCGATGACGGTGACAACTTGCTCGTGGTAGAGGGCTTGGTGAAGCAATTTCCGGTGCGTAGCGCGGGCATGTTCGCCAAACGCCAAACCGTGCATGCGGTCGACGATGTCGACTTCTTCGTACGCCGCGGCGAGACCCTGTCACTGGTCGGTGAGTCGGGCTGCGGCAAGAGCACCACGGCCCGCTTGATCACCAGGTTGTTGGAGCCGACCGCAGGCAAGATCACTTTCGACGGCCGTGACATCACCCATCTCTCAGATGGCAAGATGCGCAAGACTAGGCGCGACCTGCAGATGATCTTCCAGGATCCCTATTCCTCACTCAACCCGCGCCATACGGTCGGGAAGATCGTTGGTGCCCCCTTCAGGCTGCAAGGTGTGGAGCCAGAGGGCGGTCGCAAGAAAGCCGTGCAGGGGCTCTTAGAACTCGTCGGCCTCAACCCAGAGCACTACAACCGTTATCCACATGAGTTTTCCGGTGGGCAGCGCCAACGCATCGGGATTGCCCGCACTTTGGCACTCAAACCGAAGCTGATCGTGGCTGATGAGCCTGTCTCGGCGCTTGACGTATCGATCCAGGCCCAAGTGGTCAACCTCTTGGAAGATCTCCAAGACGAGCTCAACTTGACTTACGTGATGATTGCCCACGACCTCTCAGTGGTGCGCCATGTCTCCGACCGGGTCGCGGTGATGTATTTGGGCCGGATCGTGGAGTTGGGTGAGCGCGATGACGTTTATGAAAACCCGCGCCATCCCTACACCAAGGCGATGCTATCGGCGGTGCCGGTGCCGGACACCACGCGTCGCGAAAACCGCGAACGCATCCGGCTGCAGGGCGATGTGCCCAGCCCGATCAACCCGCCCACGGGCTGCCATTTCCACACCCGCTGCTGGAAGGCGCAAGAGATCTGCAAGACCGTCGTACCTCCCTTGGAGACGCTGGCGCCCAAGCATCAGGTGGCCTGCCACTTCCCTGAAGACGCCACGAAGCCAGTCTGATCACGCGGGCATGGAGTTGCGGGCTCGCCTCCGGAGGTTGGAGAGGATCAGCACGGCAAGGGCAATGATCACGCCGCCAAGCCCAGCCACAAGAAATCCGCTGGCCCAGCCTGAGTGATCCACGGCCAATCCGATCACTGGTCCGCCAGCCGCGGCTCCGACCATGAGCGCGGAGCCATGCCAGCCCATCGCCTCTCCCCGCACCGCAAGCGGAACTACATGGGAGAGGTCTTCGATGGTGGCGCTGATCGTGGGGCCGCACATGAAGCCTGAGACAAACAATAAGATCGTGAGCTGGGCGGGATTGGTGGCCATGGCAACGGGGATGGTGGTCAGGCCAAGGCCAAGCAAGAGCCAATAGCTGGGGATCGGGCGATGGGCAATGCCATAGGCGGCCGCACCGATCATTGAGCCAAAGGCCCAACTCGCCAAGATCAGGCCGGCCAACTTGGGATGACCCATCTCGCGTAGCGCCGAGATCGTGGCGATGTCTCCGGCCATGAGCACGAAGACGGCTGCGAAGCACACGATCAAGACGCCAACGAAGGCAGGTGAGACCCAAGTGCGCAGGGGTTGCCGGTTTACACGATCGTGATCGGTTTGCCCCAAGGGCGGATTGTCGATCCACAGCAATAGTCCACCGGCAACGAATAATGCTTGTACGGCGAGCAAGGCCACCCGGGTGTCGATGCTCGTGGCCAGCCAGATGCCCAGGATCGGGCCGGCCATGAAGGCGATCTCGGTGGCGATCGAATCGAGGGCCAAGACACCCTTGCGATCACGCTCTGGTACCGCGTCGATCAACACCTGACGCACAACTGAATAGGTCGGGATCATCATCAGCGCCCCGATCGATGCGCAGATCACCAGTGGCCAATAGCTCACCCACGGGGCGATTGACCACGCGATGCCCATGACCACGATTGAGGGCAGCACACTGGCTCGCAAGCCAACCTGATCGAGTCGGCGGCCACGCCAAGGAGAGCCAACTGCAGCGGCTGTGGTCTCGGCGGCAACCAATACTCCGGCCATGGCGTAGTTGTGGCCCAGATGTTGCGTCACATGCACTACCAGGACGACGCTGACGGCGGCCATCGGGATCCGGCCGAGCAGGCTGAGGGCCAGCATCCGGCGTACGGCGGGCAACTTGAGCATCTGTGCATAGGTCGCCGCCACTTGCTCATGGAAGCATTTGTGGGCAGTCATGTCGAGTTGGTTGTTGCACTGGCTAAACTTCTCGCCATGTCACAGCGCCAGACCGAAGACGAGGAGGCTCGTCGTGAGCAGGTGCGTAGCGCCCTGACCAAGGCCGGCCTCGCGTTGGCCGGGCTGGTGGTCTTCATCGCGATCGCGACCTATTTGGTGGTCAATGGACTCGGCCTCAACGACGAAGGAGACTTGGCTCGGGCTCCAGTTGACGTGCCCACGCCGTTGCCGACCACAGCTTTGCCTCAGCCCTCGACCTCGGTAACGCCCAGTGCCCTGGGTGAGCCCAGTGACTCCGCCTCAGCCAGCCCCACGATCAGCGACGGCACCCTTACGCTGAGCGCCTCTCCCGTGATTGCAGGGGCCATGGAGCGGATCAACTTGAGTGGCACCTATCCGGGCAAAGACTCCGTCGTCTTGCAAATCCAGCGCCTCGAAGAAGGCGGGGCCTGGGCGGTGTTCCCAGCGACCGCGACGGTCAAGGGTGGCGAGTTCGCGACCTACATCCTGACCGGACGCCAGGGCAATAGCCAGTTCCGGGTCTTCGATCCGGCCACGCAGACGGCATCGGGCCCGGTCACGATCACCATCCAGTGACTGCCGCCCAGCAGAGTGGTCTCTGCCTGTCGCAGAAAAAAACATCTGATCCGAGGGAATGGATCTCTCTCGACCCCGGTTGAGACTCAGTGAGCAGGAAAGTTGAGTGCAGAGGACTCAACAAACTTGTTTAGGTGCGCTTGAAGAGGCACACTTGGCAAAGCCCGCAGGCAGGGCATGAAGCAACGCCGACTCGACACCCGAGTCGACACTCACTGGAGGTTGAAACACATGGCACGAGCGGTCGGCATTGACCTAGGTACGACGAACTCCGTCGTAGCCGTCCTCGAAGGTGGCGAACCCACCGTTATCGCAAACGCAGAAGGCGCCCGCACCACCCCATCGGTCGTGGCCTTCGCCAAGTCAGGCGAGGTCTTGGTCGGCGAAGTGGCCAAGCGTCAAGCGGTCACCAACGTTGACCGCACGATCCGGTCGGTCAAGCGCCACATGGGCACTGACTGGTCGGTCGACATCGACTCCAAGGATTTCACTCCCCAACAGATCAGTGCCTTTGTGCTGCAAAAGCTCAAGCGTGATGCCGAGGCCTACCTTGGCGAGACGGTCACCGATGCAGTGATCACGGTGCCGGCGTACTTCTCTGACGCCCAGCGCCAGGCAACCAAGGAGGCCGGCGAGATCGCTGGTCTCAATGTCAGCCGGATCGTCAACGAGCCGACCGCTGCCGCCCTGGCCTATGGCCTCGACAAGGGTGAAGCCGAGCAGACCATCTTGGTCTTCGATCTCGGTGGCGGCACCTTTGATGTGTCTCTTCTCGAGATCGGTGATGGTGTCGTTGAGGTTAAGGCCACCAGTGGCGACAACCATCTTGGTGGTGACGACTGGGATCAACGCATCGTTGACTGGATGGTCAAGAAGTTCAAAGACAACAACGGTGTTGATCTGGGGCAGGACAAGATCGCCTTGCAGCGTCTCCAGGAGGCCGCGGAGAAGGCAAAGGTCGAGCTGTCCAGCTCGAGCGAGACCACTGTGCACCTTCCCTATATCACTCACGGTGAGTCGGGGCCGCTGCACTTTGAGGAGAAGTTGACCCGCGCTGAGTTCCAAAAGCTCACCGCAGATCTGCTGGAGCGCACGAAGGCGCCATTCAAGAATGTGATCAAGGACGCCGGCATCGACGTCTCCAAGATCGACCATGTCGTGCTCGTGGGTGGCTCTACCCGGATGCCTGCGGTGACCGATGTCGTGCGTGAGCTCACTGGCGGCAAGGAGCCCAACAAGGGGGTCAACCCAGATGAGGTGGTCGCCGTTGGTGCCGCGCTGCAGGCAGGCGTGCTCAAGGGAGAAGTCAAGGATGTCTTGCTCCTCGATGTGACCCCGCTGAGCTTGGGCATCGAGACCAAGGGTGGTGTGATGACCACCTTGATCGAGCGCAACACCACGATCCCGACGAAGCGTTCAGAGATCTTCACCACCGCTGATGACAACCAGCCTTCAGTCGAGATCAAGGTCGCTCAAGGTGAGCGTCAGATGTGGGCTCAAAACCAGCCCCTGGGCAACTTTGAGTTGACCGGTCTGCCGCCCGCGCCACGCGGCGTACCCAAGATCGAGGTCACCTTCGACATCGATGCCGATGGCATCGTGCATGTCTCGGCCAAGGATCAAGGCACCGGCAAGGAGCAGTCGATGACGATCTCCGGTGGCAGCGCGTTGTCAAAGGATGACATTGACCGGATGGTTCGTGACGCCGAGCAGTACGCCGAAGAAGACGCCAAGCGTCGCGAGACCATTGAGGCTCGCAACCAGGCTGACTCCTTGGTCTACTCGACTGAGAAGTTTGTGACCGAAAACGACGACAAGCTCAGCGATGAGCTCAAGGCCGAGGTCCAAGCCGACATCGATGAGCTCAAGAAGCTGCTCGAGGCTGAAGATACCGACAAGGATGCCTTCAATGCCGCGATCACCAAGCTGGGTGAGTCGAGCCAGAAGATGGGTGCAGCGCTCTACGCAGCCTCAGCCGAAGAAGCCGGCGAGGCTGGCGCTGCTGGCGAAGAGGCCGCTGCGGGTGACGAAGACGTGGTTGATGCCGAGATCGTGGACGAGCCCGAAGCCAAGGACGACGGTAACTGAGTCCATGCTGAGCAGACTGGTGGGGAGCGCTGGCGAGGTCAGCCTCCCCACGGTCAGCTCAGATCTGTGCTAAGGAGACGACATGAGCAACGAGCAAGAGGCCTCAGCAGACGAGCAGCCGGCGTCGGTCAGTGACCAGGTCCAGCCAAGCGAAAACTTCGCGGCCGGGATCAACCTAGATGATGTCGAGAGCGACATGGTCGAGGAGGGTGCCCCGCTCTATCCAGATGCCGACATTGAGCAGGCCCGTGCGGCCCTGGCTGAGCGCACCTTGGACCTGCAGCGTTTGCAGGCTGAATATGTCAACTACAAGCGGCGTGTTGATCGCGACCGTGAGCTGATCAAGAGCACCGCGGTGATCGGCGTACTCAACAATCTGTTGCCGGTGCTTGACGACCTCGACCGGGCGCGCGATGCCGGTGAGCTTGAGGGCGGATTCAAGGCGGTTGCGGAGTCATTGCTCAAGATCGTGGGTGATCTGGGCTTGGTCAAGTACGGCGCCAAGGGTGATGAGTTTGATCCACAGGTGCATGAGGCGCTCATGCACGGGTCCTCTGCCGACGTGGAGGTCACCCAGATCGATGTGGTGGCTCAGCCCGGCTATCGCGTTGATGATCGGGTGATCCGGGCCGCGAAGGTGACCGTGATTGGCCCAGAGTGATCGACCCACAGTGACTTGCACTGACCAGTTGAAGCCGGAAGGAGGGGTGCAGTGAATAAAGCAGATTGGGTCAACAAAGACTTCTACAAGACTCTTGGGGTGGCCAAAGACGCCGACCAGGCCGCGATCAAGAAGGCCTATCGCAAACTGGCGCGTGATCATCACCCTGACTCCCATCCGGGTGACAAGGCAGCTGAGGAGCGTTTCAAGGAGGTCGCCGAGGCCTACGACGTGGTCGGCGACACCGCCAAACGCAAGGAGTACGACGAACTCCGCGCGGCCTATGCAGGTGGCGGCTTCCCTGGTGGATTCGGCGGCGGCTTTGGCGGTGGGGATGGTGGCGCCGGCTTTGACATCGGTGACTTGTTGGGTGACATTTTCGGTGGCGGGCGTGGTGGCGGTGGCTTCGGTCGAGCTCAGCGCGGACCGCGGCCGGCCAAGGGCGCTGACCTGGAGACCGAGACCACGCTGTCTTTCGAAGACGCGATGGCTGGCTCCACGATCAGCTTGCGACTGAGTTCAGATGCTGCCTGTGCGACCTGTTCAGGCACCGGCGGCAAGCCGGGCACTCGGCCGCATGTCTGCAGCACCTGCAATGGCACCGGTCAAGTGATCAACAGCATGGGCGGGGCCTTCCAGATGACGGAGACCTGTCCACAGTGCCACGGTCGCCAACTCGTTTATGACGAGAATTGCCCGACCTGCCATGGGTCGGGGCGGGGCACTGCCCGTCGTACGATCACCGCGCGGATCCCGGCTGGAGTCAAGGATGGTGCCCGGATCCGTCTCAAGGGCAAGGGCGGTGCTGGCGAGCATGGCGGCCCCGCGGGTGACCTCTTCGTGGTGGTGCGGGTGACCCCTCACCGTCTCTTCCATCGCAAGGGCGACAACCTGCACCTGACCGTGCCGGTGCGTTTCGACGAGGCGGTGCTGGGCGCGGAGATCAAGGTGCCCACTTTGGGTGGCCCGTCGGTGACATTGCGACTGCCTGAAGGCACCCCAAATGGCCGAGTCTTCAGGGTGCGCGGCAAGGGCGCGCCCAAGAAGGACGGCTCTCATGGCGATCTCTTGGTCACGGTCGAGGTGCAGGTTGACACTGCGCCTGATGAGGCGATCAAAGAAGCGGTTAGCCGATACCGTGCGGCGGTAGGCTCGGTAGACCCGAGGGCAGCATTGCTGGGAGGTGTCTGATGGCGACTCGCCGACCCCGTGTCGGTGCTATTCGTCCGCCGGGGCCCAATGTGCCGGTCTATGTGATCAGTGTGGCCGCGGAGTTGACCGGCCTGCACCCTCAGACCCTGCGGCAATATGACCGGGCTGGTTTGGTCTCTCCTGGCCGCACCGGTGGCGGCGGTCGACGCTATTCACTG
>ERZ724513.101-NODE-101-length-33850-cov-12.203580_pt1 | contig 33850 bp, 31 predicted proteins | sample MGYA00376046_ERZ724513 | MGnify/ENA primary metagenome ERZ724513 (study PRJEB28724, sample SAMN07190883) | activated sludge metagenome | isolation source: activated sludge of sewage treatment plant in Hong Hong | place: Hong Kong | collected 2016-03-17 ...
TCGAGGCCGCGCAGCGGGTGCGTCGCGGCGCGGTGTCACCGGCGTTGGCCGAGCGAACCGCCGCCCGGCGCGAACTCGACACGGCTACAACAGACCTCGAGATGTTGGATCGGCGCGGTGGCCGGCTCGTCACACCCGACGACGACGAGTGGCCGCGGCTGGCGTTCGCGTCCTTCGCCGGTGCCGACCCGCGGGCCAAACCGACCGGTATCGCGCCGTTGGCGCTGTGGGTGATCGGGCCGCAGCGCCTCGACGAGATTCACCACCGGGCCGCCGCGATCGTCGGCACCAGGGCGGCCACCGCCTACGGGCAGCACGTCGCCGGTGAACTCGCCGCCGGGTTGGCTGAGCATGACGTCGGCATCATCTCCGGCGGGGCGATTGTTCTCTAGCGTGTCGGTCCGTTGTTGATGACATGGTTGTCGTTATCGTCCAGCCGTGCGAACAGCGCTTTTGCCGGGACAGTGGCTGGTTTTCGCCTATGAACCGCACCTTGTGCGGGATATTGGCGTTGGGGACGAACTGTTGGCCGCGAATCGGGACCGCTTAGATTTGCTCGCTGACGATGGGCGCTGTGCCGGCAGACCGTTTCTGATCGGTCCCGACGGCCGGGCGGATGCCCGGGTGAACGGTTTCTTCAGTTCGCCACGAATGCGTTCGAGGTCGCCGTTGACGTGGGCGAAGTACGCCCAGTCGCTGACGATGTGGCTGAACTTCCTTCATGTGTTGGGGCGGTCCTGGGATGAGGCCACCATCGATGATGCGGAGTACTTCAAGGAGTGGCGGATCACCGAGACGCGGAATCCGTCACGGGTCGAGCCGAGCACTTTCGTGGCTAATCTGGCCGCGTTGAGGAGCTTCTATCGGTGGGCTGCGCCTCGGTTCGGCGTTGTCGATCCTGTCGCTGCTGAGGATGATTTCGATCTGGCCCCGCGGGGGGCGAGGCGGAACCGTGTCAAGTGGTTGGATCCGGCCGGCTATCGCCGCTGGCGGGACTTGGGGCTCGCTGGAATGACTGTCGATGGTCGGCCAGATCCAGCTTTTCGTGGGCGAAATGAGCAGCGTGATTGCGCGTTCGCCGACGGGCTGTATGGAAGCGGTCTGCGGCTCAGTGAGTGGGCGAGCGTGGTGCTGCCCGAATTGCCCGGCGACGACCCAGGGCGCGGGTACTCGACGTGCCGCCTCGCAGATGCCTGCGCCAAGAATGGGTATGGGCACGTCTATTGGCTTCCGCGTCACGCTCTCGTCGATGTTTTGAACTATGTCGAGGGTGCGAGAGCCCGGATCGTTCGTGCGGCCCAAAGGGCAGGACGCTACGACGTGGTCGATGAGAAAGAGCTCGTGCTGCACTCGACGAATCGTGAGGTGGTTCAGCGGCATTCCGGCGGTACTCAGCGCAAGGTGTCACTAAATATTCTCGACCCTGCGCGGCGCCGAAAGCTTTACCGGATGACCAAGCAAGGCCTGGAACCGCTGGCGTTGTGGCTTAACGAGGACGGTTCGCCTCGTCCGGCGCACAGCTGGGAACACACCTTTCAGGACGCGAACAGGCGCATCGCGAGACTCGGGCTCACAAATTTCACGGCGACACCACACATGTTGCGTCACAGCTGTGCACTGCGCTGGTACGCCATCGGCCGGCTGGCCTATGAGAAGCGTTTCGCTCACCTCACTGAGGAGGAGGCGAAAGACTTCCGACAACAGTTTGGCGATACCTGGGACTTGGTCGCGGCTTATCTCGGCCATCGAAACCCCGAAACCACCAAACGGATTTATCTGGAGCCGTTCCGGGCGTTGGATGTTGAAATACTCTTGCAGCACGCGCAGGACTCTGCGGTGCAGGCCTTCCTCGCCGACTATTTGGCGGATCACCCATTGGTGAGGACGGATCCGTTACGGCACAACACATGACTGGGCCGTCGAATGGTCGTAGGGCCTCCCTGCCGGCTCCGGGATACCGTCCGGTGGAACGCAAGCAGGGCAATGAGGGACTCGTGGTGCGTTTCGTCCCCGAGGACCCCCGCGAGCAGCCTGTCGTTTTTGACTTCGCGAGTTGGCCCGTTAGCCGGCAACTCCAGACGGCCTTCGCTGACGCATTCCGCGCCCGGACCCGTGTCGGAAGCCGTGTCCGGGCACTGCAGTCCGCCAAGACTCTCCACCAAGTTTTCCGTACGTTCGGTACCTACTTGGGGACACTTGACTCCCCGCCCGCCAGGCCAAACCAATTGACGCGCGCCCACCTGGACGGCTGGCGCCTAACACGCAATCAAGGATCTAGCGACCCGAACGGACTGAAGTCCTTGCTGCGCCACATCGAGGGCCTTGAGTCAGACTTCCGCGACGCTGTCAATGAGGCCAGCCCGACGCGGAATCGGGGAGCACTCAGCAGTTACAGCCGCGAGGAAAATCGGCGGATCCTCCAGACGGCTAGAGCCGACGTGCGAGCCGCGGCCATGCGCATCCGCGCCGGCAGAGAGTTGCTCGCGGAGTGGCGGCGCGGAGATGTCCTTGACCACCCCAAGGCGACACAACGGCGCGGGAAACTGCTGGACTACCTCGACCGCCACGATGACGTCCCGCGCAGCTCTTCCGGAGTGAATCTGCCTAAGAACTGGGTATGGGTGCTGGGGAGTGTGGCGGATCACTTTGCTCAACTGCACCTCACCTCGTTCGATGTTGGGGCGTTCGCGGTGCTACTGGTAGGGCTGACAGGACAGAATCCCACCACGATCGCCAAAGCGACCGCTGAACACCACCGCCCCGATGGCCATGCGGGTGGCCCGCCTTCTGCCATGGTCAAACTTGACAAACCCCGCCGCGGACCCGGGCGGCACATGAATGTGGCGCTGACTTCGGTTCCGCCGTGGGCAAGACACGGAATGCCCGCCGGAGACCCCTCAAGCCGCGCAGGTGACACCCTTGACTTGCACACCCCCTTCGGGGTCTACATGCTGCTGGTGGAACTGGCCGCTCCCGCTCGCGTCAGGCTCGATACCGACGCCCTATTCGCGTGGTGGGCGCCCAGAGGCGGCAAGGGCGCCGGCCGCGGCTATCGCACACGCCTTGAATCCAGCCATGTTTTGACCTGGTCCAAGCAGCATCGGAATCTTGACGTCGCTGGTGGGGTGACACTCGCGCGGCTCCGGTTGACGTTCAACGAACTGCAACAACGGCCGGTGGCCCATACCGAAACCACCTTGGCCAACGAGTATTTGGTGCGCAACCGCGGCAATCTCGCTGAATATCAGACGGTGGTTGCCACAACCTTGGCTGAGCAGGTCAAGAAGGCAGACACACGGGCGAGGATGCAGATCCTGTCCGCGGCGGATGTGGCCGAGGCGCGGACCAACCCGACGGCTGTGGCTGCGCGCTACGGGATGGACACCCAAACCCTCGAGCGGCTCCTCGCCGGTGAGCTGAATACGGTACTGGGGGCGTGTGTTGATGGCGTTGAGGGTGATCAGAAGTGCACGGCCTCGTTCATGCTGTGCCTGGGATGCCCCTGTGCGCGAGCGACCCCGGCTCATCTTCCCCTTCAGGTTGCCGTCCACGACGCGCTGCTCACCCGCAAGGCCACCGTCACGCCGCTGCGGTGGGCAACACGCTTCGCCGAACCCTATTACCGGCTTGCAGATCTGCTGGACCTTGCCGGTGGTACAGCGGTCGTTGACGCGCGCGCGGCAGTTACCGACACCGATGCTGAACTTGTCCGGCACTTCCTTGAACGCGACCTGGACATCGCATGACCAACCCTGAAGCGATCGCCGCCGGTACCCCGATCCCGGATCCTCTCCCGGACACCCCAGTGCTGCTCAACCGCAGCATTAATCCAGAGGCCGATCCCGAAACCTGTTCGGTCTACGCCCAGGATCGGTGGAACCTCACCCCCGGAACGTTCGAATCTCATGTAGAAGCGTTCGGCCTGAACTTCACGGCGGTTCCGGCGCAGTACAGGGCTGCCGTCAAACGCTACTTCTGGTGCCTGATCAACATCGACGCGCCACGACGGCAACGCGGGGGAACGGTCCGCCGATTAGCGCTCCGCTCAATTCAATTAGCGTTTAGGGCGTTCGGTGCCTTTGTGCGTTGGCTGCACACCAACGGAATCCACGGATTCGGCGCGGTGCGCCGTGAGGACCTGGAGCGCTACCTCAGCGAGGTGCTCGCCGCCGATGTCAGCGTCAATACGAAACGAGACTTGCTGGGCGAGGTTGTGCGTTTTTGGGGCTATCGGCTGCTGCTTCCCGAAGACATCCGACTGCCGGCATGCCCGCCATGGGACGGAGCAGACCTCCGTGATCTGCTCGGCGACCCGGCCACGCCGGGGGTGAATCGGACACCGCGCATCAACACTGACACCATTGATCTGCTCCTGATGTGGGCGCTGCGATTCGTCAACGACTTTTCCCAAGACATCACCGCCGCCTTCCACGACCATCTCGCTTTGTGGCGATACGGCGCCGAAGTTCGCGACACAAATTTGCGGAAACAATTCCCGCGTCAACGTCTCACGACCGCAGCGGCGCAGGACTACCTGGACCGTCTGCGGCGCAGCGGCGGCACACTCCCAGGGCGTCGCACCGAAGACGGGGAACTCGAAATCGACTACCCGCACCTGGTTCGGGTCCTCCAGGCGAGCGCCCAAGCGTTCTATCAAGGCGTCATTGCCCCGAACCTAAGTTCCGGTACCCGTGAGATTTTCGAGAAGTCCGGGATCGCAGTCAGCGATCATGTCCCCGTCGGGGCACCGGTCACCGGGATCATTGACGATGTCCCGTGGCGTCACAAACAGATCGGGTATTCCGAAGCGCGGCCCATAGCCGCGCTCTTGCGGACCGCCTGCTTCATCGTCATCGCCTATTTGTCGGGCATGCGCCCCGGCGAGGTGTTGAACCTCCAGAGGGGATGCGTGTCCCGCGACCCCGCAAGTGGCATCTGGATGATCGAGGGCCGCAAGTTCAAGGGAGCCGTCGACAGCAAGAGGGAGAAAATCCCCCAGGGGGAGATCCGCGCGGACCCGTGGGTCGTCGTCGAAGAGACAGCACGCGCGGTCGAGGTCCTCGAAAACCTCCACGACCAACCACTGCTGTTTCCCAACCAGCTCAACCCCTCCGCCACCTACGGAGATCCAGGAGTCCGCCCCGGTAGCGGTCGCACGAGCACCCGAATGGGGGACGACATCAAGGCGTTCGTGGAGTGGGTGAACGCTTACGCCCGCGAAAGCGGCCGCGACGGCGATGTCATCCCGCCCGACCCCGAGGGCGCGATCAGCCCTTCGCGGTTTCGCCGGACACTCGCCTGGCACATCGTCCGCAAACCGCGGGGTTTGATTGCAGGGGCAATCCAATACGGGCACGTCCACGTACAAATGACTCTCGGCTATAGCGGCAGCTATCAGTCCGGATTTCCCGACGAGAAAGCTTTCGAGGACTGGCTGTACCGACTTGAGCTCTTGAGCGACGACTACGACAATCTGCGGTCCGGCGAGCACGTTAGTGGACCCGCCGCCTCGGTCTACCGCAGCAGGGTCGAAGCCGCCCACCACAAGTTCGGCGGCCGCGTCCTCAAGAACACCCACCAGGCCAAAGACCTGCTGGCAAATCCTCTCCTGCAGATATTTCCGGCCCGGGCGATGACGTGCGTGTTCGATCCCGACAAAGCGCTATGCCAGATCCGAACAAGCGAGGGGGACAAGACCGCCACCCCCGATCAGACCGACTGCCGGCCCAACTGCCGCAACAAGGCCTACACCGACCGCGACATCGCGGCGCTGCGCCACGAAGTCGCCGAACTGCAAACCGCACAGAGAACATCACTGGCGCCCAGCCCCCGCCATCAACGACTCAACGCCACGCTCGAACGTCTCCAAGAGATCATCGACACCCACGAGGGCGACGAACCTGAACCGCCTAGCAGGAGACAGCCGTGAACAGGACCGCGACCGCAAGCTGGCCAACGGAGGAAACCGACCCGCAACGAGTGGGCATCCTGGCGGCCGCCGACCGGATGCTCAGCGGGAAGCCCCAACGCTGCAGCGGGAACCTGTCGGTATCTCAACTCGCGGTCGAAGCCAACGTCAAATACTGGGTCGTCGCCCAGAGGCACACCGACCTTCGCGACCACTTCCAGCGCCTCGCCGTCGCGGCTCGGCGGGCCGCCCACGCGCATGATGACGACAACGACCCGATCGTGAAGCTGCGGCGAAAAAACGCTGCACTCACCGACCACTGCCAATCGCTGGAACGACTCGTCCAGCAGTACGCCATCATCATCAACGAACTGACCCTGGAAAACGAACATCTGCTCAAAGCTGGCAGCCCCGACAGCAACGTCGCCTCCATACACAGTCGGCGGACCGTCAACCGGTGACTCCTTGCCCCGCGGCCGACAACGCCTTGAACGTCGGCATCAGGCAGGTATCCACGTCTGCGAGCCGTCGGTGCAGCGGACTCAGTGACGCGGAAACTGCTGCGCAACGACAGTAAGTAGGACCACCGAGTCGTCGATCGCCGTGAGTGAATGCCGCTCGGGCGGGATGATGAGGTAATCACCGGTCTTCCCATCCCACACAGTGGATTTGCCGTGCAGACGGACGTGGCCGTGCAGCACTTGCAGAGTCGCCTCTCCCGGGCTGTCGTGTTCACCCAACTCATGTCCGGCGATCAGCGCCAGTACCGTCTGGCGCAGGTCATGATCGTGGCCGCCGTGAATTGTGTGTGCTGCCCGGCCACTATGAGCCTGGCGCGCCTCGGTCAACTTCTCCTCGACCATGTTGATTAGAGAGATGGGTTGCACCTGTTTGTTCCTTTCCTATTCAGTTGGTAAGCAGGAGAAATCCGCCCATGGCCAAGGCAACCAGCTTGGTCACTTCGAGCGCAACGTAGGCGTAGTGGGCGCGCGAGCGAGGGGCATTCTGACCGGCCAACACCGCATCGGAGCGGCGCTTCAACCGCGGCCGCACGCCCAGCAATTGGACGAGCAGCCCGACGACGACAATCGCAAACGCCACGATGAAGCCGACAGGCGGATGGCCCGCCACCAGGGCGATGAGGATGCCTACGGCCAGCAGCGCTTCGACAGTGTTAAGCGCACGGAAAACCAGGCGGCCAATGCCAACTCCGATCTGGAGGGTTACCCCGGGAGCTCGGAACTTCAGCGGCGCCTCCAGGAACGAAATGGCGAGCACCAGGCCAAGCCAGACGAAGGTCAGAGCGGCGGCAATCGCCGCACCGAGGCTCACGATGCGGCCGCGGTCGGTGCAAGGTGGACCAGGCACAGGTCCGGTTCGACGAACGCATCCAGCCGGTCAACCGTGACGGGCGACCGCCACGCTTCCAACGCCCCCTGCATGAGCCCCAGGTGAATCGGGCAGACGACGGCGGACCTCCCCTCAGCGAGTTCGAGGAACGGGCAATGGCGCAGTCCGACTTGTGCTTCGCCGTCCGATTCCCGCCGCTGCGGGGCAAACCCGAGCTCGCCGAGCAGGCCGACCAGCCGATTGATCGACTCCTGCACGCCCGGCGCCTTGCGCGTCGGGCGGGTCACCCCGCGTGCCCACGCCCGGCCGGCCGTAAGGGCCTTGGCGCTGGCGTTGCGGTCGCCGGAAAAGCCCAAGGTGAGAATCTCGGCGAGCAGGCGGTAGCGCCGAGTACCGCCGGGGTCCATCCCACGGACGGCTCGGAACATCAGCGGCGGACGGCCTGGTCCGTTGTGGCCCGGTTCGACGCGCTCGACCCTGCCGTCGGTTACCAAGGTGCCCAGATGGAACCGGACGGTATTGGGGTGCACCGCAAGCTGATCTGCGATCGCCACTATCGTCATCGCGTTGGCCCCACCCCTCAATGCGGCCAGTACATCTTCGCGACGACTACCGGACTCCTCCGACCGACTCTTGGTCGCGCTCATTCATCCGTCCTGGGCAAGCCCGCGACAAGCTGCGTGTCCGCACCCACGGGACCGACTTTTGCTGCGCCTCCTGGGGAGTTCAGCGCCTCGTCACGGCCTCGCAGCGTTTCGGTGAAGAAGGCCGCGTTGTCGTCCAGGTGTGGCTGCAGCTCTTCGGGGAGGTCGTCCTCGTAGAAGATCGCCTCGACCGGGCACACCGGTTCACAGGCACCGCAGTCCACGCATTCGTCGGGGTGGATGTACAACGCTCGCTCGCCTTCGTAGATGCAGTCGACGGGACACTCCTCGACGCACGACCGATCCATCACATCGACACATGGCTTCCCAATCACGTATGTCATGAACTTGAGTTTAGACAACGCGACTAGTAAAAATTAGAGGGTCGTGAAATGCCGGTCGCTCAAGCCATGGCCGTCAACCGCTCGCATACGATGCAAATCCCTGGCCCCGTGAAACGAGTCCCCAAATGTTGTCCTCTGAGATGTTGTCACCCGAGTCCACCGCCGTAGTCAAGGCGACCGCCGGCGTCGTCGCCGAGAACTCCGTCGAGATCACCACACGGTTCTATCCGCATATGTTCGCGGCGCACCCCGAGTTGATGCGGGTGTTCAACAAGGCGAACCAGGCGATCGGTGAGCAACCGCAAGCGCTGGCCGCCAGCGTCGTCGCGTATGCGGTGAACCTCATCGACCCGGACGCGCCCGACTTCGGTCCGGTCATGCGCCGGATCGCCCACAAGCACGTGTCGCTGGGTATCAAGTCCTACGAGTATCCGATCGTCGGCCACCACCTCATGTGGGCCATCGGCGACGTCCTCGGCGACGCCGTCACCCCCGAGATCGCGGCCGCGTGGGACGAGGTCTACTGGCTCTTCGGCTGCCAACTCCTCGCCGAGGAGGCCCGCCTCTACGCGCTCGGGGGCACCGACCCCGAGCAGCCGTGGCGCAAGTACCGGGTCGTCGAGCGAATCGACGAGAGTCCGGAAATCTTCTCGCTCGTCCTCGCCCCAGTCGAGGGCAAGACCCCCGATCACCAGACCGGCCAGTATGTCGCGATCGCCGTCGACCTGCCGGGCGGTGAGCGACAGCCACGGCAGTACACGATCTCCTCCGGGCCGCAGGGCAACTCGCTTCGGGTGACCATCAAGCGCGTCCGCGGCGTCGGGGGCAACCCGGACGGCCAGGTCTCGAACTGGCTGGGCGACAACGCGAAACCCGGCGCGGTACTGGATGTCTCGCAGCCGTGCGGCGACCTGGTGCTCGACGAGTCCGACGGCCCGCTGGTGCTCGTCTCGGCGGGCATCGGGATCACCCCGATCGCGGCCATCGTCGAGGACCTGTCACGTCGCCAGCCCGACCGCCAAGTGCGGATCTTCCACGCCGACACCTCACATAGCAACCATGCGCTCTACGCCCATCTGCGTCGCCAGGTGCTCGCCATGGGCGACGCGAAGGCGCAGAACTGGTACGAGGAGGACGCCGAGTCCGCGCCCACGTTGCATCCCGCCCGCCCCGGGCGCATGGACCTATCGGACATTCAGATCCCCTCGGACGCGACGGTATTCATGTGCGGTCCGCTGCCGTTCATGCAGACGACCCGAAAGGCCCTGCTCGACAAGGGCATCTCCGCCGAGCGTATCCACTACGAAGTCTTCGGCCCCGACCTGTGGGCCCAGAACCCCGACAACGTGGAGAGCACCGGTAGCTGAAGTGGTTAGCACGCTCGTGAGGGAGCCGACCGAAACGCAAATGAGACTCGCCTACACCGGACGGGTCACCGGTATCTGGGGCAAAATGCGGGGGCGGCTCCAGAGCGGGGGCCTGGCAGCGAATCTCTGAGTGGGGGCCGGATGGCAGTAATCCCCACCAGGCTGGAACGAACGTTGCTCGGCTGGGGCCGCGTCGCCGCTGTGCTCGTCCTGGTCCTCGGTGCCATGGCCTGGGTGGGATGGGCGACGGGAATCCAGGCGTTGACCCGCGTCCACCCGGCCTGGCCGCCGATGACGCCGTGGACGGCTCTGTGGCTGGCGGCTTTGGCGTCGGCGATCCTGGTGCACTCGGGCCGCCCATCGCCTGCTCGGGTGTGGGTCGGGCGGGGCTTGGCGGCGGCAGTCGCAGTCACTGCTGCCGCCGTCCTCACGGAGTATCTGACCGGGCGGACGTTCGGGCTGGATCAGGTGTGGTTCGGCGACGCGGTCCGCACGATGCAAGCGACCTTGCCGGGTCGCCCCAGCCCACCCACGGCGGCCTCGGTGCTCTTGCTGTCGGTCGCGGTGGCGCTCACACGGACGAGTCGACGGAGGTTTCGCGCCGCTTGGGCGGGTTGCCTTGTGGCCGCGATGGCCTTCCCGTTCGTGACCATCGTGGCCTACCTGTTCGGTGCTGTCGCCCGGTTAGAGTTCGCGCCCTCGACCGGCATGGCGATGACGACCGCCTTTGGTCTGCTGCTGCTCGGCGTGGCCTGCCTGCTGGTGCGACCCGCGTGGCTGCTCGCCCGATCCGACCGGCTGTCATTGATCCGGCTGGGCATGATCCTGGCCGGATTTCCGTTGCTCGTCGGGCTGTCGCGGCGCGCCTACCTTGCCGTCGGCCTGAGCGATGATCTGGCGCTGACATTCGCCACGGCCACGGCCACGGTGGTTCTCGGCACCGCCGCCTATCGGCTGAGCCGCCGGGAGCATGCGCTGCTTGAAGCCAGTGAATCGGATCGGACTGCGCTAAGGGACAACGCGGACAGCCTCCTCGCCTCGGAACGGAAATATCGACTCCTGGCCGAGAATGTCGCCGATGTTGTCTACCTGGTCCAGGACGGCAAGATTGCGTGGGTCTCCGGGTCGGTTGAGCAGGTGTCCGGCGCGCCGCCCGAATACTGGGTGGGCCGAGAATTGCGGGAGGCGATTCCCCCCGAGGATTGGGCGGAGAGCGCCGAAAGGAACGCGACCGTACTGACAGGTGGCGTGGTTGCCGCCCGTGCCCGAGGGATCACGGTCGATGGCGTCATCCACTGGGTGGACGTGCGCGCCAAGCCCTATTACGAAACCGATGGCCGCCAGAATGGCTTCGTCGCTTCCCTGCGTGTGATTGATAACGAGGTCGCCGCGCAGCAGGAACTAGAGGAGGCCCGTCGGCTACTGGCCGCGAGCGCGGACTCCATGCTCGATCCGCAGATGCTGTTAGAGGGTGTCCGCGATCCCGCCGGGCGAGTGGTGGACTTGCGCTACCGCGAGGCCAACGAGGCAGCCTGCCTGGACATGGGGATGGCCAGGGATGAGCTGATCGGCAGGACGGTACTTGAGTTGCGGCCCGGCTTTGCCGAATCGGGGCCGATGTCCTACTACGTCCAGTGCCTGGAGACCGGGCAGCCGGGAGCCTTGGACAACTATTCCTATGACAACGAGGTCCACGCCGACAGTCGGCGCTACGACGTCAGGATCGCTCCCGCTGGCAATGACCTCATCAGCCTCTCGTTTCGTGATGTCACCGACCGCTTCCAGGCCGCGCAGCGCGCACTGGAGGCCGCCCGGCGCATCACGGAATCCGAACGGGCTTACCGCCTGCTGGCTGAGAACTCCGGCGACATGGTCATCCATGTTCGCGACGGCAGGTTCGCCTGGAGCTCGCCCTCGGTCGCCGACGTTGTCGGGGCGCGGCCCGAGTACTGGGTCGGACGGCGCGTACTGGAGATCATTCCGCCCGAGGACGAAGCGGCCTTTGCCGCCAGGCTGGCGACGCTTGCCGCAGGCGGAACGGTCCAGGAACGTATCCGGGTGGTCGCGGTGGACGGCGTCACCCACTGGGCTGACGTGCACGCGAGACCGCTGCGCGACGACGCTGGCCGCCAGGACGGGTTTACCGCCGCGCTGCGTCTCGTCGACGACGAAGTGGCCGCCCAACAGGACGCGAAGGAGGCCCGACGCCAACGGGCCCGAGCCGATGCCCTATACCGGCGATCAGTGGACAGTGCGGCGGTCGGGATGTGCCTGGTCAACCCCGAGGGCGGCTTCGTTGACGTCAACGAGGCGGTGTGTGAGTTCTTCGGCTACGACGCCGACGCCCTGAAAAGCAAAACCTGGCAGGCACTGACCGCCGAGGCCGACACGCGGGCCGATATGGACAACGTCGCCGATGTCATGGCGGGCCGCATCGAGTCCTACCGCGTAACTAAGCAGTACGTCCACGCCGACGGACACCCGATCTGGGGCGACGCCTCCGTTGGGTGTGTCCGCGACCGCGACGGGCACGTCGAGGTCTTGATCGTCCAAATCAACGACATCACCGCAGAAGTCCAGTCCCGCCAGGAACTTCTCATCAGCGAGGAACGCAACCGTGCGCTCGCCCAGGGTCTGCAGGCCGAACTGAGCAGTGCCGCGAGATATCTGCAATCGGTCCTGCCCGCCGAGATGGCCGGGCAGGTCTCGGTGTCCACGCGCTACCTGCCGTCCAACATCCTCGGAGGTGACAGCTTCGACTTCTACTGGCTCGACGACGACCACATGGTCGTCTACCTGCTCGACGTATCCGGCCATGGTGTGGAGTCCGCCCTGATCGCGGTCTCGGTGCACAACATGCTGCGCTCCGCCTCGTTCGCCAAAGAGACCATGCTGGAGCCGGACCGGGTTCTGGCGGCGCTGAACCAGCAGTTCGGCATGGACCAGCACGACGACAACTACTTCACGATCTTCTACGGGGTCTACCAACGCTCCAGCGCCACATTGCGCTACGCCAACGCCGGCCACCCGCCCGCACTGCTGTTCTCCGGCGCACAGGTCAGTGAGCTGTCCAGCCAATCGTGCCCCGTTGGCACATTCGACGACACGTCCTTCGCCACCGCCACCGTGCCGCTTCCCCCCGGTAGTCAGATGCTGCTCTACAGCGACGGGGTATTCGAACTACCACTCGACGACGGCGGGCAATGGTCAATGAGGGACTTCCTGGACATGTGCACCCGCCTGGGCGGATCACCCGACTGGACGCTGGACGACGTACTCCACAACGTGCTCGGCCACAGCGCCAGCGGCAGCTTCGACGACGACTGCTGCCTGGTCCGGCTGAGCTTCGACTGACTGCTCTGATGTCGAAATCCCGGATGGCGCGCCCATGAATTCGGTATCCGGGTTTCGGAGACGCCACTACGCGATGGCTTGGCCGCCATGGATGCCGAATGCCTGGCTGATCAGCCTCCAGTGGTTACCTGACTTGTCGCGGTGATAGGAGAGCAGGCCCAACGCTGACTTGGCGAGAGCGAGTCCTCGACCACGTTCTGCAAGCTCGTCGGGCATCGCGACGTCGTCAATGTTGATTTGGACGGCGGTTCCGTTGTCGGTGAAATCGACATGTACCTGTGTCCGACCGGTATGCACCCTCACCCACAACCACTGAGCATCACCATGCTCGACGATGTTGGCCGCCACCTCGGCAACCGCGATCCCGACTTGCATGCGGATAGAAGTCGGCACCGCATCGTTGAGCGACCAAAATGTTTCGAACGCAGCGTGGAGTTGATCAAGGGTCTGCGGACCGATGACTATCTCAAGCTGCACCTGCGACCCGCTCTCCGGCATGGGCACCGACGGCCGAATCGTTTCGGGTCCTCGGCACGCCACATCTTGCAACAACAGCTGCCCGCGAGATGGGTGAATCGTTCGATCGTGGGCCGAGGCGAGCGCGGTGGCCCTCGCAGTGATCTATAACGGATTGAAGGCCGTGTCCACCGATGGATACGCAGGCAGCACCCGGTCGAGTTTGGTCATCTTCAACACCTCAGCCACTTGCCGTGATGGCGACACGATCCGCAAGTCCCCGCCTGCTTTTCTGGCCAGCTTCAGCATCGCCAGCAGCGCACCTATTGCCGCCGAGTCGACGGTCTCCACATCGCTCAGGTCGACGACCAGGCGCGTCTGCCCGCTGTCGAGAAGCTCAGTCAGCTCCTCGCGCAGAGCCGGTGCCGTTGCCATGTTCAGCCGCCCTCGGGGGTGGACCGCGACGGAATTGTTGGGGGCTGGGGTCGCAGACATCGTCGGCATAGCGCCCGTCATCCTTCCCGACGCAGCGCGACGATGGTGATGTCGTCGGTCGCCAGGCGTGTCTCAGTTAGCTTGGCTACCGCCGAGCACAGTTGAGCCGGGTCAGTGTGTCCGGCGAGGAATTGCAGTGCGTCATCGACCACGGCGTGGTCATCCAGCAGATCCAGTAGGCCGTCGGAGGCGATGACCAGCATGTCACCAGGGTGCATGGCCACCGCCCGCGTCTGCCAGGTGGAGCCGAAGCTTGTTCCTAGCGGGAGGTCATCGCTTCTGAGGCCTTCAATCTCACCGGAGCGTCGCAGGAGAGCGGCGATGCCGTGGCCCGCGTCGATGTAGCTCACCAGGCCCGTGTCGGATTCCAGATACAGGTGGAAGAGGGTGACGAAGGTGTCGGTCCGGGAGAAGTCGTCAACCAGCATTTCATCCACCGATTCGATGGCCGCCGACAAGTCCAGATGGTGACCGTCGCGGTCGAATCCCTGCGATGAGGCCCGCAACGCCGACCGGACGGTGGCAGCCACGATCGCCGATCCCAGACCCTTGCCCATCACATCGGCGACGGTGACATTGAGACCGCCGGGCACCGGATAGTGATCGTAAAAGTCCCCGGCGACCGAGAACGCCGGGGTGAACACAGTGGTCAGGCTGTAGCCCGGCAGGCCGCCAAGCGGTGCTGGCAGCAGTTGGCGCTGGACGTCAGCCGCGCGTTGCAGATCGTTGGAGTTCGCCAGTTCACGCTGCGCCCACGCCGCCAGTTCGGCGAAGATTTTCTTGTCCTTCGCGCTGATCTGGCGGGGTGTGAAGTCATAGACACAGAAGGTTCCCACCGGATGCCCGCCGGGGCCGAACAACGGGTGACTGGCGTAGAAACGCACTCCGCCTTCTGCAGCCACGGCGGGCAGTTGGGCGAACTCTGTCTCGGCGAGGTTCTCGTGGATCACCGCGAGATCGTCTGGGCCGACGTGGTAAGCCCGAGCAATGGTTGCCCGGCAGGCCGAGTCGCTGCGAGGTACGTCGAAGTCCGGCTCGATGTCCCCGCTGAACTGCTTGCACCACTGACTGTCCTCGTCAATGAACAGGATTGCCGAGAGCGGAACGCCGAGCACCGTGCAGGCCATGTGAGTGATGTGCGCGTAGCGGTCCTCCGGTGGTGACCGGAAAACATGAAGTTGGGCAAGAGACCGCAAGCGCTCGGCCTCAACCTCCGGTGCCAACGCATACCGGTCGATGTCCTGCTCCGACATCTACGCCCGACCTCCACCCGCGTTAGGGGCTTGATTTCCCACGTCCTGATTCCGTTTGCTGGCACTTGCATCAGCCAATGTCAGCATCAACAGTTCAAAACACGCTACAGAACGTTCGGCATCGATGGCGCGGCGCACCGCGCCACCCTCGCGGCCGACGGCGCCACGGTTGCGGTCCTCGCCGGGGGCATCGACGTCCTCTACCCGGCCGGTCATTCCGCGTTGCTGCACCGCATCGCCGGCGCGGGCCTGCTGGTCACCGAGTATCCGCCCGGGGTCCGGCCGGCGCGCCACCGCTTCCTGACCCGCAATCGGTTGGTCGCGGCGCTGAGTTCGGCCACCGTGGTCGTCGAGGCCGGCATCCGCAGCGGTGCGGCCAACACCGCGGCGTGGGCGCGGTCGCTGGGCCGGGTGGTGTGCGCGGTGCCCGGGCCGGTGACCTCGTTGGCCTCGGTGGGTTGTCATGTGCTGCTGCGCCAGGGCGCACAACTGGTGACCCGCGCCGACGAGGTTCGCGAACTGGTCGGGCGGATGGGTGAGCTCGCCGACGAGCCCACCCGGCCCAACACGGCCCTGGACGACCTGGATGACACCGAGCGGCAGGTGTACGAGGCGCTGCCGGCGCGCGGTGCGCGCACGGCCGACGAGATCGCGGTCAGCTCCGGTCTTCCGGTTGCCGCCGTACTTGGTTCGCTCGCCATGCTGGAGATCGCCGGTCTGGCCCAGCGCCACGAGGGGAGGTGGCGGTTGGTCCGTAGGCCCGGCTCGGTCGCCTGATCTGGCCGGATCGGGTGACACCGGCGGCGTCGGTGCGGACAATGTTGATGCCGAGATGATTGCGTGCGGTACGACATGCCGGCGGGCACCCGGGGGAAGGCGCGGCCGATGGACAGCTCCCGCTCCAGCCCCAGGCTGGCTGGATGGGGCCGTGCCGCCGCCGTGGCCGTGCTGCTGGTCGCCGCCTTGAACTGGATTGGCTGGGCGACGGGTTCTTCGGCTCTCACGCGGTTGAACCGTTCCTGGCCGCACCTGCTGCCGTGGGCCGCGCTGTGGTTGGCCGCCCTGGCGGTCGCGGTCCTGCTGCAGTCGGGTCAGCCGCCACGGGCACGGGTCTGGCTGGGCCGCGGTGTGGGGATCGCGGTGGGCGCCGGGGCCGCGGTGGTGCTGGTGGTGGGTTCGGGCATGCCGTCGTTGGCCGGCCTGGATCAGGTGTGGTTCGGCGAGGCGGTGCGCACCCTGCACTCGTCGCCACCCGGCCGGCCGACGCTGCAGACGGCGGCCACCGTTCTACTTCTGGCAGCGGCCGTCGCCGCGACTCGAGTAGAGAGTTGGTGGGCGGAACTGGTGTGGGTGGTCGGCGTCATCGGCGCGTTGCTGATCACCGTGACGTCGATCGCGGCCTACCTGTTCGACGCCCGATCACTGATGTACCTCGCGTTACCTGGGGCGATCGCCTCGCTGCTGCTCGTCGTGGCGTTGTCGGCCGCGCGCCCGGATCGGCCCCCGATCGGGTGGCTGCTCGCCCGACCGGACCGGGAGGCACTGCTGCGGTTGTACGGGCTGGCCGTCGGCTACCCGATCGTCGTCGCGCTGTTGCGGGTGACCTTTCTGGCCCTGGGCCGCAGCGAAAGGGCGGCATTCGCGCTGTCGGTGCTGGTGTGCACCGGGCTGGCCGCGGTGATCGGGTTCCGCCTGCGCCGCGGCGAGCAGGATCTGCTGATCGAGAAGGAGCAGCTGGCGCGGGAGCGCGCCGAAGCCGAGATGCGCTACCGGATGTACGCCGACAACGCGGTGGACATCATCATCCACCTTCGCGACATCAAGGTGGTGTGGGTCTCGCCGTCGGTGGAGCCGGCGTTAGGGGGACCGGCGCAGCGATGGCTCGATGTGGATTTCAGCCGCTACGTCCATCCCGACGATCTCGGCGCACTCGCAATTGCCCTGAAGCGCATCGCCGGCGGCGAATCGGTCCAGGAACGGTTCCGGGTCTGTTCCATCGAGGGCGAATACCACTGGGTCGACGGACACGGAAAGCCGCACGTGGACGCCGAGGGCAATCCCGATGGCCTGATCGCGGCGTTGCGCATCGTCGACGACCGGGTCGCGGTCGAGCAGCAGCTCGAGAAGCTGGCGCGGTTCGACACCCTGACCGGGTTGGCCAACCGGGGTGAGGCGATCGCCCGGCTCGAGGCCGCCCTGGAGCACCCGCCGGCGTTCGGCGTGCACATCGGCATCATCTTCTGCGACGTCGACCACTTCAAGGAGATCAACGACACCTGGGGGCACGGCATCGGCGACACCGTGCTGGCCACGCTGGCGAGCCGCATCCGCGAATCCGTCCGTCCGGGGGACACGGTCGGTCGCACCGGGGGCGACGAGATGATCGTCGTGCTGCCCGGCGTCCGCAGCATCGACGAACTGGCCGACCTCAGCGAGGAGATCCGTTCCCGCGCAGCCCAACCCATCCACGAGGCGGGCAAGACGATCAACGCGACCCTGAGCATCGGCGCCACCGTCGCCGTTCCCGGAGAGACCGTGTCCTCGGTCATGGCCCGCGCCGACGACGCGATGTACCAGGCCAAGCTCGGCGCCAGGAACACCGTTGTCCTGGTGGAGCCCGGTGCGGGATCACCCTCGGGCGCGGGCGTCTAGATGTCGTAGCCGGTGGGCGCTCCATCCGCCCCGGAGGACACCAGGTCGCCCCGGGCGGGCTGGGCCGGGGTGCTCAACGCCTGCATGCGCTCGCTGTAGGCCGGGCGCTGCCGCACCTTCAGCGGCCACCAGAACCAGGGACCGAGGATCGCCGCGATCGAGGGCGTCATCAGCGATCGCACGATCAGCGTGTCCAACAACAGGCCGATACCGATCGTCATGCCGCCCTGGCCGACGTTGAGCAGGTCACCGGAGATCATCGAGCCCATCGTGAAGGCGAATACCAGCCCGGCGGCGGTCACCACGGTGCCGGTGCTGCCCATCGACCGGATGATGCCGGTGTTGATGCCCGCGCCGATCTCCTCTTTGAAGCGGGAAACCAGGAGCAGGTTGTAGTCACTGCCGACGGCCATCAGGATGATCACCGCGAACGCGAGGACGATCCAGTTCAGTTCGATGCCCACGAGGCGTTCGAAGATGAAAACGGAGATGCCGAACGCGGCGCCGAGTGAGATGACGACGGTCCCGACGATCACCATCGACGCCACCAGTGCGCGCGTGATGATCAGCATCACGATGAAGATCAGTGTCAGCGCGGCGAACGCGGCGATCATGGTGTCGTATTTGGCGCCCGCCTGCACGTCGCGGTAGGTGGCCGCGGTGCCGGTCAGGTAGATGTCCGCCCCGGCGAGATTGGTGCCCTTGACGGCCTCGTGTGCGGCGGTCAGTTGATCGTCGACGACCGAGATGCCTTCCTCCGAAGCCGGATTCACATCATGGGTGATGATGAACCGGGCCGCCTTACCGTCCGGGGACAGGAACAGCTTGAGACCCTTCTGGAAGTCGGGGTTGGCGAACACCTCCGGCGGCAGGTAGAAGTAGTCATCGCTCTTCGAGGCGTCGAACGCCTCGCCCATCGCGGTGGCGGTGTCGGTCATCTGTTGCATCTGCACGATCAGTCCGTCGAAGCTGCTGTGGATGGTCTGCAGGGTGCTCTGCATGGCGGTGGCCGTCGCGATGATCGGAGGGAACTGCTCGACCATCCGCGGGACCAGGGCGTCGATGTCGCCCATGCCGCTGACCATCTTGTCCATCCCGTCGACCATCGCGCTCATATCGGTCTGCAGGCTGGCCATGTTGTCGCTGAACGTGTTCACACCGTCCATGGCGTCGAACGCCGAGCGCACGCCCCAGCACGCCGGGATGTTGAAGCAGTGCTCGTCCCAGTAGAAGTAGTTGCGGATCCCGTGCACCGCGTCGTCGAAATCGGCGATGTGGTCCCGCATCTGGTCGAGCGTCACCTTCATGGTGTTCATATCGGCGACGCTGCGATGCGCCGAGTCGACCATTCCGTTGGCCGAGCCGACCGTGGTGTGCATGGCCTCGGAGAACTTGACCATCAGGGCCTGCATCTGCGTCATCGACGCGATCATGCCGCCCATGTCGTCGGACATCTTGCTGATGTCACCGACCCGTTCGGAGAGGAACTGCAGGTTCTGGGTGATCGGCACCGACGCCATGCTGACCTGGTAGGGGATCGAGCTGTGCGCGATGGGCGAGCCCAGTGGGCGGGTGATGCTCTGCACCATCGCGATGCCCTCGATCCGGAACAGCGCCTTGGCGATCCGGTCCAGGACGATCATGTCGGTGGGGTTGCGCATGTCGTGGTCGGATTGGATGGTCATGATGTCCGGATTGAGTCGTGCTGTGCTGAAGTGCTTTTCGGCCGCCGTGTAGCCCACGTTGGCCGGCACGTCGGCGGGGATGTAGCGCCGGTCGTCGTAGCTGGTCTTGTAGCCGATCATCGCCAGCAGGCCGAGTAGGACGATGCTGGTGGCGGCGGCGAGGATGGGTTTGGGCCACCGGACCGTGGCGGTGCCGACCTTGCGCCAACCCTTGGTCTTCATCATCCGCTTGGGGTCCAGCAGGCCGAACCGGCTGCCGACCACCAGGATCGCCGGGGCGACGGTCATGGCCGCTGCGACGACGATGATCAGGGCCAGCGCCGACGGGTAGGCCAGCGAGTTGAAATAGGACAGCCGGGTCAGCCGCAGGGTCAGCATGGCACCGGCGATCGTCAGCCCCGACCCCAGGATGACGTGCCCCACCCCGTGGAATGCGGTGTAGTAGGCCGACTCCGGATCCTCACCGTTCTGCCGGGCCTCGTGGTAGCGGCCGATGAGGAAGATGGCGTAGTCGGTGCCCGCGGCGATCGACAGGGCCGTCATCAGCGGAACGGAGAAGGTCGAGAAGTCCATCAGGCCGAGATGGCCGACCACCGCCACCGACCCGCGGGCGGCGCCCATCTCGACGCCGACGATCGCGAGAATCAGCAGCACCGTGCTGAGCGACCGGTAGACCAGGGCCAGCATGATGGTGATGACGATCATCGTCACGACGGTCATCTTGATCATGCCGCGGTCGCTGGCCTCGAGTGAGTCGGTGGTCAGCGGGGCCGGTCCGGTGACGTAGGCCTTCAGGCCGGCCGGCGGCGGGGTGTCGTCGATGATCTTGCGCACCGCGTCCACCGAGTGGTTGCCCTCGGTGCTGCCCTGGTCGCCGGCGAGGTTCAGTTGGACGTAGGCGGCCTTGCCGTCACTGCTCTGGACGCCCGCGGCGGTGATCATGTCGCCCCAGAAGTCGTGGACGTGTTCGACGTGCTTCGTGTCGGCCTTGAACTTGTCCACCAGGGTGGCGTAATAGCGGTGCGCCGCCTCGCCAAGGGGTTGGTCCCCGATGAGCACGACCATCGCGATGCTGTCGGAGGAGGACTCGCCGAACTTCTGTCCCATCCGTTTGGCGGCGATCACCGCGGGCGCATCCTGCGGTGACATCGACACGGCATTCGCCATGCCGACCTTCTCGACCTGGGGGACAAGCAGGTTCACCGCTGCGGTGTAGGCCACCCAGACCAGGATGATCGGAACCGCGAGCGCCCGGATGGTGCGCGGGATTCGCGTCCGGGTCTCCTTCTGGTGCGCGCTCATGCGGCTTTGTCCAGACAGAACGCCTGGGCGTGCCGGCCCTCGGCGAAGTTCTCGGCGACGAGTTTGTCGTCGACCAGGATCCGGCAGCCCAGCTCGGCGCTGTCACCCTGGGCCACCACGTTGGCCAGCACCCCGGGATCGGTCGTGCTGACCGTCACCGACCACGGCAACTCGGTGAAGCTCGCCTCGATCGTCTTGCCGTTGACGTCGAGATAGCTGACCCGGCCGGAAGCGTCCGGCGGGCCGACGATCTGGTAGGTCACCCGCTTGGTGTTGATCGGCTTGATGGCGTCGGCCGGTTGGGAGGCGCCGATGTAGGGCTTGTCGGAGTCGAAGAACGTCCGCAGCCGGCTCACCACGCCCACCGCGGCGACCAGGGCGATGACGATGACCACCACCACCCAGAACCGCTTCATCCAGCCCAACATCGTCGAGTCTCCCTCTTCAGCGTCCTGCCTCAGACCGATCCGGAACTCGTTTCGGCCTTCGTCAGTAATACCATAGGGGGTATGGTATACATGAGCAATGAGAACGACGAAAGTCGAGGCGATGGCGAACGTTGAAACCCGCGGGCCGCAATGCGACGCCGCGGTGACGGCGACGTTGAACCGACTGCGCCGTGTGCACGGTCAACTCGGCGGGGTGATCGCCATGATCGAGGGCGGCCGGGACTGCAAGGATGTGGTCACCCAACTCGCCGCGGTGTCAAAGGCGTTGAACCGGGCGGGATTCACCATCATCGCTACCGGCCTGCGGGAGTGTATCGACGCATCCGAGGAACCGGTGCCCGGATCGAACCGGCTGACCATCGAGGAACTCGAGAAGTTGTTCTTGAGCCTGGCCTGAGCCCGGCTCGTCGAACGAAAGGAACGAACATGTGTCGCGCAGTGACCTGCCGCGTCTGCGGCAAGACCACCTGGGCCGGCTGCGGTTCGCACGTCGAGGCCGTGCGGCGCAGCGTGCCCGCGGGCCAGTGGTGCAGCGGCCACTCGAAAGCCGAGATGCCCGCGGCGCGTAAGGGCTGGTTCCGCAGGAAGACCAGCGGCCTCTGAGCCCGACCGGCACCGTCCGGCGCGCTGCCCACCGCCACGTATAGTCGCAGGGATTGACGGACCACTCTCGGCGGGAGGCGATGTGGCGGGTCGGCCCTTGCACACGTTCCAGGTGGTGCGCACCGAGCAGTTGGCTCCGCACATGGTGCGAGTCATCCTGGGCGGCAACGGCTTCGACACGTTCGTCCCCGGTGGGTTCACCGACTCCTACGTCAAATTCGCGTTCCTGCGTTCCGATGTCGACGTCGACTCGCTGCCGCGGCCGCTGACCATGGACAGCTTCGCCGGTCTGGCGCCCGAAAACCGGCCCACCGTGCGGACCTACACCGTGCGGCGCGCCGATCCGCAGGCCCGCGAGATCACGGTGGACTTCGTGGTGCACGGCGAGCATGGCGTGGCCGGGCCGTGGGCGTCGTCGGCCCAACCCGGCGACACGGTGCACCTGATGGGGCCGGGCGGCGCCTATGCGCCCGACCCGGCCGCCGACTGGCACCTGTTCGCCGCTGACGAGGCCGGGCTGCCCGCCGTCAGCGCGGCCCTCGAGGCGCTGCCGCCCGACGCGATCGGCAAGGTCTTCATCGAGATCGCCGGCCCCGAGGACGAGATCGCACTGCGGGCGCCGGAATCGGTAGCCGTCAACTGGGTCTATCGCGGCGGGCGGGCCGACCTGGTCGGTGAGGACCGTGCCGGCGACAACGCCCCGCTGATCGAGGCCGTCACCACCGCGCACTGGCTACCCGGCCAGGTGCAGGTCTTCATCCACGGTGAGGCCCAGGCCGTGATGCACAACCTGCGCCCCTACATCCGCCAGGAGCGCGGCGTGCCCGCGCAGTGGGCGTCGATCTCCGGTTACTGGCGCCGCGGCCGCACCGAGGAGACGTTCCGGCAGTGGAAGCGGGAACTCGCGGCGGCCGAGGCCGGCGAGGGATAGCCCCAGCCGCCGAGTGGATCCGCGGCGGCACGTCGCGCGGTTGGGGTAGCGTCGCGAGGCGATGACGGTCCGTGACGACGAGGTGCCCACGGCGAGGTGCCCGGCCTGCCAGTCGGTGGTGCCTGCGGCGAGGTTCTGCGGTGAGTGCGGGGCGCGGCTGGACGCGCCGGTCACGATGGGGAGTCGGTTGCTGCGGCCTTCGGTCTACGCGACCGCGCACCGCGAGACGATCTGGCTGCCCCGCGTTTCCAGCACCTTGTTCCCGCGCTTCCCGGGCGCGATCCGCAAGCCCTTCCGGATCGGGCTGATCGTGGTCCTGGTCGGGCTCATCATGTTCTCCCTGACCCGGATCACCGGGCCCGCAGGCATCTTCACCACCATCGGCTGGCCACTGCTCTTCCTGATCTACGTCTGGCAGTCCGATGCGTTCCGCGACATCCCAGTGCGCATCATGGCGATCGCCGCGGCGCTCGGAATCGCCTCCGGTGTGGGGTGGTGGCTGGCCGCAGGCAAGGTGCTGGCCGACAGCTACGGCGTCACGACGGCGTCCAGCCTCGCGCTGACGAAAGTGGTCAGCACCGGTTTTCTGATCACGTTGGGCGGCACCGCGTTGATGCTGTTGCCCGCCGTCGTCACCCGGTTGTTCCCACTACCGGTGCGCGAATCGCTGGACGGGTTCGTCATCGGTGCGTTCGGTGCGCTCTGGTACCAAACCGCCGCCACCGCAACCACTTTGGCGCCCCAGTTCGCCGAGGGTCTGATGCTCGAACAGAGTGCAACCCGGATTCTGGCGGACTCGCTGACCTATGGGGTCGTCACCCCGCTCGCGACGACCGCCGCCGGCGGTCTCGTCGGGCTCAGTCTGTGGTTCCGGCCGGACCGGCGGCCCGGGCGCAACCCCGGCCGGGCGCGGGCCGCATTGACGATCTGCACCGTGGTGGCCGTCGGCCTCTACGTCACCGTGTGGGCCGTCGATTCGCTGAGCCTGTCCCGGATGGCGGATGTCTCGCTCAAGTTGGTGGTGGCGGTACTCGCCGTCCTGACGGCCCGCAGTGCGGTCCAGATCGCCCTGCTCCACGAAACACCCGATCCGGCCACGGGTGCGCCCGTGCTGTGTGTGCACTGCGAGGCGGTGGTTCCCGATCTGCCGTTCTGCTGTGCGTGTGGGGCCGCGGCGCGGGCATCGTCGCGCTCGTCGCGCCGCTTTCGGCGCGAGAATCCCCCCGCCCGCGAGTTGTCACCGACCTAGCGTCGGTGCCTCAGCGACCGGTGGCCTTCTGATAGGCGGCGACGTCGTCCTCCAGTTGGGTCAGGACCCCGTTCCAGTCCGGCCTCCAGAGCTTGACGCCCTTGAGCAGTCCGGCCGGTGTCAGCGGGTCGGTGTCGTCGGCGAGTTGCGCGGCGATCGAGTCCCGCACCGGAATCCCGAAAGCCTGGGTGGCCAACGCCGTTTGCGCCCCGTCGGAGAGCAGGAACGCGAGCAGTTTCTTGGCCTCGTCGGGATGTTGGGTGTTGGCCGTGACCCCGGCGACGTAGGACAGCGAGATGGTGGTGCGGCCGCCGTCACCCATCGCCGGGAAGAAGACGTCGAACTTGGCGCCGTCGTTCTTGATGGCGGCCAGGCTCATCTGCACGTCCCCGTTGGCCACCAGGAGTTCGCCATTGCCGACCTTGGTCTGCAGCGTGCCGGTCGACGGCGACGGGCCGACGTTGTTGGACTGCAGCCGGGCCAGGTAGTCCAGCGCGCCCTGCTTGCCCATCAGATGCTGCAGCAGCAGCAGGACGGCCGTGCCGTCGCCGGCCTCCCCGGGAGTCGAATACTGCAGCCTGCCTTTGAGATCGGATCTCAGCAGGTCGTTCCAGGTCACCGGCCGCGGTTGTGCCGCCGGGCCGGCGATGAAGCACAACGCGGTGTGGGCGATGGGGATGTAGGTGCCGCCCGGATCGACGACCGGCGAAGAGATCCCGGCGGTGTCGAGTCCCGATTCCTGTAGCAGACCGGCTTTCGCCGCCTTCTGGATGAAGGGCGGCAGGGTGACCAACAGGTCGGCGGGGCCGACGGATTTGTCGGTGTCCAGCCGTTGCCAGGCCGCCCTGGAATTGACCCGCGACACCACCTCGCCGGAGCCCGCCTCGAAGAGGGTGACCTTGATCCCCGTCTGTTGGGTGAAGGCGTCGAATTGTGTTCGGTACCAAGCACTGAGCCCGCTCGGGCTGTAGACCGTGAGTGTCGTCGCCTGGTCGGAGCCGCCCGTTTTTCCGCAGCCGGTCGCCAGCGAAGCGGTGATGACGAGGACCGCTATCAGCGCGCGGCGAATGCTCATCATTGCCTTTCGTTGCGGGACGGACCGGTCTCAGCGGACCGGATCGCCCTTCCAGCTGAAGCTTTCGACGTACTTGGCCATGTCCATGGCGATCTCGAGGTTGGCGCCGGACGGCGGCCCCGGCCCGAAGTCGGGGGTGAACCGCCGGAACGGGCCTTCGGCGACCGCGATGAGGGCGAGGTCGTCCTTCACCGCGGCCATGATGATCACCCGCAGCTGGTAGTTGGTCGACACGCCGGTGGGCTGGAAGTCGGCGACCACCCCGTAGCCGAGCTGATAGCCGACGTGGGCATTGGGCAACTCGTAGGCGATCTCGGCGTTGGGGTACTGCTTGTCGATGAGTTGACGCACCACCTGCCGGGCGACCCGCCCGTCGGCGGGCTGGCTGAACAGGCGCAGCACCCCGCCGTCACCCGCGGTCAGCTTCGCGGTGACACCGTCGTCCCGGGTGGTCACCTGATAGGCCGCGTTCGGGGCGGGATAGTTCACCGAGAACGCCCCGCCGGGGGCGACGAACCGCGGAAGGCTGGCCACCGGTACGGCATTGGGCGGCCGGCCGCAATCCGGCGGGCAGGCGTAGGTCGACGCGTCGGTGACGGCCCGGTCCCAGAAATGGAGGACGGTCATCGCGAAACCCAGGCCCAGCGCGAGCAGGCCGAACGTGGCGCCGTAGCGGGCGCGGCTGGTTCCCTTCGCGGTGTATTTCCCCGGCGGGACACCGATGCCGTCGAAGACCTCTTCGCTCGACTCGGTCATGCGCCGGCCCGGACCAACAGGATGTCCTTCACCAGGTTCTCGACGTTGGGGGTGCCCAGGCCGGTGACCATGTCGTACCCGGCGGTGCCGGACTGGTCGACCGCGTTCCCGCCGAAGTTCACGTCGCGGAACGCGGGCAGCTTCTGGGCCTTCGCCACCCGATACAGCAGGGGGTTCAGATCGCCGAGGGGCTCGGCCCCGACGGCGGCCAGCTTCTGGTTCATCAGGGTGGCCAGACCGGCCAGGATCGGCGCCGCCTGGGAGGTGCCGCCGCCGACGGCCTGCTGCTGTTGGAAGACGATCCGGACCCCGGTGAACGGGTCGGACACCGCGGAGATGTCGGGCACGAGCCGCCGGTCGGGCAGCTCGGAACCCAGCCCGACCGTCTGCCACGCCGGGCGACCGAACAGGGTCGACGCGCCCCCGGCCGTGCCCTGGGTGAGTGGGACGTTGTACCAGGCCTGCTCGTCCAGCCAGTCGCCCTCGGCGTCGGTGGACAGCTTGGTTCCGCCGACCGCGACCATCTCCGGCAGCGAGGCGACCGCGTCGACGCCGACGTCGTCCGGCGAGGGCGGGGCCGACCACCGCTGTCCGCCTTTGCATTCCAGGCCGGCGAGGTCTCCGGTCGCGTTGAACGCAGTGGTGCCGGTGCGCAATGCGCCGGCCAGGGCGGCGCGCACCGGGGCGAAGTCGGCGGCGGTGAAGAGCCGGTCGCATCCCCAGCCGATGGAGAAGCTCCACACCGCTCCCGGGAAGCGGTCGGTCATCGCCTCCATCAGCCGGCCCAGCTTCTCGAAGGCCCCACCGCCGTCGTTGTTCGTGGTGGAACGGGCGTTGACCAGGACCAGCTTCGCGTCCGGCACGATCCCGTGGATCACCTGCAGATCCATGCTGGATTCCCCCCGAACCCTCTCCGGCATCCCGCCGATCACTTCGGGCGTGAACCGGGGCAGGCCAAACGTGTCGGCATAGATGTCCATGTCCTGCTGGCGGAAGCCGTCGAAGCCGAACACCAGCACCGTCTCGCCCCGACCGGTGAAGCCCTCCCGCACCAACGGCGTCGCGTTGTACGCGCGCAACAACTGGGCCGGCGTCAACCCACCGCCGGGGACGTCGCGCGGCAGGGGTGGCCGGTGGGTCTGGGCGGGGGTGTAGCTGAGGATCCGGCCGACACCGGAGACCTCGGTGCGCGCCGCCGGCGGGACGCCCGGCTGCTGGGGGGAGGCGTAGAACACCCGCCCCGCATCGGCCCCGGCCCGGATGCGGTAGTCGCGCACCGAGACTCCGAACGCGGCGGCGACGGCGGAAGCGGAGCCTTCGACCGTGGCCCAGTCGTCGCCCTCGCGCCACCGCACCGACAGCCCCCGGTCGCGGGCCCAGGAGGTCAGCAGCACCGGTTCGACATTGCGCTGCAACGAGACGGTCAGGTGCACGGACTCGGATCGCGCCGGCCCCAGATTCACCGACTCGGCCAGCAGGCGTGCGTACGGGCCTTCGATCACCTGGGCACCCGCGGGACCCGAGAGACGGTGCACGGCGATCAGCGCCAGCGCTGCGGACACCACGAGGGCAAGCGCGGCCGCCGCGATCGCAACCGACTGCCCCCGGGTCGTCATCCCGAATATTGAACAGGATCGCGGCGACGGGAACGGCACATTGCGACACGCATCGGGCGAAGGCGCTCAGCGGCCGCGGCGTCTGCCACCGTAGGGGAGTGGACCGGCCCGATCCCTACTCGGAGATCCTCGGTGAGTACGCCGAGCATCTCGCGCTGGAGCGCGGCCGGTCCGAACACACCCGTCGCGCCTACCTGACCGACCTGCGGTCGCTGTTCGCATTCCTCGACGAGCGGGCCCCCGGCACCGGTCTGGGCGGGCTGAACCTGCCGATCCTGCGCTCGTGGCTGGCCGCGCAGGCCGCATCCGGTGCGGCGCGCACGACCCTGGCGCGGCGTACCTCGGCGGTCAAGACGTTCACCGCCTGGGCCACCCGCCGCGGGCTGCTGGACGCCGACCCCGCCACCCGGTTGCAACTGCCGAAGGCCCGCCGAACCCTGCCCGCCGTGCTGCGCCAGGATCAGGCGCTGGCCGCCATGGCCGCCGCCGACCTCGGCGCGGAGCAGGGTGACCCGCAGGCCCTGCGCGACCGGCTCATCGTCGAACTGCTGTACGCCACCGGGATCCGGGTCAGCGAACTGTGCGGCCTGGACATCGACGACGTCGACACCGGCCACCGCCTGCTGCGCGTGCTCGGTAAGGGCAACAAGCAGCGGACCGTGCCGTTCGGGGCGCCGGCCGCGGCCGCGCTGACGGCCTGGCTCACCGACGGCCGGCCCGCCCTGGCGACATCGGAGTCCGGTCCCGCCCTGCTGCTCGGTACCCGCGGACGCCGGCTGGACCCCCGGCAGGCTCGCACCGTGGTACATCAGACCGTCGCGGCCGTCGACGGTGCGCCCGACATGGGCCCGCACGGCCTGCGGCACAGCGCGGCCACCCATCTGCTGGAAGGCGGCGCTGACCTGCGCATCGTGCAGGAACTGCTCGGTCACTCGACGCTGGCCACCACCCAGCTCTACACGCACGTGACGGTCGCACGACTGCGCGCCGTGCACGACCAGGCCCACCCGCGGGCCTGAGTTCACCCCGCCAGGGGCTTGAGCCGGAGCGGGGTGCTCGCCAGCAGGCCGAGCGGGTCGACGTAGTCGGCCCGGGCGGCCGGTCCCCACATCGCACCCCAATGCAGGCAGGCCGCCGCCGGACAGCCCGGGTGACCGGGCTGCAGCCGGCCCAGCACCGTCGCCCCGTCGACCCGCTGACCGGCTCGAACTGCGGCCTCCACCGGCTCGTAGCTGGTCCGCAGCCCGCCCGGGTGTTGCACCGACACCACCGGGCGGCCCGCCAGCACACCGGCGAACACCACCGTGCCCGCACCCGCGGCGTGGACCGGCTGGCCGGGCGCACCGGCCAGGTCCACTCCGCGGTGACCGCGCTGCCAGTTCGGTGCGGGCGCATCGAAAACCCGGACGACCACGGGCGGGGGCCGCAGCGGCCAATCAAGCCGGGCGCCATCGGCCACCGCCGCGGGCGCACCCAGCACGGCCGCGGTGAGCAGCACCACGCCGATCCGCATCGGCCCAGTTCAACGGCCCGGAAGCGGGTACGCCAGCCCGCGGATGCCCGGCTGGGGAGGGCGGTGCGCCTGTGGACAAAGCACCCCTTGCGGCGGTGTAAACTTTGACCCGCAGCTCGTGCAAACGGGCTGACTTCGCGCGTCTGCGGCTCGAACCCATTGGTTCGTCACCTGTATGCCGGGCGGTCCCGCTCCGAGGTTCACCTCGAACGGGTCCGGCATCGAAGCGGGCGCCAGGGTCCGGCTCACCCGATGCCGGACGACAACCGACATAAAGGAATCACGGAGTCATGGCTGTTGTAACCATGAAGCAGCTGCTTGACAGCGGCACCCACTTCGGGCATCAGACCCGTCGCTGGAACCCCAAGATGAAGCGGTTCATCTTCACCGACCGCAACGGCATCTACATCATCGACCTGCAGCAGACGCTCACGTACATCGACAAGGCGTACGAGTTCGTCAAGGAGACGGTCGCGCACGGCGGTTCGATCATGTTCGTCGGCACCAAGAAGCAGGCGCAGGAGTCGATCGCCGAAGAGGCCACCCGCGTCGGCATGCCGTACGTGAACCAGCGCTGGCTGGGCGGCATGCTCACCAACTTCTCGACGGTGCACAAGCGGCTGCAGCGCCTCAAGGAACTCGAGGCCATGGAGCAGACCGGCGGTTTCGAGGGTCGCACCAAGAAGGAAATCCTGATGCTGACCCGCGAGAAGAACAAGCTGGAGCGCAGCCTCGGCGGTATCCGCGACATGAGCAAGGTGCCGTCGGCCATCTGGGTCGTCGACACCAACAAGGAGCACCTCGCCGTCGCGGAGGCGCGCAAGCTCAACATCCCGATCATCGCGATCCTCGACACCAACTGCGATCCGGACCTGGTCGACTACCCGATCCCGGGTAACGACGACGCCATCCGGTCGGCCGCCCTGCTGACCCGGGTGATCGCCTCGGCGGTCGCCGAGGGCCTGCAGGCCCGCGGTGGTGCCGGCGGTGGCGACAAGCCGGAGGCCGGAGCCGAGCCGCTGCCCGAGTGGGAGCAGGAGCTGCTGGCCAGCGCGACCGCGTCGGCTCCCACCGAGCCGGGTCCGGTCGCCACCGAATCCGTTACCGAAACTTCGTAGGAGAGGCTCAATCTTGGCTAGCTACACCGCTGCCGACGTCAAGCGACTTCGGGAGCTCACCGGCGCAGGCATGCTCGACTGCAAGAACGCGCTGGCCGATAGCGACGGTGACTTCGACAAGGCGGTCGAGGCGCTGCGCATCAAGGGCGCCAAGGACGTCGGCAAGCGTGCCGAGCGCGCGACGGCCGAGGGTCTGGTCGCCGCCCGCGATGGGGCGATCATCGAGCTGAACTCGGAGACCGACTTCGTCGCCAAGAACGACGAGTTCCAGAAGCTGGCCGACCGGATCGTCGACGCGGCACTGGAATCCAAGGCCACCGACGTCGACGCGCTGAAGGCCGCCAAGCTCGGTGACACCACCGTCGAGCAGGCCATCGCCGAACTGTCTGCGAAGATCGGCGAGAAGCTCGAACTGCGCCGGGTCGCCTACTTCGACGGCGCCGTCGAGCCGTACCTGCACAAGCGGGCGGCCGACCTGCCGCCGGCGGTGGGCGTGCTGGTCGAGTTCACCGGCTCTGACAAGGACGCCGCGCATGCGGTGGCCCTGCAGATCGCCGCGCTGAAGGCCAAGTACCTGACCCGCGACGAGGTTCCCGAGGATGTGGTGGCCAACGAGCGCCGCATCGCCGAGGAGACCGCCAAGGCCGAGGGTAAGCCGGAGCAGGCGCTGCCCAAGATCGTCGAGGGCCGCCTCACCGGCTTCTTCAAGGACGTCGTGCTGCTCGAGCAGCCGTCGGTGTCGGACAGCAAGAAGTCCGTCAAGGCGCTGCTCGACGACGCGGGCGTGACCATCACCCGGTTCGTCCGGTTCGAGGTCGGCCAGCAGTAACCAGGACCTGGACGGCACGGCCACCAATCGTCGCCGCCCATCAAGGGAAAACCCCGCGCCACATCCGGCGATCCCGGAGGCGCGGGGTTTTGCCTTTTGGGGACCGAAGCTGTTGCCGGCGTGTCTGCTAGCGTCGGGCCAGTGACCCGACACGTGCACGCTTTTGGTGCCGACGCTCTCGGCGACCTCGACGCCGTCGCTCTGGTCGACGCCCTTCGCACCGGCAAGGTGTCGCGTCCCGAACTGGTCGAGGCCGCGATCGCCCGGACGCAGGCGGTCAACCCAGACCTCAACGGCCTGGCCCACGAGAACTTCGACCAGGCATTGGCGCTTGCCTACGCGGATCGGCCGCATGGCTACTTCGCCGGGGTGCCAACCTTTTTCAAGGACAACGTCGATGTCGAGGGCATGCCGACGATGCAGGGCAGCGACGCCTTCGAGCCGCGCCCCAAGTCGGCCCACGGCGAGTTCGCCCGATTGTTCCTGGCGACCGGGCTCGTGCCGGTGGGCAAGACCCAACTGTCGGAGTTCGGGTTGAGTGCCTCGGCGGAACATCCGCGGCTCGGCGCGGTGCGCAACCCCTGGGACACCGACTACACCGCCGGCGCGTCATCGTCGGGTTCGGGGGCGTTCGTCGCCGCCGGGGTGGTGCCGATCGCACACGCGAACGACGGAGGCGGGTCGATCCGAATTCCGGCCGCCTGCAACGGATTGGTCGGTCTCAAGCCCTCGCGCGGCCGGCTTCCGTCGGACTGGTGGCTGCTGCAGATGCCGGTGAAGCTCGTCACCAACGGCGTGCTCACCCGCTCGGTGCGCGACACCGCCGCGTTCTACCGGGAAGCCGAACTCATCTGGCGTGACCGCCGGTTGCCGCCGATCGGAGCGGTGAGCGGCCCGAGTGATCAGCGGCTGCGGATCGCCGTCGTCACCCAGTCGGTGCACCGGGACAGCAGTCCCGCCGTGCGCGATTTCACGCTGCAGACCGCCGCACTGCTTGAAGGGCTGGGCCATCGCGTCGAGGCCCTCGACCACACCCCCATCCCGCGCTCGTTCGTCGACGACTTCGTTTTGTACTGGGGGTTTTTGGCGATGACGATCGTGCGCACCAGTTCCCGATTGCTGGGGCAGAAGATCGACCGCGACCGCCTCGACAACCTGACGTTGGGCCTCGACCGGCACGGGGTGCGCGGGCTGCACCGGCTGCCGCTGGCCATCGCCCGCCTGAACCGGCTGCGCCGGGTGACCGAGCGGTTCTACCGCGACTACGACGTCCTGCTGACCCCGACCCTAACCGACGAGACACCCCGGATCGGGCACCTCGATCCCACCGCGGATTATCAGCAGATCATCGACCGGCTCTCGGAGTGGGTCGGCTTCACCCCGCTGCAGAACGTGACGGGGGAGCCGGCCATCTCGCTGCCGCTGGCCCAGTCCGCCAACGGGATGCCGGTCGGCATGATGCTGTCCGCGCCGACCGGCCAGGAGCGCAGGCTGCTGGAGCTGGCCTACGAGCTCGAGGCCGCCAGGCCGTTCCCGAAGATCCAGGCGTCAGTCCAGGCCTAGGCTGCTTCAGCTGGGCATCCGGCGGCCTCGGATGTCGTACGCTGACCGGCATGGAGCTACTACGAAACGTAGTCGTCTTGCTGCACCTGATCGGCTTCGCCGTGCTGTTCGGCGCCTGGGTCGCCGAGGCTGCGGCGCGACGGTTCCGGTTCACCACCCTGATGAACTACGGCATGCTCGTCTCCTTCCTCACCGGCGTCGCACTCGCCGCGCCGTGGCCGGCCGGAGAGGTCATCAACTACCCGAAGGTCGGCATCAAGCTGGTGATCCTGCTGGTCATCGGCGCATTGCTCGGCATCGGCCTGGCCCGCCAGCGGCGCAGCGACCAACCCGTCGCCCGTCCGGTGTTCGCGGCGGTGGGCGTGCTGACGCTGACGAACGCCGCCCTCGCGGTGCTCTGGTAGGACCGGCCAGCCCGACGATCGTCAATTTCGGCGATGAGGCAGGATGGAACCGCCATCCCCACCGCCGCCGGGATGGCACTCTCATGCCAGCAGCCCGAGAACTCCGAGGAGCCTGATGGGGGAACCGACCAGCACCAACGGCGCACAACCGTCGGCGGACCAGCCGCGGGAACTGCGGCCGAAATACTCCCGCGTACTGCTCAAGCTCGGCGGTGAGATGTTCGGCGGCGGGGCGGTCGGCCTGGACCCCGACGTCGTCGCCCAGGTGGCCCGCCAGATCGCCGAGGTGGTGCGCAGTGGCGTGCAGGTCGCCGTCGTGATCGGCGGTGGCAACTTCTTCCGCGGCGCGCAGCTGCAGCAACGCGGCATGGAACGCACCCGGTCGGACTACATGGGCATGCTCGGCACCGTCATGAACAGCCTTGCGCTGCAAGACTTCCTGGAGAAGGAAGGCATCGCCACCCGGGTGCAGACCGCCATCACGATGGGTCAGGTCGCCGAACCCTACATTCCGCTGCGGGCGCGGCGGCACCTGGAGAAGGGGCGCGTGGTGATCTTCGGCGCCGGTATGGGGTTGCCCTACTTCTCCACGGATACGACGGCCGCGCAACGGGCGCTGGAGATCGGCGCGGATGTCGTGCTGATGGCCAAGGCCGTCGACGGGGTCTACACCGACGACCCCCGGGAGAACCCGGATGCGGAACTGCTGACCGAGATCAGCCATCGCGAGGTCATCGACCGCGGACTGCGGGTGGCCGACGCCACCGCCTTCAGCCTGTGTATGGACAACGGCATGCCGATCCTGGTCTTCAACCTGCTGACCGACGGGAATATCGCCCGGGCCGTCGCAGGTGAGAAGATCGGAACACTGGTCACGACATGAGGAGGAGCGGCGCATGATCCCGCCGGCGACGATGCTGAGCGAAGTGATGAG
>ERZ724513.102-NODE-102-length-33420-cov-6.955852_pt1 | contig 33420 bp, 27 predicted proteins | sample MGYA00376046_ERZ724513 | MGnify/ENA primary metagenome ERZ724513 (study PRJEB28724, sample SAMN07190883) | activated sludge metagenome | isolation source: activated sludge of sewage treatment plant in Hong Hong | place: Hong Kong | collected 2016-03-17 ...
TTCTCCATGCGCGAATGATCGCCTAGTACAACCTATTTAGGGGCCGGATTAATAGCTGCGTGTTGGCGGGTGGTGACAAGCAAGTACTATAGAGTCGGCCCGGTTATGTCTGAACCTCGTCAATACTGCAACATTGCTTCTGTAAATTCGTAGTCTGCTGGTTTTGCGATGCCGGGTCGGCCGCAGCGATGAGGGCGCGTAGCGCGCGAAGCGCGGAGGGCGGCCCAGCATCGCGGTGCGCCCCCGGCAGGCGGTACCCGCAGGCGATTTCTTTGGGGAATTCTTACTCAACCCCACGGAGGAGTCGGCAGCATGGCGCAACGCGTCGAGCATCACCCCCTGGACGCCGCTTTTGCGGCGTTGCTGACCAACGGTCTGGATGGCGCTGGCGAAGCCCTGCGCATTCTGGTCAATGAAGCGAGCAAGATCGAGCGCAACCACTTTCTCAATGCCCAGCCTCATGCGCGCACCGTCGATCGTATCGATTACGCCAACGGCTTCAAGCCGAAGACGGTCATGACCCGCGTCGGCGAGCTGACCTTCGAGGTGCCCCAGGTGCGCGGCGGCGGCTTCTATCCCAGCGCGCTGGAGAAAGGCTCGTGCACCGAGCAGGCACTCAACATCGCGCTTGCCGAGATGTACGTGCAGGGCGTGTCCACCCGCAAGGTAATTACGGTGCTGCAATCGCTGTTGGGGCCGGAGGTGTCGATTTCTTCCAGCCAGGTCAGCCGCGCCGCCGAACAGCTCGATGTCGGCCTGGCGGCCTGGCGTGAGCGGCCGCTGGACCAAACCCCTTATGTCTCTCTCGATGCCCGCTACGAGCGCGTGCGCGAGGGCGGGCGCCTGGTCGATTGCGCCGTGCTGGTGGCGGTCGGCATCACCGCCGACGGCAAGCGCCGGGTGCTGGGCGTCTCGGTGGCCCTGTCCGAGGCCGAGGTCCACTGGCGCGCCTTCCTCGACAGCCTGGTCAGGCGCGGCTTGAAGGGCGTCGAGCTGATCGTCTCCGACGATCATGCCGGCCTCAAGGCGGCGCGCCGGGCGACCCTGCCCAGCGTGCCTTGGCAACGTTGCCAGTTCCATTTGCAGCAGAATGCGCAGGCCTATGTCACCCGCCTCGACCAGAGGAATCCGGTGGCGCAGCGTATTCGCTCGATCTTCAACACCCCCGACCGGATCGAGGCCAAGCGGCTGCTCAAACAGGCGGTCGAGGCCTGGGCGGCCGATGCGCCCAAGCTCGCACAGTGGGCGGAAGACAACCTGCCGGAAGGCTTCACAACCTTCGAGCTGCCCCCAGCGCAGCGCATGCGGCTGCGCACGACCAATGGCCTCGAACGCATCAACCGCGAACTCAAACGCCGGACCCGTGTGGCATCCATCTTCCCCAACACGGCGTCCTGCCTGCGCCTCGTCTCCGCGCTTCTGGCAGAATGCGACGAGGAATGGATGACCAGCAAAATCTATCTCAACTTGCAACCGTGATCACCTCACCCGAAGCAAATCGCCTTGCGCCGAATTATAGAAAAAAAGTTGCACTGCCACCTCGTCGCCTTATGGCATGTGGTCGAAATAGAGTTTCTATTTCAAACTTCATGGGGCCGACTCAACAAATTACACGCTGTGGACATGCAAAACTGGTAGCATGAACGCCACTCTTTGGCAGACGAAAAACCGAGGGAACTTCAATTCAGAAAGTTTCGATAGTGCAACTCACACATTCGACAGTGTCACGAGAAGGCGGCAAGGAAAAATGACGGTAAACAGACGACTCTTGATGGTGGCCTATCATTTTCCGCCTGTCAAAGTGAGCAGTGGTATCCAGCGCACTTTGAAGTTCTGCACTTATCTTCGTGACCACGGTTGGGATCCTCTTGTCCTGACGGTGTCACCGGGGGCATATGAGGTAACAAGTCCAGATCAGTTAAAGGAAATACCTGATAGCGTGATAGTTGAACGTGCGTTTGGACTCGATACATCACGCCACTTATCCTTCCGAGGAAAATATTTGAATTATATGGCTCAGCCTGATCGATGGCTCAGTTGGTGGCCTGCTGGTGTCTGGACCGGAATGCGCATGATCAAGAAATATCAACCAGATGCCATATTCTCGACTTTTCCAATTGCAACAGCACATCTCATTGGTTTGAGTCTAAGCAAGCGCAGTCGATTGCCATGGGTTGCAGATTTTCGAGATGCAATGATCGAGGAAGGTTACCCTCAAGACCCGCTAACATGGAAGGTTCACCGTCGTCTGGAAATTGCTACGGTGGCGCAATGTGCAAGGGCGGTGTTCACGGCGCAGCCAACCAGAGAAATGTATGCGGAAAGGTATCCGGAAATTCCGACTTCAAAATGGGCGTGTATAGAAAACGGCTATGATGAAGACAATTTCCTTGATGCAGAAGCTGGATTGGAACTCGTTCCCCTTGGCAAACCCGGTCAATTGACTCTGGTCCATAGCGGGATTCTTTATCCGAAAGAGCGCGACCCACGAGCGTTCTTCGCGGCTCTGAGCCAGCTGAAGATTACAGGCATGATAAATGCCGATCAGCTTCAGATTGTGCTTCGAGCCACCGGAAGTGATGATCTCTACCGCTCGCAACTAGTTGCCCTGAACCTGCAGGATATTGTCCGACTGGAGCCTCCTATTGCTTACCGCGATGCGCTTCGTGAGATGTTGCGTGCCGATGGGCTGCTTCTTTTCCAGGGAAGTGTATGTGATCATCAGGTGCCGGCAAAGATCTATGAGTATTACCGTGCAGCTAGACCGATACTTGCGTTGGTCGGTCTTGGGGGAATCTCCGCAGCAATGCTTAGAGAAGCTGGAATCGAAGATCTGGCCAACATGGCTGATGCACGGCAAATCGCGGAGGTGATTTCAGCGTTTCTTGGTAAGCTTCGGAATGGAAAAGCTGGTGGTGTAGCTCGTGACTTCGCAACGCGAAATTCGAGGCGGTCACGCACGAGGGAACTGGCCCGACTCCTTGATGATCTGCTGGCGACCCGCAAAGTGCGGTGAGCACCGCAACGGTTTAAAAGTGGACACGGCTTCATGTCCGGTGGCCCATCGGCCTATCAAGTGATTTTTCGGGCCAACTGAAGCCTGAGAAGATGCATGTTCTATACTTACGAATTTGCGAGTTCTGGATGTGCTGATGGTACCGAATCCTCTTTGCTGGAGCAGGTGGGCATCAAGGATCAATTCCCAAGAATGGATATGGGGGGTCGGAATGAATGTAAAGTCTGCGGCAGTTTGTCGTTTCTTGCTCCTGACCTTGGGATTCATTCTCCCGCCCCATTGCGGAGCCGAAGTCGTCGATTACGCATGCGGCTCGGTAGCAATGACGGACGATGGGCCATACGATTACCGTGTGGGCCACTATCGCATGAAACAGGTCGAGGGTAACCATCTGTCGCCAGATGTGGTTAATCTGGTCAAGGGACAAACGGGGAATATCGGGGCGGATCTAGATTTCGTGCTCCGGTATTTTCCCAACCACCACGTGGCCTTGTTTGCCATGTTCAGACTTGGAGAAAAGGAAAAGCGATCCAAGCCGTTAGGTGCCAACTACGTGGTTGAATGCTATTTTAAGCGCGCCTTGATGTTCCGTGACGATGACGCAGTTGTCAGAACAATTTACGCTTCTTATCTCTACAAGGCTGGAAAGAAGGCTGAAGCGCTTAATCAATTGAACAAAGCGGTTCAGTTGGGAGAAGATAGTCCAAACATAAACTACAATATTGGACTTATCTATTTTGACTTGCACGAATACGATAAGGCGTTGTCCTTTGCTCACCGCGCCTATGAGTCGGGATTTCCGTTGCCGGGATTACGAGACAAGCTGAAAAGGGCCGGAAAATGGCGAGAGCCTGCCACGAGGAGAGATGATGGCAGCGCGCAGGTTGCAAGCCCGGCAAACTAGGCAGCTTGCATATCGAACAATCAGGAAGCGTTGGCCCTTGGTCGCTGCGGACTATTCCAATTCTTGTTGGTTCCTGACGCTTCTCCCGGCGTTCAAAGGGGTAGCCTTTCATGCTGATTAACTTCTTGAGCGCGACATCACCAATTCTTCCCTCGAAAAATCCTCGCAAGATTTATCGACGGGTTTTGCTGACCGCGTGTGGTTTCCTTGGCGCGGGTTTGCTTGCAGTTCATCCGGTTACTGCGCTTGAACCCGGAAGAGTCATTGAAGTCGGCGCGCAGCGCACAGTCAAGACGCTATCGGCTGCATCACTTATGGCCAAAGATCGCGACATTATCGAAGTCGACGGCGGTGACTACTTGGGGGATGTGGCTGTCTGGACGCAGAATGATCTTACTTTGCGGGCAAAGAATGGGCGCGCCCGACTCATTGCGCAAGGAGCATCTGCGGAGTCAAAAGGTATTTGGGTTATACGCGGTGGAAAGGTTACGGTAGAGGGTTTCGATTTTGTTGGTGCGGCAGTTTCAGACAGAAATGGTGCCGGAATCAGGTTTGAAAAAGGAAACCTGAAGGTTGAGAATTGCCGATTTCTGGAAAATGAAAACGGAATCTTGACGGGCAGCGATGCGGACTCGGCGCTTGAAATCCTCAACAGTGAATTTGGTAACAACGGATTTGGGGATGGACAGAGCCACAATTTGTACGTAGGTGCCATCGGAGTGCTGAAGGTGACCGGGAGTTATTTTCACCATGCAAAGGTCGGGCATCTTTTGAAGAGCAGGGCGAGCAAGAACCTGATCTTTTATAATCGTCTGACCGACGAGATCGGGGGCACGGCCAGTTATGAACTGGAGTTCCCCAGCGGTGGCGTGGCCTATGTGATGGGCAATCTGATCCAACAGAGTTCCACGACCGAAAATCCCAACATCATTTCTTTTGGGGCGGAAGGCTTTCGCTCCCAATCAAACCGGCTCTATCTTATCAACAATACTCTGGTGGATATGCGTCCCCAGGGTGGACAGTTTTTGCGTGTCAGAGGAGGTGCGAGTGTAGTGGCGATCAATAACCTGCTGGTAGGCAAGAGCACGCTGGAGTCTGGCGCGGCGGGAGATTATCGGAACAATTTCAACGTTGATCTGGATGAGTTTGTGCTGGCCGTCCGTGAGGATTTCCATCTTAGGCCTGGTTCAAAGTTGATTGGCAAGGCTGTCATGGTCGACGCGGTTGATGGGGTCGGACTCCGACCAACGGCTGAGTATAAACACCCCCGTTCCATACGGGCGCTCAAAGGTGGAGCGCTCAGCCCGGGCGCAATGCAGTAGGCGACGGGCATCGCCAGGATGTTTTTATGTTGAATATCAATGACTCTCTCGTGGAGGGCAGCCCGGAGTTTTCCTCGCGGGAGATTGCCGCGCTCGCAAGAAGTGAAGGCAATCTTGCGGCTTGGCGGCGTTTGATCGGTGCTGGCGGCAGGGACGCGGTGAAAGATGTTTCCGGTGATTTTTCCGTCGGGTTCTTCGATGCGGCCGGGCGTGGCTTTCTTGCGGTTGACCGATTTGCGATTCGGAGTCTGTGTTACCGCGTTGTTGATGGCGAACTGCGTTTTGCGGCAAGGGCTGACGAATTGGCGGACTCGACTTCGGAAATCGATCCGCAGGCCATTTTTGATTACTTGTATTTCCATATAATTCCGTCGCCGCGCACCATTTTCAAAGACATTTTTCGCTTGCCGCCAGGGCATTGTGCACAATTCGAGAATGGTTCGCTAAGAGTTTCACCCTATTGGGTGCCTCAGTTTTCCGAACTGGAAAAGCCATCCTTCGAGAGTTTGCGGACCGAGTTCCGACTGTTGTTGCGTGATGCTGTGTCGCGTCAGCTCAATGGCGGCAAACTGGGATGCTTTCTTAGCGGCGGAACGGACAGTTCGACGGTGGCCGGAATGATCGGGGAAGCCTCAGGTCAGCAGGCGGCTACCTATTCGATTGGTTTCGAGGCGCAAGGTTACGATGAGATGGAGTATGCGCGAATCGCCGCCCGCCATTTCAAGACCGAGCACCACGAATACTACGTGACCCCAGATGATCTGGTGCGCAGCATTCCTGTGGTGGCTCAATATTACGACCAGCCCTTCGGTAACTCTTCTGCTTTGCCCGCGTATTACTGCGCCAAGATGGCGAGAGAAGATGGAGTAACCAAGATTCTCGCCGGAGACGGTGGTGATGAGCTGTTCGGGGGTAATACCCGGTATGCAAAACAAAAGGTATTTGGTTTTTACGGTTCAGTTCCGCGGATTTGTCGAAATGCCTTGCTGGAACCGCTGCTGCTCAAGACGCCCTTGGGAAGATTGCCCCTGGCGAGAAAGGGGGCCAGCTACATTGAGCAGGCGAGTGTTCCGCTGCCCGATCGCAACCAGATTTACAACATGCTCTACCGCCTGGGTATCAATCAGGTATTTGAACCGGACTTTCTTGCCCGAGTGGATATCGGCGATCCCATCAGGCAGCAGCGTGAGGTCTGGAATTCGGCATTTGCGCAATCGCAAACGAATCGCGAGCTGGCGTTTGATTGGCGGTATACGCTAGCGGAATGTGACCTTCCCAAGGTTGTTGGCACGACCAGTCTGGCTGGCATTGAGGTCGGGTTCCCGATGCTGGACAATCACTTGTTGAACTTCTCGATGCAACTTCCGGCGAGCTACAAGGTGAACGGCTTGAAGTTGCGCTGGTTCTTCAAGGCGGCATTGCGCGGATTCCTTCCCGACGAGATTCTTGCCAAGAAAAAGCAGGGCTTTGGCCTGCCGTTCGGCGTCTGGGTTGCCAAGAACCCAAGATTGAGGAGCCTCGCCGAGGAATCTGTACGTGGTCTGGTTGACCGAAAGATCCTGCGGCAAGATTTCGTCGACGCGTTGTTCGGTCGATATCTCCACGATCACCTTGGTTACTATGGGGAAATGATCTGGATTTCAATGATGCTGGAGCAGTGGCTTCGTCGAAACGTCGGGGTGTTAGGAGTCAGTGCTGGGAGCGGCTGATCTGACAGCACCACTTCCAGCTTCGGTTCTGCAATGCATGGACTGCGACCGGAACCACAGCATGACTAACGCCCAACCTTATTCCAGACCATTTTCCACATGCTACGCAAGAACGGCTTCGGATCGGCGGGATCCCATACGGCGAACGTGTTGGCGGCGAAGAAAGAGCGCAGGTAGTCGTTCAGCGTCATGCGGCCGCGCCGTACTGCACCTATGTCACGCGACAGGCATCCGTAAACATCGGCCTCGAAGTTCAACCATCGCAGTGGTCGCGACGATGCCGGCACACCTTGGGCATCGGCTCGGCCCAGGACGAATCCCAGGAAGTCGAGGCCTCCCTTCTGGGCAAGCCCGAGTTGGACCCAGGGACGCGCGTTGATCTCAATCAGGAAGCACTCACCAGTGCTGTCGTCTCGCAGGATCTCCACCTCGGCAATGCCAAAATAGTCCAAGGCCTCGATGGCACGTGTCGCCAACGACAATACGTCGTCTTGGGCAGACAAGATGACATAGGTGCCGCCTGCACACTGCTCCGGAAAAGATCGGAGTTTCTCAGCAACCATTGACCGGATTCGCCGCCTGCGATCGCGCGCAAGCCCGACCGAGTACTGCCGAATGCCTGGGCGCAGGAGCGATTGTGCGATCGAGGGGGTCGCCCCCGCAGCAGCAAATTGTTCTAGCCAACGGTCGAGCTCGGCGCGGCTTCTGACTTCTATTGCCTTGGGCACACTTTTTGCCAATTCATGACGCGTTATCTCCGGGCGAAGCAGCAGCGGGCACTCCTGCGACGGCAGCAGATTTGTTGCTGCCTCGAGTCCGTAGCGGCGTGGGGCAGCAAAGCCGTTATCCATACACCAATCCAGGAACAGGCTCTTATCCAGACACAGTTCGATCGCTCTCGGCCCGGGGTGCAGGACCGATGCGAACATCGACTCCAGCGCTGGCCGGCAGCGCACGATGAAACGCAGCCACCCGTCGCTGTCTGCGATCAGAGCAGTACTCTCTTTGCTTGCAACACCCTCGAGTTGCTGCAGGAGGAATTCGTCGTTCGCACCCGGGCAATAGATTGGGATCGTATGGCGCGAGTCGAATGCGATTCCTCTGCGCGTGTCCACTAATACGGAAGCAATGCGTAGCGCTTTTGCCGCCCTTACGAGCGCCAGCGCGGTCAGCGAACTGCCGAGCACAACGATGCGATCAAACTCTGCCATTGACCAAGTCTAGGGCATCCAACCGGACGATGTCCGTATACGTTTCCCTGCTGCGAATCTCGCGAATGCTTGCCCCATCAAGCATGATCGCAGAGGGGCGTGGGAATGAAAAGTTCATTTGGTTGGGAATGAAGTATGCACCTGCATCCATGATCGATATTACATCGCCGGGTCGCATCTGCGGCAGGAGTTTGTTGCGCATCACGATGTCGCCAGGATGGCAGAGCGGACCGAAGATGTCGTATGCCTCGAGGTCAACCTCATTCAACTTGTTTGCAGGCAGCAACTGGTGTGTTTCCCATTCCAGAGGCATAGTGATGTTCTTGCCTCCGTCGAGAATGAGCTTTGGCAGGCCGCTCGTGGGGCGCTTGACCGTCAATACACTAAGCAGTAGCGTCTGGGCACTGCTGGTGATTGCGCGACCGGGCTCGAACAACAGTTGCGGCATCGTCTCGTCCGGGCCGGGGTGGAATTCACGAATCAGACGCGCAATCGGAGCCGCATAATCAGCAGGCCCAGGGCAGTCGGCGGGAATCGGCATGCGGGCCGGGTAGCCAAGCGAGACCATTCGTCCGTCCCATCCGTCCATTGACCTCACCGTGGGCACTGCAAAGCCACCTCCGAAATCGTAGCAGTTGATTCGAATGCCGAGTTGCGTCTGAAGGACGCACGAGAACTCCAGAATCTCCTTGATTGCGCGCACATAGGCATCAACATTTTTTATTCCCGTTCCCAGATGCACGTGAATCCCGCAGGCCAATAGCTCGGGATGCCGTGATATTTGGGCAAACGCGGCCAACGACTCGCCGGCATCGATACGGGTCCCAAACTGTGATGACCAACCCACCGAAGTAACTACGCGAAGGCCAACACGCTGCTGACGGCCCCAGCGCTGGGCACTTTCCACCACCCAAGGGATCTCGTCGGGGCCGTCGATATTGATCAATCCGATACCGCGGCTGACCGCCAAATCTACACTCTCGCGCCCTTTGCCGGGACCGTTCAGTACTATCTTATCGGGCGGCACCTTCAGTTCAAGGGCTAGCCACAACTCGAACGGCGAGATGACCTCAGCCCAGGTACCTGCCCGGTGCAACTCGCTCAGTACGGCAGGGAGCGGATTGGTCTTGTACGACGTCGCCAGTTCCACCTTCGGAAGGTGGCGACGAAAGGCACCGACAAATGCCGAGTAGTCCTTGATCAGGCGAGCCCTGTTGATCACGTGCAGGGGAGTGCCGTACCTGCGGGCCACCTCAACCAGGTCGATTTCTCCACACGCAAGATGCCCGTTGCCAGTAATCGAAAGATCCCAAACGTCAGGCGGCAATCCGTCGAATCGAGATGGCAAGTCGGCACGTTTGCGTCGCTCAACCTCAACCAGCTGGCGAATTCGCAGCAGTTTGATGTAGTGTTTTATTGAATCGAGCATGGCTTTTGTGTGAAGGACAAATGGCCTAAGCCTGTGGCATGCCCAGATTTCCTGGACATTGCGCGTTATGGATGAGCCAAACAATCTCGACGTTCTCCGTGTCGAGGCCGTGAGGGAAGCATTGGAGCTTTCGATGGTCCACTGCAGCGATGTGATTCTCGATCATCATGCGTCAGAGAAAACGCCTCTTGCCGTCTGAGTTGAGGCGATCGCAAATGGTTAAGAAGTTCAATGCCACCGTGTCAAATGTCCTTGGGCTGCGGGTTTGAGTCAATCGGCTCTTTCGTGGCCGGACGGAGTATAGCATCCTGAGAGGAACTCGCATGTCGCCGACCGAATGGCAAGTTGGTGATCATGATCAGTGCGTGACAATCGCCCCGGATGACGCTGACTTCTTGCGTTCCGCAGTTAGCCGCGCGAGTACCTCAACATCTCAAGCATCCTTCCGGATGAATTGCGACGGAGAGTGCCACAACAACCGAAACGGACGCGAACGGAACGGCGCCTTCAGCTCGACGACGAGTGCAACAGGCTTCCAACCTGCCTTATCGCTGACGCGAATTGACGGCCAGTTGTTCCACCAGATCCGGCTATACACCCTGACAAACCCCTTTGCCGCGAGTTGCTGCGCGCTGAACTGCTTTAGGCACGTCGCCAGTCCCAAACCACGGTGCTCGGGGGCTGTGACAAGTTCCACCGACTTGGCCTCGTTTCGCTCAAGCGCCCAGAAGTTTCGCCGACGGCGATAACCATCGCCAAACCACACCCACTGCAGAGCCACCAGTTCGGACCCGAAAAACACGCCAAAGCCCAGCGAGTCCTCGCCGCAATACCAGGCCTCACTTTGTATCGCCGGTTGCCTCGCTTCACGAACTTCGTCTCCGGTGACTTCGGCGCAACGGTAGCCCGGAGGAAGCGGAGGAGGTTCCGGAAGCGAGTTCAGGTCCAGAGAGAATACGCGAAAACAGCAATACTCGACACCAAGCGCACGAATAAGTGCTTTGCCAAGGGCCGCAATATTTGTTTTCATTTCTTCTGACTTCGGAATACCCGGTTCAAGCGCATGCCGGCCGCTATTAGCCGACTAGGAGTCGACTTTGCCATTCTCCGCCCGCAGGTAGCCAAGTACCCGCCGCATATCCGTATCCTCATTGTGCGGATCCCAATAGCGGTTAGCCTCGATCAGGACTGGTCCAGCGGACGTCATGGCAATATCCCAGCCGAGACATTTCGACGGAAGAAAAACCAATGCCGCCTTCCTGCCGAGCGTGACTATGTCTTGCCACATCGGGGGTTGCAGCCCGGTGAGAATCTGACCCGTGACGGGATGTCGCACTACCTCGCGCAGCCCGAAACCAAAGGGGTGGCGACTTTTCATGAAGCATTTCCGCATTGACCCATCGGCTGGATCGATCACGCAGAAAACATTGTTCTTTCCCGTCCCGCTGAAATTGTCGAATTCAGCCTTCTCGTCGGCCAGACGCCATCCCGCAAGCAATATTCTGACGTCGCGATTTCCATCGACATACGTCACCAGACGCACGGTTTGCAATGCCGGCGAAGGACTGATCAGCGTCACGTCCTCGTGATTGATCAGCTTCGGCTGGACCAGCCACGAGGCGAAGTCGCCATGCCGGTCCAGATGCTCCTTCAGCGTGTCACCGACACGTTTAGGCTCTGTTGCGCCACAGGAAAACACGCGGACACCCCGACCGAGAGCCCCGTCGCGCGGCTTGATTACATAAGCCCCGGGCGGCAATCTTGTGACGAGTGCATTGATGACATCCCCGCCGGCAAGCTCTTCACCGTTCAAGGAGGCACTGAGACGGGGACGGGTTTCCACTGTTGCAACACTCCTCGCGCTGGGCAAGCCAGCCTCTGCGCATAGCCGCTCGAAATCCAGCTTGTTCTCGGTCTGGTTAGTCAGTTCCACCGGATTGAAGGTGCGCTGGAGCCGAACCATATTCTCCTTGCTGATCAATTCATCGATTTCTCCCCGGGATTTTGAGACATCCAGCAAATCCAGCTCGACAATCTCGGATGGGGAAAAATGTTTCGCATAAACGTCGAGAAAGCGCAGGCCGACGGAATAATAGCTGCCGCCATAATGCTTGCGAGCCTGCCCGATCATCTCGGCAGCCAACCTGACCTTCCCGGCGATCGCACCGAGTCGGTGCCAGAAGCTTTGGATTCGGAAATTCATGTCCCGTCACCTCATCGAGTAATGATTGCGGCTTCCGATCTGGCGCCGACTGACGATTTGTGTCTGAAGCGAAGGAATCTTTTGACTTTGGCCTTGATACCGAATCTATCCAGCGTATCGCCGAGCCATGCGGAAAAGCGTCCCGTCCGCCAATGGCTATGCGCAAGAATCCTGTTTTTCAATGTATTTCTCAGGAACAGGACATTGGCGCACAGCAATTCGTGCGTGGCAAAAAGGCGCTTGTGCTCGGATTCACCCTCGGTGAAGTCGAAGTAGCGGAAACGGCCTTCACCGAACAGCTGCTCGACGGCCAGCCATTGCAGGACGGTACCGACCGACAACTTCATGTAGTCGGGGTCATACCCCAGGTAGGCGTAGATCAGCGTCCCCTCATCGGCTGGGCAATAGAGATACGAAACAGGGCGTTCGCGATCGAACAGGATGTATGCCCGCACTTGATCTTGTGCCGCCAGCGACTCCATTTCGCGGACAAACCGTTCGCTTTCCGGGATGCCGGCGTCAAGTAGTTTTTCCTGGTAGGTCTTCTTCGCCACCTCGCGTGCCAACGGAAGAAACTCCCTGAGTTCCTCAACCGTCCGGTAGGTCTTCCACGACAGCGCGCCGCCCGAGTGCTCGGCATACTTCCTGACCTTGCGGTTGATCGTCGACCGGGTCTTGGAGGAAAACTTCTTTTGGTAATCCGCGAACGACGACCGGAAATCGATGATGCAGTGGCGGTACTGGAGTTGAACGTAGCGCAGATAATCTCCCGCTGCCCCGATCGGCGACAAGGTTTCAGCAATCGGTAGAGCGCGCACCAGAAAGCCTTCGCTTCCTGCAGCCAGCGGTGAGTCTGGCGGTCCGGGCTGTCTTTCCGGGGGCGCCCGCTCGGCCACCTTGACCGACGACATCTGCAGCGGCAGGCTCACGCTGAACACGGTCCAATCGCTCAACTGATACTTCAGCGCGAAGTCCCGGCAGGCGCCCGCCGTCATCGAAACCTCTTGCGACCGGCTTGTTCCAGTACTCTCATGGCGGTTTTCCAGACAGGGGATTTCAATGGTGCCGGCTGCAGCGTGGCCAGATTGGGCGATAAGCCCTCGAATCCGCGCACGTTGAACGAGTCGCGGTTGCGGTCGAGGAAGGCGCAGAGCTTTCGAAAACGGGAAATGACCACGGTGTCCGGGCGATCCCTGGTCTTGTTCAGCATTTCGAAGCTGTGGAAAAGGATCATGAACGACCGCCTCCCGGATTCAAGCGCCTGCCAAAGCAACCCCTCCATCTCGCGATGCGAGCAGGCCGTCAACTGGGTATGGCGCAGGTACGTCGTGCCGCCGTCAAAGACAGTCATGGGGTACTCGTAGATGCCGTCGCACTCGAATGCATCCACCATTACCTGTCCGGAAGACACGCCGCTGTCTAGACCGAAGCGCGTGGCGTTGTAGCTGCTGTCGAAACGAATGCCATTCGCCGCCAGCGCCCCCAACGTATCCCGATTGAAGGCGAAACTGCCGGCCCGGAACGCCGTGCATTCGCCTCCCCCCGCGTGCGCGATCAGGCGCTTTCCGGCGGCGACGAGAATCTCCTGCTCGGCGCGCGTGTAATAGCGAAGATGCTGCCGCTTGCGTTCGACGTTCTCCAACAGGGGTTCGACCGATTCGTCGACCCATTCGGGGTGCAGATGCAACTGGACTTCCTGCACGCCTTCGCGTATCAGCCCGACGATTTCTTCCAGCGGTTGGCTGCCGAATCGCGTCGAGAACAAGGTCTCGACGAAGAAAACCCCTTTCAGCCCGTGATCGCGGAGTACCCGCACGGTGTAGGGCAGCCCGAAATTGCCGCGTGCCGTTTGGCCATAGACATAGCGCCGGAAGGCGTCCGGGAAGTTTTCGTCGAGGTTGTCCCAACCGTTGCACCAGATCTCGACATCGACCGAAAAGAAGACGTCAAGCACTCAAAACGGCCCCCTTAATGACGTCGACCGCAATCATGCCTCCCGAACCCTCGAGAGAAGCACGTGGTTGCTGCGGTGGCGGCTCGATTCCTCCAACACTTTCTCGGCAATCGCCAAGGACGAAGTCAGCCCGGGTGATTCAATCCCGAACAGGTTTACCAGCCCGCTCACGCCGTGGGCGTCTGGTCCCTGGATGATAAAGTCACCCGCTGCCTGTGTCGGACCCGTCACTTTCGGCCGGATTCCGGTGTAGCCTGGTTGGAGAGAGCTGTCTGGAAGGTCAGGGTAGTAGCGGCGGATTGCCCGGTAGAACTTGTCTTCCAAACCCGCTTCGAATGAATAGTCTGGCTTTACAGGCCAGCCGCTGACGTCTGGTCCGAACTTGCACTGGCCACCCAGGTCGAGTGTCACGTGAATGCCGAGGCCGGCATGGTCCGGCATCGGGTAGACGAGGTGCTGGAACGGCGCACGCCCGCTGAGGGTGAAGTAGTGACCCTTGGCGTAAAACGTGGGCGGCACGCATTCGGCTGGAAAGCCCTCGAGGCACCGTGCCAGTTCCTGGGCGTAAAGGCCTGCCGAATTGACGAGCATACGGCAGCGCAATTCGAACGGATCGTCACCCCCGGTGCGCAGCAAGAATCCGTCTGATTTGATCTTTCCGGCGACGACCGGGGTGTGAGTAACCAGCATCGCGCCGGCCTGTTCGGCGTCACCCAGCAGCGTGAGCATGAGCTGATGGCTGTCCAGAATGCCAGTTGATTCCGAGTACAGGCCGGCAATCGCGCGCACCGCCGGCTCAAGCCGGAGAACCTCGGCAGCAGTCAGTGGCTCAAGCGGTACGCCATTGCCCGCCGCCCGCTCCGCATAGCTGGCCAGCGCCGCCAGTTCCGACGCGTCGGTAGCGATCAGCAACTTGCCGAGTCGGCGATGCGGGATGTTGCGTTCCGCGCAGTAGCGATAGAGGAGTTCCTTGCCGCGCACGCACAAGGCTGCCTTGAGGGAATCCCTGGGGTAGTAAAGGCCGGCATGGATGACTTCGGAGTTGCGCGCGGAGGTTTGCGTGCCGAAAGCAGCCTCCGCTTCCAGAACAAGTACCTCGCGACCGGCCAGTGCCAGCGATCTGGCAATCGCTAGGCCGACCACTCCAGCCCCTATTACAATGCTATCAACAGTTTCCAACAGATCCTCGCTATATCTCAGACATCACTTGGGCCGATTCGCAACGGCACTGCGCAAGCCCATATTTTCGTAGAGAAGGACCTTTCCGTGCTCCCACCCGATCGAAATGATGTCGACATCGCCGTCGCCATCAATGTCTACGGCGATGGCGCCATCATGATGTTCATCACCAATATGCAAAACATGCTCACGCCATTGTCGACCGCGACCGTCGACATTTTCAAATAGAAGTAACCGTGCTCTGTCGGGGTGTTCCAGGTTGTGCTCGCCCACCACGACATCAAGATCTCCATCACCGTCAAAATCGGCGACATCAAGACTCATCGGCCCGATGACAGTTCCGATCAGATGCGGTATCCAGGGCTGGGTTGCGATTGGTCCCTGTTCATACCAGATCACTTCTCCTGTCTTGCTGATCGCCTCGAAGCCAACGACAGCGTCGAGTTTGCCATCGCGGTTGATGTCCGCCAGCCGATTCCTGTCCGGATTGGTTCGGCTGGGGTCAATGGTGAAACGGGTCCAACCCACAGGAGTGTTCCGAAGCCAAACGGTCCCCAACAATAGATCAAGGCGCCCATCTCCATCAATGTCTCCGCTGCTCAGTGCTTCATCCTGGGAGAAATCGGAGATTTTTTCGATTTTCCACTCGTCCTTCATGGGCGCGGGAGGAATGGTCATCAATTCGATGCCTTTTCCGCCCATGTGCCACGAAAGAGCAAGTTGCAACTTCGAGGCAGAGGAGAGGTGTCCCAATGCGCGTCCCTGAAGAAAGTCGCCTGCACCGGCCGGCAGGTTCGTGCGCAACTTGAATTTTCCGCGCCCCTGGTTCTCCGCATACACGAATCGCGAATCCACCTTGCTTTCGCGCCATCTCGTAAGAATGGCATCCGTATCTCCATCGCCGTCCAGGTCAGCCAGCAGAACGAGATCGTTTGCCGGATCGCCAAAGGCGCGCCTTTCCCAGTTTCCATCTGGCCTGCCCGGGTTCCTGTACCAGAATCCGCCGGCGGCTATGTCGACCCGCCCATCGCCATCAATATCGGCAGGGACAATGAATACCGCCTTGCCTGGGCGCTTGTCATCAATGACATGCCGTCGCCAACTGGGGCAGCCCTTTGCGGGTGAGCAGGTCTGGTTTACCCAAAGCAGAATCTGTTGATCGGGGCCGCTCCAGTTGGCGCCAAACAGGTCGGGATCGCCATCGCCATCGACGTCGAGAATCCTCATGTTGTGCGATCCGACATTGGCAATGGTTCGCTTCGACCATTCTTTGCCGAGTCGATTGTTCAAATACACCTCGATCCCGACGGGTCCGGTACTCTGGTGCATCGTAGCGGTCGCGATATCGAGGTGGCCGTCCCGGTCGAAGTCCGCCAATCCGACAAAATGGCGAGTCGCCTCGACGTTCTCGGCGACTATGTGCTCGGGCCAGCTATCGAGGGGATTACGGGGGGCCTCAAACCATGAGAGACGATATTTTCCGCCAGCCGATTCCGCAGGAGACATCACGATGTCGGGTCTTCCATCGCCGTTAATGTCGCCGACATCTATGGAAGTGTCTGGCCATGTCCAATCAGCGGCGAAACGGTGTAGCTTCCAGGCCTCCTTTGCTTTGCCGGGATTCCTAAGCCAATGTCCGTTTATGATAATGTCCGTCCAGCCATCCTGATCCAGATCCGCCACCTTGAGACCTTCGCCTTTCGGTACCTCGATGGCCGTACGTTGCCAGTTTCCGCCACGCTGACTGTAGACGTACAAGGTGTGGCCGGTGCCCGCGAACGATGTCTGGCCGCGACCGATGATATCGAGACGTCCATCCCGATCCAGGTCGGCGATCTCGATATCATGCAGCCCCACATTGTCGATCGTCGTCATCTGCCACTTGTCATTTCCCAGATTGCGATACCAGACGAGGCCTTCGTTCCTCAGGCTGACGACATCCATCCTGCCGTCTCCGTCCACGTCGGCAACTTCGTGATCCGTGCCGAATGAGCCGGAGGCGTCTATCACGTGCTTCTTCCAGTTCGGATTTTCGTACCAGACCAGCCCTTGTCCATCGTGCCCGCCGACGAGCAGGTCAGGCTTTCCGTCGCCGTTGATATCCCCGGTAGCTTTTCCCCAGGGGTCTATCGGACCGTTGCGGTCTACGATGACCTTGTCAAACACCAGGGACTCCTGCGCGGCCTGATTGTTGTTGCATCCATACAAGAGAATAGCGGCTGCGGTCAGGCGGGCGAATGATAAAATGCGCATGGGAAAAACTCCTCAACTCGGATGCGTCCCAACCGGCTTCGAGCGCAGTCGCTGCAGCGAGTCCGCATATCATAAGGCAAACCGACAGGGGTACTTGCTCTCAACTGCCGGAGGGGGCAGGTCTGATACTAGAGACAGTCTTGATAAAGCTTCTGACGTCTCGGGGACCAGAGAGAGAAAGTTGAATCCTTATTGATGCTTGGCGGCATAAATACGAAGAGGAACAAGTCGACAATGGTGCTGAAAGGAGTCGGACTATGGCGAACTCTGTCGAGTTTCCTGACGGATAGGCGAGAGAACGGGTTCCCTTGCGCACAAATTGTCGTTTTTTCACGCACGCTGTGAATTCAGTCACGGCTGCGTTCGGCGCATCTTGGCATCATCGCTGGATTCAACAACTAAGGGACATAGCGCGATGCCCCCCAAGGCCAATATCCAGTCCGTGATGCGTCAGTGCCTAAGCTCGATGGAGGTGCAGGGCTTACATTCGTGCGATGAAGGTTCGGCCGGTTTCGATGAAGGCAATAGCCTCGCCGCTACTGCGTGCGCGAGGTGTCTCTTGCCGAGTCCGCGTAGATGTTGACGAGCCCGGCAAGCGCTTGGCCTGACCGCCTAGCCCGACGCGCATAAGCATGAGTGATCATATCCAACGTAAGATGGCCACCGGCGCCACATGGATGGTGCTGTTCAAGCTGATTGAGCGCAGCATTGGTCTCATCAGCACGCTTATCCTTGCACGCATCTTGAGTCCGTCCGACTTCGGCGTCATTGCCATGGCTCTGTCATTTATCTTTTTTGCAGAGCAGCTAGCAGCTTTCAGCTTCGATATCGCCCTGATCCACAATCAGTCGGCCACGAGGGAGCATTTCGATACGGCCTGGACCGGTAACTTACTCCTAGGTTTGTCAATCACCCTAGTCATGCTTTTGGCATCCTACCCGATCGCACACTTCTATAGGCAGCCTGAACTGGTATGGGTGGTGTGTGCCTTGGCGCTTGGCCCGCTGATCAGCGGTGCAGAGAACATTGGCGTGGTTGCATTTCGAAAGGAACTCAATTTCCGCAAGGAGTTTCTCTTTCAACTCAGCCGCAAGGCACTTGGCTTCCTGATTGTTGTGCCGCTAGCCCTGATCATTCGTAACTACTGGGCGCTGGTCGCAGGGATCCTTTTTTCGAAACTCGCCGGTACGGCAATCAGTTATTTGATGCATCCCTATCGGCCACACCTCGCTTTATCGCGAGCGCACGAACTGATGGTGTATTCCCGATGGCTGCTGATCAACAACTTGATCGGCTTTTTGAAGGAACGAAGTTCTGATTTTTTCATAGGGCGTCTTTTCGGGGCGAGTGCCCTCGGGACCTATAACATTGCATACGAGTTTGCGCATCTGCCATCAACTGAACTGAGTGCGCCGATCAATCGCGCTCTGCTACCAGGCTTCGCAAAGATGACGGATTCCGAAGAAGTGTGCCGGGGCTACGCCAACGCGCTCTCGATGATGGCAATGCTCGCAGTTCCATGCTCGGCCGGGTTGGCGGTGCTGGCTCCTTATTTCGTGCCCACAGTCCTGGGGCCCAAATGGCTGGCTGCGGTTCCTCTAATGCAAATCCTCGCGTTCAACGGTGCCGTGCTAATGTTCCACTCGCCCGTGTGTTCCGTTCTGCTGGCACGAGGTTACCCACAGATGCCTGTGATTGCCAATGGTTTGTATGTGATTCTATTATTTGCCCTGCTCACCGCAATGGCGCTGATCGCCGAGCAACTTGGCGTGATGGGAGCTGCACTGGCAGCCCTGCTCAGTTCGCTGCTGAGTACGCCGATCTACCTGAACATGATCCGGCGCAAGTTGTCGATATCGCCAATGGTGTTTTTTCGTGCGATCGCTCGTCCGGTGGGGGCATCACTCCTGATGACACTTGTCCTTGCTTGGGTGTTGCCTGCCTATGATCGATCCATGTCGGAAGTGACCGTGGCGGGTTGGCTATTGCTCGGGGTGGGCGTGGGGGCGATCATCTACCCGCTGGCTCTTGCGGCGTTGTGGGTTCTCGCTAAAATGCCGAACGGCCCTGAGCGGCTGGTATTCGACCGCGCGAGCCAACTTGTCAGTAACTTGAAATCGTCCGCTTCCAAGGAGGACGTGTAAGCGAGGTCGCAGGTCCAAAGAACGTTCAACAAGGAGTTGTTTCATGGCAGTTAAATCAATGGCGTGGCCCCACACGTTGGGATTGCACTCCGGTGAGTGGGTGGTGGTGCGGTCGCGTGAGGAGATTCTCTCGACGTTAGATGAACGTGGACGTTTGCAGGAACTCCCGTTTCAGCCAGAAATGCTTGCGTTCTGCGGCCAGCGCCTGCGCGTGGCCAAAGTTGCGCACAAGACTTGCGACAACATCAAGAAGACCGGTGGCCGGAAGATGGTCTCAGCTGTTCACCTTGAGGGGGCGCGCTGCGATGGGGCAGCACATGGGGGCTGCATGGCGGACTGTGTATTCTTCTGGAAGGAAGCTTGGGTCAAACGCCCCGAAGACCCTGACGGCGGGCCTTTGGCGAATCGTTTGATCGATGTACAACGACTTGGGCAATGTGCGGTCGAAGGCGGCGACTTGGCGCAATCCGACCCCAAATATGTCTGCCAGACCACAGCGCTATATGAGGCGACTTCACTCCTTCCTTGGTGGGATGTGCGCCAATATGTGCGAGACGTTACCAGCGGCAATCACCGCCTGCTGCATATGCTGCGCATTCTTGTATTGGCGTGGTACCGCAATCTCCTTGCTTTGGGCGTGGGCCACCGTTTCTTGATTCGTCTTTACAAATCAGTGGTCGGCAAGGCTTTTCCAAGTGGCACAGGCACTATTCCCGTGGGTAGCCCGACGCCAAATGAAGTCCTGAACCTCCAGCCCGGGGAATGGGTCGAGGTGAAGTCTCAGGAGGAGATTCTTGGAACGATCAACGCCGACGGCTTCAATCGCGGCATGCGCTATGACATGGAAATGTCAAAGTACGCTGGAAGCAGGTATCGCGTGCAAATGCGTGTTGATCGCCTGATCAATGAGCAGACAGGTAAGATGATGGAGATGAAGAGCCCTTGCATTCAACTGGAGGATGTATATTGCCGTGCCGAATGCACATCGATGCGTTTGGGTTGCCCTCGCGCTTCCAATACCTACTGGCGCGAAATCTGGTTGCGCCGAGTTGACGGCCCAAAATAGTTGCGTTCGGCGCAGAATCGGATGAATACGGGGCCACGAAACTAGCGTTGTATAGGGCGCTGAGCATTGATGTCATTTCTTAAGCACGCCGCGCAATTCGGCAAATAGGTTCTCCCTGTCCCAAGCTGCATGCCGACAAACAAGCGCAAGTGTCTTCAACTTCTCAAGAGGGTTGATCGGAGCACGCAAAACCGCTCCGAGATAGCCGAGGTGCGTTGAAAAGTGGAGCAAGTCCAGATTATGAGTTTTCTGCGGGTCAAGAAAGACAGCCAGGTCGCTCGCGCTCAGTTCGTTCGAAGACGTTTCTCGGCCCATTCGACGATAAAGCAATGTCTGTGGCAGCAACCTGAAACGGCCCATTAACGCAAGTTCGGCCATCAGTATGATGTCTCCCCCCGAATAGAACCGATTGAGTTTCGTGCGGTGCAGCGCATTGGTCCGAATCAGTCCGCCATACGCATTGTTCAGCTTGAGAGATCCGCACAGCTTCGAAAACCGTTCGTGCGGGCGGTCCTCCATTATTTCAATATTGCCCGTATACTCCGTCAGTTCACCTGTCTCCTGGTCAACCAAACAGGTTTGGCCGTAGCACAGAACGATGTCCGATTCAGCCTCCATCGCTGCAAAGCAACGGGCCAGCATGTCCGGGGCGCAGTAATCGCTTGCAGAGGACCACTTGAAGTACTTGCCGCGCGCTTGTTTGGCGACGAAGTTCCAATTGCGCATCGCACCAATGTTAACGTTCTGGCGTACGTATCGAATGCGGGCATCATGCATCGCGTATTTGGTGCAAATGTCTTGGGTGCTATCGGAAGAGGCGTTGTCAGAGACAATTAATTCAATGTCCGAAAAACTTTGCCCAAGAAGAGACTCAAGCGCTTGAGGAAGAAATCGTGCGCCATTGTAGACCGGGAGGCCAATGCTTATAGAGGGAGGAGGCGAAGAGGATGTGGGGAGGGTCAATTGCTAATGGCCCTGTGCATTTTGGTGATGGTTGCATGAACGGGAAGTTTCGAATCCAGGTGGAAGCTCGATTCACGGGTGCACTCTGGCCCGATAATTTTGATCGCAAAGGCAACGACAATTTCCTGGCCGAGCACTGATTTCCTCAATCGGCGAAATGGGTTATTCATACCAGAAACTTGCGGCAGTAGAATGCTTCTGCCAGCCCCGTTGTAGAGTTGCATTCTACCCCGCGAATTCTCAGCATTGCCTTGAAAGTATCGGGGCTGAACCAGGGTTTCACCGCCTCACTGACGAAACACTCCATCAGGGTCGCTATTTTCTTGTCCGCGAAAGCCTGACTTGCCATAATGAAACAGTTCGGTGAGCCTAACCCCCCATCATATTTCGGAACCTCGTACTCGAATATGAGATGGTTGCGGAATGTATTCCAAGTCAGTTCGGCCAGGATGCGATGATCTTGATGCCGATCCTCAGAATGGTGCGTGAAGATCCAATCTGGTTTAGTGCGTGTCTTCAGCAATTCAAAGTAATCTTTGATCTGACCCCCAATATAGGGGAAGTAGCCGTTTCTGAAATTCTCTATGATGACAGTCTTTGAGCGAGCGTCTGCAAGCAATATATCGGAGCTCCGCAAGGCTTCTTCGGCACGCTCAGGCGTAGAGCTAAAGACGACCCAATCAAAGTGCGCCTCCGGGAATCGCTCTATCAGATGCAACACCGTTGCCCCACACCCTATTTCAATATCGTCGCAATGTGCGCCCATTAGCAGGATGGACTTCGGGGAAACGGAATGCGTCAGACACAGCATGTTCGATCCTTGGCGTCAGGCCGAAAATTGGCAGATGGGTGTGGAAAGGCAGGTTAGCGGGGAGGCAAGGAATTCACTTTGCAATCGATGAATCATGATAGGGTGAAATGATTTTTGAATTAGCTTTCTTGTTGCCAGAGTTGCCAAGGGCGTTGGCCAGATTCATACAAATCATCAAACTGCTTCTTGTCTTTGAATGTATCCATGGACGCCCAGAATCCTTGGTATTTTCTGCCAAAAAGTTTGCCATCCTTGATTAGTCGTTGAAATGGAGCTTCCACCAACTCATCACCCGGTTCCATATAGGAGAATATATCCTGGCGTAGAATAAAGAAGCCGCCATTGATCCAGATTTGTGAGGAAGTTACGTTTTCAATGCTGGTGACCAAGGAATTATCGTCTGCAGTCACTGCGTGGAAACTTTGAGAAGGGCGTACAGCGATAAAGCTGGCGACAGCGTCAGTACCAATGAAATGGTCAACATGGGAATTGAGTGGATAGTCTGAAAGCCCGTCGCTGTAGTTGGCAAGAAATACTTCCTCGCCTTCGAGATGTTTTTCCACGGCCTTAAGACGCTGACCAATATTTGACTTCAATCCGGTATCGACAAAAGTAATCCGCCAGTCGGAGATATCACGGTTAAAAAGCTCAACTTTCTTTCCTCCTTCCGATAAGACAAAATCATTGGAGGCGCACTCGTCGTATTTGAGAAAATACTCTTTGATAAGGTCGCCACGGTATCCGAGGCAAAGAATAAAATCCTTGTGGCCAAAATGCGCGTAGTACTTCATCAAATGCCAGATTATGGGACGTTCACCGATATTAACCAATGGCTTCGGTATCGTTTCAGAATATTCACGCAGACGCGTACCGTATCCGCCGCAAAATATAACGACTTTCATCAAGAGCTTCCTTCTGGCTTGAATATTGGTTTAAAGATGCACACCCTCAGATTTTCCGGATGACGTCGGCAGCGGCTAATTCTGCTGCAACGCTGGCGATAATCTCAAATTGCAGGCCAGAACGTTCTGCGATATCGAGCAGATCGTGTTGGCCGTTGGCCTGATTCAATACCCACAATATAGCCAATTGACGCTGTTCGGGGTTTCCATGTCCACCAGTCGTTCTGTAGAGGCCGCGTTTCCCTAGCTGTGGCTCGCAGTATGGGAAGTTGCTCTGATATACGTGGTTGTTCTCTATCAGCGCAAAAATGGCACGGTACGCTGCGAGTGAGTCAGCCATGGCACTTGGCGTAATCAGGTCCATGTTGTCCGCTGATGTATGGTATTCGGGGTACGCTCCGTTTGGCGTTCGCGTCAGTCTTCCGACGGGTAGATTGATGCCGGGCGACGCAAACTGTCGTTCGTCGTAGCCAAATGGGGAGAACTCGAGGGTTTGAAAAGGGGTGTTCCGGTGCCGCAGGATGTGAAGCGAAGCACGATCGATCAGCGCGTCGCCTGTGTATGTCTTCTTGTAGGTCAGGTGGCCTGAATCGCCAAGTAATGCCGCAACCATCCCGAGCTTCACCTTCCCGAGTTCAGATTGATTCTGGCTGAGCCAAGTTATGCATCCAATTGCGGCCGGTGCAAAGACGCAGCGATAGGTAAATCGCGGCGACGATTCTGCAAGAATTCTTGCCAGTTCAACAACTACCGCGATCCCTGAGAGATTGTCATTAGCCAAAGATGGGTGGCAACAGTGCGCGAAGAGCAGAATTTGTTCCTCTGTCTCACCGGCGATGGTCAGTTCCCCGTAAGTCAGTGCGCCAGGTTCGAGCGAGCTGTCAATGACGACTTCGTAATCATCGTCGGGCATTGCATCCAATTGTCGCTGGGTAATGCAGAAGCCCCAGTTATCGTTGAAATAACTGGTGCGATGGGGAACCCAGTCGGGCATGTCAGGAAGCGTGAAAAGATGCGGCCGAAGCTCCTCAAGGCGCATGCGCGCATTCATCGGTGTGCTGTAGTTGAGTACATGCAGATTGTGCCGCTGAAAATCGATAATCCTTTCGCCCCTCGAATTTCGGACATACGCATCGCGTACATTCCACTCGCGCGGCACGACCCAGTCAAATACAGCGGTTCCGGTTGGAATCTCATGCAGGGTCAAGGGTATCTCTTCCTGGAGTATTCGCAAAGTTTCCCGCAAACCGTTTCCTGTGATGCTCCGGCAAATCGGATACAGCCGTTCGGCGAGCGCGTACATGCGCTCGCCTAGCTCCGAAAAGTTACTACTTGTGTTTAGGGGCAGCATCGTGTGGGGGGGAGGGCAGTTAGTAGCGCCAGAAGAACTCGTCGTCGATCTGTTGAGTTGCGATCAGGTGTTTCAGTTGCTTCAACCGCGTAAAAGCACGGAAATCGAATCCACTTTGATCCATGGCGATGCGCGAGAATATCTCGTGAAGCTGTGCTGCGCCCTTCTTGGCGTCCCAGGCGCAGTTGAAGCCGGGCAACTGATTATGGATCTTGTCGAAGCTGACCCGATAGCTGCGATTGTCCCCTGCGCTAGACCCGATGGAAAGCTCACAGCCGGGGAACTCCGCGGCGACAATTTCAGCGATCTCACGAACACGATAATTGGCGGCGTTGTCGCCAACGTTGAATATCTGATTGTGGATGTTGTCGCGCGGAGCTTCCAGTGCGCAGCGAATGGCAGTGCAGATATCCATTACGTGAACCAGCGGGCGCCAAGGAGTGCCGTCGCTGGTCATGGCTATTTTCTTGGATGTCCATGCAAGCCCGGCGAGATTGTTGAGAACGATATCAAAACGCATGCGTGGCGACCCGCCATATGCGGTCGAGTTGCGGAGAAACACCGGGCTGAAATTGTCATCGGCGAGTTGGCCGACATCCTTTTCAACCAGAGCCTTGCATTCAGCATAAGCTGTCTGAGGATTGACCGGCGATTGCTCGGTCAGAAAATCGCCAGAACCCAAACCGTATACACTGCACGAGGATGTATATATGAATCTTGAGACTCCGGCACGCTTGGCATTCTTCGCGAGATTCACCGAGCCCGCATGATTGATGCGATGGGTGAGGGCGGGATTGTTCTGTCCCAAGGGGTCGTTCGACAATTCCGCCATATGGATGACGGCATCGTACCCGGAAAGATCGGCCTCGGTGAGGTTACGCAAGTCACAATTGATAAATCGCGGAAAACATGATCCGGTCTTGCTGTCGCTGTAGAGCCAACCGTCGCGATAAAAGCCGGTGTCGGTGCCGACGACGTCATGGCCATGTTGCATTAGCAGTGGGGCAAGCAAGCTGCCGATATAACCTTCGACTCCGGTAACGAAGACCTTCATTTTTTCTCCCTCATTGATAGTGGAATCCAATAAACCTTGGATTATGGATAAACCTTTGTTTCGGGAATGGGGACAACAAACTTCCCGCCCCAATCTCGAACGTAGCTCATTTGCTGAATGATCTCCTCCCTGAGGTTCCATGGCAACAACAGCAGATAGTCGGGCTTGGTTTCACGAATTCTTTCCGGTTCGTGGATGGGAATGTGCGTCCCCGGAGTAAATTTGCCTTGCTTATATGGATTCCGGTCAACCGTATAATCAACAAAATCCTGACGGATTCCGCAGTAATTCAGCAGCGTATTTCCCTTTCCTGGGGCTCCGTATCCAACCACGGACTTTCCTTCGCGTTTCGCGTGGATCAGGAATTCCAATAGTCTGCGTTTGGTTTCTTTGACCTGTTCAGTGAACCCAAGGTAGGTTTCCGGGCGATCAAAACCCGCCCGCAATTCGCGAGTGCGCAATTCGATGGCACGTTCGCAAACGGGCTTGCTGCTGTCTTCCGTGTGGCGTCCAAATATTCGCAGGGAACCCCCGTGGGTCGGCAACTCCTCCACATCGAACAATGTTATACCGTGTGCGGCAAAAACCTTTTCGACGGTCATGAAGGAAAAGTACGAAAAATGTTCATGGTAAATAGTGTCGAACTGGTTCTCCTGCATGAGTCGCAGCAGGTGCGGGAACTCCATCGTAATGACACCGTGCGAACCCAGCAGGATCTTCATCCCTGCAACGAAATCGTTGAGCTTTGGAACGTGCGCCAAGACATTGTTTCCCAACAATAAATCGGCATGGCCAAACTCGCTGACCATCTCTTGAGCCGTCTCGCGGCCGAAGAATTTCACGACTGATTTGACACCCTTTGCGAGAGCCGCTTCCGCGACGTTGGCCGCAGGTTCAACCCCAAGGCATGGGATATTCTTGGCGACAAAGTGTTGAAGGAGATACCCGTCATTGCTGGCGATCTCGACGACCCGGGATGATGCCCCCAAACCGAAGCGTTGAGTAACCAGTTCGACGTAGCGTTTGGCATGATCGACCCAGCTATCGGCGAATGAAGAGAAATATGCATATTCACTGAAAATGTCATCGGGGGTGACAAACTCGTCAAGCTGGACCAAGTAACAACTATTGCACACGTAAGTGCGCAGGGGATAGAACGGCTCCATGTGATTCAGTTGCGACGGCGTTATGTGTGTCTGGCACAGCGGCGACATGCCCAGATCGACAAAGACCTGTTCCAATGGAGCATCGCAAAATCGACAGTGTGAAAGGGGGTCGTTCCGTTGTTTTTTCGTCATTTCATTTCTTTCGTGGGCTGGTCTGAGGAAAAACGAGTTTTGATGCGTTCAAAAATTCTCATGCTGGGATCAATCGTTGCTAGTGTTTTTTCAGCTCAAGTGAGGTACGAATAATGAATCCATAATGCTAGCGCAATCCATCCGGCCAGTGGAGACAGTTGGAGCCAAGTTTGTTGTCGGATACTGTTCCTGAGAGCAAGTATGCCGACTTCGGTTACCAGCCACAACAAGGCAATCAGCACAAGCAGGCGGAAATGGTATGCTGACAAGTCACGCCAAGGCGGATAACGATGGAGTGCCTTTTTCATCGCTGAACGCAGCGCGACCTGCCGTTCCGTTATCTCGGGTGGCTCGGTAAACGTTACGGAAGAGGTCTCAGAAGACTTCTTGATCGACACATTCCGACCTTTGCGTTCAACAATCACGTCGCCCTGGGAGTGCGTCAAGGCAACCCGCCAATCCTCGCTGTCTTTTCGTGAAAACGATTGAAGTGACAGCACATTTAATAATTCAGTGACTTCTATCAGGGTCGCCGTCGCCACATCCGCGCCTCGATAGGTCACCCGTATTGCATCAGCCGGCCGTGGTGAGCCCTTGGAGACAACCCAGCCAGCAAATGGTGTCATCGAGCCCCTTAGGAGAGCAACCTCTGGGTCGACGTTGCCTGCCAAAGCGATGTGTAGTTCCTGACCCGTCTCGGTTGTGCTGCTTGCAAAGTTGAGTTTGCCAATCTGGCGGAGTGTAAGCCGTGGATCAGTCGTCCAAAGCGTTTCTTGTGTAGCATCGGAATTAGAAGTCTCGTCGACGATGATCAGTTGTTCGGCTGACAATTGAACCACCTGACGCCGGACGCACATTCCGGAGCGGCGACAGACTTCTATATCCGCTACCCGCAACGGACCTTCATTTCCGGCTCCACGGAGGCGCGCTTGGCGATGCGAACCAGCCGGTTCGTTCATGGAATGCGGTGCGTTTGATCCGGCCCAGCCATTTGCTTCCGCAAATCCTTCGAGTCCGTAAGGCCAGTATCCGGTTCCGGTGATCCAGGCATATCCACGAGACCATATGTTCAGGCTTGGCTCGTCGGCATGTTTATGTCCATGCTGCAGATGATTTGCCCAAGCCACTACTGTCTGCGCAGGCACCGGAGAATGTGACCACCAGAGTGCATATCCCGAGATCGGGAAGAGAGCGGCCGTTTCGGCTGGAGGCGAAAAAGGCGCCACGAATTTCTTGGGTCTACTCGTTTCGACATCGGAGATGACCGTCAGGGCATGACGACTACCAACGTCCGTGTTGCCAAATGCCGGGAGAGTGCCGTCCGGACGAAGTAGCGCCCTGCTGAATTGTTCAGTACCCTGAATTGCTCCGACCAAACGCTCTGATGGCGCCATTCCGTTGAGTCTGATGAGTCTTGCCGCAGCGGCGAGGAGCTGGGTTCCCAAGAGATGATATCCTGCTGAGTGCTCGAGCACGACACCTTCATCAGAAACGTAAAAGCCCAACTGCAGATCAAGGCGTTCAATTGCGAGATCTCGCCAGTATTTGGTCTTTGGCAGGAGGGGAAATGCTGCCGCAATCTGCAGAAGCGCAATGTTCTGCATGACGCCGTGGTTCGTTCGGACAGTAAACAACTTCGGCTTGGCGAGGAGTTCCCCGCTTCTCATGACAAGACCGATTAAGGCTTCTTTCTGTGCGACAGTGGCATCTGTGTCGCCCCGCAGATGCTGCCACAACCTCACCATCACTGAAATTCTGGCAGCAATCGCGTGGTCATTCCAGAGGAAGGCAATCGGACTCCGTTGCTGTGCTTCCCAAACTGCAAAGGCCAGAATACGGTCGCGGGCGACCTGATAATAGCGGCGGTCTCCCGAGTGTTCAAATTCTTCCAGGAGCAGATTCTCTAGTTCCAGGCTCGCCAATGTCAGTTGAAATGAAGGCCCGCCATGCAACAGGTCAGCCGGCCAGCCGATAAGCGGAACGGGACCGGACTGAAGCCCGGGGGCAATCAATTGCCCCTCGAGTAATGCGTCTGCCATGCTCTTCCTGCGGGAATCGGAAACGGCAAACGACGTGCCCGACAAGATGGCAGCGACTTCATCAAGGACGTCCTTGACTGGAATCGTACTTAGATTCTTTAGAACTTCGCTCGGCGGACTGGTGCGATCAACCGAAAAAGTGTAATGCTCGGGAAGGTAGATTGAACAAACCAGGAGCAGAGGGAGGAAGATGCGTACTGCAAAGAAGATGGCGCTGGAGCGCCTGGAAATCACAGGCAGAACCTTTGCATCCACCTGTTTTTGGGTGCTGTTGACAGATATTGAGAATGGTTTCGCCATTGATTTGGAAATGGATCTTTGTGCTGACCGGCGCTAGGATTCAGGAGATCCAGAATCTGTCGGTTCGGAGGAAGTGGAGGTTGAATCTTATCGGCTTGCCTTCTGACCGGAATGATGTGCTTTGTTGCGAAGATGCATCTGAAAGAGTCTCGCGCCAAAACGGAAACGAGTGCGGTCCCAAGGGGTGAAACGTGGAATCTGCATGGGATCGGTAGCGTCATCTGCAACGCCCCAAGCTGTGGTTACTGCGGCATCAAATCCCAATTCTCTGATCGTTTCGACGTCAGACATCCGGTAATCTAGGTCTGGCTTTCCGTTCGGATAGGCAAACAGGCCGATGCGCTCTTTCAGGAGGTCTTCCAGAAAGCACTTGCTGTCAGCCACCTCGTCGCAAGCGGCTTTGGACTCGAGATTCGCAAGGATTGGATGATTGACGGTGTGGGCGCCAATCTGCATTCCCGCCTGGCGCATGGCGATCACCTGATCACTGGTCATCATGAGATCACTGCGCGGATTTGTCTCAGTGATCGCAAGAATGTTCGAAACTGACTTATCACGTTGTGAAGGCTGGAGGTGCTTAATACTGCGCAATATCTCCGAAATGCTGTGTCGAACTGAAGCGACGGTTGAGAGATCGTGAATACCCAATCCCATTGAAGAGAGATCCAGGTTGCTTGTCCTGCAATGACGGATCGCCTCGATGACTTTGTCGTTCCACATGGTGCCTCCGTTAAGGTAGCCGGTGGCAATGAAGAACGTGGCGGTAAGGCCGTGGGATTCCAGGATTGGGCGAGCGAACTGGAAATTGTCAGCATAGCCATCATCGAACGTAATGGAGGCTGCGCGGGGAGGCAGGGAGCGTTCCGAAAGGCGCCGCACTGCTTGGTCCAGAGGCAGTACGTTGAAGCATAACTTGACCCAGCCCATCAGTTCATTGAAAGTCGCAGCATCCGGATCCCAATCGACAAGTGGATCGGGTTCGCTCAAGACACGATGGAAAAGGAAAACGGAAAGTCGCCCCTTGTTGCCACCTTGGGAGACTGTGCGCATCAGCAAGGGCCAAGGATTCATGGCATAACGCCCGGTATCGGTGGTTGTACCGTTTCTTTCTTGGCCGTCAGCTGGTCGAGTCTGCCTATCGCCAGCATCAGGTAGTAAGGCATGTCGAAATATGCCAATCCGAGAAAGGCGCCGCCAACAGCAAATGCAACGATGGACGCTTTGGTCATCTGGGCGAGCAACACATCGCGTGCGCCCTGTTCTGTATTGCCGTCGCTTGATCTGATCACCCTTCCAGCAGAACGCCAGACAGAAATTCCCATGCCGAGGAACAGGAACAAGCCAACGAATCCATGTTGCCCCAACACTTGGAAATAAATGCTGTGGGGGCCCTGCATCAATGCTGTCTCGGTACTCACCCCGTACTGCAAGAAATACTCAAACTTGACGTTTTCAAAACTACTCCCGAAAAATCGATCGAGAGCAAGATTGAAGGCCATGGTCCAAGCATTGATGCGACCCATTGCAGATGTATCTTGCTCATAAGATTGAATTGTCTTCATGCGGTCGAACCATTCAACGGGCATTATGATCAAAATGAGGGCGACGACTACGACGGCAACTAATGACAAGACTCCACGCTGCTTGCTCTTGACGATCAGCAAGGCGCTCATTGCACCAATAGCCAATAACGCCCCTCGGGAATGACTGCCAATTGCTGAAATAGCGCATAAGAACATCATCGCGAGCAACGCGTTCTTTATCCATCGCTGTTCGCAGATGAAATGGAGGTAGTAGATCAGAGGAATGATCATTATCAATGCAAGCGCGAATTCGTTGTTCCCCCCAATGAAGCCGCCAGGGCCCCATACCAGGTAGGCTCCGCCCTTGGCAATCGTGAACAAGCCGCCCTTGGCTCCAAGCAGGCCAAGCGCAAGCACGAGTGTCCAGATAACCAGATCAACATCCTTTCTGGTCAAGATAACTCCACTGACCACGAACATGAAGAGGTTGATTTTCATTACCCGTTCCCACATTGGATAATTCTCTTCGAGTTGGAACGAGGCAAGGTAAGTTACATTCATCCAGAGGGTGAAAAGAGCAAACCAGACCAGTGGATTTGTCCAGGTGAAATGGAACTCAGAACGGTGAGCCAGGACGCTCACGACCAGACAGAGGCCGATGACCATGGCGACCGGAAGCGTCGCAGTCGCGTAACCAAGCTGGTGAATGCTGGATATGCTCACAAAAATCCAGACAAGCGCCCCCCACAGGGGCCTTCTCAGTGTGGCGACAGCCGCAACGGCCAAGAGGACGATAAGTACCAGGTCACGCATTTACTATTTTGCCGAAAAGATTAATTTGGGCTTGGGAGGTTGCATCCCAGCCAAAGCATTCAGCATGCTGACGAACAACTCTGCGAGAAGGAGGATCGGAAAACAGTTCACTAAGGGATTCGACGAGTGCGACAGACGTTCGCGCGTGCATCAATCGACCCGCATGGGGCGTATTGACGACCTCCGGTGTTCCCCATATGTTAGTTGCGACGACTGGCGTTCCGCATGCCATCGACTCAAGGAGGACGTTAGCCCATCCTTCCCGACTGGAACATAGCACCAAAGCGTCGGCGGCGCTGTACCAGTACTTGAGTTGTTCATTTGGCACTTGGCCAACAAAGCGAACTCTGTGTTGCAAGCCTCTCGCTTCCGCAAGTGCGCTCAGCGATGCGAGATCTGGGCCGGTACCGGCAATCACAAGAATGAAGTTTTTCGGGAGGCTGACAAGGGCTTCAATTGCCAAGTGATGCCCCTTGCGCTCGACAAGGTGGCCAACCGACAGAAGAACGTGTTCATCGCCAAGTTTCAGTAATTCTCGGGCTTTGCCTCGATCAACTGGGTGAAACCGCTCCAGATCGACGCCGTTTCGCATGACATGCAGTTTGGCTGGGTCTGCTCCCAGTTCACCCAGACGATCCATCAACGCCTTGCATACGCCTATTGACGCAGCAGCGTGACGGGCTGTTTCAAGAATCAGGCGTCGCGGTCGCGGATATTCTGGAATCAGATTCAGGTCTGTGCCGCGGGCTGTAACGACGTATGGCTTATTCAGCTCACGTGCGACCATCCCTGCGGCGACGCCGTCGGGATAGTAGTAGTGGGCGTCAATCAAGTCGAAGTCATACCCCGAACGCTGGATTTCCCGGGCTTTGGTCAAGATCGACAAAGCCAGTGTGTAGGGAGCGAGATTCATACCTACAGCGGGCGGCAGAAAATATCGCGGGTGGCTGACCGGAATACCGTGACGAACCTCTTCCAGCGGCGTGGACGCATATTGGGCGTATTCGCCAAATCGCTGACTCTTGAACGGGAACCAAGGTACCGGAGCAATGACCCGCGATTCCACCTTGCCAGACTTCAACAGCTCCCTCAACCTTGTTTCAACGAAAATACCGAATACAGGCCGCACCGAGCTGGGGAAAAGGGTAGAAACAACGAGGGTCTTGACAACTCGCTCCATTACGTCTTACCGCCAGTAGCAAGGTGGCTGCGATTGTAGTTTCGAATCATTTCTCATCGTCCGACGGCAAAATACTCGATCCCGGCGGCGCGCACGAACTTCGGGTCATAAAGATTGCGCCCATCGAAGATCACCGGGTTATTCAGAGTGGCCTTGATCGCGTCGAAGTCCGGACTGCGAAATTCCTTCCACTCGGTAACGATGACCAGTGCGTCGGCATTGGCAAGGGCGCCCATCGGACCCTCGGCATACTTAAGGCGTGTGTCGTCGCCGTAAATGCGCCTAGTCTCATGCATCGCTACCGGATCGTAAGCGGTGACGGTGGCGCCGGCGGCGAAGAGATCGGCGATCAGTTCGCGGCTCGGCGCCTCGCGCATGTCGTCGGTGTTGGGCTTGAAGGCCAGGCCCCAGAGCGCGAAGTGCCTGCCCTTCAGGTCGCCGAAGCGGCCCTTGATCTTGCCGGTCAGGACGTGCTTCTGGGCGTCGTTGGCTTCCTCGACAGCAGTGAGTACCTTGAGGGTGATGCCGGCTTCCTCCTGGGCGGTCTTGATCAGCGCCTTGACATCCTTGGGGAAGCAGGAACCACCATAGCCACAGCCGGGATAGAGGAAGTGATAGCCAATGCGCGGGTCGGAGCCAATGCCCTGGCGCACCATTTCAATGTCGGCGCCGAGCACTTCGGCGAGGTTGGCCAGTTCGTTCATGAAGCTGATGCGCGTCGCCAGCATGGCGTTGGCAGCATACTTGGTCAGTTCGGCACTCTTGACGTCGGTGACGATCAGGCGCTCGCGGTTGC
>ERZ724513.107-NODE-107-length-32947-cov-5.666697_pt1 | contig 32947 bp, 26 predicted proteins | sample MGYA00376046_ERZ724513 | MGnify/ENA primary metagenome ERZ724513 (study PRJEB28724, sample SAMN07190883) | activated sludge metagenome | isolation source: activated sludge of sewage treatment plant in Hong Hong | place: Hong Kong | collected 2016-03-17 ...
TTTTGGCGGATACGCTGGACCAAGCCAACGCGAAGTTCCTTGAGAGCAATAAGTCACCCGCGCGTAAGGTCGGCGAGATCGACAACCGCGGCAGTCACTTCTACCTCGCGCTCTACTGGGCGCAGGCGTTGGCGGCCCAAACCGCGGACAAGAAGATCGCTGAGCGATTTGCGAAAATTGCAAAGGATTTGAGCGACAACGAGAAGAAGATCGACGGCGAACTGCTTGCCGCGCAGGGTAAGCCCCAGGACGTCGGCGGGTATTACCACCCGAACGATGCGAAAGCCGCTAAAGCCCTGCGGCCAAGCGCAACGCTGAACGCAATCATTGACGCGATTGCTTAAGCGATCATGATTTGATGCGGTCAGGCGCAAGAAGGACCAACGTCCTTCTTGCGCCGCACCTTTTTACGATTGACGAGAAAGCCATGGCACAAGAAGACACCAATGTGATCGATCAGCCGGAAGTATTGCGCCACAAAATGGTGACCATTGAGATTTCCGGTAAAAAGTACGAAGTGCCGGAAGGTATTACGGTGATCAAGGCCTTGTGGCATACTGGCCAGGAGGTCGTGAGAGGCGCAGGGTGTCTCGGTGGTTTCTGTGGCGCCTGTGCAACATATTACCGCACGAAGGACGATCCGAAGGTTCGAACCTGTTTGGCTTGTCAGATGGCGGTTGAAGACGGCATGTCCTTTACCATCATGCCCCCGTTTCCAGCCCGCAAAGCGCTTTACGACATTCAGTCGCTTAAAGATCCCAAGCAAGACCTCTTCAATTTGTACCCCGAGGCGCCGCTCTGCAGAAACTGTAACGCTTGCACGGAAGCCTGCCCCCAGAAAATTGATGTGCGTGAAGGCGTCTGGAAAGCAGTATTTGGCGACTTCAAAAGCGTGTCAGAAATGTTTATGGATTGTGTCATGTGCGGCATGTGCACGCCCGTCTGTATTGCCGACATCGCGCCAAACCTGGTGGCCTTATATGTCAGCCGGGCCCAAGGAGCGCATTTTACCGAGAAGCCCCAGGGCCTTGATCTCCGCATTAAAGAAATTCAAGACGGTCGATTCAAAGACGAGTGGAACAAAGTGCTCGCGATGAACGAACAGGAGTTGGCCGATCACTGTGCGACCGTAAAGTAATGCATTGTGCCGTTAGCCGGTTCTGAGCGCATGGCTCGGGTACTGTGCTCCGCGCTGAAAGTGAAACCATGGATATTCATGCACTCCAGCAGATTGTTCACCAAACCCGAGATGCTCGTCGCAAGCAGACCATTCCAAAGTTTTCCCCTGCCGACCGCGACCAGTTAATTCATAAGTATCACCCCGATTATCGGGCGAGTGCCTATCGGCCGATTCGATTTGGGCCCAATGCCGACGACAAAACCGTTGTCGAGCTGGCGGCGCTGCTTGAAGGCGATAGCTCTATCCCCGAGCATCTCGACTTGACACCTCAATATACGACCGACGTCCTAGTTATTGGCGGCGGGGGAGCAGGGTGTGCGGCGGCACTTCACGCTCACACATCCGGTGCGAAGGTGATCCTGGCAACAAAACTTCGTCTTGGCGATTCCAACAGCGTGATGGCTCAAGGAGGCATGCAAATCTCCGTTGCCCCCGAAGACTCTCCGGTCACACATTTTCTTGATACCCTCAAGGGCGGACACATGCAGAACGACCATGAGCTGCTCAAGGTCATGGTTGAAGAGGGGCCATCCATTGCCAAATGGCTGATTGAACTCGGGGTACTCTTTGACCGGCAAGCCGACGGCAATTTGCATGTCAAAAAAGGTGGAGGAAGCTCGAAGCCGCGTCTTCTCACCTGCTCGGACTACACCGGCCTCGAAATCATGCGGGTACTGAAGGACGAGGTGCTGAACCAAAAGATTCAGCTACTTGAGTTCTGTGCAGCTGTCGAATTATTGAGCGATGATAACGGTCAGTGCACCGGAGCCATATTTAAGGATCTCGACAACCACCGCCATGTCATTGTCGCCGCCAAGTCGGTTATTCTGGCCACCGGTGGAATCGGTCGCTTACATATCCAGGGATTCCCAACCAGCAATCACTACGGTGCTACCGGTGACGGGTTATGCCTCTCGTATCGGATGGGAGCCAAGCTTGACCATATCGATACCTTTCAGTATCACCCATCAGGCGCGGTGTACCCTGAGCAGTTGATCGGGGCTCTGGTCACGGAAGGTATTCGGTCAGAGGGTGGCCATCTTGTCAACGCCAAGGGAGAGCGGTTTGTCAATGAGTTGGACACTCGCGATGTCGTCTCCTCCTCGATCATTCGGGAGTGTGAGGAAGGTCGTGGTATTCGCACGATGTCAGGTCGGATCGGAGTGTGGCTGGATACGCCGTTGCTTGATGCGGAGCATGGCCCCGGGACGGTAGAGAAGCATTTCCCTGCGATGATGATGCAGTTCGAACGGTTCGGAATCGACATCAGTAAAGATCCCGTGCTTATCTACCCCACCTTGCACTATCAGAACGGCGGAGTGAAGATCGATGCGAACTCGGAAACCAACGTGAAGAACTTGTTTGTCGCGGGAGAAGCATCCGGAGGACTGCATGGGCGAAATCGATTGATGGGCAATTCCTTGCTTGATCTGATGGTCTTCGGTAAACGTTCGGGTTTAACCGCCGCATCACGTGCCGGATCCATGTCTCAAGGAAAACTGACGCTGAACCATTTGAAGCGGTTTCGAGCTGAGGCGAAGAAGCATGGAAATTCCAGTGGAGTTATTTCTCCCATGATTCTTCCCGCCTATACCCGCAAAGAACCAGAGCGTACCGCTACCAAATGATCGTACGTTTTCACAGCCGAACATCACTGGGTTTCTGCGCACACTATGTCGTTTTTCATAAGCCACTAGCTCGTATGAGGATTCAATGAACGTTCATGAGTTTCAGGCCAAGCAGTTATTTGCACAGTTTGGGGTGCCAGTGCCGCGTGGAAAAGAAATTACCTCGCCGGAAGGAGCGACTGCGTGGGCCAATGAACTAAATACCCCTGTGTTTGTCGTAAAGGCTCAAATTCATGCGGGCGGACGAGGGAAAGCCGGTGGTGTCAAGATCACGAAAGATAGGGGTGCCATCGCAGGGCTCGCCAAAGAATTGATCGGGAAGACTCTGATCACGCATCAAACGGGACCGAAAGGCAGGACAGTCCATCGGTTGCTTCTTGAAGAAGGTGCGAATATCGCCAAGGAGCTCTATCTCAGTATTTTGGTCGATCGCGATACCGGCTGGCCCACCTTTATTGCCAGTACTGAAGGTGGCATGGAGATCGAAGAGGTCGCCGAGAAAACCCCAGAAAAGATTATTAAGGAAGCGATTGATCCGGCTGTCGGATTTCAAGGGCACAATGGTCGCAATGTGGCCTTCGCCTTGGGGCTTCAGAGCATGGAGCCGGCCGTCATCAACCCGTTCGTGCAGATGCTCGGTAATCTTTATCGCCTGTTCATGGAGAAACATGCCGCGCTCGTCGAAATCAACCCCTTAATCATCACCAAGGAAAAGACACTGGTGGCGTTGGACGGGAAGGTGTCGTTTGACGACAACGGAATTTTTAAACATGAAGATGTGCAGAAAATGCGGGATCTCAATGAAGAGGACCCGTTGGAGATCGAGGCCACGGCGAATAATCTCAATTATGTAAAGCTTGATGGCAATATCGGCTGCATGGTGAATGGCGCAGGTCTTGCGATGGCGACGATGGATGTGATCAAGCTGGCCGGCAGTGAACCTGCCAATTTTCTAGATGTGGGCGGCGGGGCCACGAAAGACACGGTAGCGGCAGGCTTCCGAATTCTGCTGAAGGACCCGAACGTCAAAGGTATCTTTATCAACATATTCGGCGGCATTGTCCGGTGCGAACGTATCGCGCATGGCGTGATCGAAGCGGCGAAAGAAGTGAAGATTACGGTGCCCTTAGTGGTTCGCCTCCAAGGTACCAATGCAGATGAGGGACGGAAACTGTTGGCAGAGTCTGGACTCAAGTTAGAGGTTGCCAACGATCTGTGGGAAGCAGCGCAGAAAATCGTCAAACTGACCGGCAAGGCGGCGTAAAGGAGAAGACCGTGAGCATTCTCGTCAACAAGAATACACGAGTGGTGGTACAGGGAATCACGGGGAAGGAAGGATCTTTCCACGCATCGCAGTGCAAGGCTTACGGGACGAAGATGGTCGCTGGAGTCACCCCCGGCAAGGCAGGCCAGGAAGTTGAAGGGATCCCTGTCTTTAATACGGTAGCCGATGCGGTGAAAAAGACCGACTGCGATACCTCTCTCATTTTTGTGCCCCCGCCCTTCTGTGCAGACGCTATCCTGGAAGCTGCCGATGCAGGCGTGAAATTGATCATCTGCATTACCGAAGGAATTCCCGTCAATGATATGGTGAAGGTGAAGCGGGCACTACATGGACGTGATGTGCGCCTTATCGGGCCAAACTGTCCTGGAGTCATTACGGTCGACGAAGCGAAAATCGGTATCATGCCTGGATTCATCCATAAGCGCGGGGTGGTTGGAGTCGTCTCGCGCAGTGGGACCTTAACGTATGAGGCGGTGCACCAACTCTCTACGTTAGGACTTGGTGAGACGACGTGTGTGGGTATCGGTGGAGATCCAGTTAATGGCACCGGCTTCGTGGATGTGTTGCCACTCTTTGAGAAGGACCCCGAAACGCAGGCTGTGGTTATGATCGGGGAAATTGGTGGCGACGCGGAAGAAAAGGCGGCAGAATACATTAAACAGCACGTGAAAAAGCCGGTTATCAGCTTTATCGCCGGTATCACGGCGCCTCCTGGTCGCCGTATGGGACATGCTGGTGCGATTATTTCTGGTGGTAAAGGTACGGCAACAGAGAAAATGAAGGCTCTTGAATCCGCTGGAGTTCGAGTCGTCAAGAATCCTGCCGAAATTGGGCATGCGGTGATGAAGGCACTTGGCCGGTAACTCATCTCCAGTATGTATCCACTGAAGGGCGTCGGACCGGTCCGACGCCCTCTTTGTTTTTAGCGACGTGTGCAGCTGTATGGGTGAATCACTGGACGCCTTCGAATTTTGACGCCCATGTCAGAATCTTCCCTTTTCCCTCCATGCCAGACGTGGTACTGTATGGCGCCCAGCGTGAGGCGATTAACCCTCGAACGTTGGCCCGCCTGATCGGATCTGGTTTCTTTCCGGAGCCGCAACCGTCCGGTAAGGGTCCGAACTGTCCATGAAAGGACGCCACTATGCTCGTGTTTCTCATACATGTGCGTGATCCTCAGTTCTACGCGCTTCCGGCCAAGACGCGAGCGAAGAATGGCCGTATTCGGGTCATGGGGTTCCCGCCGATCGGCATTATGTCTCTCTCGGCCGTCCTTAAACGGGCAGGTCACGAATGTGTCATGTTCGATCAGGCGCACCCTGAGACACCGAACGAATTTATCATTGAAGAAATAAAGCGACGAAAGCCGGCGCTCGTCGGGATGAGCTTTCTCAGTACGACGAGTTATCCTTACGCGAAGATTCTCGCCCGCCAGATTCGCGTGGCGGATGGCTCGGTGAAGCTGGCCTTCGGTGGCGTATTTGCCAGCCTGAACGCGGGCCTGGTCAAGTTGCAATGTCCGGAGGTCGACTTTGTGTGCCGCGGTGACGGGGAACAGTTGCTCCTGGATTTGCTCGACCATATCGACGACCCCAAGGATGTGGCTGGCGTGACATGGGCGAAAGACGGAAAAGTCATCAATAACCCGAATCGGGCCATGGAGCGACATCTGGACCAGTGGCCTTTCCCGGATCGGGAAAGTTTAGAGCTAGACTTCGTCGAATCCATGCCGTTGGACGTCCCAGCAGTCCTGTCCATGGAGCGCTTTACGACCATGCAGACGTCCCGAGGTTGCCCATGGCCCTGCGTATTCTGTGATATTCCGATCTTCAACGAAGGGAAATGGCGAGCGCGCAGCGCCCAGCATGTCGTCGAAGAGCTGAAGTTTTTAGAAGCAAACGGGTACGGCTCGGTTTATTTCGTGGACGATCACTTCTTACTGCAGCCGAAGCGTATTGATGCAATTTGCAACGGCATCATTGATGCCAAGCTTTCTATTCAATGGGGAATTGAAGGCCGCGTGGATTCGGTCGCACAGCATCTGTTTCCCGCCATGGCGAAAGCCCATTGCCGAACGGTGATGTTTGGCATCGAAAGCGGGAGCCAGAAAATTCTCGATCGTTTGCAGAAGGAACAGACGTTGGCCGAGGTAGAGACTGCAGTGAGAAATGCTAAAAAAGCCGGCATTGAAATTGTCCACGGCTTTTTCACCGTAGGAAATCCTGATGAGACCGTGGAGGACATGGAAAAAACATTCGACTTCGCGTCGAAGCTTCCATTGGATACGTTTGGATTCAATCGACTGTGTGTCTATCGGGGGACGCCCTTGTGGCAGGAGTACATCAAGCGTGGATTGGTGAGTGATGCTAAGGATTGGTACAAATATTTTAAGTGTTCGGAAATCGATCCTACATGCTTGCCAGGCGCGACCATCAATTCGGTCCGGCAGGAGGGGCTTAAGAAGCTGTTCATCTACAAGCTTACCCGCTATCCAATTCAGACGTTCAAGTTGCTCCGCCGATTCTTGCGCTATATGCCATTCCGCGATGTTGCCTATCTCATCATCAAGCCATTTCTGGGGCAGAAGAAGGGGGCAACTAAGGCAGAGGTGCTCTCACGCGCCGTGGAACATGCGGAGATGAAAGATGCGGCTGCGCAGCTGACGCAGTTGAGTGATGAATTATTGCATAGCGTGCTGGAAGAATCGAAAGCGGAGCGCCAGCGCATTCAGCAGGAAGCCGAGAGCTCTCGGGAGTTGCCCATGATTTCAGCCCGGTAGTGTCCCGACATTCATGATCTTCAGCAGTTGATCTGCCCACATCCAGGGTGAGCCTTCGTCCTCATGTTTGCAGTAGGCGTAGCAATCCTTCCCATTCCGTCTCGTCTGTAGAAAGTATTCACCCCACCGCGTTAAGTCTTTGTTCGAATATTGGCTGCGGCGCAGACGGGCGTAAAGGAAGTCAGCCGTGTCTCGGTATTCCGCGGGTCGATCATCCGTTTCAACAGCCGCCCACGCGACGCGAAACCGGCGCAAGAGGTTTTCCACCGTGGCATGATTCCAGCTGTCATGCCGGAATTCCATGACCCAGCGATACGCGGGGGGCAGGCCTTGCAAGAATTCAGCTAGGCGGTCATCGTTTCGTTTGAAATTGGGAGGCAGTTGAAGAAGGATGGGGCCTAGCTTCTGTTTCTCGGCTAAGGGAGCGAGATGCTCCAACATGGTGTGAAGAAAGGACGCCGCATCGGGCCTCAGTCGCTTCACGTGGGTGATGGTACGATGTGCCTTTACTGAAAAGACAAAATGAGCCGGAGTCTGCTCAATCCATTTTGTCACTGCCGGCAGGGTAGGCAGCCGAAACCATACTCCATCCAGTTCGACTGTGCGGTATCGCGTTGAATAATACTCCAGAAATTGTGCTTGCTTGAGCGTTGGAGGGTAAAATCGAGTCGGCCCCTGCCATGGCTTATAAGAATACCCGGACAAGCCGATGTGGACAGTCGCCATAGAGACCTGACCTTGCTTCGGCGAGACACGTTCTTCACCGAGGTAAACTGCTACCTGCCTAGACTGATGTGTCCGGCAACACGCTTGAGAAAAGCCTGCAATTCAGTTTGGAGCATCCCCAGCGTGAATGCAATCGCGAGGTTATCGGCCATGCACCTATCGATTGGCCTCGAAGCACGAAAAAGCCATCATCAATGCGAGTGCATTCTCAGGTCTTGAGTGGTTGAGTGAGGAGACGCTGTTTGCGGGTCGAATGCCATTCAGAAAAGGCAAGCGGCCGGCGCGGGAACCGCAACCGACCGCTTGCGAGCACGGGAATACGGGTTTTGGATTAGGTTCCCATTTCCCACGAAGCCAGATACTTCACCTGCTCTTTGGTGAGTTTGTCGATCGACACACCCATGCCGGCGAGTTTGAGGCGGGAGATCTCTTTGTCGATATCCGCCGGCACCGGGTACACCTTCTTCTCCAGTTTCTTGTAGTTTTTCACGATAAACTCCGCGCCCAGCGCCTGGTTGGCGAAGCTCATGTCCATGACGCTGGAGGGGTGACCTTCTGCGGTCGCCAAATTCACGAGGCGTCCTTCTCCAAGGAGGCTGACGCGACGGCCATTCTTCAAGGTGTATTGATCCACTCCGGAGCGCACGGCAAGTTTCTTCTTGCTGAGTTTCTCGAGTGCGGGGATGTCCAATTCAACGTTGAAATGTCCGGAGTTGCATACGATCGCTCCGTCTTTCATTGCTGCGAAATGTTCACCGCGAATGACCTTGAGATTACCGGTGACGGTCACAAAGAAGTCTCCGAGCGGCGCAGCTTCGTCCATGGGCATAACGCGAAATCCGTCCATGACCGCTTCGAGCCCCTTGAGTGGGTCGATTTCCGTCACGATCACATTGGCACCCATGCCCCGCGCGCGCGTGGCGATGCCGCGTCCGCACCAACCGTAGCCGGCCACAACCAGCGTCGAACCACAGACCAACCGATTGGTGGCGCGAACGATGCCGTCCATGGTGCTCTGGCCCGTGCCGTACCGGTTATCGAACATGTGTTTCGTGTCCGCGTCGTTCACGGAAATGACAGGGAACTTCAATACTTTCTTCTCGGCCATGCTGCGAAGCCGAATGACGCCGGTCGTGGTTTCTTCGGTTCCACCAATGACATGGCGAAGCAGTTCTTTTCGTTTTGAGTGTAAATGGGAAACGACATCGGCGCCGTCGTCCATCGAAAGGTGGGGCTTGTGAGCGATGGCCGATTCAATGTGCCGATAATAGGTCTTGTTGTCCTCCCCCTTGACGGCAAAAGTCGGGATGCCTTCGTGTTTCACCAGGGCGGCTGCGACGTCATCCTGCGTGCTGAGTGGGTTAGAGGCGCAGAGGCGAACGTCGGCCCCTCCGGCCTTGAGCGTCTTCATAAGATTGGCGGTCTCAGTCGTGACATGGAGACAGGCGGTTGCGCGAATGCCTCTAAACGGCTGCTCCTTTTCAAAGCGTTTTCGAATCAATCGCAACACCGGCATTGTGGCTTCGGCCCATTCGATCTTCAGTTTGCCTTGATCCGCCAGGCCCATATCTTTCACGTCGTAATCCACTGGTTCCTCCTCCTGTGTCGTGAGTGATGATTGATCTTCGATTGCAGAAAAAAGGGGGCGGGCTTACAACCCGCCCCCCTCGGCTGGTATCACGCGTGACGGGACCTTAGAGGCCCGCATCCTTACGCAAAGCTTTCGCTTTGTCGGTCTTTTCCCACGTAAACTCCGGTTCGTTGCGACCAAAGTGTCCATAGGCGGCCGTCTTCCTGAAAATGGGCCGACGCAGTTTCAAGTGGTCGATAATCCCGCGCGGGGTCAGCGGGAAATGTTTCCGCACCAACTTATCGAGGCTTTCGGGAGCCACCTTCTCCGTGTCTTTGGTGTCGACCAATACCGAGACTGGATCTGCGACGCCGATAGCATAGGCCAGCTGGACTTCGCATTTCGAGGCCAGCCCGGCGGCAACAATGTTCTTGGCAATATAGCGAGCCATATATGAGGCTGAGCGGTCGACCTTGGATGGGTCTTTGCCCGAGAACGCACCTCCGCCGTGGCTGCCATGTCCGCCGTAGGTGTCCACAATGATCTTGCGTCCGGTCAAACCGGTGTCACCCATAGGACCGCCGACGACGAATCGACCGGTAGGATTGATATGATGTTTCACGCTGGTTGCGTCGTACAGGCCTTTCGGCATGGAGGGCTTAATGACGTATTCCATCAGATCTCGCTCGATCTGTTTATTGGTCACATCCGGGCTGTGTTGCGTGGAGACGACGATGGTATCAATACGGAAGGGCTTGCCATCCTTGTATTCGACTGTGACTTGGGATTTGCCGTCGGGGCGGACCCACTTCAAGACTTTTTTCTTCCGTACTTCAGCCAGACGTTTCGTCAAGCGATGGGCCAAAACGATCGGCATGGGCATGAGTTCGGTCGTTTCGTTGGTCGCATAACCAAACATCAGTCCCTGATCGCCCGCCCCGCCGGAATCGACTCCCATCGCAATATCGCTGGATTGTTGATGGATAGAGGTCAGGACTGAGCACGTATTAGAGTCGAATCCCCAGGAGGCGTCTGTATATCCGACATCCTTGATCACGTCTCGGATGATATCGGGAATCTCCACATAGGCTTTCGTAGAGATTTCGCCGGCGACGAAGGCGATACCGGTTGTCAGGATGGTTTCACACGCGACTCTCGATGTCTTGTCTTGGGCGATGATGGCGTCTAGAATTCCATCTGAAATCTGGTCCGCGATTTTGTCCGGGTGTCCTTCAGTGACCGACTCAGACGTAAACAGGTAGTTATGTCTCATTGTTCCCCCTGGAAGTGAAGTGATTCGAGGATGCGGTGGTTAGAGTTAGGCGGCACAACGACCGAGCGTGGAAGATGCTGCACGTGCACAGATAAGGCAACCCCGCAAAAACGCTACGGCAATAGTAGCTGACCGGGTGGTTTTTGTCTACCGTTCTGACGGAATTGATAGCGTCTTTCGCGAGACTCGGGTCTTGCTTGACAGCTCTTCGAGACGACTTGTAAGATAGCTTACTTTTCGCGTATTTGGAACATTTTTCATCAAACGCTCTGCCCCGGCACTCCCAACCTCGTGGTATCGGCCTGCATGGATGCAGGGTCCCACACGCAGCTCGTCATTCGTTATGATGATGGGATCTGTATGACGGCCAGGTCGAAGCAGCGAGGTGTGTGGATTCATGAACGATAAACCCGACGCAGCATCAGAGATGAGCGCCTCCGGCCCTTCCACGTCCGGCCTCGGGTGGGAAGAGTTTTCGCGCGAAGTCGTAGACTTTTTCGCTTCCATTAAGCTGGCGATGTTCCTGTTCATCGTGCTGGCCATGACGGCGACCATCGGCACAGTGATCCAGCAAGGTGAGCGTCCGGAAACATACGTGCAGGAGTATGGGGAAGAGGCCTATCGATGGTTTCTTCGTCTGGGCTTTACGGACGTCTATCACACCTGGTGGTTTACCGGTCTCTTAGGCCTTCTCTGCGTCAACTCGCTGACCTGTTTCCATAAACGATTTCCCAGCGTCTGGCGCTCCATGCGTCAGGATAAGGTCAGTGTTTCCTTGGCATTCATTCAAGGGATGAAGCAGCAGACCACCCTCTCGCTCAATCAACCGAAAGAAACAGTTGCGGAATCCCTGGTCAGGCTTTTTGCGGAAAAAGGCTACAAGGTGCTGGCTAAGAGTGATCCCGGCGAGGTCACCGTCTATGCGACCAAAGGAATCATGGGCCGGGTCGGTGCGCATGTCGCCCATCTAAGTGCGACAGTGATTGTCCTTGGGGGGCTGCTCGGCAGCTATTACGGCTTTTCCGAGTTCGGCGTGTGTCTAGAGGGGCAGACGTACCATATACCCAGAGGAAACTTTGACCTGCGGGTCGATAAGTTCTGGATCGACTATCACGAGAATGGCTCCGTCAAGTCCTACAACAGCACCTTGACCGTCATCGATCAAGGCGCTCCGACCATGACGAAGACGATCACGGTCAACGACCCCTTGGTCTATAAGGGAATCTGGTTTTACCAGTCCAGTTACGGGGATGCCTGGGACCAAATCGAGGCCGCGCGGATCAATATTAAGGATAAGGCGTCGGACAAGGTTGTGGCGACGGTGGATTTGGAGTGGAATAAGGAAAAAGCGGTCGAGGGTCTTCCGTTGAAAATGAAGATGACGGACTTCGTGGCCGACTTCGCGTTCAATTCGACTGAAAAGAAGGTCTTTTCCAAGACCGCCGAACATAGCAATCCTGCTATTCGTCTGGCGGTTGATGAGCGCAGCACCGTGCAATCGACCCCCTGGGTGTTTTATCATTACCCCGACCTGTTTGAGATCAAGGATTCCGCCTATCAGTTTGAATTTATCGGGTATCAACCGAAGAAATTCACCGGTCTGCAGATTGCCAGGAATCCGGGCATCATGATGGTATGGATCGGGTGTACGATGTTGGTGGTAGGGATGACATTGTCATCCCTCATCTATCACCGGCGGCTGTGGGCGAGGATTCTTCCCGGCGAATCGGGCGTGACGGTTCATTTGGGCGGAACCACGCACAAAAGCCAGATCGACTTCCAAAAAGAGTTCAAGAAATTGACGGAGAAGATTCAAGCCAAGACTTCTTCTTAAAGCCCGTTTCAGCGCCGTTGACGGATATTCCATTCAGGACGACGCTGCACTCTACGATAGACGGAGGCCCGTATGATGCGATCATTGTTTTTGTTCGATATGACGTTCTGGCTCTATCTCGCAGCGCTGGGCCTCTATGTTGCCTATCTGTTCGCAAAGCGTCCGGCTATGCAGATGGCTCCGGCGGGGCATCCCATTGAGAACCTGGAAGACCGTGACGGCGCTTGGGCGACTCAATTAGGACAGGTGGCCACCCTGGTCACCGTGTTTGGGTGGGTCCTCAATACCATGGCCCTGATGACCCGGGCGTTCGAGCGCATGGAGCATTCCGGGACCTTTGCCCCCTGGTCCAATCAATTTGAAGCCATGGCCTACGTTTCGTGGGCGATCATTCTCGGCTACGTGCTGCTGGAGTTTCGGTACCGGATCAAGGCTGTCGGAGCGTTTGTGGTGGGGATCGGGTTTATCGCGATGGGCGCAGCGTCGCTGCTGCCCTATCGCTACCAGACGGCAGAACCGCTGGTGCCGGCGTTAAATAGTTATTGGATCTACATCCATGTATCCGTAACCCTAACCAGCTATGCGGCATTCGCCATGGCCGGCGGGTTGGGGTTGATGTATCTGTTCAAGGAACGGGCGGTGAATCGGGGCAGTCAGTCCCGTTTCTATGCGGCCTTTCCAGACCTCGAAACAATCGATGAACTCGGGTATAAGGCCATTATGTTGGGCTTCCCGCTACTGGCTTTCGGCATCATTCTCGGGGCCATGTGGGCCAACTACGCCTGGGGCGGTTACTGGAGTTGGGATCCAAAAGAGACCTGGTCGTTGATCGTATGGCTCATTTACGGCGCTTATATCCATGCCCGCATGACGCGTGGGTGGGAAGGGCATAAGGCGGCCATCTACGCGATCTTCGGGTTTCTGATGGTGATCTTCTGTTTCTGGGGAGTGAATTTTCTGCTCTCTGGTCTTCATGCGTACGCGTAGACCATGAGTGATATTCTGAATCAAAGTTCAAGCGGCGTTACGACACGAAGTGGTCCTTCCAGAACGGTCGTGGTGCTGGCTGCCGCAGCCATTCTTGGCGTGATGTTTCTCGTCGTCTGGCTGCAGAGCTCAAAGTATGAGCCGTTGATCGTCGGAAAAGAGGCCCCCGACTTTCAGCTACCTGACTTGAACGACAAGCCCTTACGCTTGTCTGATTATCGGGGGAAAGTCGTCTTTTTGAATTTTTGGGCCACCTGGTGCAAACCCTGCCGGGAAGAAATGCCTTCCATGGAAGTGCTGTACAAGAATTTTGAAAAGGACGGACTCGTGATTCTGGCAGTCAGCATCGACCGGGTCACGACTAAGAAAGAGATCCCGCCCTTTGTCAAAGGCCTGAATCTGACCTTTCCCGTCCTGGTCGACTCCTGGGGACAAACGGATAAACGCTACAAATTGATGGGAGTTCCTGAAACCTATATCATCGATCAGCAAGGTGTGTTGCGCGAAAAAGTGATTGGTCCTCGGGATTGGACGCGATTAGATAATCTCAAAGTCCTGACGCAATTGCTCAAGCCTGCTGAAAAGGCGGCAAGTGCAGCCACTGTTGAAGCAGTCCCAGCGCTATAGGCGGATGATGAACCGTTGGATGATGCTCTCCATAATTGTCGGCGGATTGATGATAGGCGGAGTGATGATTGCCGACGCTCCATGGGCCTCGCCCCTATTGAGCCCAGCCCCAGCTCCAATTCTGGTGGCGAGCCCTGCGCCGCAGGTTGATGAAGAGGCTCCGAACTTTCTACTGAAGGATTCCGAGGGGTTCAATGTCACTTTGGACCAGTTTCGCGGCAAGGTCGTGCTTCTGAATTTTTGGGCCACGTGGTGTGGTCCCTGCAAAATCGAAATGCCGGCGATGGAACGGCTTTATCGATCGTTTAGCCGGAAGGAGTTCGAGATTCTGGCGGTTTCAACCGATGCCCAAGGCACGGCCGTCACCCGCCCCTTTCAGCAGGAAGTCGGCTTTACATTTCCCGTCCTTCACGACGCCGATTTCAGAATCGGACTTCAGTATGGCGCCCGACAGCTGCCGATGACATTTTTGATCGATCGCAAAGGTATCATTCGGAATCGAATTCCCGGCGCTCGAGACTGGAGCGCGCCAGCGGGGAAACGGTTGGTCGAAGCGCTTTTGCAAGGGCCCTAGTATGACCGACTCAGTGCAATCGATTTCCTTGGTGGCCGCTTTCTCAGCCGGCCTTCTCTCATTTGTCTCTCCCTGCGTCCTGCCGCTGGTCCCGTCCTACATTTCCTACATCACGGGCCTTTCGATCGAGCAACTGACCGACGTTTCAGAACGAAGCCGTTTTCGCAAGGCCATCATTTTGAACTCCTTGCTGTTTATCGCAGGGTTCTCAACGGTATTCGTGGCGTTCGGAGCTTCGGCGAGTCTGTTGGGCCAGGTGTTGATTACCTATCAGGAGCATTTGCGGCGTTTCGGGGGCATTGTCGTCATTGTGTTTGGGCTTTATCTCCTGGGCATTCTGAATTTGAACTTCCTGAAAATGGAACACCGGTATCAATTCCGGAATCGTCCTGCAGGCTTTCTCGGATCATTCTTGATCGGCATTGCATTTGCGGCGGGTTGGACGCCGTGCGTCGGGCCTGTGCTCGGAACAATCCTTCTGTATGCGAGCACGACCGAATCGATGTTCAGTGGAGTCGTGTTACTCACGTTCTATTCCCTGGGATTAGCCTTGCCGTTGTTCCTCACGGCGCTAGGGGTCGATCGGTTCCTGAGCTACTTCAAGGAAGTGCGCTCCTATCTATGGGGAGTCTCCACGGTGAGCGGGGTGTTGCTCATTGTCGTGGGCGTGATGATCTATGGAAACTCGTTGACCATGATTACGAGCTTTCTCGAGCGATACGGGATTGGCTGGTACCTTGGTCAATAATCAGGCCTCATGAGTGCTTCCCTCTCCGGCTCTTCCTGACCCCTCCCACGCAGCAACAATTTCTCACGATGGTCGCCTAAGACTTGCGCGGCAAGCCCTTTCACAACCGGTGTGTAACCATGGCTGATGGATACGGACCCACAACGTACGATGTAATCATTGTCGGGATGGGGCCGGCCGGAGCGACGGCTGCTGCGGCTCTTAGTCGAGGCGGTTTGACGGTACTTGGTTTAGATAAGGATGCCCACCCCCGGTACAAAGTGTGTGGCGGCGGTCTGTCGGCGCGTATTGATCACGCGCTGGAACCCGGTTTTCACTCCGTGGTCGAGCAGTCTGTGACCGGTGTGCAGTTTGTCTATCGGGGCCAGGACCCTCTGCTGATCGAATCAGCGCGGCCGATTGCCTACATGGTCATGCGGGACCGGTTCGATCACTATCTCGTGCAGGAAGCGATTCAGGCCGGCGCGCATATCCGGACCGGCCACGGCGTGGTGGAACTCATGCAGGATCAACATGGCGTGGAAGTTGTCACAGCACAGGGACGCTATCGGGCCCAGATCGTCCTCGGCGCAGATGGCGCGAATAGTGTCGTGGCCAGGCGGTTTTTCCCACAACGATCTCAGTACCGGGCTCCCGCATTGGAAAGCGAAGTTCCCCTTGGCAATGGCAGACACGGTCATTCTGCGTCAACGATTCTCGTAGATGTGGGCGCGGCACGTCAGGGGTATGGATGGATATTCCCGAAGAGAGCATGCCTTTCTGTAGGAGTCGGAGAGTTTCGCCGGAAATCGAAGAGCCTGCGCGCCACCTTTGACCGCTTTGTCACGGATGAGCAACACGTGATCGGGGGGGCGGTGCCTCGTCCGGCAGGGCATCCGATTCCTGTGTATACAGAATCTGAAAAGCGGGAGCAGGACGAAGAGTCCCGTTTTGTCGCAGGCCGCGCGGCACTCGTCGGTGACGCGGCCCATCTGGTCGACCCGTTGTTTGGCGAGGGGATCTACTACGCTATCCGTTCAGGACAACTGGCGGCTCATGCGATACTGGCCCATCGAGATGACCACCACATGGCGGTGTCTGCCTACGCGGCTGCTCTGCGGCGGGAAATCCTTCCGGACTTTCGTGTGACGGCCAGAATGGCTCAGGTTATCTATGCGTTCCCACGCCTGGCCTTCAGGCTTTTGGGTCGTTATCAGGATGTCGTTCAGGATTATTTTGAAGTGCTGCAGGGGCGTACGACGGCTCAGCAATTCCTCCCCAACGCGAAGAAGCGCCTGAAGGCGTCAGTCAACGACCTCCTCCTCGAAGCATTGCATCTGCGATAGGGTAGTGAGCCGGGTAAGCGCTAGGTCAGCACCAGGCTCCGAGCCGGCATGAGACGAAGGGCTGGGACAAGGCAGCACTCGGCGCCCGTTTGAGCTCGGGGACGGCCGGGGCAGCAAAGGTCGATGGGACGGAGGCCGCGAGGAGCGTGTTAGATGGTGGGCTCTGTGGAGCCGGCGTTTCTTTGCTGGCCACGATGGCCGCCGGCGGCGACTTCTTCTCTAGTTTGGCCAGTAGTCTACGGCCGCTTCCCGCCACATCACTATTCGGATATTTTTCGGCTAAGAGCTGGAGTTTTTCCATCGCCCAATCGTTCGCGCCGAGCTCCTGGTACGTCAACGCCAGATAGTATAAGGCTTCCGGGGCTACCGTCTTGTCCGGATAATCCTTCATGATCATGTCGAACCGATGGGCCGCAGCTAGATACGACGAGCGACGATAGTAAAATTGCCCAACAAACAGATGCGTCTTCGCGAGCCAATCATGGCAGTCAGCGAGACGCTGAAGCGCCTGGGCCTCGTATTTGCTGTTGGGGTAGTCCTTCCGCAATTTTTCAAATGCGGTAATGGCTTTCTGAATGGGATCGGGATCGCGGTCAATCGATTTTCCCATCCGAAGATGGCTTTCCGCTAAGCGAAATTGGGCATAGACGGCAAGCTGGTGGCTACGATGCAATTCCAGGAAATGCTGGTATTCAACGATGGCTTCGGCGAACTCTTCCTTGTCGAAAAAGGCCTCGCCGCGCTTCATGATGACGTTGGGATCGTAATTTTTCTCGATGGTGTCGCCAAGAAAGATTTGCTCATCTGTTCCGCTCACGGGTTTGCCTTGGGCCGTGGTTTTGGGTTTGGTGGAACACCCGGCCGAAAAACACAGCAGTCCAACGATGACGGCGATGCGCACACACCAATCCCTCGAATGCCGATGCATCCAGACTCCTTCGCACAGCAAGCATTGATGGTAGAGACAACGTAACTACACAATTTTTCTAGCAGATCGTGAAATGAAAAGCAACGAAATCAATGTCCGGAGTTGACCCTCCTGAAGCCGGGTCCTATAATCGCGCCGCACCTCTGCATGGGGTGCGACGCGTTGTAAAACCAAATCCCAGAAGGCTCCAGTAGGAATTCCGTGAAGCGCAGTCGGATTGTCGGGACCGGTTCCTTTGTGCCCCCTCGAGTGGTCCATAACGAGGAGGTCGGGAAGCCGCTTGGGCTGAATTCGGATCAGATCACGGCCCTGACGGGTATTCGCACGAGACATTGGGCTGAACCGGGGCAGGCATCATCGGATCTGGCGGTCGAGGCAGGACGGCGGGCCTGCGAGGCTGCCGGAATACCGCCGCAATCCCTGAGCGCGATTCTCGTTTCGACCACCTCACCGGACAGCGCCTTTCCTTCCACCGCCTGCCACGTGCAGCGCGCCCTGGGGGCGGAGTCGGTCATGGCGTTCGACCTATCGGCTTCGTGTTCGGGGTTTCTCTACGGGTTGTCGATGGCCGACGCGATGATCCGGAGCGGTCACATCCGATCATGCTTGGTCGTTGCGGCCGAAGTGAAATCCCGCTCGCTGGATCCGGCTGACAGAGAAACAGCCCTCTTGTTCGGCGATGGGGCGGGTGCCGTGGTGCTGGTGCAGGAAGAATCGGTTCGCCCGGAGGCTGCGGGCATTCTTGGCGTGCGCCTGTATGCAGAAGGGGCGGGGCATGACCTCATCACCATTCCTGCTGGAGGGTCGCGGAAGCCGAGCGGGACGGAGACCGTCCGTGGAAAAGAACACCTCTTGCGGATGCGGGGGAGTGCCGTGTTTCGCGCCGCAATCCGTCATTTGGAACAGGCGATGCTCGAACTGTTGAAGGAATTCGGGCTCTCGACCGTTGATGTGAGCAGGGTCATTGCTCACCAAGCCAACGCCAGGATTTTGGAGCAACTTCGTCGCCGTCTCGGGCTACCCCGAGAGGTGCTCTATTCGGTCATTGAACGCTATGGCAATACTTCGTCCGCGTCCCTTCCCATCGCGTTAGACTGTGCGGTTCGAGAGCAGAGGATTGCGACCGGAGATGTCGTAGTATTGGCAGCATTTGGCGGGGGCTTAACCTGGGCCACAGGACTGGTGCGTTGGTAACCCCTCGCGGCTAGAAAGGACGTTATGTTCGGTCTCATACCCCGAGAAGAAGCGTTTTTCGATTTGTTCAAAAATGCGGCGCATAACATGATCGAAGGCAGCCGTCTTTTGAAGGACATGACGGAAGACTTTCGGAATCCGGTTGAGAAAGCCAAACGGATTAAGGATGTCGAACATGTCGGGGACGGCATCACTCATGACATCGCCCGGAAACTGAACCAGACCTTCATTACTCCCATTGATCGGGAAGACATCCATGATTTGGCCAGTGCGCTGGACGACATTCTGGATGTGGTCGAGGCAATCGCCGATCGGTTCGTCTTGTATAAGGTCGTCGCTCCAACGGAGGCGGCGATCAGATTGGCCAATGTCCTGTATCAGGCGGCGGTTGAGGTTGGAGCCACGGTGGACTTACTCGGCAAGTCCCATCAGGCGGTCACGGAGTGCAGCGTGCGGGTGAATAGCCTGGAAAACGAAGCCGATCGTATTTCGCGCGATGCCATCTCGTCTTTATTCGAGAAGGAGACGGATCCGATCGCCGTCATCAAGTGGAAAGAAATCTACGAAAATTTCGAGGCGGGCACCGATCGGTGCGAAGATGTCGCGAACATTCTCGAGCGCATCGCCTTGAAGCACACGTGAGCAACCCTCGCACATTCTTCGATACTCATCCTGACCAATACACGAGGGATAGGACGCGGCATTCATGGCTGAACTGAGCGGATTGTTGTTAGTCGTAGTGATTCTGGCGCTGCTGTTTGACTTTTCCAACGGGTGGCATGACAGCGCCAATGCTATCGCGACGGTGGTCTCGACGCGCGTGGTCAGTCCTTCTACGGCGGTCCTTGTCGCCGGTGCGCTCAACGTGGCCGGAGCGTTCATGTCCACTGCCGTGGCCAAGATGGTCGGCACGGGAATTGTCGATCCTCAATCGGTGACCCAGACCGTTGTCGCCTCTGCGCTGGCCGGTGCCATCGTGTGGAATTTCATGACCCTCATGCTGGGTCTCCCGACCAGCTCCTCCCATGCCCTCATCGGCGGGTTGGTAGGCGCCGCGCTGACCCATGGCGGGATGGCGGCCGTCAAATTTTCAGGATTACGTTCGGTGCTGGAGGCGATGATCCTGTCGCCGTTTTTCGGGTTTGCGATCGGGCTGGTGTTGATGATCGTATTGAGCTGGCTCTTTTTTCGTGTGCCACGAGCCTTGGCCTTGAGATTGTTTTCGCGGCTCCAACTCGTCTCCGCAAGTTTTATGGCTTTCAGTCATGGGGCGAATGATGCACAGAAAGCCATGGGCATCATCACGCTGGCGCTCGTTTCAGCCGGGGCCCTTCCCAAGGCGGAAGTGCCGACCTGGGTCATCGGATCCTGCGCTCTTGCGATGGGGCTTGGCACGGCGGTGGGCGGATGGCGAATCGTGCGAACGTTGGGGATGCGGATCGTGAAGCTGGAACCGGTCCATGGCTTTGCAGCGGAAACCGGAGCTGCGATCGTGTTGATGGCCACGGCGCATATCGGACTTCCGGTCAGTACAACCCACACCATTACTTCGACGGTGATGGGAGTCGGAGCGGTCAAGCGGGTCTCGGCGGTGCGCTGGGGCGTGACCCGTCGCATTCTGTCGGCCTGGCTCTTCACCCTCCCCGGAGCTGCGCTCCTGTCGACTATATGCTACCTGCTGCTGTCGAAATTGTCGTAGACGACTCCTGCGCAACGGGCAGGTGAACCACAAACCGGCTGCCCCTGGGCGCATTTCCCTCCACCCAGACATGCCCGCTATGGGCTTCGACGATGTGTTTGACAATGGCGAGTCCTAAACCCGTTCCACCCAATTCGCGCGAGCGGGCCTTATCGACCCTGTAGAATCGTTCGAAGACCCTCGGCCGGTCCGCTTCGGGAATGCCGATTCCCGAGTCTGCCACGACAATCTCAATCATCGGACGCGGTGACGCCGTCCGGCTTTGCGTCGCCTGGCGGATTGCCATAGAGATCCGGCCCTGATCCGGCGTGTATTTGACCGCATTTTCCAGCAGGTTAATAAAGACCTGAACGAGGCGTTCCTCGTCCCCTTCCACCACGACATACTCGTCCGGAAGCGACAATTCGATCGTATGATGTTTCTTGTCCGCCAACGGCTTGATCACCGCAACCGTCCGTTCCAGCAAGGCCCGCAATTCCACCGGCTCCCTGCGAAACAGTACCTGGCCGGATTCGATCTGCGACAATTGCAGCAGATCGTCGAGGATGAGGTTCAAACGATTGCTTTGCCGCATGATGATTTCTAAAAACGCTGCTGCTGTCGAAGGGTCGTCCTTGCCGCCGTCCAGCAGGGCCTCGACGTATCCCTTGATCGAGGTGAGCGGGGTACGGAGCTCGTGCGACACGTTGGCGACAAAATCTTTGCGGATTTTCTCCAATCGACGCAGTTCGGTAATGTCATGGAAGACAAAGACGGCGCAGGCTTCCTGCTCCCGGTTGCCGCCGGCGATCGACGCTTCCACCCGCAAACAGCTGCCGCTGGGGGAGAGCGTAATTTCACCGCCCTGACCGGATCGCGTCTGCAACACGGCCGAGACCAGCGCGGTCAGCCCTTCGTGCCGGATCAATTCGGCATAATGACGGCCGCGTGATTCCGTCAGCTCTAATGCGAACATCCGCTCCAACGCCGGATTCACCTGAACAACCGTGCCTCGATAGTCCAGCACCATGACGCCCTCGACCATCGCAATCAGCATGGCCAGGAGTTGCGCGCGGTCGTCGGAGACTTCCTTGATCTTCGTCTCCAGCTGGTCGGTCATCTGGTTGAGTGTTCGCGCCAGCAAACCGACTTCATCTGATGACGAGACGGTGAGGCGGATCCCGGGCGTCCCCGCGGCGAGTTGGCGAGCGGCAGCAGCCATCTCCGAGAGCGGCTTTGTGAGATTGCGTGACACCCAGAGGCTGAGCACCATCGCCAGGAGAAAGGCGGCCCCGAACGCTGTCAGCAAGTCCTGCTGAATGTGCCGTACCCGTTCATCGATGGAGGTTAATGGCAGGCCGAGGCGGATCACCGGGACGCCTGGTTGTATGCGCGCCGGTTCGGAAAGGAGCCGGGCGACATAGTACGTGCGCTCTCCGGTAGTCTGGCTGGCTCGAATATCCATGCCCCGGCCGGATGCCAGCGCTTGGGCCACTTCCGGGCGGGCAAGATGATTGTCGATGTGAGTGAGTCCTTCGGCGGGGACCGCGCTGTCCGAGAGCACGGTCCCGTCCTGTTTGATGACGGTGATGCGAAGACGGGCCTGCTGGCTGAGTTCGCGGATGGTGGTGTGAAGCAGGGGGCTGGGAACGGCTTGCCCGGTTTGATCAAACAGCGGCCTGAGCGCCATGGCGGCCAAGCTGCTGCGCGTCTCCAGCATTTCCGCCATGCGGCTGAGTTCGGTCTGTTCCACCGAACGGATCACGAGCCAGCCCGCGACCAGGAGGCCGACCAGGACGGCGGCGAGTGTGCCCAGGGCGACTTTCCACCGTAGGCTGAGGTTCATGCCGGAATATCAGACTCGCGCAGTTTGTAGCCCAGTGATTTGATCGAGATGATGGCGTCATCCAGAAGCGGGAGCTTCTGTTTGAGCCGGCGCACGTGAACATCCACCGTGCGAGTGGTCCCATAATAATCATATCCCCACACCGCGCTGAGCAGGACGTCGCGCGTGAGCACCCGCCCGACATTGCGGAGCAGATGCTCCAAGAGGCCGAACTCTTTCGCGGTGAGCGTCACCTCTTCTCCCTCCAGCCGGACTTCATGCCGCGAGAGATCTACGGTCAAGGGGCCATAATGATATTGGGTCTGAGGACTGTTGGCGTTGCGATCCAGTCGCCGCAGTAATGCCTTGACCCGCGCCACCAGAGCTTTGGGACTAAAAGGTTTGGTCACGTAATCATCAGCACCCAGCTCAAGCCCGATCACGGTATCGGACTCTTCGGCCTTGGCGGTCAGCATGAGGATGGGGAGAAGTGCGGTCTCCTGGTTCAGACGGATCCGTTTGCACACCTCCAGCCCGTCCAGTTCGGGCAACATGAGATCGAGAATAATCAGATCGGGATGTTCGGCCTTCACCTGCCGAAGGCCTTCCGTGCCGGTCATGGCTGACACCGTCCGGAATCCCTCCTTCTCGAGGTAGAGTTTGACTAGCTGGAGAATATCTTTCTCATCTTCAACGATCAGAATTTTTTTGTGCGTGCTGGAAGGTGATGACATGGCCGGATTGTTGCACAATGGGGCAACGGCCTCAACTGCTTTTGGGGCTGGCAAGATGCGGATGACGCGGTTGACGTCAAGGGCGGGTCTGACGTAAGGTGACCGCTTAGTGAGACGATGTGTATACCCCGGCAAGCCGGGCAGCCCTTCATGATCGCGAGAGGGAATCAGCAGATGAAGATATACTTAGCCAATCCTCGCGGATTCTGCGCGGGTGTCGACCGCGCGATCGATATTGTCGATCTGTCCCTGAAAAAATACGGCGCGCCGATCTATGTGCGCCATGAGATTGTTCATAGCCGGCATGTGGTGAACTCGCTCCGGCACAAGGGTGCCGTATTCGTGGAGGAGTTAAATGAGGTGCCGGAAGGATCAGTGGTGATCTTCAGTGCCCACGGTGTGGCGAAGTCGGTATGGGAAGAGGCGCAGAGCCGCCGCCTGCATGTCATCGACGCCACCTGTCCCTTGGTGATCAAGGTGCATAACGAAGTCAACCGTGATTACACGCAAGGCTATGAATTGATTCTGATCGGCCATGCTGGGCACCCCGAGGTGATTGGGACGTTGGGGCAGATTCCGGATAAGTTCCATCTCGTATCCTCCGTGCAGGATGTCGAAACGCTCCACGTGGAAAAGACGCAGAACCTGTCCTATGTCACCCAGACGACACTCAGTGTGGATGAGTGTCGAGATATCGTCGAGGCCTTACATCGGCGATTCCCCAATATCAAAGGCCCGCATCAGGAAGATATTTGTTACGCGACGCAGAACCGTCAGAATGCGGTGAAGGCCTTGTCTAAGCTCGTCGATGTCATCCTTGTCATCGGGTCGCCGAACAGCTCCAATTCGAACCGGTTGCGCGAATTGGGCGAGCATTGCGGCATTCCCTCCTATCTCATCGATGCCGCGTCGGATATCAATCCGGACTGGTTGAAGGATGCCAAGAGTGTGGGCCTGTCGGCAGGGGCCTCTGCGCCAGAAGTGTTGGTGACGGAAGTGGTGGCCTATCTCAAGCGTCTGGGTTCTTCTGAAGAAGTGGAAGAATTGACCGTCATTGAAGAGGATGTGGAATTCCTCCTGCCGAAAGAACTCGTCACCATTGAATCTGCGTCACGCACGGCCGCCTCTGCGAACTAACTGCCCGGCCGTCCTCATATTGTCCTACAGGTAGATCAGGCCATTCCTCCATATATTGGGGGAGTGGCCTCTTTATTCCCCCATATCAAGGGCTTTTCCTTTGCATTGATTCTATCGCTGTGATAGAAGGTTTTGCGTTTTCTTCCTCACAACGCGTCCCTTCTCAACCTTCTTGCTCTGGAGGTCGCCGGTGTATCTGAAGTCCTTGGAAATGCTCGGCTTCAAGTCATTCGCGGAAGCGAAAATTCAATTTCCCAAAGGCATTACGGCGATCGTAGGTCCGAACGGCAGCGGCAAAAGTAATGTGGTGGATTCCATCCTCTGGGTGTTGGGCGAACAAAGCACCAAAACGCTTCGGAGCGAGAAGATGGAAGACGTCATCTTCAACGGGACGGAAGTGCGGAAACCACTCGGGTTGGTGGAAGTCTCGCTGGTGATCGGGGGACTAGGCGAGTTGCGATTGGATGCGATTTCAGGATTGCCGAGTCAATTGAGCGAATACCAGGAACTGATGATTACGCGCCGTCTCTATCGCAATGGCGACAGCGAGTATCTCATCAACAAGACGCCCTGCAGGCTCAAAGATATTCGCAATGTGCTGATTGAAACCAGAGCGGGGTCAAAGGGCCATACTGTCATCGAACAGGGACGCATTGAGCAGATTCTGCAGGCGTCACCGCAGGACCGTCGGGAATTGATCGAAGAAACCGCGGGCATCGTCCGGTACAAAAAACAGAAGGCTGAAGCGCTTCGTAAGCTGGAGTCGACGCAACAAAATCTCTTGCGGGTGCGCGATATTGTGGCGGAAGTGAAGAAGCAGCTGAATTCACTGGAACGCCAGGCTCGCCAGGCCCGGACGTACCAAACGCTACAGCAGGAAGCCAAGGGGCTCGAGATCGAGTTGTTGTCCCGCGACTATCGCACCATGCATGCCGACCTGGAATCCGTCGACCGCGAGGCGCGGGAAGTGGAAGCACTCGAGGCCGAGCAGGTCGCCGAGCAGGCCCGTCTGGACTCGGAGCAGGAAGCCATCCGGCTCCGGATGAACGACACGGCCGAGGCCATCTCGCGCGTGCGGGATACCTTGGCCGGGACCGAGCAGCGGCAATCGCAGGCACTGACGGCCGCGGAGGTGGAGCGGAACCGCACGGAATTGTTCGAGCGGCAACGCGTGCAGGCTTCGCAGGAAATGGAGCGACTGGCGGGGGATCAGGAGCAGGCGCAGGTTGAAATCGAAGACCTGCGAGCGACCTTGCTGCAACTGGAAGGCGACATTGTCGAGCAAGAGGCGCAGTTTCAGCAGGCGGATGCTGAAGCGAAAGCCCTGGCGGGGCATCGGGCCGCCGCCGTCAGCGAAGAGGAGCGCGCCCGGAAGGATGTCCTGAACCTTGCCGTGCTCGTGGCGAACACGGAGCAAAGTCTCGCGCAGGTGACGGCGCGTCAGCAGGAAACGTCAGCCCGGGCGGAACGGGTCTCGGGTGAGCAGGAGCAGCTGGTCGCGCAAGTGGCCGGATTGGATGAGCAGCGGGAACTTCTGGCGGCGCAGCGGGAAGAGGCCAGTCAGCGGATCCAGGGACTCATGGCGGAACGGCAGGCTGCGATCGAGCGCATTGAAGGGCTCGGCGGGCAGATCATGGGCTTGGATCGCGATATCGTCCGATTTTCCGAAGATGTGGCCGCGGTGGAGTCCCGCCTGGGCGCGTTACAGGGTGTGGTGCGGGAGGAAATGGGCTACGGCCGTGAGGGAGAGGAAGAAGGCACCGCGCTGAAAACGTGCGACGGCGTGCGAGAGGCGCTGGCTGAGTGGCTCGTCATTCCGTCCGGCCTGGATCGTGCCGTGGAGACGATTCTGGGTGAGCGGGTACGGGGCTGGTTGGTCGATCAGCCCTCAGCCGCCAGCCGAGCGGTGGAGTTTTTGAAAGGTAAGGAACTTGGGCGTGGCGCATTTATCCCTCAGCAGATCCGTTGGGCGACCGACCAGGCAGCAGCGGATTCTTCAGCTTCCTGGTGGCCTGCACTCAATGGGCAGCCGGGAGTCGTGGGGCGTGCCATCGATGTCATCCGCGCAGAAGGCGCATCCGCTTCCACCTTGAGTTATTTGTTTGATGGCATCGTGATTGTCGAATCCCTCGCTGTGGCACTGCAATTGTGGGAACAGCATCAGTGGCCGGCACCTGCAGGCCCAACCTATGTGACCTTGTCCGGCGAGACGTTGGATGCAGCCGGCGTCATGACCGGGGGTGGGACCAGTGCCGGTGCGGGACTCCTGCAGCGCCGGCGGGAAGTGCTGGAGTTGGAGGCTCGCCGCATGGAAGCGGTGCAAGCGCTGGAACTCGCTCGTGTCGCACGTGAGGAAGCAGCCTCCGCATTGGGTCTGGGGCGTGAGGAGGAACAGCAGCTGGGCAGGGCCATCCGCGAGGCCGAGATGCTGGAGTTATCCCTTCAGAAAGACGATGCAAACGTGGAGCGCCAGCGTGGAGAGTTGCACCGGCGGATGGACATGTTGGCCGAAGAGCTGCAGCGGGGATTGGCTGAACAGGCGCGGTTGCAGGAGCAGTTGGAATCCAGCCAGGCTCAACTTGAGCAATGGGTGGCAGAGAAGCTCGGCCAGGAAAACGGGTTGCTTCAGATCCGTGAACGACTGGTGGTCATCGAGAGCCAAGGGCTGGCGATCCAGCAACGGCTGACCGAAGTGCGGTTGTCGCTCGAAAGCATGCGTGGACGTCGCGAGCATGCTCACAGCGATATTGCGCGGTTCACGCAACGGCTGGATGCTGCGCAGCGACGTGCGGCGGAGCTCGAGGAGCAAGTGACCGGACTGGTACAGGCTACGGAGAACAGCCGCGAGGAGCAGACCAGGCAGGAGGCGCTCTGCCGTGAACTCGGTGCCGAGGTGGATGGCATCAAATCGGAACTCATCGCGGCGCAGGAACGTCAGGCTGAAGAAATGAGCGGATTGCATACCGTCGAAGAAACCCTCTCCACCGTGCGGCAGAGTTTGTCGGCCTTGCATGATCGCCGCATGACGGCTGAAGTGCGCAAGGCCGAAGTGAAGGCGCATCTCTCGACCATCGAGAGCACGCTGGCCGGCACCTATCAAATCGATCCGGCTACTCTGCTGGTGGTATCAACTGAGGAACAGCCCGTAACTGAAGGAGAAGAGCCACCTGCACCGGTCTCTCTGCTCGAGACGCCACAGTTGCGAGAACAGATTCAGAAAATCCGGGAACGGTTGGACCGCATGGGCGCGATCAATCTCGCGGCGATCGACGAACATCGTGAATTGGAAGAACGGTATCAGTTTTTGACGACACAAGAGCAGGATCTGTCTACCTCTATTGCCTCGCTCAAGGAAATTATTCAGAAGATCAACCGGACCACCAAAGACATGTTCGTGGAGACCTTCAACGAATTGCAGCAGAAATTCCGGGATGTGTTCGCACAATTCTTTCCCGGTGGCCGCGCGGAATTGCAGCTGGTTGAAGAGCCGTTGGAAGAAGGCGTGGAGGACAATGGTGCCCGCGAGCCGGGCGTGGAAATCGTGGCCCAACCGCCGGGGAAACGGTTGAAGAGTATTACGATGTTGTCGGGTGGAGAAAAGACTCTCACGGCAATGGCGCTGTTGATTGCCAGCTTCTTGATCCGTCCGACGCCGTTCTGCATCCTGGACGAAATCGATGCGCCGCTGGACGAAGAGAACATCGGGCGGTTCACAAGCGTCTTGCGCAGCCTGTCCTCGACTGCCCAGTTCATGGTCATCACGCACAACAAGCGGACGATGGCGATGGCGGATTCGCTCTTCGGCGTCACAATGGAAGAGCCCGGCGTGTCGACCTTGATCTCCGTCAAGCTCGGCGATTTGCAGCCGGCCTAACGAGGACGGTGTCGGGGAAGCAGCGCGCTGAGTCTTCTGCTCAAACGCGCACTTAGCGCGCACTTCGAGGGCTACTTCCCTTGACTGGTCTGAAGCAGTTTGTTATACAGTCCTGCTAATGGTTATACATGGTACTGTGCGGTTTCATGTGATCACTGCTTGATTGATGGAACCGTTTCGACTATCGATCCCGCCGTCTCTGTCTGATTCACGGCAACACGCTATGCGACTTCTCAAGAATCTCTTCAGTCGTCTGTCTGATAGTCTGCTGGTCTCGGTGCCGAGCCGAATCAGAGCGGCGCGCGATTTTGCCTCTGCTCCCGTGCTGCGCCTCGTCTCCAGTAAGCCCGATGCTCCAGCCAGCGACGGTGCAAAGCGAGCGCCTTCACACACCACCGGTCAACTCGAAGCACTGGAAGAAGCCATCCGGAAGAGTCAGGCGTGGTTTCTGGCCCGGCAGGATGCTACCGAAGGTTTTTGGGTAGCTGAGCTGGAAGCAGATACGACCCTGAGCTCCGAATATCTGATGCTGCGGCGGTTCATGAACTGCGTCGACCCGGAGCGTGAGCGCAAAGTCATCCGCTATTTGAAGTCCGCCCAACTTCCGTGTGGAGGCTGGCCTATTTATCACGGGGGGCCGGCGGATATCAGCGCTTCCGTGAAAGCGTACTTTGCCTTGAAGCTTTCCGGCGTCTCGGCCGATGAACCGTTCATGGCCCAGGCGCGAACCTGCATCCTCGATAAGGGCGGGGTCGTCGCGGCCAATGTGTTCACAAAAATCGCCCTCGCTTTATTCGGTCAGTATGATTGGCGCGGCGTGCCCAGCATGCCGCCGGAAATCATGCTGTTGCCGAAGCGGTTTTACTTCAGCATCTACGCCATTTCCTATTGGTCGCGCGCGGTCCTCATTCCGCTCTTGATCATTTTTGCCAAACGGCCCCAGTGTTATGTGCCACCCGAACAGGGCATCGACGAGCTGTACACGCAGCCTCCGGCGGAGATTGATTACAGCACGGTCCCTCCATTCAAGAAGGACCGGACCTGGTTTACGGCCAGAAATTTTTTCATCAATCTCGACGCGCTGCTCAAGGTCTATGATCGCTCGCCGGTCGAATGGGTTCGCCAGAAGGCGCTCAAGGGCGCCGAGAACTGGATGCTCGATCATATGAAGGGGAGCGGTGGCCTCGGCGCGATTTATCCCGCCATGGCCAATTCGGTGATGGCTCTGAATTGCCTCGGCTATAAGAATGATGATCCCCTCGTCGTCAAAGCGATGCGGGAGATCGAAGAACTCGAAATTCACGATACGGTTATGGACAACGGGCAATGTGTCGATGCGCTGCATCTGCAACCCTGCCATTCTCCAATCTGGGATACCGCCTTGCTCATCAATGCGCTGTCCGAGGCCGGTATGTCGCAGGATCATCCGGCGTTGCAGAAAGCCGCCACCTGGTTGTTATCCAAACAAACAAAGACCGTGGGCGACTGGATTATTTCCTCCCCCGGCGCGGAACCGGGCGGCTGGTACTTTCAGTTTGAGAACGAGCTCTTCCCCGACGTGGATGATTCGGCTGTCGTGCTGATGGCGCTTGCTAAAGTGCGTTTGCCTGATGAGGAACAGCAGCGGCTGGCGATTCGCCGAGGGTGCCGGTGGGTGACTGCGATGCAGGGATCCGACGGCGGGTGGGGCGCTTACGACGTCGACAATAATCGAATCGTCTTCAACTACATTCCTTTTGCCGACCATCGCGCATTGTTGGATCCCAGTACGGCCGACCTGGCCGGACGGTGTCTCGAAATGCTCGCCACCCTGGGATATGACTGGACGCATCCGTCCGTGGCCTCGGCGTTGACCTTTGTGAAGAACGATCAAGAGCAGGACGGTAGTTGGTATGGTCGTTGGGGCGTCAATTACATTTACGGGACCTGGTCGGTGCTCTCCGGGCTGCGCGCCATCGGCGAGGACCTGTCCTCTCCCTATATCCGTCGCGCGGTCAGCTGGGTCGAGTCGAAGCAAAATCCCGACGGTGGATGGGGCGAGTCCTGTCTCTCCTATGCGGATGTGGCGGAGAGCGGGCGTGGCGATAGTACCCCGTCGCAAACTGCCTGGGCGCTCTTGGCCCTGATGGCAGGCGGCGTCACAGACTCATTCAGCCTTGCCCGAGGTATTCACTACCTCATTCGAAATCAGCGGAAGGACGGGTCATGGGAAGAGGTGCGCCATACCGGAACCGGTTTCCCTCGCGTGTTCTACCTCCGTTATCATTGGTATTGCCAATACTTCCCTCTCTGGGCACTGGCCATGTATCGCAATCTGAAGACTCGTGGAACGACGAGGGCGGATGAATTGCGACAGCTGGCCTATCAATCAGGACAGTTCCGGTCGCCTCGCTGACCGTGGATGCTCATCGAGTCCATTTCCCCTCGCTATCAGTTATCGGGAGCCGCTGTGACCACGATTGGTGTCTTTGTTGCCACCCGGTGGGAATTGGCCGCCGTGCGGCACGCCTTTCCTGCGAGCGAAGTCCGGGCCGTCGGTGGAATTCGTTGTGTGGTGGTACGCCAGCCGTTCGTCGAATGGTGCATCATTCCCATGGGAGTGGGTCCGGAGCGGGCGATGGCCACGGCCAAACGGATACTCGCGGAACAGGCGCTGTCGGCCATCTGGTCGACGGGATTTGCCTGTGCTCTGGGACCGGCCGGCATCGGGGACGTGTTGATTGGTACGGACGTGATCCTGGAAAACGGCGGGAAGGCGGGGCCTTCTGTGCCGTGCGCGCCGGCGATGGTCGAGTGGGTGAAGCAGGCGGTCCATGTGCGAGGGTTGCCGATGCGAAGCGGAGGGTTTGTCACGGTGCCGCGTGTACTCTGCCTGGCGGAAGAAAAACGCGCGATCGCCGGACGAGCCGGAGGCATCGGTCTCGACATGGAGAGCGCGGCCTTAGGGAGGGTGGCCTCGGAGCATCGAATCCCTTTTGCGATCGTCCGCACGGTCTCCGATCTCGAGGATGAGAGTCTGCCGCTTGACTTCAACCTGTTTCTCAGGCCATCTGGATGGGCGAAGGGTGTCGTCGCGTGCCTGGCACATCCGACGAGCCTGATCGGGCTCAATCGTCTCCGAGTGCAGAGTCAGATTGCCGGCGCACAGTTGACGGCGTTGTTTCGTGCCTGTGCCGATCGTGCTCTGGGTGAAGGCATCGGCTGATCAGGAGTTATGCGTGGCGGTCGTCCGGCCCGTGAGAGAAGAGGAGGGTGAGGCGTGGAAGGTATTGCTCGCATCGGACGGTTTACCATCGATCTGACGGAGCAGATGGGGCGAATGATGCTGTTCGTTCTCTCCTCCTTTGCCTGGCTGACCCGTCCGCCGTTCAGGTTCTATCAAATCGTCAAACAACTCAATTTCATCGGCTATAAATCCACCTTCGTGGTGGTCCTCACCGCCGTCTTTACCGGCATGGTTTTGGCGCTGCAGGGTTACTACACGCTGCGGAAATTCGGCTCCGAGGCGGTGCTGGGATCCGCCGTTGCGCTCAGTATCATTCGTGAGTTGGGGCCGGTGCTTGCCGCGCTGATGGTGACGGCCCGCGCCGGATCGGCTATGACGGCTGAAATCGGCATCATGCGTATTACCGAGCAGATCGATGCTCTGGACACGATGGCCATCAACCCGCTGCAGTATCTGATTGGCCCCAAGCTGGTGGCCAGTTTGATTGCTGTGCCGTTATTGGTCGCACTGTTCGACGTCGTCGGCATTTACGGTGGATACGTCGTCGGCGTGCAACTGCTGAACGGCAATGAAGGCGCCTATTGGAGTTCAATCGAGTCGGCTGTGGAATGGAAGGATGTCTATGGCGGCATTCTCAAATCCATCAGCTTCGGCCTGTTGATCAGTTGGGTCTGCTGTTACAAGGGCTTTCACACGAAACACAGTGCCGAAGGTTTGGGAACGGCCACGACCGAAGCCGTAGTGCTGTCTGCCGTGTTGATCCTGGTGTGGGATTATTTTCTGACCTCGGTGTTGCTATAGAGCTGTCAGTCATCGGCCGTCCGCATTCAGCGTTTGGATGTGAACGGATTCCCGAACGCTGATGACATAAATTGCTGGATTCAGATGATTAAACTGGTCGGGGTAGAAAAGACCTTGGGGAAACAGGCCGTGCTGCGCGGCGTCGACCTCACCATTCCCACGGGGAAATTGACGACGATCATTGGGCGGAGCGGCGAAGGCAAGAGTGTGTTGTTGAAGCACATCATCGGGCTCATGCAGCCGGATCGCGGCGAAGTGTGGATCGATGGGACGGACATTGCCCGCCTCAAAGGACGGGCTCTCAACGAGGTGCGCAAGAAATTCGCGATGCTGTTCCAGGGCGCCGCCCTGTTCGATTCCATGACGGTGTTTGAGAATGTCGCCTTTCCGTTGCGGGAAAAACTCCGCCTGAAGGGTGACGTCGTGACCAGGCGAGTTGAGGAGAAGCTGGAGCAGGTAGGATTGAAGGGCATGGGGCATAAATTCCCCGCGGAACTGAGCGGCGGGATGCGCAAACGTGCCGGGCTGGCTCGTGCGTTGGTAATGGAGCCGGAGATCATTCTGTTCGATGAGCCGACGACGGGCCTCGATCCGTTGATGGCGAAGGCCATTCACGACCTCATCGTGGCGATGCAGCAGCAGTTTCGTTTCACCGCGGTGATGGTGAGTCATGAGATTCCGGAAATTTTTGGCATTTCCGACTATGTGGCGATGCTGAAGAACGGCCGGATTGCCGAGATGGCACCATCAAGCGAGTTTGTGAAGACGACCGATGAAGAGATTCGCGAGTTTATTTTTGTCGGGGGCACGGTCGCGCCCAAAGGGTTGCCGGCTGAGAGCCGCTGATAGGAGACGTTATGGAACGTGCAAAGCTGGAATTAATGGTCGGGATTTTCGTGCTCGTCGGGATCGCCTGCCTGGGATATCTTTCCATCAAGCTGGGAAAGCTGGAGGTCATCGGCGGACACAATTATCCGATCGAAGCGGAGTTTACGTCGGCCTCAGGACTGAAGC